>OLPX01000359.1_pt1 | contig 45952 bp, 71 predicted proteins | sample 1672491 | NCBI WGS metagenome assembly OLPX01 (sample SAMEA3136692, study PRJEB25190) | human gut metagenome | biome: human gut; feature: human-associated habitat; material: faeces | place: Austria | collected 2013
CAGGAAATGTCATTCTGGATTACAGCATGGAGTCCACCATCTATTTCCCGACTCTGGATCAGTATAAATGTAATCCGGGCATCGTCATCCAGGGCGCCGTGAGCACACCGGTTATAGCACCTGCAAACGCAAAAATTCAGGAGATCGGTTCCAATGAAGAACTGGGCAATTACGTCGTTCTCAACATGGGAAATGACTATACCGCTGTCTGCGGCCAGTTAAAGGAACTGCAGGTGGTAGAAAATGAGTACGTGGCACAGGGCGATGTGCTGGGCTACGTAGCAGAACCTACGAAATATTATTCGATCGAAGGCGCGAACTTATACTTCGAGCTGGAACACGAGAATCAACCCATCGATCCGCTGGACTTCATGCAGTGAAAACAAGCGGACCGTACTGTCTCATACGGGGAAGAAAAGAAGACAGGGCAGAAGACTTATTTGAGTTTTCTGTTCTGTCTTTTTGTAATGGGAAAGTACTCCTGTTACAAAAAAGCCCGCTGGTCAGAAGGCGTACTCCGCGCGTCTCTCCGGACCACTAAAATGTTATAAAAAAATAATAATTTGTTCATATGTGTAGTTTAGTAATATGCTATAATAAATACGAAAATAATGTGACGGGAGTGCGGCTATGAACATATTGTTTTTTTTGACACCAAAGTGCGAAGTGGCATATATTTATGAGGACGAGACGCTGCGGCAGGCTCTTGAGAAGATGGAGTATCACAAGTACTCCGCGGTACCCATTATCAGCAGAACCGGACGATACATCGGTACCATCACGGAGGGAGATATGCTCTGGGGAATCAAGAATAAGTTTAATTTAAGCTTAAAGGAGGCCGAGCGTGTAACCGTGGCGGCGATCGACCGGAGACTGGACAACCGTCCGGTATTTGCCAATTCCAATATGGAAGATTTAATCGATAAGGCGCTGAACCAGAACTTTGTTCCCGTGGTGGACGACCAGAAGAATTTTATTGGAATCATTACCAGAAAGGACATCATTCGTTATTACTATGATAAGTCACAGGAATGCAGTCAGGCGGCGCAGACAGGCCGGAACACTGGAGATAAGGCGCGTCTGGTGCTTGGATAAGTATGACGGAGATCAGGCACTCTGAGTGCAGCGGCGGCGAAGGTGAAATGTGAAAAGCTTGCCGGCGGAAACGACAGTTACAGAAGTAACCGTTTCCGCCGGCAGGCTTTTTCATTTTATCACGGTTTATGCTTTTGACATTTTTTCTTTCTCTTCATTTAACAGAGGGATAGAGTCGGCAAAGGTGTTGTCGATCACTTTAAGCAGCGTGTCCTGCTCCAGAGTCGGGGAGTAATAAAAGCCCTGCTGGTAGTCGCAGCCTGCTTTTGTCAGGATATTGACCTGATTCTCAGTTTCCACGCCTTCTGCAATGATGTTTAAATTTAAGTCTCTGGCGATGTGGATCAGCCCTTCGATCACGCAGTGGGATCTCGGGTTTGTCTCCAGCTGCCATACGAACAGACGCTCCAGCTTCAGCGTGTTGACCGGAAGCTCCAGGATGGTGGCTACGCCGGAGTACCCGGAACCGAACTCGTTTAATACCAGCTCCACACCCATATCGGACAGTTCCTGCAGCATGACGTTGATGTTTAAGTATGCTGTGGTTAAGGCGCTTTCCTGGATCTCGATGGCAAGCTTACCCTTCGGAATCTGGTAGGTATCGATGACACGTCTGACCTCGTCCAGAAAATCCTCCTGCAAAAAGAGGATGGAAGATATCGGAAGTGCAATGGAATCGAATTCCTTGCCGGCTTCGGTGAGTTTTGCGATACACTGGCCCACCTTGTCCAGTGCAAAGTACTCGAGGGAACGGATCTGGCCGGAGTCCTCGGCGATGGGCAGAACTTCACTGGCTCCGATGAGCCCCAGCCCCTTGATGAAGATGCGCATATAAAACTCTGCGCGGCTGAACTTTCCGGTCTCCATATTAAGGGTCGGGCGGTAACGAACCTCGATCTCCTCTTTTTCTATGGCGGTCTTCAAATATAATGCGATGGTGTGGCGGCGAAGCAGCTGCTTCTGGAGCGTGCTGTCGAACATGATGGCCTGGTTGGGGCCGCCTTCCTCCGCTTTTAAGACTGCCAGATCGAGACATTTTAATAGCTCGTCCGGGGTCGCTGCGTGGCCGGGATAGGAGCACATGCCCATCTGTACAGAACAGAGGCAGTCAGTGCCGTTCACTTTCCAGGCGTGATCAAACTGTTCCGCGATCTCTTCTGCAAGATCGGATGCCTGTCCCTGTGAATACTGGTCGAGGATCATGATGTATTCCACACCGATGTAGTGATAAACAGGTTTTCCTGTCTTTTCTTTTAAATAGGCGAGAATCTGGCTTAAAAGGTTCTCACAGTAATCGTAACCGAATACCTGGTTCAGGCGTTTGAAATTCTCTATGTATACCTTTAATACAACTCCGCGGTCTGACGGTGTATCCATGACTTCCGACAGATGACGGTAGCATGCGTCACGTTCCAGCTTGCTTTCTTCCAGCCGCTCTGTGATCACTGGTTCGGATTCCGCCGGTGATGGAGTGGGGATTGACTTCTTTTGAAACCAACTCATGTGGTCTGCCTCCTGTATTTGTAATTATTCCCGCGGGCAATGAACCAGATGGTGCACTTACGGGACCATCTGGCGACAGCATGCCCCCGGTTTGCCGGGGACTGCCGCGTGGGTTGGATTCCCAGCTTCTGACTGTGGGAATCCGGCTATCCTTATTGTAGTATAAAACAGGCCTGAAATCAAGGAAGAATTCGGTAAATATCGAAGCTACTTTACGAGAAGCATGACAGCTCCAAGCAGAAACAGAATAATTCCGGTTAACCGGTTCAGAAGCTTCGGATCTGCTTTGTTTGCGAAAACGGCGGCAATACGCGCAAACAGGAAGGTAAACAGGATACAGAGCACAAGCAGGAACAGATCCGGCATGCCTCCGATGGCGAAATGGGAGAGGGAGCCGGTCAGCGCCGTAAACGTCATGATGAATACGCTGGTTCCCACGGCAGTTTTTAATTCGTATCCCAGCACGCTCGTCAGGAGAAGCAGCATCATCATACCGCCGCCTGCGCCGATAAAACCGCAGATAAAACCGACCACAATGCCGCTTACGATGGACTGGATCAGTTTTTGCCGTACGGTTTTGGACGCCTGCGCGTCTTTGGTCGTGAGAACCGGCCTCACAATGAATTTAATGCCCAGGAGCATGGTCAGGAAGACGGAGGCATTTCCCATGGCATGGTTGGGGACCAGGGAGGAGATATAGCTGCCCACCAGGGTAAAAAGCAGAACGGCGGCCATCATGACAAGTCCGTTTCTGATATCGAGATTTTTGTGTTTCCCGTAGGTATAGGCCGATACAGCGCTGGCGAGGACGTCGCTGGCCAGCGCAATGCCGATGGCCTGATAGGCAGGGACTCCTAAAAATGTGATGAGCATGGGGCTGATGACGGCTGCCGCGCTCATTCCGGCAAAGCCTGTGCCAAAACCGGCGCCGAGGCCGGCGAAAAGACATACAATTATTTTTTCCAACATGGTAAGACCTTCTTTTTCTATAGTTTCTGTTTTAATCTGTTTGTTTGAGATTATCCATCATCCGTTTTAGCAGATCTGTGAAAATCTGCCGCTCTTCCTCTGATATTCCACGGTTCAGCCGATCGAAGAAATCCTGCTGCGTCTGCTTTAAATCCTGGGCAGCAGGAAGGGCTGCTTCTGTCAGCTTCAAATGGATTTTTCTGCGGTCGGCAGTGTCCTCACGGCCTTCTAAGTATCCCAGGCCGGTCAGTGACTCCACGGAAGCGGATACCCCCGATTTTGCCAGCATACGGAAGGTTGAGATATCCTTTGCCGTGTCGTAATCCGGATTATTGTATAGAAACAGAATCACATCTCCATCCATCAGCGATAACCCGTGTCTGGAGGCAGCCGTCTGAATGCTTTGATTATAAATTTTATGAAAGGATTTTGCTCCGGATAAAAGATCACTTATCACCATATCATTTCCCCCCTTTCTTCCATATGAACAGTCCTGTGTAAATGGGACTGCAATGAATAGTTTTAAAATGAACAGTTCTTTTTAGAACTATATCAAAAGGCTTCGATTTTGTCAATAGAAATACGGGGGAAGAAGTAATTTACAGGAGATTGGGGAATGATAACCGTGAGGTGAAAATATGAAATCAATCTGGACAGAGACAACGAAAATACCCGGAAGAAATCCTCTTCCCGGAAATAAGAAAACAGAAGTCGCAGTAATTGGAGCCGGACTCTTTGGCATTCTGGCAGCCTGTTATCTGAAAGAGCAGGGAAAAGAAGTGATTGTGCTGGAGGCTGACCGGATCGGAAGCGGTCAGTCGGGATATACGACCGCGAAGATTACCTCCCAGCATAACCTGATTTACGAAAAGCTGGTCAACACCATGGGGGAGAAGTATGCCTCCTCCTATGCCATGGCGAATCAGCAGGCCATTGAGGATTATAAAAAGTTAATTAAAAAACGCCGTATTGCCTGTCATTTTGAGGAGAAGGACGCTTATTTATTTTCGGTCAATGAGTCGGAAATTCTGAGGCGGGAAGCGGACTGCGCTGCGCGATGCGGATTGCCTGCCACATTTGTCAGGGAGACGGAGCTTCCATTTCCCGTTCACGGGGCAGTCCGCTTTACGGGTCAGGCACAGTTTCATCCACTGGAGTTTATCGAGGCGCTCTCCGGGGATTTAACGGTCTATGAGCGGACGAAGGTCCGGGAGGTGAAGGGGCATGAAATTATGACGGACAGAGGCGTGGTGAGAGCGGATCACATAGTATTTGCCTGTCATTATCCATTTGTGAATATTCCGGGCTTCTATTTTCTGCGTCTGTATCAGGAAAAGAGTTACGTGATGGCGCTGGGGCCGGTTAAGGAGCTTGAGGGAATGTATCTGGGGATTGATAAAAATTCATACTCCTTCCGAAGTGCAGGAAATACGCTTCTTTTAGGCCATGGGAGCCATCGGACAGGCAAATGTCCGGAGAAGAATCCTTACGAGGAGATGAGACGGTTAAAGGAACATTTTTATCCGGGGACGGAGGAATTCGGAAGATGGTCGGCCGAGGACTGCATGAGTGTGGACAGTGTGCCATACATCGGTCATTTTTCAGGCGTGCTTGCGGACTGGTACGTAGCGACGGGATTTGGGAAATGGGGCATGACGACGTCGATGGCCGCGGCGAAGATCGTTGCGGCACAGATTATGGGAAGAAAAACGCCGTACGAGGAGGTATTTACACCGCAGCGCTTCAGACCAAAGGCGGCGGCCGTCACGTTTCTCTCCCATGCGGGTCATTCTGCCGCCGGGCTTATGAAAGGGGCGGTGCCCAAGGTACCCCGGTGTCCTCATATGGGCTGCAGGCTTGTATACAATCGGATGGACGGGCGCTACGAGTGCCCCTGCCACGGATCGCAATTCGAACAAAATGGAAAAATATGCGTTGGCCCTGCACAAGAAAGCCTTCCTTTCATAAATTGATATTAGAAACTCATTATTGAAAGGAGTATTTCATCCTATGGATTGTTATACGAAACAAAGATGTCCTGGCTGCCAGCCAGTACCTCAGGGCGCTAAATGCCGACAGGATGTTCCAATGGGGCCTGGTCCGGTGATCCGCCCTGATCTTCCTCTGGGATCCGGCCCTGCTGTTCGCCGTGATCAGCCAGCGCGGCCGGAAATGCCGATGGGGCGTGTAGGGGCAATGCCGCCGAATATGCCGATGGGCCCCGGGCCGGTGATGCCGCCGAATATGCAGCCGGAAATGCCGATGGGGCGCGGAGGTGCAATGCCTTCGAATATGCCGATGGGCCCCGGGCCGGTGATGCCGCCAAATATGCCGCCGGAAATGCCGATGAATCAGGGATTTATGAATTCCCCGTGCAATATGGATCAGTTTCCGGTAGCTATGGCTTATGTTCCGTGGCAGCGCTGGCAGCAGGTCTATCCTGTTGACAAAGCAATAAACAGAGGGACGATTTTCCCCGATCTGGATAAACCGTTTTCCATGGGGAGGTGCAGATAATGGCAAATATAGATAGAAACTGCAGCGCTCTGCTTCGCAAGGTTTATGAGGCGAGCTTCGCTGTGGATGATGTGATTCTCTATCTGGATACTCATCCCGATGATCAGGATGCACTGAATTATTACCAGTATGTATCAGAGTTGCGGAAACAGGCAATGGATGCCTATGAGGCTCAGTGCGGCCCGCTGATGATTGACGAAGTCCGGTCCGACAATTACTGGACCTGGGTCAACAATCCGTGGCCATGGGAAGGAGAGTGCGGCTGATGTGGAGATATGAAAAGAGATTACAGTATCCGGTAAATATTACAACACCGAATCCTAAGCTGGCGACGTTTATTATGAGTCAGTATGGCGGCCCAAAATGCATAAACCTATAGGAATGCCTGGAAAACCTTGTATTTACAAGGGATTCCGGGCATTTTATATATCTTGTTATTTACTAAAAAATGGTGTATTATGTCAACTGAGACAGTCTGGAATTCTGTGGTAATCATCTACGCATAGTAGTAGAAATGGAATTCGTTCATCTGCCGGTCGAAAACAATTTTTTTAATAATTCGGCGAACGGCGTTTCCTTTGGTGACGTTGTCTATATCCGGATCCATCAGCAAGTCGTAAACGGTAGTGATTCTTTTTAAGACTTCCTGCATATCAGGACCTTCCGGTTCGCCAGGCGTTTCTTTTAGCTGCTCCAGCTCTTCAAGAATATGGTTTCTCTCATCCTGCAGCCGGAGTTTGTTTGCCTTGTATTCCTCCAGTGAATCGATTCCGCTTTCATAGGCATCTTTCACACGCATTTCTTTCATGGCTACTTTTTCTAATGCTTCCGAGAGGCGGGATTCTTCACTGATCACCTTCTGGTCTGGTTTTCGTATGTATTCATACTGCACTGACTGGTCTGCCATTACCTGCCGGAGGGAAGTCAGGACAGCTTCCTCTGCCTTTTTGACTGATACTGAACAGGATTCTCTGTGTACGCCCTTCCCATACTTCCAGCACTGAAAGAAATCCGGCCGTTTCTTCTGATCATTCGAGCGATTGTAAGAAAGGCTCGCGCCGCAGACGCTGCATTTTAAGATACCGGACAGCCAGTGCTGGCAGGAAGAGGTTTCCCGTCGGCTTCTGGGTCTGTATTCTTTTTTGATACGCTGCTGATTTGATTCGAATATATCAGTGACCGATGAACGTGTCTCATGGGCTCCCTGAAATTTAATACCGTTCCAGACAACAATTCCATTATAGAATTCATTGACGAGGATTCGGTAAATGCCGCGGCGGTCGAATCGATTTCCGCGTTTGGTGCGAAAACCCATGTCATTTGCCTCCCGGGCAATGGCAGTCATGTCTTTGCCCTTATGAAAAGACTGGTGGATGAACTCCACAATGGCATATTCCTTTTCAATGATAATAAAGGGCTTTCCTTCACCTACAGCTGCATATCCCAGGCTGGGGGAACACTGATAGCCTTCCCGCAATGCTTTTTCCGTCATACCACGCATGACCTCTCCAGAGAGGTTAAAGGAGTAATACTCGTCAAACCATTCGATGATACTTTCAATGAGGCGGCCAAACATGCCGTCTGCAATTGGTTCTGAAACACTTTTGATCTCGACGCCGCATTTTTTACGGAGAACGCTTTTGTAAAATACACTTTCATCCTGATTTCGGGCAAAACGTGAGAACTTCCAAAGATAAAGCCGTTTGAAAGGGCAGGGCTGCGTTTTGGCCGTGGCCACCATGCGTTGGAACTCTTGCCGGTTGTCTGCCCGGCGGCCGGAAACACCTTTTTTCTCTATGTAAACAAATTCTTTGGGTATGACATAGCCATCTGCCTTTGCTGACTCCAGAATGACACGGAGCTGCGCGTCTGGGGACAGTTCTGTCTGATCATTTGTACTGACGCGGATATAGGCAGCGCCTATTTCCACGGTGGACTGGGTGGTCATGATATCATCTCCTTGGTTAAGTGTATTAATTTTGGGTATAAAAAATACGCCCCTTGCCAGGACGTACCAGAAATGATATAATCAATTTGCGAGAATGATATATCTTTCCGGAATGATCCGGCAAGAGAATCTATGTGAAAGGCTCTGGGAGTTGGTAGCTCCTGGGGCTTTTTTCATCTATTTATTCAAATAAATCTGAAAAATCTACCTTGACTTCATCAAATGAATTGTTCTCATATTCGGGAATCCAAAACGATTTTATATTTGCAAAATCTTGATACCTTAAAGCGCTATTAGTATCGATCTTTTTTGCGTATTTTACGTCTTCAATAGTAATTCCAAACATAGGAAGAATATCTTCCTTCGACTCAAATGTAAAGGGGTCTCCATCGGTGTGATTATATGAATCAGCATGTATTGAAATACGCTGAACTTTATCGCTGTTTAGCATAAATTCAAATTCATTATTGTTATAAAAACAGGAGACTATAGGAGAATAAAGATTTCCTACTTCATAATTCCATTCCTCACGTGATTCTGGTTCTCCCATTTTTTCAATAAGTTCTGCTTCGGACATACCGCAGAACTGTTGAACATCCAATATAATCTCAACATTTTTTTCGGGTTCAGACTCTTTTGAAGAACAGCCACATACAAGCCCTACAATAACTAAGACATACAATATTACTTTCTTCATATATTCTTCCTCTTTTATTTTCGACGTATTAAAGGCGATAGTCCACATTTTGATATTTTTATCTCAGTACATAGTTCTGTAACCGTTCAGGAAAATATCTCTCAAGCATATCGTGATACTCTGCCCATGCAGTGTGTTTTTCTTTGGATTCTTTATGCTCAACGATACGCTTGGGTTTTGAAACCGTCATTTCCGGTATAATAACGGGGAAAAACCAGTTATGTATTTCTTGATTTATTTCTTTGCACTCACTTAAATGACACATCTTATAATCTTCGTATATCCGATTCGCGGCCATGCAGGATACTCCATAAGTACGACAAATACCTCTGACACTATCTGATCGCATATGCCATACAGTGGCACGGGGAACAAGAATATTACTGGCAAAATAATCTGCGATGTCCTCAAATGATTTATCCGTTGAAGGAAGATTCATTATAAAATGTCCGAGTTCATGCATTAATGAAAACCGTATACGTTCAAGTGTATTTTTTTCATTATAGGCAATAATTTTTTCGTAAGTAAAGGCGTCTTCTGTGCAGCTCTGGCATATTACATATAGCTCAGTGTTGATCTCTTTCAGTTCAGAATAACTCAAAACTTTAAAACCATAATGCCGAAGTATTGAAAAGCAATCAATTGGAAAAGTAGTTATATTGCATTCCTTGTAGACGGTTAATACATAGCTGAGCAGCCTTTTAAGTCCTGCTCGGTTAAAATCGGTGCAGCATAAATAATTTCTCAATAAAATCAGTCCTCAAATTCAATTTCGGACAGAAGCTGTATCAGGCGCATTTTCTGCTCAACAGACATTTTCTTTCCGTTTCTGGCTACAAGTTTTTCTACGTCGGCATAAGAAGGCTCTAACTTTGTTACCTTCTTGCCATTGGCCATTTCCTCTAATTCATCCATAGTAATTCCAAGCCCATGGCATATGGCCATAACATTATCGACAGTTGCTTTTCCGACACCGTTTTTCATTATTCCGTATAGTGTAGTATAAGGAATATCACATTTTAGAGCAAATGATTTTAGGCTATAGCCTTGTTCTTTTATTAACCTTTCTAAAATTCTCGCTTTTTCCATAGCTGTTACCTCGTTTTCTAAGTGCTTTAATTATATACCATAAAACGTATTTTGTAAATGATAAATATTCGATTTAGCGAATAAATTCGGAAAAAGGAATATTTCACGTTGACAAAATACTGAATTAAGAATATAATTTGCTTATGAAATTCGAAATTCAGTATTTTTAAGGAGGTGACGGCATGTATAGAAACTTTTTGTCCGCTATGAAAGACGAGAATGTAACATTTACTCAAATAGGAAGTTTGCTCGGTTGTAGATACCAAACTGTAAGCGATACGGTAAATGGCGAAACGAAGAAAGGCTTTTACTATGAGGACGCAGTAGCGATTAGAAATGTTCTGTTTCCAAAGTACGATTTAGATTACTTGTTCAAGCGAGAAAATTAACAAGAAACAAACTTATGTTCGATACGACAAATATACCACTATCGAATATCTGTGTCAATGGAAAAAGGAGCAAATGCTCTTTGAAAATTTAGGAGGTGAAAAAAGGATGAAAAAAGATAAAAAGAAACCACTCCCTGCTCAAAGAAAAAATGTCTTTGGAAGAAAGTGGTATTCAACAAACATATCTGCTACTGAATATTTTGATAATAATTTGAACGATTGCTGGCAGGCAATCTACAAATTATCTTTATTAGTGATTGTTATGATTGTGATTCTGTTTAGAAAAGGTCTATTCAAGCATTTTAACAATTTCATTGTAAACATCAGCAGCAAGTTGAAAGAAAGATTCTCTCCCGGTAATTAAGAGCAAAAGTTTCAATATGTAAGTACATGATTTCGCATATTCACCGACTGTTGTGATATTTAAACACGATAGTGTTTTTCTTTCTTCGGGAAAGGTCTCCGAAAGTATATTACAAAGTTGTTGGAGCTTTTGTGTTATTTCATCAGGTAATTGAATTTGCGAATTTTGTGCTTTTACAAGTAATTCATACTTATCCATTTTCAACTGGTAATAAGTTAAGGCTGAAAGTTCTTCCCATGTGAAGGTTTTTAGTTCTTCATACGTCATATTTATTATCCCCCTTTCTTTTGTATTCCGGTGGCAGCCGGTAAGACAATTATAGAACGGAGAAAGCCAGAAATCAACAAGCAACAAGTACAACCAGTCATACATACAATCTACCAGAGAGGGGTGGTGATGTGGAAAAATACAGGATTGTAAACTACATCGAGGTAGACGGAGAGGATATTCCAATGGAAAAGCTTTCTGAGGAAAAAAGGAGTAAACTCCCCTGTTTATTAGCTGACAAAATGATGATATCTGCAGGGTACAAAAGGAAGACCGCCTGAGGGCGGGACTGATGGACAAGCTGGAAGGAGAATTATGCAGAAGTACTTTAATAACATAGATGATTATTATGACGACAGCCGGCCGCTGATCATGGACGTGGTCGAGTGGTTGGTACCACGGATTATTGCGGTGGGAGGCATTGTACTGATATTGATGTTGTGTGCGTCACTGGAAGTACTGTGAGAGGAGGTGAAGGTGATGAGACAGGGCAATATCGATTCGGTAATTAAATGCTTAAAACGTAATCCGTACATGGACAATACAGACTCGGCAGTGAATTTTTTGCTGGGCTGGTTTGGAGACGAAGCAGAAAATGGCGAGCGCTCGTACATATCGGCAGATCTGAAAAAATTGTTCCAGACAATAGTAGATATTGAGAAAGAAAAAGCAGAAACCCCAGGAGCTGCAACTCCCAGGGAATCAAGGTAACTACTAATATATTGACACCCTCATTATAGCAGAGGGAGACAGGAGATTGCAAGATGGAAAATAATTTACAACGCATGGACGCTTTTTTGAAGGATGCGACATATTGCAGGAAAGCTATTGGCTTCTGCCGAGAAGCAATTAAGAGGCTGGAAGAGCAGCCTATGCGCCTGCTAATTTCAAACGGACTGGACAATAACATCGTACTCAATGGTGCTGAAATTGGGTTAAGCAGAGAAAGCCAGGCTGCTATCGTAATGGTAGCTAAGGGAGCCTTAGAGGCCAGGGAGATCGAGCTCTGCCGTCAGATGGACGAGCTCATGGGAAATTATGGACGCACTACCGACTTTGAAGCAGTACCATCGGCACTGACACCCAGGCAGAGACGCCGCCAGAGTTTCGGCGCGGTCAGCCCGGACGACGTAGAGTGGTAAGGAGGATGATGAGATGAGATTATATGAATTATCAGAGCAGTACGAAATACTGGAGCAGATGCTCTATGACGGGGAAACGGACGAACAGGTAATCCGGGATACCATGGAAGCCATTTTTGGAGAGATCGAAGACAAGGCGGAATCTTATGCAATTATCATTACTGGCATGGAAGCCGATATCAAGGCCCTGAAAGCAGAGAAAGACAGACTGGCTGCCCGCCAACAGAGTTTGGAGAATCGTCAGAAGACACTTAAGAAAACTCTCATGGAAAACATGAAAACTATTGGAAGGCAGAAAATTAAGACCCCTCTCTTTACAATCAGTGTGGCGAAGAACGGTGGTCAGGAGCCATTGGTTATTGACGGAGCCATTGACGATATACCGGGCCGCTTCCTGATTCCGCAGCCGCCAAAGGTAAATGGTGATGCTGTCCGTGCCTTATTGTCTGAGCGTCAGGTAGACTGGGCGCATCTGGAGCCGCGCGGAGAGCACCTGGGGATCCGCTGATGGGCGGCGGAGATATGACTCCGTTCCGTATGCAGGTATTAATGGACGTTGCCGCACGGGTTGTAAAACTTATGGTTACGGGCGTGTGGCATCTGTCCTTCGAAGAGATGGATATGGTTCTTGCACTGATACGGCACGGAATCAATGAGAGCGCAGAGAGAAACAGGAAAGGAGAAAACAGAGATGTTTTTGAAAACAGGGGAGTTGAAGAAAATCATGAAGGCCAGTCTGAAGAAGCATGGCCTGATCGTGGGGAATGTGAATGATCATTACCTGGTGTATTCCGATAACTGGGGACTGTATATTGAAATACCTTATGCATCGAATAAATTTAAGGCGGCAATCATGGAGCTGATCGGTGATCTGCCGGAACCGTATGAGTGTTACCTATACAAAATAAATCCGGACGGAGAAGCAGAACCGGAAACAGTGCCGGATTATCCAGATCCTTATGAGCAGTGGAAAGCCGCGAAAGATTTCGCGGTAGTGGCGCCGGTCATGCTGTATGCCTGGCCTCATGAATACATCGTCTGCCAGAAGCATAGTGACTTGAGATTTGTGGTTGCGGACAGGTCCCTGTCAGACCGGGTAATATCACGGAGTGAACTGGATACGACCGTGGAGGCGATGCCAACCAGGCCGAGTTTTCTTGCCGGTGTGCTCTACTGGAAGAATGAAACGACAATCTACTGGGTGCATACGGAATCACCAGGTAATAAGGCATTGGAAGTATTATTTCCACGTCTGAACGGCATCAGCTTTTTTGAGGATGACTGGATTGCGGAGAATACCGGTCAGGAAGATGAGAAAGAGGAAGCAGCGGAAGATTCGCTGCCGTATTAAGGAGGAAGCCATGGCAGTACCAGTATTAATCATAGGACGGAGCGGAGCCGGTAAAAGCGCCAGCATGAGAAATTGTGTAGGTAAGGACTTTGCCCTTATCAATGTCCTGAAAAAACCGCTCCCCTTTAAGGGGAAAATCCCGGCAGTGCAAACAGATGATTACAATAAGATTATGACAGCGCTTAAAGGCTGTCAGCAGAAATCGGTGGTAATTGACGATGCCGGATATCTTATTACAAATCAGTTCATGCGGGGCCACAGTAACGCCGGAAAGGGGAATGGTGTATTCTCCCTTTACAATGATCTGGGAGACCGGTTCTGGAGTCTGATTCAGTTCGTGGTAACTATGCAGGAAGACCAGATCGTGTACTTTATGATGCACGAAGACAAGGATGACAGCGGCGATGTTAAACCAAAGACAATAGGGAAGCTGCTGGACGAGAAGGTATGTGTAGAAGGAATGTTTACGATTGTGCTGCGGTGCATATTAGACGGTGAAGATCATCGGTTTATTACTCAGTCGGCAAACGGTGCGGTCAGCAAGTCTCCAATGGGGATGTTCCAGGCGCTTGAAATCGATAACGATCTTCTGATGGTAGACAACACAATTAGGGAATATTACGGGATCCAGAACCCGAAGAATTTAGAGGAGGACAAGAAAAATGATTAAGAAACCAACAGGATATGATGAAGCAGTAGCTTATACAGGAGAGTTTCAGGCCCTTCCAAAAGGAAAATATGTATGCAAGATTCGTCAGGTAGCTGAAGTGACAGAAGAAGACCGTAACGGGCATAAGTGGAGAAAATTTGTAATCCTGTACGATATTGCAGAAGGCGAGTATAAGGATTTCTACGATAAGCAGTTTAACGCTGAAAAAGAGACAAATCCAAAAGCCAAATGGAGAGGCGTCTTTAAACAAAACATGGATGATAAGGGAACGCCATGGCTTAAGGGTGTTGTTACTGCCATTGAGAGGTCTAACAATTTCACTTTCCAGTGGGACAAGGAAGAGAATGAGAAAACGCTTGTCAATAAGAAGTTTGGTGGTATTTTCCGCCGTCGGCAGTACGAAAAGGATAATGGAGAGCGCGCAATGACAACAGAGCTGTGGCGGATCCGCAGTGTGTCAGGCCTGGCAGAAGCGGAAGTGCCGGAAGATGAGCTGCTTCCAGTAACAGGACCGGGAGGCGGCAGGCCAAATCCGGCAGATGCCGCGGCGCCCCCTTCTTTTACGGACAGTGACGGTTTTATGAATATCCCGGAAGGAACCGGAGATGAAGGGATCCCTTTCATGTAAGGCCGGAAGTTCCATTATTAATTCCGGGGTATCGTTCAGGACTCATCCGGAGAGGGTTTCCGGATCCGGATGAGTTTGATATGCGCCTGATTGATAATTCCGATATAGGAAGCCTGCAGGGAGGGATCCATTGTTCTGATGATATAGGGCAGAACAGCTGGATGTTTGCCATGGAGGGACTTCTTGGCCATACGAGGTTTGAAGATTAATGATAATGAAAGGTTATGATCCGGATCTGTTCCGGAAAGTAAAGGAAGCGGTTTCCATGCAGCAGGTAGCGGAGTATTACGGTCTGCAGCTTAACCGGAAGGGGCTGTGTCAGTGCCCCTTCCATCAGGACAAGAATCCGAGCCTTAAAATATATCCGGACGGAAAGGGATTTTACTGCTTTACATGCGGAACTGGCGGCGATCAGATCAAGTTTGCAGCATTATACAGCGATATGAGTAATTATGAAGCAGCAAAAACGCTGGCTGCCGCTTTTCATATCTCCTTGTCGGAACCAGTGACATACCGGGAGAAGCGGGAAGCAGAGCTGGCATGCCGGCGGAGAGCGGCTGTAGCTGCATTTAAAAAGCGGGCTATGATGTACGTGAAAATGTACTGGATTCTATTGTGTGAGGCAATCCATGAGCGAAATGAGCATTTTACGGAAGCGCTGCAGAACATCACGTATATTGAATATCTGCTGCAGAACCTGGAGGAGTGTCCGGAAGAGGTTTATGAAGACAAGAAGGCGGTGAGAAGGATTGGAGAAATCGAAGGACGAATTGCTGACTGGTATATCCGCATTGAAGCCGACGGAAGCATTTCCAGATGAAATCTTTTATGAGATTTTCGAGATAGAGGACAATATCGAGCGGACCCAGTATATTGAATCCCTTCGTAACACCGCGAGGCAGCTTAAACGGGTAACAGAGTTTAACAACCTCTATAAGTCATTTGTGCTTGATTATGCACAGCGTCAGAAGCAGACCGGGAATAAAACAAAATTTACCGACCAGCCGCTGGAATTAGTATGCGGCGAATGGACTGCGAATGATTTCGGAGTGAGAACGATCCGGTATGACAAGAACGCCATGCCGGTGCCGTACCAGGCATGCAGCCATCCGGTCCTGCCAGTAGAGATCCTGAAAAATGTAGATACGGCGGAGGAGCGGATCACGCTGGCGTATTTTAAGTCAGCTGCCTGGCAGACCATTACCGTAGACCGGAGCGTCTGCGCAAATACAAATAAGATCGTAGATGCGCTGAGCCAGTTTGGCATTGAGGTTACGTCGGATAATGCAAAAAATATGGTCCGTTACATATCGGACTGCGTGGGGCTGAATCCATTAACACTGAATCCTAAAAAATCCATTAATCGTCTGGGCTGGGTGGGGAATTCCTTTACCCCGTATGCAGATGATATCCGGTATGAGGGGGATATGGATTATGAGGCAATTTTCAGGAATGTAAAAGAGGCTGGCAGTTTTGAGACCTGGCTGAATCTTTGTACCGATCTTCGGAAAAATATCCCTCTTCGTATGATGATGGCGGCCAGTTTCGCCTCTGTGCTTCTGGAGCCGTTGAAAGTCCTGCCTTTTGTTTTGCATGTATGGGGCACGACTGGGACCTGCAAGACCGTGGCTCTTATGGTGTCTATGAGTATCTGGGGCAATCCGAAGATGGGCGGCCTGGTTAAGACCATGAACATGACGCGCAATGCCATTATGCGGAATGCAGCCTTTCTGTGCAGTATTCCATTCGCCGGCGATGAGCTGCAGACGATCAAAGACAAGTGGCAGGGAAACTTTGACCAGCTGATCTATCAGATAACGGAGGGAGTGGACCGGGGACGGGCGCGGGCCTATGGCGGAGTAGAGGAAACCAGGACCTGGAAGAACAGTTTTCTGTTTACCGGAGAGGAGCCGGTTACAAAAGCAAACTCCGGAGGCGGAAGCAAGAACCGCGTTATAGAGATCGCGATTGACGGACCGCTGGTGGAGGACGGGCACTATGTCAGCAGCATTGTTCAGGAAAACTATGGATTTGCCGGGAGGAAACTGGTTGAATACATTCAGGAAGCGGAAGAGGGGGCACTTACAGAGAGATACCGGGAGCTGTTTGAACAACTATGCCATCTGGATACGACTGACAAGCAGGCGATGGCAATGGCTTGTATTCTACTGGCTGATGAACTGGCGGCAGAGTTGTTCTTCCCAAAGGAGCAGCCGTTGGGGATCCGGCAGGTAAGCCAATACCTGCAGAGCGCACTGGAGGTTGATGTCGCTGAACGCGCTTACCAGTCCGTGCTCAACTGGGCAGCAAAGAATCCGGTACGGTTTGAAGATCCAAAAGCAGACAATTCCCCTAATAAAGGGGAGGTATGGGGGAAGATTGATGGAGAAATTCTGATTTTAAACCGGGATGTGCTGCTTGGTTATCTGGAACAGAATGGATTTGATTATACCGCGGTCAGCAGGAAGTGGAATGATAAAGGGTATTTGAAAAAGACACCTCAAAGTAAGTTTATACACAATACAAAAGTTTATGGGATTAAGTCCAGTTATATCAAACTTATCCTGCCGCAGGACGATGATAATACAGATCGAGATGGATTTATAGTGTCTGATGGACAAGAAACACTGCCGTTTGATTAGTGGAGAGGGGTCCAACCATAAAATTTTAGGTTGGACCATAGGTTGGACCATGAAACCCGCATAAAATAAGGCTTTTTAATATAGAGTCCAACCAGTCCAACTAGTCCAACCAGTTTTATATATCTCGTGACGCGAGAAAAAAGTTTGTAGAAAATTTAACACATATAGTTTGCTCTAAAAATATATAGATATGCAACCGGATTTTAGGTTGGACGGTTGGACCATACGTAAAATCAAGGGGTTGCGGATACTTATCGGAACAAAACCTGGTTGGACGGACCAGAAAAATGGTTGGACTGGGGAGAATAAGGAGAATAATTTTGATCAAAAAATTGGAAATACTGGGCTTCCTTCTGGAAGATGCCGACAATGAGGCGAAGAAGATAAACGAATTCAAAGATGCGCTGGAATCCGGAGATGAAAAGCGATTATGGAACGCGGAGAGGCCGAACCGCCAGAGGATAAAAGACGATTTAAAGATGATGCGCCGGCTGTCCATTGAGGTAGAGAAGGAGGCAGAAAAGCTATGGTAAGTAATAAAACGGCAGGCTCCAGGTTCGAAAAGGAGTTTGCGGGGATCCTGGCGGATCACTGGTTCTGGGTTCATCTCTTCCAGGATAACAAAAATGGCCAGCCCTGTGACGTAATTGCGGTGAAGAATGGCCGGGCCTATCTAATCGACTGTAAGGACTGCCAGTCAGAGATATTTCCTCTCAGCCGGATCGAGGAAAACCAGATCAATGCAATGATCCTGTTCAGCATGATGGGGAATGTCCCCGGAATGTTCGCAATCCGGTTCCCTGATCGCCAGATATATCTCCTGCAGTACACGAAGCTGCGGGAACTGCAGGAAGCTGGTTTTAAACGGATCAATGAAACCGTATGCAGAACCCAGGGAATGCCCCTGGAGCAATGGCTGGAATGGAGTGAGAGAGATGCAGGTGATAATCGGGAGTGAGATCAGGATTAAGGACGCCCCAAAGATCTTGCAGAACTGGTGTGGTGAGAATCTGGTAATCCCGAATCCAGAGTATGCGAACCGGGCCCGCCGGGGATTATGGACAGGTAACACGCCGCAGCATCTATGGCTGTATTGGGTTGATGGCAGCGATCTGGTGTTACCGGTTGGAGTCGGAAAAGAGATAAGGGCATTGCTCCCTGCTGAGTGTGAATACATCACCGATCTGGCTGACAATGGAAAGCTGCAGTATGCCGGGAATATTTCACTGTATGATTACCAGACGCCGGCAGTGGAGGCAATGTGGAAAGCAAGCTGCGGAATCCTGCAGAGCCCGTGTGGCTCCGGTAAGACACAGATGGGAATTGCTCTGGCGGCTTCCCTTGGGCGGAAGACACTCTGGATTACACACACTCAGGATCTGTTGAAACAATCTTATGACCGGGCGGCCCAGTACTTCCTCCGGGAGACTCTGGGGACCATTACGGCCGGTAAGGTCAGTATAGGAAGCCATATAACCTTTGCCACAGTACAGACGCTTTGTAAGCTGGATCTGGCTCAGTACAGGTACATGTGGGACGTTATAATCGTAGATGAGTGCCATCGGCTGGCCGGAACACCGACGCAGATGACAATGTTCTATAAGGTCATGAACAGCCTGGCGGCGCGGCATAAGTATGGACTGTCAGCTACGGTACACCGGTCTGACGGCCTGATCCGCAGTACCTTCGCAGTATTAGGACCGGTAATTTACCGGGTGCCGGACGAGGCGGTAGCAGACAAGACCATGCAGGTCAGGATCCTGAAGAGAGATACTGACATCGTTACTGTGCGGGAATGCCTGGATACGGATGGGACGCTGGAGTACAGCAGGCTGATGCAGTATCTGACTGGAAGCCGGGACCGAAGTCAGCTGATCGTGGAGGATCTGGTACATAACCAGAAACACTATAACCTGATATTGTCGGACCGGTTGGAGCATCTCAGGACATTGATGCAGATGCTGCCGGAGGAATGCCGGGAAACAGCAGTAATGATTGATGGCAGCATGACGAGTAAAAAGGACCGGTGCGCCAGGGAACGGGCGATCGAGGATATGCGGTCAGGGAAGAAGCATTACCTGTTTGCCAGTTACAGTCTGGCGAAGGAAGGACTTGATATCCCGCGTCTGGACCGGCTGTACATGACTACACCGAAGAAAGACTATGCAGTGGTAACTCAGAGCGTTGGCCGGATTGCCAGGGCGGCGGTCGGGAAGGAGGAAGCAGTTTGTTACGATTATGTAGATAATGTAGCATTTTGTGAAAACCAGTGGAAGCGGCGCCGGGCGCATTACAGAAAGGCAGGGTGCAGATTATGAGCAGGCGGGATGAAGAAAGCGCGGAGATGGTAAAAGGCGTCTTCTGCGAAGCATATAGGTTTTATTTAAAATATCATAGCCGGCCAATGGAGCCGGGAATGTGGCAGGAGGCTACAGATGATTTCGCTTCGATTATGAAGCGGTATGGTGCCGCTTCTATATGTGGACGGATTATGCTTGCAACATTCTCACAGTTAGAAGAGGAGAAGCGGTAGTAATCCGGAAAGGAGAATGACGATGGAACGGAGAATCAGAGGAGAGTTAACCCTGCGGGAAGCTCTGCAGGAATTGGATAAAGGTAATGAAGTTATCGTTTTGCAGCCCAGGACATTAGATATGGTCGAGAATGATTTTATTATTTCAGAACTGGGGGAGTGGCTGAAAGGCTGTCATCTTCTGGTTATGGAAAAGAAGTCAGCTGATACTGGAACAAAAGTGAGAGCGGTAAAGCAGGAGGCTAAGAAGCCGCGGGCCAATGCAAAGAAAGTAGATGCCGGCAAGATCATGGCGCTGCATAAAGCCGGATGGACCGGAAAGGCTATTGCCGATGAACTGAAGGTCAGTGAGGCAACGGTATCGACATGCTTAAAGAAGCTGCAGGAAGGTAAGAATGAAGAAAATTAAAGTGGATTTAAAACCGTGTCCTTTCTGTGGCGGCATTCCGGAAGTCAGGCAGTTTGCGAACCCTAAAAATTGGTATAGCGTGGAATGCGTTGACTGCCATTGTAAAACCGATGGATATAGGCATAATCGAGTAGCTGGTACAGACGAGGAGAACATAAAGGCCAACGCCGATATCTGGAATAGACGTGAAAAATGGATTCCTGTGAGCGAACGGCTGCCGGATAAGCCGGGAGACTACTGGGTTGCAATGCGGCACTTAGACGGAAGTGTAACCACGGAAAAAATGTTTTGGTGCCCTGAATGGCCTCATGAAGATGCATGGAGAGAAGTAGTTGTTGCATGGCAGCCATATTATTGCCCAGAGCCGTATCAGTCAGAAGGTTAAGCTTTCCGGGAGACTGGAGGAAAGGGAAACAATGGAAAAGTGTAAAAAACTTGATTTTGAGGAGAGAATCAAAAAGGCCAGTAAACTGATTGCGAACAATGAATGGGTTCCGACAGAGTTGTGTCTTCCACAATCCAGAACAGGTTCCCCGATTGTAGGGGGAATTAAATATCTTGTGACAGTGCAAGAAATAAATGACTCTGCTATGCAATTTGTGGGGTTAGTGTATTACCATCCGGCCGGTTCAAAAAGAATGGATTATGATGATTTGCGATATGATGCTGACACATGGGAATTTTGTTCATCGGGTTTTCTGATGTGCAATAGTATGTATGTTGTAATAGCCTGGAAGCCGGCGCCGGAACCATTCAGACCATTAAATTAATATATGGAGGCTAAAATGAATAAAAAACCACTTACTCTGGAGGAGTTACGGCAAATGGCAGGTAAACCAGTATACTGTCCGGAAATATATATGGCTTCGTATGGGATTATAAAATACGAGACCAAAGGGATATGGGCGGGAGTGCCGTTTTTAGTTGGTGCATGGCATAATGAAGGGATTGCTATAAATTTTGAATATAACATTATAGAGAGAAAGCTTAAATGCTATCGAATCATTGATAATTAACGTTTTGCTAATAAAGGAGAACAAACGCTATGACACTGAAAGATTTGATAAATAACGGACTGGTAGGAGACGATGAAAACGTCACAATAGTAAAACCGTTGTCAGGGAGTGTGTGCGATATGCGCAAAGGAAACTGGCTTAACGAACAAGTACAGGAACTTTCGGACGCAGAAATAAGTGCATTTTCGTGGGATGAAGTTAACGGATACTCTATTGCACTGAAATGTTCAAAAGGAAATTTCCGGGGATTCCAGAGAAAGTGAGTGCTGATGGGAAAATACAAAATTGAGGTCGGCGGGTTTGTGACTGTCTATAGGCATCGTTTTATCACCGTTTCCGCTGATACACTTGAGGAAGCAGAGAAAAAGGCAGTCAACAAATTTGTTGACTTACAGCAAAATGGTAGCGGTTCTCCTATGTGTGAGGACAGAACCATAGAATCGGTTGAGTGTTTAAACTAATAATTTAAGATTTCCGAGAGGAGGATCATGATGGATATTGAAAAAGCCATAGAAATTATAAGTAGAAAAACGACTATTCCAAATGAGGGAGAAAGTTTTTCTGATATCGAAGAAGCATATAAAATTGCCACAGCTTCTATGCAAAAAGATGTTTACAAGACATGCGAATACGGGAATGGTTTTTATCCTTGTCCGAATTGCGGAGAATCGACCACAGAAGATTGTGTAAATGCAGGAAGATGTTCTTCATGTGGGCAGGCGATAATTCATTAAACTGATATTTTCCGTATAAAGGGAGGAGATCTAATGATAAAACAAATGGACGAGATGGTATCCGGCCTGGGAGCTACGCGGCGGAGGGCCAGACGGATTGCGAGGTACTGGATCGGAGTCACTGCTAAGATAGTGATCGCAGTTACGCTGCCGGTATGGCTGATTCCGTACCGGATATACAGGAGGCGCCATGGATAGAAAAGAAGAACATGCGATAACTCTTCAGGCGATGCGGGCCAGGGCGGCAAAACAGGAATACATACTGAAAGGCCCCAGGCCAGAGACGCACAGTGCGACGATGCCGGCCTACTGTTATACCGCGATGTGTCCAGATCCGGAGCTGCGGGAGCCGATCTGGAGGAGATATAGCCGTCAGCCGAGCATCAGGGCCATGAAGGTGGAGAAGATATGCCTGATCTGTCGGAAGCGATGGCCGGCGGAGTGCGGCCGGAAGAATTGTGATTGTGAGGGGCAGGGGCATTTGTATGCGATTGGAAGTTATAATCATCCGAGGGTAGGAGGTAGGGCCATTGGACAAACAAAAGAGAATTAGAGAGTATAGCTGGGATGACTATGGAATATCAACTTTTCGATATCGAGAACTAAAAAACTTTTGCCTTCAATATGACGAGAAAAAGAGCAAGATACATTATGGACTTAATTCGATCGTAAATGATGGTATGCCAAAGGGTAATCTATCCGGCAATCCGACAGAGCGGGTTGCACTGGAAAATGTGGAAAACCAGAAAGATTGCAGAATGATAGAAGAGGCAGCGGTGGCAGCTAATCCTGGTATATGGAAGTATATACTTAAAAGCGTTACGAATGATCTTCCATATGAAATGGTAGAATATGATGAGGAGCAGGGACGAATATCAATTTGCAGAACTGATTTCTACGGTTATCGAAGATTATTTTTCAGAAATCTACATCTTTTAAAAATTGGGTACAAATTGAGTGAGGTTTCATGATATTATGTTATCATGCAGAAGGTAAGGAAAAGCCATTTTGCATAACCTCCCCCAATTGACGGCCGCTGGCTTTTACCGGTCGGCGGCTGATTTATCCTCCATAATTCATGTTTCTCCTTTAACTGAGTTCTTACAAATATGTAAGGGCTCTTTTTGAATAATACGTATAATATGTATTGAAACTATTGACAATACGTACTGCACGTGCTATAATTATAGCATAAGGAGGACAGAGATGAGGTTCAGAGAAGTTGAAAAAATGATTTTACAAGATGGCTGGTATGAAGTAAAACAAGTTGGTTCTCATCATCAATATAAACACCCAACTAAGAGCGGAAAAGTTACAATACCAGAGCATAAAGGCAAAGACATTAATATGACAGTTGTAAAATCAATACTTAAGCAGGCGGGGCTGTAAAGCTCCCAATGCCTGCATGAAAAGGAGGAAAATGATGAAATTAGTTTATCCGGCAATATTTACACCTTACGAAGATGGAAGCGGAGGTTATGCCGTTGAGTTCCCGGATCTGCCCGGTTGTGTTACTGGTGGAGATGATATGGCAGAAGCGATCTTTATGGCAGAAGATGCTGCCAGCGGCTGGGTACTCACAGAACTGGAGGATGGCAAGAAGGCGCCTAAAGCGTCAGAGTTCGGAGGCATTAATACAGAGCCTGGCCAGTTTGTGAATATGGTTGCTTTGGATATGGACGCCTATGCTGAAAAGTACGGAAGCAAGGCGGTAAAGAAGACTCTTACAATTCCTGCATGGCTCAATACCTACGTGGAAGAAAATAACATTAGTTGTTCTGCCGTTTTACAGGAGACGTTAAGTAAAATGGCACAGTCATCAATGCAATAAATTATAGAACCTCATTTTGGGCACTCGGTTACGGCGGGTGCTCTTTCCCTATGGATATTTGAGCTATTAGTTGAATTTCAAGGTTAATGCAACTTTCTTAAAGTAAATGCAACTGGCAGCGTATATAGGGGGTGTATTTACTTTGAAAATTTACTTATTTGAGCTATTTTAGGTTTTGTTATAAGGTATGTGTTTTCTTTTAGCATAAAATGTGATAAAATTGCATAATCTATGGGGGAATGACAATGAGATGGAAAGATAAAAAAAAACATTATCAGAAAAATAAAATTGCTAAGACAATGCGAGCCTTACAACGCAAAAATAAAAAGAAAGCAAGAAAGCATCATTGTAATAAAGATGTTATTTATAGTACGGAGACTAGTAGAATTTTATGTGAAAAAAAATTTTATAGCAAGAGTGTGTCTGATTATGTATTGATAAAAATGAATGGGACAGTACTAATAACGATACCTAAGGATTTTTCTATATCTAAAAATGCAGATGAAGTTATATATTTATTGAAAAAAATTTTTTATTGCGGCATGCAACCCCAAATTAAGGAGATTATGTTTGATCATTCTAGATGTAGTAACCTTGGGATTGCTGCAAGTACGATAATGGATACAATTGTATTAGCCGCTAAATCTTATCATAAAACATTAGGTAGTCATCTGACAATATCTGGAAATTTACCGGAAGATAGGTATACAAAAGATGTGTTTATTGCTAGTGGTTTAGTGAAGCATTTAAATATTAATCAATTTGCTAAAAATGATAATATTATCAAATTTAAACTAGTTTCTGGTAGAGCAGGCGCTCAAGAGTCTGCCCAAGTGGCAACCAAATTGACAAATTATTTTAACACATGTCTTCAAACGCAAGGGTATAAATTGACAGATACTGGTGAAAATAAATTAGCATCAATGTTTGGGGAAGTAATTGATAATTGTGAACGACATGGAGGCCGTAGTTCAGTTTGGTATACATTAGGACATTATCAGATTAGAGATGAATATGATTGGGGGGAGATTCAACTAACGATATTTAATTTTGGAGATTCAATTTATGAACGTTTATGCGGGGCAGATACAACAATAGAGACAAAAATGAAGTTACAAAAAATGGTTTCAATTCATGAGCCTTTTTTTTCAAAAGATTGGACAAAAGAAATGATGTTTAGTGTCTTTTCCTTACAGGAGGGAATAAGTAGATTAAGAGATAGTAATCGAGAAGGGTATAGTAATCGAGGAAAAGGAACAATAACATTAATGGATACTTTTTATCATTTAGGGCAAACGAGGAATGGGATAAAGCCAGAATTGACAATCGTATCTGGGCATACATGTATACGGCTGGATGATAAGTATAGATTAGAAAAGAAGAGATACAATGATGATATATTTCAAAATAAAGAAAGAAGAATTATTGCGTTTAATAAAGATAATGATATTTATAAAAAAGCAGATAGTAATGTAGAGCTATTAAAAGATAGTTTTCCGGGGACTGTTATTGCTATGAAATTTTATCTAGATAAGAAATATTTAGATTCTGTTGTTCAGGAGGTTAATGATGGAAAATGAAGTAATTAAACTACAGTCTTATCGAAAAAGTGAATCGAGAATGTATTCAGGAAGAGAGCATGGATTAGAAATTAGAAAAGAGTTGGACTTAAACAATAAAGATAAGGATGAAAAAAAGTATATTATACAGATATCGGATGATACAATTGCCATAAATAGTTCGTTTTTTGGTGGACTATTTTCACATAGTGTCGTTGGTTTAGGAGAAGAACAGTTTAAAAAAAAGTATATATTTCAAAACAATAAAGGCAAAGAAGTGAAAGAAACCATTAAAAAAGATATTGAAGAGGGAATTTATGATGCTATTAACGGCTAGTCCAAGTAATGGTTCCTGGAATAATGTTGTAAATATTTCAGGAACCATTGAGGCTATTGCTGCTATTCTAAATATATTATTAGTAGTTTATTTTTTTCTTAAAGATAAGGAAGAATTTAGAGAGAGAGAAAGGGAGAGAATTAAAGAACAAGCATATGATAAATGGTATAATTTGTTAGTGCTTGAAAGAATGCTTGAAACACTGGATATATTTTTTAAGGATATTGAATTCGTTGTTTCTAGTTCCAAACAAGGAAACGGAATAGATATGGTAGAGTTACTTTCTGGAGTTAATGAAATAAAAGATATAATTTCACGAAATAAAAGGATATTTATTCCGATATTAGCATTATTTAGCGAAGAATTAAAACAAGATGTTTGGAATACACTTCAAGAAAGTAATGATCAGATATTGAGCGAATATGAACAGTTTATATATGGAAAGCAATCAAAAAATACAATTTATGAGATTATTAATGAAACAAAAACAACTACATATAAAAAATTATATGAGTATAATTTGAAAAAATTAAGAGAAATTATTGAAGATGAGAAAAAGAACTAAGAGATAGCCCAGGCTGCCTCTTTTTCTTTTACCCCAAAACCGACGAATCGAGGTGATGAAGGCATGGCCAGAGCGCCAGATCTGAGAATTGAACAGGCGAAGGCCATGTATTTGAATGGGCAGAAACTGATTGAGATTGCAAATCAACTGGGTCTCCCGGAGGGCACAGTTCGCCGTTGGAAGTGTACACATAAGTGGGATAACGAACGTTCGGATAAGAAAAACGAACGTTCGCAAAGAAAACGTGGCGCTCAGCCAGGGAATCATAATAGTGCTGGTGGCCCGCCGCAAAATAAGAAAGCAGAAAAATACGGTTTCTTCTCGAAGTATCTTCCGGAAGAGACCGTTTCCATTATTCAGGAGATGCCAAAGGATCCGTTGGACGTCCTGTGGGACCAGATTCAGATTGCTTATGCTGCCATTATCCGGGCGCAGAAGATCATGTATGTTCGCGACCGAGAGGACAGCACTAAGACTGAGATCGGCCACAAGGACGGCGATACGGTCACGGAGGAACGTTGGGAGGTACAGCAGGCATGGGATAAGCAGGGGAACTTCCTGCAGGCCCAGGCAAGAGCCCAGGCAGAGCTCCGTAGCATGATTAAGCAGTACGATGAGCTGCTGCATAAGAACTGGGATCTGGCGACTGAGGAGCAACGGGCGAGGATCGCCGTTCTGAAGTCCCAGGTTGAGAAGGATGAGGAGAAACCGATTCAGATCGAGTTTAAGAAAGCAGGTGAGAATCACGTCTGATATCCATTACGTAGAATTTGCTTTAAATGATCACTTCTTTGATTTCGTCCATGACTGGGATCATAAAATATATCTGACCGTCGGCGGATACGGCAGTTCTAAAAGCTATCACGTGGCTGTAAAGCTGATCAAGAAGCTTCTGGAGGAGAAGCGCAAGGCTCTGGTAGTCCGCGAGGTATTTGATACGATCCGTGATTCCTGTTACGACTTGCTGATGGAAGTGGCCGAGGCCATGGAGGTAACGGACTACATCACGTTTACGACGTCACCGATGCAGATCCGCTTCAGTAATGGCAGCAAGATCATTTTTAAAGGCATGGATAAGCCGGCAAAGCTGAAATCCTTAAACGGTGTTTCTATTGTTTGGATCGAGGAATGCTCCGAGGTTAAATATGCAGGCTTTAAGGAGATCCTGGGGCGTCTCCGTCATCCGACTCTCAGCAATCATATTATCTTGTCAACGAACCCAGTCAGCAAGAGCAACTGGGTGTATAAGCATTTTTTTCAGGATAAGGCCACAGGCGTTAAGATCCTGGACGACGAAGAATTGTACCAGAAGCGTATCCTGGTGATCGGAAACACCTATTATCATCACAGCACGGTGGATGACAATTACTTTGTACCGGCAGATTACATCGAGCAGCTGGATGAGTTGCAGCAACACGATCCAGATTTGTACCGAGTGGCCAGGAAGGGACGTTTTGGCATTAACGGGAGGCTTGTTTTTCCACAGTTTGAAGTTATGCCAGAAAGCACGGTTAATGGGCGTATACAAAAGATTGCCAGCCCGATTGAAAAGAACGGCATGGATTTTGGATTCGTCACCTCTTATAATGCGGTGGTTCGTATGATGATAGACCACGATAACAAAATTCTGTATCTGTATGATGAGTACTACTCCAGGGATAAAACGGATCCAGAGATTGCCCGGGATATTGAAAAGTGGAAGAATGTATTGATTAAGGCCGATTGCGCGGAGCCCAAAGCAATCCGGTATTATAGACAGTTGGGATTTAGAATGAAACCGTGTAAGAAGTTTAAGGGTTCCCGTGAAGTATACACTAAGAAAGTTAAGCGCTTTAAGCGTATCATATGCTCAGACCGGTGCCAAAACATAATAGGGGAGTTAAAGGAATTGACTTTTGCCGTGGACAAAGATGGAGAGATAATCGAAGATGAATTCAACATAGACCCCCATACGTTGTCTGCTATCTGGTATGGGCTTGATGATTACGAGGTTTCAGACCTCAAGGGCGGAGGACTGAAAATCATGAAATAGAGGTGAGATATGGAGCTTGAAATAATTAAAAAGCTGATTAAGAAGTATACGGCTGGTCATGGTGCTTTTCTTGCCGAGGCCGATACTGCGGATCGGTATTATCGGAACCAGACGGATATCTTACTGGAGCCGCCTAAGAAAAAAGAAACAGAGCAAGGGGAGAACCCGCTGCGGAATGCAGATAACCGGATCCCCCTCAACTTCCACGGCCTCCTGGTCAATCAAAAAGCGTCCTATATGTTTACAGCGCCGCCTCTGTTCGATCTAGGCGATAAGGCGTCTAATAAAGCATTGATGGCGTTCCTGGGGGATAAGTATGCAAAGACCTGTAAGGATCTCTGTGTAGAGGCTTCCAACGCTTCTGTGGCATGGCTGCACCTATGGAAGGACAAAGCGAGCGGGCAGTATAAGTACGCCATAGTGCCATCAGGACAGGTGATTCCAGTGTGGAGTAATAATCTGGAGAGAGAGCTTAAAGGAGCATTACGCTGCTACCACGATATCACAGACAACGGGCAGGAACTGGACGTCTACGAGTACTGGAATGACACAACCTGTCAGGCGTACGCAATTGAAGCTGGGGGCGTAATTGATACCGGGTTGATGCCGTACAATTCGTTTACACTGATCGACACGGCCGGAAATAGCAACCTGGTTAATGAGTTCAAGCATGATATCGGAGAGGTTCCTTTCTTCCCATTCTTCAACAACAACATTGACACGGGCGATCTGGACAACATCAAGCCGCTGATCGACGTGTACTGCAAGGTGTTCAGCGGTTTCGTCAACGATCTGGAAGATATCCAGGAAGTTATTTTCGTGCTGACCAACTACGGCGGCGACGATCTGGGGCAGTTCCTCCGGGAACTGAAGGACTACAAAGCAATTCAGATCGAAAACGAAGGTGGAGAGGACAAATCGGGAGTGTCCACCTTAACGATCGAGTTGCCGGTGGAGGCCCGCAAGGAGCTGCTGGCTACGACCCGGAAATGTATTTTTGAACAGGGGCAGGGCATCGATCCGGACCCACAGAATTTTGGAAACAGCTCAGGTGTGGCCCTGGGCTTTTTATATTCGCTCTTAGAGCTCAAGTCCGGTCTGATGGAGACAGAGTTTAAACTGGGCTTTGGCCGGTTTATCCGGTGTGTCTGCCGGCTGCTGAATATCAAGATCAAAGACGACACCATTGTCCAGACATGGACACGTACCAGTGTCAAAAATGATCTGGAACTCTCTCAGATTGCCCAGCAGTCAAAGGGAGTGATCTCCGATGAAACTATCGTATCAAAACACCCGTGGGTTGAGGATCCGGAAAAGGAAATGGAAAATCTGAACATACAGAAGGAAGCGGAAACAGAGGCTCAGCGGGAGATATCGGAAATGTTCCCAAAGGGGAAAGAAGAGGATCCGGACGAAGGCGAAGGTGATGAGTAATGGGGTACTGGCAGAAGAGACAGGAAGCCATGTACAAGGCCGGAGAGATGCAGGTCAACCAGTACTATGCAAAGTTGGAAAAGGCGTTTAACCAGACTCGGAGAGAGCTGCAGAAGACGATAGAAGCATTTTACTTCGAGTATGCCGAGGAAAACGGCTTGTCCTATGCGGTGGCTCAGCGGCAGCTGTCAAAGGCTGAGATCGGCAATCTGCGGGACTTTATTGATCTGACCATGGAAAACATCGGGAAGCATAATCAGACTGTCAATAACATGTCCATCAAGGCCAGGATCACCCGATACCAGGCATTGGAAGCCCAGGTGGACGCAATGCTCCGTCAGCTGTATGCGGTTGACTACCAGGCCGCGGCAGAGCAGACCATGAAGGAGGTCTATAAGGATACCTATTACCGCACCTGGTACAACATCGATCAGTATCGGGGGTTCCATGCTGCATTCGCTCAGGTGGATCCACATGCGGTAGAGAAGCTGCTGGAATATCCTTTCAACGGCGCCAGCTTTTCCAGCCGGTTATGGAAACAGAAGGATCACTTGCAGACACAGCTGATGGAATCGCTCACAACTATGATGGTCCAGGGGAAGAGCCCGCAGGCCCTGACCAATGACTTTGCAAAAAAGATGAACTCTAAGAAGTTCGATGCTTACCGGCTGCTTCATACAGAGAGCTCCTTCCTGATGAGCGAGGCCACCCATGCGGGGTATAAAGAGGACGGCGTGGAGAAATATCAGATTCTGGCCACACTGGACAGCAAGACCTGTGAGATCTGCGGAGATAAAGACGGAGAGGTCTACGAGGTGGGGAAAGAGATTACTGGTGAGAACATGCCGCCGTTTCACTGTTTCTGCCGCTGTACCGATGTGCCTTTTTATGACGATGATGATCCGTCCGGTGAGACACGGGTGGCCAGGGATCCGGAGACGGGGAAGACCGTGGAGGTTCCAGCAGATATGACATATAAAGAATGGAAACAGAAGTACGCAGAAGACAAAACAGTAGGAAAACAGGAAAAAACAGAGTATCTGGTCAGAAATAACAAAGGGGCTGGAAATACAACAAGGGAAAGACTGACGGCCAATGAGGCGATTGCATCAGTTCCACCAAAGGTACAGGATCAGATCCACTCAGGCACGGTCATTGATGTCGGCCAGATTGGCTCTAGCCAGTATGACTATACTCGTGATATACTGTATGTAGCAAAAGGAGCGGAAACAGAAGATGTTGTTCATGAAATAGGGCATCTGGTAGAGAATAAGATGATGGACTTCGAGAAAATATCTCAGATTAGGAAAAAGATAATAGGCGAAGTTGATATTTGGGATATAAAAACGGAGACCTATTATGATAATGAGGGAAATCCAGTCGATATATTTCTATTGGAAAAAGATGGGCTTGTATCTCCGTATCAAGGGAGGATATATGCCGAAACGGTATGGGACGCATTTGATAGTGAGGGTAATTTTCGTGATGAATTGATGATGGAGTTTGTGTCAGAGCCGTTCCGGGAATATATTGCAAATCCAGAAATGGTTAAAAGCAAATGTCCAGAGCTTTATGATTTAATTGAGGAGGCGGTGGAATGAGTCTGAAAGAAGAATTGTTAAAAATCGCCACATATGAGGAGTTTGACCGGCGCAGAGAAGAATTCCGCGGGTTAAAGATGGATGAAGATGTAAAGAACCATCTTTCCAAGATCTTTCCAAAGTGTTACGCAGGGAAGGAAGAACTTTATAAGACACAGCCACAGCCAGGGAAAAAGAAAATCATAGGACGTTGAGTAAAGAGTGCCAGGGTTATAGACACCCTGGCATTTTTATGTCTGAAGGGAACAATGGTAAACATGTTTGAAATCAAATTGTCAGATGGAGAAAAAATTATTATAAAAAGCGAACGGGATGCAGTCGAATTGGCTGATTGGATAGGTGATTGTTGCCAAAATTATATAGAGTTTATATGCGCAACACAACAAAACGATAAGCCAATTATTCTGAGGATCAGTGAGATAAGTACCATTGCTGAGATATAAACACGCAGGAATCTCCTGGGTGTTATTTTTTCGCCTTTTTTGGTATCCCAGGCGTAAAAGAGGGAGACATCACCGGCCACGACCGGGATAACAAGTGAAGATGAATCGAAAGGAGCAAGGGATCATGAAGAAAGAAGAGCTAGTAGCAAAGGGATTGTCAGAAGAACATGCGCAGATCGCAGTTGACGCGTGGAATGAGGCGGTTAAGGGGTTCGTACCAAAGGAACGGTTTGACGAGATCAACGGGAAGCTGAAGGAAGCGAATACAACGATCGAGACGCTGAAAAAAGACAACTCGGAAAACGAGGAGCTTCAGAAACAGGTCAAGGAGTACAAGGAGAAGGTGACAGCCCTGGAAACGGAATCAGCCAATACAGTGAAGGAATATGCGTTGAAAGACAAGCTGAAAGAGGCCGGTGTGGTTGATGCTGATTACATCATTTACAAGCAGGGCGGGCTTGACAAGTTCACGTTTGACAAGGACGGGAAACCGATCGGAGTTGAAGATATTGTGAAGCCCCTGAAAGAATCCGCTCCCCATCTGTTTAAGGCAGACCCGGGACCGGACTACAATCCTGTCGGCGGCGGGACTCCTCTGGCGAAGAATCCATTTGCGAAAGACAGCTTCAATCTCACTGAGCAGGGAAAGCTGCTGCGTGAGAATCCGACGCAGGCCCAGACGCTGGCCGCCGCGGCCGGAGTAACCATCAACGTATAAGAAAGGGAATAGGTGATTAAATGCCAGTAACAAAATTATCAGACGTTATCGTACCGGAGCTTTTCACACCTTATGTTGTGAACCGGACCATGGAGTTATCCGCACTCTTCCAGAGCGGAATTATTACAAATAATGCAGAGTTTGACCGCCTGGCCAGTGAAGCAGCGCCGATCCACCAGATGCCGTTTTTCGAGGATCTGAGTGGAGATTCTGAGGATATTATCGAGGATCAGAATTTGACTGCGAAGAAGATTACGTCTAACAAAGATGTATCTACAACGGTACGCAGGGCTAATATGTGGGCTGCTACAGACTTATCTGCAGCGCTTGCCGGCAGTGATCCGATGGCAGCCATTGGTGATCTGGTAGCAGGATATTGGGCGAGAGAGTACCAGAAGATTCTGATCCAGATACTTTCCGGAGTGTTCGGCAGCTATCAGACTGTAACAGAACCAGCAGAGACCAAAACGCCGCTTGCAGACCATATCCTTGACATTTCGGCAATGAGTTCAGCGGCAGCACAGAAGATCAGTGCCAGCGCTTTTATTGATGCTTTGCAGCTGCTGGGGGACGCACAGGGGCAGCTCACGGCCGTGGCTATGCACAGTGCCACGAAGGCATATTTGAAGAAAAATAACCTGATTGATACAGAACGGGATTCTACAGATGTGGAGTTTGACGCTTATCAGGGACGCAGGGTGATTGTAGATGATGGATGTCCGGTTACTGACGGAGTATATACAACGTACCTGTTTGGCCAGGGGGCAATTGCATTCGGTAACGGTTCCCCGGTTGGATTTGTTGCGACAGAGGTTGACCGTGACAAAAAGAAGGGATCCGGTGTGGATTACCTGATTAACCGTAAGACGTTTATCATGCATACACGCGGAATCAAATGGACTGACCTTGCCAGAGAGCATGTAGAGACTCCGATGAAGGCAGAATTGATGAATGCCATCAACTATGAAAGAGTTTATGAGCCGAAGCAGATCAGGATCGTTGCGTTTAAGCATAAGATCGGATAAGGAGGTCTGACACATGGCAGTTAAGACAGTACAGACCATAATTAATGGTGTTACGACTACACTGACCTATAACAGTACCTCAAAGAGATATGAGGCAACGATCACAGCGCCGTCCACGTCGTCCTACAACAATAACGATGGACATTATTATCCTGTGACGGTTAAAGCAACAGATGAGGCCGGTAATACGACGACGAAGAATGATACCGATGCGACGCTGGGAGCCAGCCTGAAGCTGCAGGTCAAAGAGAAAGTTGCCCCAATCATCACAATTACGTATCCTACCGCGAGTGCACTGATTACCAATAATAAGCCTACGATCACATGGAAAGTAACAGATGATGATTCAGGGGTTAATTCTGGAAGCATTAAGGTCACGATTGATACGGGGGCGGCCATCACCGCAGGGATTATCAAGACTGCGGTTACTGGTGGCTATGAGTGTACTTACACACCGACCACGGCTCTGGCCGACGGCAGCCATACGATCAAGATCGATGTATCAGACAACGACGGCAACGCCGCGACTCAGAAGACTGTAACGTTCAAGGTAGATACCGTACCGCCAACATTATCCGTAACGGCTCCTGTCGCCGGCCTGATTACCAATAAGGCAGCCTGCACCGTAACGGGTACGACCAATGATATTACATCCAGTCCGGTAACGGTAACTATTAAGCTTAACAGTGGATCAGCTGAGGCCGTGACGGTTGGTGCAGATGGTTCCTTCAGTAAGTCTCTCACACTGGCTTCTGGTAATAATACAATTACCATAGTGGCTACTGACAGTGCTGGTAAGAGCAGTACCGTAACACGCACTGTTACCCTTGACACAACAGCACCGACGATTAAATCCGTGACCCTCACGCCTAATCCGGTTGACGCTGGTAAGACTTATGTGATCAGCGTGGAGGTTACAGACTAAGGAGGCGATACCATGGCAGTAGCGCGTGTTTTTGGCCGTGTTGATGGCGCAGAGGTAATATTACAGCAGGCAGGCGGGGACCGGTGGAATGTGCCGGTCCCCCTTGACATTGACGGTGAGTATGTCGTTGAGATCATGGCAGAGGACGAAGCAGGAAATCAGACGTATCTTTCAAAGATGCTTTACACCGTAGATGCCGGAAATATCTGCATTCATGCGCTGCCGTTACCAAAGTATATATTTGCCCTCCTGCAGGTGCCGTATCAAATGGAGTCACAATTCACGAGGTATTTGTTTACTCGATTAATTCCAATATGTCAGGAGGTGGCGCTATGATACGTTTTATTTTGGGCGAAGACCGGCATGTAAAGTATTTCGTCCACTCAGTCAAGTCAGAATATTTTGTTGTTAAAGATGCCACCTATGAACTGATATATAATGGCGAAGTAGAGGCATCGGGAAGCTGCGAGGTGACCCAGGAGGAAACTGGAAGCTATGTAGACGCAAAACTTCAGCCAAAGTACCGGAGCAATCGTTACATTTTGGAAATCACATTGATGATTGCAGATGAGGTTATTAAGAATCGGGAGCAGATGGAGGTGGTCTGATGGCGGTACGGATTGAAGCTGTGGAGTTAAGCCGGAATCCGGCTGCCGTCAAAGAGCGTCTTATTGTGAGCGTATCCATTGTTACACACGGATACCTGGGACGATCAACCAATGCTGAACTGGCTTCCTGTTCAAACGGGCAGTTAAGGCTGAGAGGAGAATCTGTTCCAACTTATGCACAGCTTAAGAAATACCGCCAATCTGCTCTTCACAGTATGACTCATCAGAAGATCGAAACTATGGAGGTATGAGATGAATAGTAAAGAGATGCTGCAGACAGTAAAGCAAAATCTACGGCTTGGTACAGAAGACCATGATCTGATCATTTCGGATCTGATTCTGACAGTCTGTGATTACTGCAATCTGAATCCGGATTGCGTGCCGGACATTCTGGAACCCTTTGTACGAAAAAAGGCGAAAGGAATTATTGACTATGAGGCCGTGGAGGGAAACGGATATAATCCAGAGATTGCAAGTATTAAGGAAGGGGACGGGAGCATTACCTGGGCACAGACGGAAGGAAACACGAAGGCGAGTATCTATGGCCTGTCTGAGAGTGATAAGGCAGGTCTGAGGAGGCACAGGAGGCTGAGAGGATATGCGAAACCCGTATGCAAGAATGTATGATGCAAAAATGGATGTGTACCGATGGACAGACGTGGAAATAGATGGTATCACGAAGCAAGTGAAAACAGCTGTGGCAACGGATCGGCCCTGCCGGTACAGTTCTTCGGGTCAGGTATCCACGGGTGCGCCGAATCCGGCCGTTGTGAACAGCCATAAGCTGTTCTGTGGCCTGGAGGAAGACATCCGGGAAGGAGATCAGCTGCTGATCACACTCAGAACCGGAAAGACCATCGAGGCCGATCTGGGAGAATGTCACCCGTATACCTATCAATGGCAGTGTGAAATAAAGAGAGATGATAATGTATGAGTAGTAGTAATTATCGCAGGAATAAGGCAGCTATTGACCAGTTTCGCAAGGAGCTTATGGCAATGGTGGATGATATCCAGCAGATCGACAAAAAGGTTCTTAACAAGGCTGTGAATGATGGAGTGGATTGGGCGAAAGACAAAACTAAGCCAGGTAAACATCCAAATCCTGTGTGTTTCACGGTAAAAAACGGGCCAGATGCAGGAAAAATGGTTAGTTTTAAAGTGTCAAATCCGGTAGTCGGAGGATTCTTACGGAAAAGCTGGCATAAATTACCTACGAAGAAATCAAAAGCTGGTGTGGAGGCCGAACTGGTAAATACAGCGGAATACTCAACATACTGGAATTATGGTCATCGGATCGTGACGAAGAAAGGCGGGCCGACAAAAGGATTTGTAAAGGGGACGTTTGTACTGGAAAAAACAGTTGGATATGTCGGTAAGCGTTTAGCGGCAGAGTTCGAGAAAGAGGTAAAGGCGGTGCAGGAACGGCATGATTGATAAACTATATAAGAGCATTGCGGCTGGCCTGAAAGCAGTCAGTCCATGCAGGGTATATATCGAGGACGTGCCGCAGAACTTTGCGCAGCCGTCTTTTTTAATATCCTTCTATGAACAGAACCCTGCCCGTGGAATCAACGGAAAGTGGAAGAATACGGTCAGGGTAGATATATCGTACTTTCCGGAATCCGAAAGCGAAGCATTCGAGGAATGCTGGTGCGTCGGGGAGGATTTAAGCCGGGAGTTTCGAGCGGCTGATTTTAAGATACGGAACAGAAATTTAAAAATTGTGGATAATGTCCTGCATTTTCTGTTTGATGTGGATTACCGGGAGTATCTTCCTGGTGAAACACCGGCAATGCAGACGGTATCACAGAATACAGACATAAAGGAGGAGTAAGTTATGGCGGGAACATGGGAATCCCAAAACAAGGTACTGCCCGGAGCCTATATTAATATCCGGACAAATGAGCCGTTGTCTATTACGCCAGGGGATCGCGGGATCGTAGTTATCCTGCAGGAAATGAGTGTGGGTACTGACGGTGCTATATATACGATCACGGCAACGGAGGCGGCATGGCCAGAAGGAGCCACGGCGGCAGATAAGAAACTGGCTGCAGAGGCACTGAAGAAGGCAAAGACCATATTGGTATATAAACTCAAAGCAAGTCACAAAGCAGCTGATGTCACTACGGCTCTTACAGCACTTAAGACCGTACAGTTCAACACGCTCTGTTATCCCTATGACGGAGAGGGAGAGGAGGTCAACAAAACAGCGATTGCGACATGGATCAAGGCCATGAGGGACGATGAGGGTGTGAAGTGTCAGGCGGTGCTCGCGAACCATGTGGCAGACAGCGAGGGGATCATCAATGTTGTTCAGGGCATCATCATGCCAGGGAATCAGGAACTGACGGCTGCAGAGGTAACTGCATGGGTGGCAGGAGCCACAGCTGGTGCCAGTATCACTACATCAAATACCGGAATGGTTTATGCGGGGGGCATCGACGTTAAACCCCGAATGACAAAATCAGAGATGGAGGCGGCTGTCACTGCGGGTAAGTTCATTTTTAAGGTAGACACTGCCCAAAATGTATCTGTAGTGTATGATATCAATTCCCTTACCACAGTCACTGTGGACAAGGGTAAAATGTTTACGAAGAACCGGGTTATCCGAACTGTTGATAATATCTCCAATGATATCACGAAGATCTTTGAAGCGAATTATGTCGGGAAAGTCAATAATAATGATGAAGGCAGATCTCTTCTGAAGGCGTCTCTGGTGGACTATTTTACTACACTTCAGACGATGGGGGCGGTTCAGAATTTTGTGACTGACGATGTTACGGTCATAAAGGGAAATGATTCGGATGCTGTTGTAATCGAAGCAGCGGTACAGCCGGTTGACAGCGTAGAGAAGATATATATCACAGTTAATCTGTCGTAAGGAGGATATGACATGGGAAATTACACAAAACTCACTGATCTGGTGACAGGAAGTGAAGGCAGCGCTTTTATCACAATCGATGGCCAAAACCGGTATTTTTTTGAGATATCGAAAGTAGATGCCAGCATCGAATTTAAGGTGCTGGCAAAGCGGCTCCTGGGGCATCGTATGACACAGCATAAGGTTGTAGGCGCGGAGGGAAAAGGTACACTGACTATGTACAACGTAAGCCCCGCCGCACTTGCGGTCTATCAGCAGTATATCAAAGAGGGCAAGGTTCCGCAGATCAGTATCCAGACGACGAATGAAGATCCTGCATCAACGGTTGGCCGCAGGGTCGTTGTCATGAGAAACTGCATTCTGGCAAAGGCTCCGGTGGCATATCTGGACGACTCCAGCGAAGATCTGAACACCGTAGATACGGATTTTACATTTGATGATGTGGATGAACTGGAAAGCTATGCCTTTCCGGAGAATATGAGATAAGTCATTTACACTTGCCTCGGAAATCATTATAATTGATGATAAGGAAGGGGGCGGTGAAATGGGATTATTTGATTTTTTAAAGCATAAGAATCCGGCGGTAGTCGTTGACAGTGACGAGTCCTGCTATCATGAGGCCATGAAGGCGTTAAAACGCTGCGATCTAAGGGGGGCATATAAGATTATATGTCGATGGAATGTTGACAGCGGAAAGCCTGGGCTGGGATTCGACTGGGAGGAAGAGCTTGAACAAGGTTTAAGTGAAGAAACAAAAGACCTTTTGCAGTATTTCTATACGATGGATGCTGACCGCGAAATGCTACACAATGCCGTTTTTTGCGAGTTGTCTGGAATGTCTCCACATAAGACGTCAAAATGGGCCTGCCCGGACAAAGAAAAGCAAAATGAAGTGTATTTGGATATTTACAATATGTGTTCAAGGTACGCTACTTTAAGAGACATTGAGGGCTTGGTAAGAGACGGATGCGATAAAGTAGCGTTTCTTGCCACATTAGACGACAAAACATGCCCCGTTTGTGGAAACATGGACGGAAAGGTCGTTAAAATCAAGGGAAGTATAATAGGCAAGAATCTACCTCCACTACACCGTGGCTGCCGCTGTACGACAGTTCCATACTATGACGATAACGATATGGAAGGTGAGACACGGGTGGCCAGGGATCCGGTGACGGGGAAGACTGTGGAGGTTCCAGCAACCATGACCTGGAAAAAATGGAAAAAGTTAAACGGTTGAGAGACGCTAAGTAAGCGTCTCTTTTGAATTGAGAGGAGAACCAATATGGGAAGTTTAAATGCATTTTTACATCCGGAACAGGCAGAAAATAAAGAGGTAATCGTATCAGAACGATTTAAAGAAAATGGAAAACCGGTTCCGTTTGTGATCCGTCCGATTGCTCAGCAGGAGAATGAAGGGCTGCTTCGGAAATATACAAAGAAAGATAAAAAAGGGAACGAATATTTTGATAAAGTATCATATAACCAGAATCTGGTTGCGGCCGCGGTCGTGGAACCTGATCTTGAAAATTCAGAATTGCAGAGAGCATACGGTACTTTGGGCGCTGACAAAACTCTTGTAGCCATGCTCTACATTGGAGAGTTTACAGCATTAATGGAGGCAGTACAGGAATTATCTGGACTGGATAAAGATATCAACGAAGATGTTGAAGAGGCAAAAAACTAATGAAGCAGGGCGATCCTGAGCTGTGCTATGCTCACTTCGCTCTGCAGAAGCTTCATATTTTGCCAACCATCTTAGATGCGATGAGTCAAAAGGAAAAAGCTGTCGTATATGCAAGTATAGATCTTCGGATAGAAGAAGAGAAAAGGCTTGCCAATCAGATGAAATAGGAGGTGGATCATGCCGACTTTAAGTGCTATGTTTCGTTTAATGGACGGATATAGTTCGCAGATAGATAAAATGATGAACAAGACAAATGCCGCGACCGATAAGATGCTGAAGGCATCAAAGGCTGCCGATAATGTAAATGACTCGGTAACAAAGGCGGGAAAGGGATCCGAGGCTGCCTCCCCTAAAATGGAAAAGTTTAACAATTCTCTTTCTGATACGGAAAAGAAAGCCACTAAGGCAAACGGCAGTCTTAAAACCCTGATCGGAACGGTGGTCAGTCTGGCCGCAGTAAAAAAAGGTATGGACTTGGTAGACGATTATACCAATGCAGCTGCCAGATTAAGAATGGTTAATGATGACAGCCAGACTCCAGCAGAATTGCAGGATAAGGTTTTCGATGCCGCGAACCGGTCACGAGGCAGTTATACGGACATGGCCGGAGCAGTTGCCAAAATGAACCTCCTTGCCGGCGATAGTTTTACATCAAATGACGAAGCTATCGGTTTTACTGAACTCCTGCAAAAATCGTTGAAGGTGTCTGGAGCTGGAACGTCTGAACAACAGTCTGCATTTTTACAGTTGACACAGGCAATGGCGGCCGGCAAGCTGCAAGGTGATGAGTTCCGATCTGTTATGGAAAATGCGCCTATGGTTGCTGATGCCATTGCTAAGTATATGGGCAAAAGTAAAGGTGAACTGAAGGAATTGTCTTCTGATGGACTTATCACGGCCGATATTATTAAGAATGCAATGTTTACGGCTGCTGATGACATTAATAATAAATTTGCAGAAATGCCAATGACTTTTTCTGATGTTGGGCAGCTTATGGCAAATAATGCATTGGAGGCTTTCGGTCCAACAATGGAAAAGCTAAATACCCTGCTGAATAGCAGTGGAGCGCAGACACTTCTGGCTGCATTAAATGAAGGTATTGCGGCAATTGCAGAGGGAGCCAACTGGCTAATCGATGCATTTATTCGAGGAGATCCCATCGTAAGAACTTTTTTTGCGGTTGCTATTATTATGGCAGGCTTATGGGCTGGACAGATGCTCGTTGCGGCCGGGGCTACTCTTGCTGCTAACTGGCCGTTGATTTTAATTATAGCAACATTAGGGGCAATTGTTTTAGCTTTAATTTCTGCAGGAGCTACATTTGCTGATATATTTGGTTTTATTGGTGGCCTGCTTGGGGCTTTTTATGCGACAGGGTACAATATTGTAGCGAATTTATGGAACATTTTTGTTTCATTCGCTGAGTTCCTGGCTAATGTATTTAACGACCCGTTAGCTGCAGTCGTTAACCTCTTTGTTAATATGGCAACCAGTGTATTATCAATTATCCAGAGTATTGCAAAAGCAATTGATGATGTATTTGGTACAAATCTCGCCGGAGCAGTTGGGGGATTTATGGATAAAATACAGGCTTGGGGAGACAGTTTTAAGTCTGACGACTATATATCTTTAGACGAGCTGCGCATGGATACGAAAGATATTGTGTCGACTTCAGATAATTGGAGCAAAAAAGGAAAGAGTGTTGGGGATTTTATTGACAAATGGGATTTTGGTAGTGCTTTGGAAATTGACCCCAATGCAGGCGGTATCGACTACAGCCAGTTTGCTACTGTCGGTAATCCGGCAACTGTGAAAGGAACCGGGAAAGGTGGCGCGGTGAAGGTCGAGAATGAAGAGGATATCGAATGGATGCGCAGGCTTGCAGAACGTGATTATATCGCCAGAATCGCCCAGAATACACTTGCGCCAAATATCAAGGTAGAATTCAGCGGTCCGATCACCAAAGAGGCAGATACCGACAACATTATGAGTCATGTATCTGAACAGCTCAAAGAAATGATTGCAATCGCTCCAGAGGGGGTGCCGGCTTAATGTCATACTCGGTGTATTTCAAATATGGCAGTAAGAAATATAAGCTTCCGGTTAATCCGGAAGAAATTAAGAGATCAAGGGAACTTAATATTGAGACGTATCAGGTACTGGAGGAAGGGCAGGTTTCTATCCCTTCCTACTGTGCTTTGGAGGAGTACAGCTTTGAAGCAGAATTTCCCAGTCAGGACGTTAATTACATGGAATCCGGTACAGAAGCCGATGCAGACCATTACGAGAAGATGTTCAGGAAGGCTCAGAAGAATAAGAAGCCGATCAGGTTTATTGCATCGAATGATATTTCAGATGATATCAGCGTCAAGGTACTGGTAAAGAGTGTAGAGGTAGTGGAAAAAGCAGGAGAAGAAGGGGATAAGTACATATCGTTGACACTCATGGAGTATAAAGGGGCCGGAAAAAGGTATGTAGCTATCCAGACTCCTGATGCTACGGTAAAACAGGAAGAGATGCCCCCTGCTGATAATCCTGCTGTAACTGCAACTAAGTCACACACAGTACAGTCGGGAGATACTTTGTGGGGGATTGCTAAGAAGTATTACGGTAATGGATCCCAATATCCGAAGATCATGTCAGCCAATCCGGCTATTAAGAATGCGAACCTGATCTATCCCGGACAAGTATTTACAATACCGGCATAGGAGGCGAATATGGAAGTATTGGTTGAAACAGGAGGATATATTTACGATATATCGGGCATGTGTACAGAGATATCGTGGTCTGATGCGCTGAATGATGGATCCAGTAGCATGGACATCACGTATATTAATGATGGTCTAACATTACAAAACGGAGATGTCGTCCGTCTGACAGAAAATGATCAGGCTGACGGCATCTTTTTTGGAACTGTTTTTAAGGCATCCGGTGACGAATCCGAGATTATTAAGGTAAAGGCTTACGATCAGCTGCGGTATGCTAAAGCGAAGGAAATTATTGTGCTGGAAAATGGGACGCTGAAGAACCTGGTACAGAATATGTGCACCTTTCTGTCCTTAAAGCCGGGCACTATGGAGGAAACTGGGTATGTACTGCCGACTATAGCTGATTCCGACAAGACATGGCTGGACGAGATAGCGCAGGCCATCTCCGATACGCTGATCGCAACGCAGGAGATGTACTGCGTCCGTGATGAGTATGGATCCATATGCCTCTGGAATATGCGGAACCTGCAGCTCCCTCTTGTACTGGGAGACCGCAGCCTGTGCACCGGCTACAGCTGGGAGAAATCCATTGATGATGATTTCTACAACCGGATCAAGGTAGGCTGGAAAGATGAAAATAGCAAGAAAATGGACGTGGGTGCCGCTGCTGATCAGGAATCCATAAACCGGTATGGCCTTCTCCAATATTTCGAAACATCAGCTTCCGGGATTGATAATGCGGCAAAAGCACAGGAGCGGGCGAACAACCTTCTGAAGCTGTATAATCATGAAAAGGAGTCATTGAAGCTGGACTGCTTGGGCGATCTCCGGGTACGTGCCGGAAACAGCATTTACGGGAGCATAGAGGACATTGAACTTAATCGCAGGCTTATCGTAAAGAAAGTAACACACGATTTTCTGCCGGTTCATACGATGAAAGTTGAGGTGATGACTGGTGAATGACAGAAATGGAGCGAATGAACTGTTTAACGTTATAAAAACGATAGTAAACAATTACCTGAATAATCGGAAGGTGGCTGCGGTAGTAATCGGGGAGTACAAAGGGAATGCCGTTATGGTCGGAGATCTTCCAGTTCCTATGAGCATGGTAACAGGGAACATGAAAACCAGACTGGTCAGTGGCGACAAGGTGCGGCTGCTCCGTAACGATGGCGGCCGGGAGTACTATATTCTGGAAATCATTGGGAAACCATATCAGATAGGAGGATAACATGGAACTTACAACCGGTATGGTGCTCCGGGAACAAACCTTTGAAGGGAAGACTTATAAAGTATTGCCCTGTAAGATAGAAGGGTACGTAGACGATCTGGAAGCATTAAAGCAGGCTATTTATAAAGTACTTGATACCGAACAGTATGAGCACCCCGTATACAGTTTCAATTATGGAATTGCATGGAAAGAACTGATCGGAGAGGAGCAACCCTATGTACGGGCGGAAATGAAGAGAATGATACAGGAAGCACTGTTACGTGATGACAGGATACGAGAGGTTGATGGATTCAGCTTTTCTTTTACTGGGGACACGTGCCAGTGCTCTTTTAATGTCTTCAGTATTTATGGAGATATCGAAATAGAAATGGAGGTGCCTGTATGACATATGAGGAGCTTTTACAAGCCATGCTGGACAGAGTACCGAGTAACGTGGATAAGAGGGAGGGAAGCATCATATATGATGCTCTGGCGCCGTGTGCTTACTTTCTGGCACAGCAAAATTTCCAATTGGAAAACTATCTGGATCTGGTCTTTCCGGATACCGCAGTCGGCGAGTATCTGGACAGGGCAGTAGCTGCTTTCGGAGTGACAAGAAAACCGTCCAGCGCTGCAGTACGAAAAATGATAACAACAGGAGCGGTACCAATAGGCAGCCGCTGGGGAATAAATTCCCTGGCTTATGTTGTCACGCGTGAACTGGCATCTGGTACAGAGTACGAGGCCGAGTGCGAAACTTCGGGCGACATCGGAAACCAGTATTCAGGATCCGTGCAGCCGATCTCAAATATAACGGGAGTGACCGCTGAACTGACTGATATTATAACAGCAGGAGCCGACGAGGAAACGGACGGAGCCCTGCGGGAGAGATTCCTGCAAAAAGTGCAGCTGCCAGCCACATCGGGAAATGCATACCACTATAAGTTATGGGCTTTAGACGTACCAGGTGTCGGAGATGCCAGGGTTTTCCCGCTGGACAGTGGCCCTGGTACCGTGACGGTCCTGATCGTGGACAGTGATAAGAATATAGACCCATCTCTGGAAAGCACAGTATCGGCTTATATGGAAACGGTCCGACCGATCGGAGCGACTGTCACGATCGACAGCCCGTCTTCCATAGCTGTTAACGTCATGGCTGATGTTACCCTGGACGGCAGCAAAGCCAAAGATGATGTGCTGCAGGCATTCCGTGCCTCTTTAAACACATACCTCAAAGGGCTGGTATTTACAGACTATCGTGTCAGTTATGCAAGGATCGGGAGCCTGCTCCTGGCCACGGAAGGCGTACAGGATTATGATAACTTAAAATTGAATGGCGCCATGGCAAATGTGATTATTACTGATAAAGCTATTCCGGTTATAGGAACCGTAGATTTTTCGGAGGTGAGGATGTATGGAGCTAATTAAGCTGCTTCCGGATTACTATTCTGAAAATGAAACAATGAAGACGCTGCAAGAAATTCTGTCAGAGCAGACAGACGGTCTTGACACGGAAATGTATAAGACCATCGATAACTGTTTTGCGGGATCTGCCTCGGATTCACTCACACGGTATGAACACTTACTTGGCTTGATCCCTGATGCCGCTAAATCTGATCGGTATCGCCGGGAACGCATTAAGGCGAAGATATCCGGAGCCGGAACGACCACCACTTCCCTGATCCAGAATATTGCGGAAAGCTTTACAAACGCGGCTGTTAATATTGTGGAGAATTTTCCGGCGTATACCATCACTGTTCGGTTTACGGGTACATCAGGCATACCGGGGAATATGGCAGATATCAAACAGACGATAGAGGAGGCGGTGCCCGCCCATTTGAAGGTGCTGTATGAGTACATTTTTAATACCTATGGAGCGGTTGGAACATTTACCCATGCAGAACTGGCAGCTTATACTCACGAACGGATCCGTGGCGGTCATCTTAAAAATAGAATTCAGGAACTGCAAGCCTATCAGCACGCCGAGCTGGCGCAGTTGACGTATGAAGATTTATCGAAAGGAGAGTTACCAAATGGCAACTAACACAACAAACTACAATTTCAAAAAACCGGATGAAAGTGATTTCTATTCAGTTCAGGATCAGAATAATAACTGGGATAAAGCAGATGCTGCATTGAAAGACCTGGATACACCGACTTTTGAGGATTACTCTGGAAGTACGACGGTTCCTGATGCTGCTACAGCAATCAATAGCATTAGAAGTAAAGGGAAGCTGTCCACAATATTAAGTAACATGAAAGCAGCGTTTAAGGGGGCCTGTTTGATCGGTCAGATAGTAAACAACTGTGTAACCAATAATGCGAAATTGCCATTATCGGCTGCACAAGGTAAGGCGCTGATGGATCTGTATACTCAGTTAAATAGTGATTTAGCGGTGATGGTTATTGGTAACAAAAAAATAATATG
>OLPX01000362.1_pt1 | contig 45803 bp, 40 predicted proteins | sample 1672491 | NCBI WGS metagenome assembly OLPX01 (sample SAMEA3136692, study PRJEB25190) | human gut metagenome | biome: human gut; feature: human-associated habitat; material: faeces | place: Austria | collected 2013
GGGCCTGTTATCTCTTAGAGAACTGAGGCGCGCGACGAGCTGCCTTGAGACCGTACTTCTTACGTTCTTTCATACGTGGATCACGTGTTAAATATCCGGCTTTCTTAAGTACCGGTCTGTAATCAGCATCAGCCTCAAGAAGTGCTCTTGCGATACCATGACGGATTGCTCCAGCCTGTCCTGTGTATCCGCCACCTTTAACATTAACGATAACGTCGAATTTTCCTTCAGTCTCTGTAGCAACCAACGGCTGACGTACAACAACCTTTAATGTTTCAAGTCCAAGATACTCGTCAATATCTCTTTTATTAATTGTAATGTTACCTGTTCCAGGTACTAAATATACTCTTGCGATAGATTTTTTTCTTCTTCCTGTTCCGTAGAATTTTGCCTTAGCCACTGTAATATCCTCCTTTCAACCTTTCCTTAGAATTTCAGTTCAACTGGTTTCTGAGCTTCCTGTTTGTGCTCCGGTCCAGCGTATACATGAAGTTTCTTGATCATTGCTCTTCCTAAAGGTCCTTTCGGAAGCATTCCTTTTACAGCCAGTTCGATAACTTTCTCAGGTTTCTTAGCCATCATCTCTTTTAATGTAGTCTCTTTCATTCCTCCTACATAATCAGAGTGATTATAATATACTTTCTGATCCAGTTTCTTTCCTGTTACTTTTACCTTCTCAGCATTTACAACTACTACGTAATCACCTGTGTCTACGTGTGGTGTAAATTCTGGTTTATTCTTACCTCTTAAAACTTTAGCTACTTCTGATGACAGACGTCCTAATGTACATCCAGCAGCGTCAACTACGTACCATTTTCTTTCAATCTTATCTGGATTAGCCATATAAGTTTTCATTGGTTTCCCTCCTGTGAATCATTAACTTTTTCATTAACACTTTCATGATAAATATATTGAAATCAATAAAGCTCCGGGGCTTTGGTGCTTTACTGTTTCTCCTTTTGTCATACTGCATTATTATATTACACAACCCCGTGTGTGTCAACCTTTTTTATAAACAATATGCTGTTTTCTTCATCTTTCGATCTCAATACTATCTTATGGTGTCAAGGTTAAAAAAACTCCACTCGTGTGCAAGCACATCGTGATTTTCAGTCTTTTGACCCTGGAAGCATCTTATAGTATAATATTCTCAGTATAATATTTTCTGTTGAGCTCTTATTTTAACATAAGATCAATAATTTATACAATTAATAATATTTGGGGGAAAACTAAATGAAAAAGAACATTGATATGCTCCATGGGCCTGTGCTGCCGGCACTTACGAAGCTGGCACTTCCGATCATGGCAACTTCACTTATCCAAATGGCGTACAACCTGACTGACATGATCTGGATAGGAAGGCTGGGGAGCAACGCTGTAGCCGCAGTCGGCGCAGCAGGTATGTATATGTGGCTTTCCAACGGGCTGGCTTCACTGTCTAAAATGGGCGGTCAGGTAAATACAGGCTACTCACTGGGGAGCGGTAGCCGCAAAGAAGCTGCCGGATATATCGCAAACACTTTACGTTTTGCAGCCATTTCGGGCATTATTTTTGGTATTGTCTGCATGTTGTCCGCAACACCATTAATCGGTTTTTTCAATCTGAACAGTCCACAGGTTATCGCCGATGCGAAAATCTATCTCCAGATCACTTGTGGTCTGGTTGTATTTTCCTTTGTGAATCAGAGCTTTACCGGAATCTTTACGGCACTGGGAAACAGCAAGGCTGCTTTTCTCGCTACCACATCCGGTCTGATCGTCAATATCATTCTGGATCCGGTTCTTATTTTCGGTCTCGGACCATTTCCGGCTATGCGGATCATGGGTGCTGCTGTTGCAACCGTAATCGCACAGGCGATCGTAACCCTGACATTTCTTATATTTACAAGGAAAGATACTCTAATTTTCCCGGAAGTACATTTCTTCGGAAGACCGAACCTGCACTATCTTACTTCTATTATAAAGATTGGCCTTCCGACTTCCATCCAGAGTATGCTGTTTACCGGCATTTCCATGATTATTGCAAGACTGGTTGCAGGCTATGGAGATGCGGCTGTTGCTGTGCAGAAAGTTGGTTCACAGATTGAATCCATTTCCTGGATGACTGCTGATGGTTTTGCCGCTGCCGTCAATTCTTTTATTGCGCAGAATCACGGTGCCGGAAACCGCGACCGTATCCGCAAAGGCTATTCGCATGCCATGGGAATCGTGCTGGTCTGGGGAATCTTCTGCACACTGCTTCTGATTCTCTGCCCGGAACCAATCTTCCGGATCTTTATCACAGAACCGGATGTCATACCAATGGGCGTGGACTATTTGATGATCCTCGGCGTGTCACAACTCTTTATGAGCGTAGAGATCACTACAGCCGGTGCATTTTCCGGCTACGGCCGTACAGTACCGCCGTCTGTCATCAGTATTATATTTACCTCCGCGCGGATTCCTCTGGCGATGCTGCTGATCACAACGTCACTCGCCTTAAACGGTATCTGGTGGAGTATAACCATTTCCAGCATTTTCAAAGGGATTTTACTGCTGACCTGGTTTTTGTTCTTTTTAAGGAAAGAAATGAAAAAATCCTGATTTATTTTAATGATGCAGGGTCAAAAGCCTGAACCCACGATGTGCTTGCACATAAGTGGGTTTATGGCTTAGTGACCCGCCCGATATGAGCATAAAAGTGGAGCGTAAGCTTCATGATACGCGGATATTGGGGTGAATTGCAGGAACACGAAGTACGGAACAATTCGTATGGCATCTTTCTAAACACAATTATCATCAACAAGGAGGACTTAATTATTATGTGGGCTTATGAAGGCGTTTTTTATCAAATCTATCCGATTGGATTCTGCGGTGCACCTGTGCACAATGACGGCGTGACCGTTTCCAGAATTCTGAAATTAAAGGACTGGGCAGGTTATCTCGGTGACCTCGGGATTACTTCTATATTATTAAACCCGATTTTTGAATCCGACAATCACGGATATGACACGAGAGATTTTAAGAAGATTGACTGCCGTCTCGGCACAAATGAAGATTTCGCTGAAGTATGTAAATCGCTCCATGAAAATGGTGTGAAAATCGTTCTCGACGGTGTTTTCAACCATGTCGGTCGTGGTTTCTGGGCGTTCAAAGATGTACAAGAGAAGAAATGGGATTCTCCTTACAAGGACTGGTTCCATATCAGCTTTGACGGAAACAGCTGCTATGATGACGGTTTCTGGTACGAGGGCTGGGAAGGTCATTTTGAATTGGTAAAATTAAATCTGCAAAACCCGGCAGTCGTCGATTATCTTCTGGAATGTGTAAAATTCTGGATCAATACTTTTGACATCGACGGGCTCCGGCTGGATGTCGCTTACAGTCTGGATCACAATTTCATGCGCAGGCTCCGTAGTTATACCCAGGAATTAAAGCCTGATTTCGCACTGATTGGTGAAGTTCTTTTTGGTGATTATAATATTATCGTCAATGATGAAATGCTTCACAGCTGCACAAATTATGAATGTTACAAAGGCTTGTACTCCAGCTTCAATTCCATGAATCTGTTCGAGATTGCCCATTCTCTGCACCGCCAGTTCGGGGCTGATCCATGGTGCATTTACCGTGGGAAACATTTGATGACATTTGCAGATAACCACGACGTCACAAGACTTGCCAGCATCCTGACAAACAAAGCTCATATTCCACTTGCTTATGGACTACTTCTCGGCATGCCGGGTGTACCGTGTCTTTATTATGGAAGCGAATGGGCTGAACCGGGAGAGAAAGCTCCGGATAATGATTACGCACTGCGTCCTTGCTTCGATGCGCCAAAGCCGAATGACCTGACCTCATTTATCAAAAAATTAATTCAGATTCGTGAGCACAGCGATGCACTCTGCAACGGCTCTTACAGAAATGTTGTGATTCAGAATCATCAGCTAATCTTTGAACGCTGCACGGAGAACACACGTGTTCTCGTTGCCATTAACGCTGCTGACTATCCATACACCGCTTATCACGGTGACCTGAGCGGTCAAATGACGGATCTGATCACCGGCGAAACCGTTACCATGCAGGGACAACTTGAGCTGCCCCCATACAGCGTGCAGTATTTAAGATAATGCCATAATAATCAAATTGCACAATTCAAAGCATCAAGATATGCCAAAACGTAAAATTTTTAACAAAAAAATTTACATTTTCCTTGTAATTGCAATTTATTGTTGCTACAATGCAATTAGATAATTTTTTCATAAACAAAGAGGAGGCATGTAAAAATGAAAAAAAGAAACATTATCACATCTATTGCATTAGCTGGTGCCCTGTGCTTCAGCTCATTACTTCCGGTATCTGCTGCCACATTTGACAACAGTGGAATCAAGGAAACCCAGGTTGAAAAAGTTACATATCAGTTCATGAACGAAACACAGGCTGGTAAGTACAAACTTGTTGACACAGATACTCTGCACAGTTGGGTTTCAAAGAAAGACAAGATGATCATTGTAGACACAATGCCGGCTGCTGCATCCTACGACAAGCAGCATGTTCCTGGTGCTATCAACTCAGTTGCTCCAATGAAAGAAGCTGAGTACACACCGGAACAGAAAGCTGATCTGACCAGCCAGGTTGAGAAGCTTCTTCCAAACAAGACAGTCTCAAAGACAACTTCAAAAACTACATGGTCTAAAGTTTCTAAGAAAACTTACAGCAAACTGAAAAAAGCTGACAGAAAAGCAAAAAAAGTAAAAAAAGGCAAAAAGACAGTTACATATTATTACAAAAAAGTTGTAAAGAAATCTACAAAGAAAACTACTGTCAAAGATAAAAGCTACAAGATCGTAGTATACTGTGGTCATATCGGATGTGCTCGTTCTCACGTTGCTGCAGCTTACCTTGTAAAACAGGGATACACAAATGTATATCGTTACGGCGGTGGAATCAGTGCATGGGTTGATGCAGGATATTCTATCGAGAAAGTTGAAACTGCACAGCCGGCACAATAATAAGGAGCTCATGGATTTGAATGGTTCCAGGTAATCACAACGGGGAGTTGATAGACAGCTCCCCGTTTTTTCAACAATGAAGAGAGAGAGGTTATGAAATGCAACATTCTATTTCTTTAAAGAAACGGCTTCTGACGCTTCTGATAGCAGCTGGATTTTTATTAGGCTCGGTATTTGCGGCCGGATCAGAAACATCCGCAGCCACAAGCCGCCTCAAGGTGTCACCGACTAAGAAAACGATTTATGTCGGAAAGGCAACCACCCTTAAGGCCAACAAGAAAGTTCGCTGGTCTGTATACAAAGGAAAGAAATATGTAAAAATTGTTTCCAAATCAAAATATGCGAAAAAAATCACCGTTAAAGGATTAAGGAACGGAACATCTTATATCAAAGCAAAATACGGAAAAAAAATAAAAAAAGTTAAAATTACCGTTAAGAAAAAAACAGTTTCAAGCAACGTTCCAACGAAGATCACACTTGCAGCTACCCAGAATTCTATTGGTGTAGGTGACCACTGTTCTGTATATGTAAAATCCGTATCACCTTCTACCGCAAGTAAGGCTGTGACCTATTCATCCAGCAATGAAAAGGTAGCTACTGTATCCCGAAGCGGACTGATCTCAGGAGTCAAAGATGGTACAGTTACGATCACAGCGACTTCAACAAAAAACAATGCACGAAAAGCAACTATCAAGATTACTGTTTTAAAAACACTTCGTGGCACTGTCAAACTGACCGCAAGCCTTTCCAATGAAGAGAAATGCCCAAAGGGGAAAGTGGCATGCCTTTGGATTCCGGTGCCTGAAACAGACGCAAATGGTTCACAGACTGTTTCTCCTTCCAGTATCAAACACACAGCAAAACACGCCACAGAAGCAAAGTTTACGAGAGACTCTGCCGGTAACAAAGCCTTCTACGTTAAATGGGATGAGAATGCAGAACCGAAAGATCGTACAGTTGATTTCTCCTTCAATGTAGTCCGAAGAGAAATCATCCGCCCTGCCAACATGCAGGCATTAGAAAAAGGTACTGTTGATAAAGAAAAAATGGCGCCATATCTGAAAGAAACCAAGCGAAGCGGATCTCTGACCAGCGGAATTGTAAAAGAAACAGCTGACAAAATCGTCAAAGACGCACATGCTACTACTGTTTATAAGAAAGCATATGCCATTTATGACTGGGTCTGCGAAAATCTAAGGCGTGACAATAGCACTCCGGCAATCGGTTCAGGAGATGTACAGTATATTCTTAAAAATACCGATAAAGGTATCGGAAAATGTACTGACGTAAATGCTGTATTCGTCGCACTCTGCAGAGCGGAAGGCATCCCTGCAAGAAGTGTTTACGGATTAAAGCTTAATGCCATGATCGATAATCCTAATACTCCTTATGTTCAGAAATGCAAGCCACAATATTATCTGCCAGGATATGGATGGGCAGAAGCTGATGTAAGTGCATTGCTGAAACTCCCGGATATCATGGGACACGAAGATGATTATCGTGGAAAAAATGTATCAGCAGAGAAAGCCCAAATCTGGAAATCCTTAAAAGACGAATACTGGGGTTCAGCCGATGATCACTGGATGATGCTAAGTGCCGGCGGAGATATCACACTTTTGCCAAAACAGGACGAAACAACTGCAGCCGATGCAGTACTTAACCCAGATGGCTCTGTAAAAAATTACGGAATCCTTAACGACGATGGAACCCTACACTATTTTATATATCCATATGCAGAATATGACGGACATTATCTAAAAAACTATGGCACTACCGAATTTGATTACAAATACTCTTTTGAAGAAGGTAATGACGACTGCGGATGCTAAGAAAAAAAGCGGTTGGAATGCTGACATATCATCAGCGTTCCAACCACTTTTTTTCTTGGTATCACGTTATTGTTTCTCTAATACCTTCACGATCTCTGCCATATACATGGTGTGATAATCTTTCTGCGGATACCATCTTGTATCACATTCTTCATCTGTGAAACATTCTGGCAGCATATCCTGCGCATAAAGCTTTCTGCACACAAATACCAGATCTGCTTCCTCAACTGCTGTTGTTCCATCCACATAATATGGATGAAGTCCGGATTCTGCCCACTTATCTTCCACATCTCGTCCGGAAACTCTTCCACACACATTCAGCGCTTCCCTTTTCTCTTCCGGCAGGAAAGAAAGTGTAAAATACTCTGAATTATCTACAAATTCTTTCGTATATCTCTGCGGACGGATATAAGCAGTTGCCACATTCTTACCCCACATGATTCCGACTCCGCCCCAGCTGGCTGTCATCGTATTGCTCTTCTTCTCATCACCTGCCGTGATCAGCATCCATTCTTTGGAAATCTTGTGAAATGGATTGATTTTTAATGTATCAATAGAAATCTCTTTAAATGCCATTTTCTACGCCTGCTTTCTGATTTTTTCTTTTTTCATATATTGTTCTTTGTACTTTGCAATTATAATTCCGGATTATTTCATGACCACTTTACGGAAATTCTTCTTTCCTTTTTTCAGTACAAGACCTTCTCCGCTCATATCTTCTGCCTTAAACGCTGCATGGATATCTGTAACTTTTTCACCATCAACAGCAACTCCGCCCTGCTGTACTGCACGGCGTGCTTCTGATTTGGATAGAACCAGTCCGGCTTTTACAAGCATTGTCATAATGTCAATCTCACCATCTGTCATGTCATCAGCTGTAAGTTCTGCTGTCGGCATATCAGCGGCAGCACCTTTGCTGAACAGTGCTCTTGCAGCTTCCTGCGCTTTCACAGCCTCTTCTTCACCATGGACAAGTTTTGTCAGTTCATAAGCAAGAATCTCTTTGGCTGTATTTAACTGTGCGCCTTCCCAGCTGTCCATCTTGTCAATCTCTTCCAGCGGAAGGAATGTCAGCATACGGATACATTTCAGAACGTCTGCATCTGCAACATTTCTCCAGTACTGATAGAAATCAAATGGAGAAGTCTTCTCCGGATCAAGCCATACAGCACCACTCTGTGTTTTACCCATCTTCTTGCCTTCTGAGTTCAGAAGCAGTGTAATCGTCATCGCACTTGCGTCTTTCCCAAGTTTACGGCGAATCAGTTCTGTACCTGCAAGCATGTTGCTCCACTGGTCATCTCCACCAAATTCCAGATTACATCCATATTTCTGGAATAACTCATAGAAATCATATGCCTGCATGATCATGTAGTTAAACTCAAGGAAACTTAATCCTTTCTCCATTCTCTGTTTGTAACATTCAGCAGTCAGCATACGGTTTACGCTGAAATGAGCACCTACTTCACGAAGTACTTCAATGTAGTTCAGATCCATCAGCCAGTCTGCATTATTTACCATCAATGCTTTTCCATCTGAGAAATCAATAAAACGGCTCATCTGCTTTTTAAAGCAGTCACAGTTATGCTGGATTGTCTCCGGTGTCATCATCTGACGCATATCTGTACGACCGGATGGGTCTCCGATCATCGCTGTTCCTCCACCGATCAGAGCGATCGGTTTATTTCCTGCTTCCTGAAGACGTTTCATCAGGCACAATGCCATGAAATGTCCGACATGAAGGCTGTCTGCTGTCGGATCAAATCCAATATAGAATGTTGCTTTTCCATTATTTACCAAATCTCTGATCCGTTCTTCGTCTGTTACCTGCGCGATCAGTCCGCGGGCTTTTAACTCTTCATAAATTCCCATTTTCCTGTCCTCTCCTTTTCTTATCTTAAGATTTACGTTCACGCAAAAAAAATCCTTACCTGATCAAACAATCAGATAAGGACGAGATTATCGTGTTACCACCTTATATTCACCGATATGCTTACGCTTATCAGCCTCAGAAGGTCTGCGTGTTCACAAACCTGTGCACATAACGTATGCCACACGTCGCAGCCTACAAAACGCTTCTATGCAGGTATCTTATGAAACCATACATGCGCTTCTTCGGTGCGCAGCTCCGGGATGTATTCGCAACCATGTCCTTTGTGCGCCTCTCACCAGCCGGCAACTCTCTGTACAGGTGTCAAGACTGTTACTTCTTCTCTTCTTCGCCTTTGTAAATATTTTCATATCGTTTAAAGACTAACTTATTTGTAGATATTTGTCAAGGCTTTTATTGCCTGAAATGCCCCGGCAATATTCCCAAAATAATATGACCGTTCCCAGTCACGCCTTATTGTAATAATGCAGGATCAGAAGAGACCTTACGAATTGCTCCGTATTTCGTACTCTCATAATTCTTATAATACGGGCACTGTGCTTTCAGGCATTGTGCATTTTCATCTGAAAATGTACAACATATCTTCTCTGGCAGTTCCATCTTCACACCCAACTCTTTCTCCACAAAATTCACTGCTTCTGTCACAGCCTTGAAGGAATCCCGTTTACAGCATCTTGGACCGCCCGCCTCACCGATTGCCTCTAATGCTCTGGCAGTCATGCGGTTTGCTCTTCCCCAGGATTTTCCGGTAAGCGGTGTAGCCTTTAAAATAATGCTCATGAAAATGCCCGTACTCACTGCAGCTCCACAGCAGCCCCACATTCCACAGGCACCACCCGGATATTCACTGCCACGATGCCGCATTTCTTCCAGTGCATCTTCAAAAGAATCTACTTTTCCGCCTGCATTCTTATATGCCGCCAGAAGTGCTGCTCCGACAAGAATATGATGTTCCGGTCCATGCATGTAAATGTATGGATTCTCCATAATCTCCTGCATAATCTCAATCGGATTCACCGAAGTCGTTTTGCCCGTTTCTTCCATGATCACTTCTACGCCTTTTTTCTCATGACAGCTATCACATACATAATGTCCATCTTCACAGCACGCATAACTTTCAAATATCTGATGGCACATCTGACATTCTAACTTTTCTGCCTTCTCTGTGTATACTAACGATTTCCCGCACACCAGACAGGCGCCTTCTCCTCTCGCCATACCTTTTCTCTCCTTTTTTTAATGTGCCTTGCATATTCTCGTGCCAGGAGCGCGGTTATATGCAACACTCTACCTCTCATGCGAGTGTGCATCTCGCCAGAGGCTTATTATATAATAACAGATCTGCCTGAAAAGACAGATCTGTCTGTAATTACATTATCCCAAAAATACTACATCATCTTTTGGTTTCTCCGCCTCTGTCAGTTCTTCCAGATAAAGTACCGGCTGCTTACGGTCCGGATACATGACTGCTTCATACTCAAATCTTGCCCGCACATGTACCCACTGATTCTTCTTAACCTTTGTTCCATCTGTGATCTTGCACGGATATCCGTAATAACGGACATCATTTGCACAACAGGTCATAATCTTACGCACCGGCACAAACATGTCATCTCCCATTCCTCTCGGGATAAGTACCTGCGCTGTAAATTCAACTTCCTTGTGCAGATACAATTCCGGATGATCATATGCATCTACATACCATACACCGAAATCCATATCCTCAATCACAATCTTGTCTCCCTTTACATCATATGGAAGATCGTCCTCTGACGGTTCAATGATCTTGCCTTCCAGATCTTCAAAAATCAGCTGTGCCATCGGATTCTGTACCTTCAAGGCACGGCGGAATCCGGCACGGCTCATGTTGCGGTCACAGCGGTTAACAATGATCAGTGAAGATTCTGTCAGCTGCTCCATCAGCATATTACGCATATTTGTCAGATACATATCCAGTGTTGTTCCGTCCACAGTAGAGTAGATTCCCTGAATCTCCCATCCACGTGGGTAACGCATCTTAATCAGTTTTTCCAACTTCCACATACCATTGAACTCAATCACAACCTGTGTCGGCTGGTAATTCTTCAAACAATTTTTGAAAAATGTAGGATTCAGCTGCTCTTCCTCTTCTACCTGCAGCATTACCATATTCTTCATCTTCAAATATTCCGGTGAAAACTCTTTCTCACCTTCCTCACATACGATCAGAAGTGTAAGTCCCGGTTCGATCCAGTCCTGTGTCATCAAAGTATCTTTGATCAGTGTTGTCTTACCACTGTCCAGAAATCCGGTACAAATAAAAATCGGTGTTGTTCCCATTTGTTTCTCCTTCTATATCCTGATTTAAAACTCCATCATTAAAAATGATATTTTATAAATGGAATAACTTCATCAGGTCTTCTTCTTTCAAATCTGTACCAATGACACAGATACGTCCTGTATAATCTGCCTGGCACTCACGAGTCTCGTACTCTTCCGGCACAAGGTCAAACTGTCTCCATGTTCCGTCTTCCATAGCGATAATTCCTTTGGAACGAAGGATTGTTCCATAACCTTCTGTCTCTGATAATGCTTTCAGGATCAAATCCAGCTCTTCTTCTGTATACTTGTGAGCAGTCTCCTTGCCCCAGCTTGTAAACACATCATCTGCATGATGGTGATGATGGTGATCGTGGTCATGTCCGCAGCCACATCCACACTCGTGATCGTGATCATGGTGATGCTCATGATGTCCGCAGCAGCCGTGCTCCTCATGGTCATGATCGTGATCATGGTGATGCTCATGATGTCCACAGCAGCCGTGCTCCTCATGGTCGTGATCTTCGTGATCATGAGGATGTTCATGATGTCCGCAGCAGCCGTGCTCCTCATGGTGGTGATCGTGATCATGGTGATGCTCATGATGTCCGTGACCTTCTTTATCCTCGAACAGCCCTTCGATCTCTGCTCCTGCATGAAGTGCATGCTGGATTGCTTCTTTTCCAAGCTGATCCCACGGTGTGGAAATAATTGCTGCCTTCTCATTCTCTTCACGCAGCATCTTTACACAATCTTCTACTTTCTCATCTGTCATCATCTGTGTACGACTGACAACGATTGTAGAAGCATGCTCTACCTGATCCTTAAAGAACTCGCCAAAATTCTTCAGATACATCTTAGCTTTCTTACCATCAACGATCGTAATTCTTCCTTCGATCTCGATATCTGCATCTTTCTTCACGTCTTCGATTGCTCTTGCTACATCAGATAATTTTCCAACTCCTGAAGGCTCGATGATTACACGGTCCGGTTTGTACTCATCCAGAACTTTTACGAGCGCCTTACTAAAATCTCCAACCAGTGTACAGCAGATGCATCCGGAGTTCATCTCTGTAATCTCAATTCCTGCATCTTTTAAGAAACCACCGTCAATTCCAATCTCACCAAATTCATTCTCAATCAGAACCAGTTTCTCTCCTGCGAATACATCCTGTACCAGTTGTTTAATAAATGTTGTCTTTCCGGCTCCGAGGAATCCGGAAATAATATCTACTTTTGTCATTATATAGTTACCTCTTTTCTTTATACATTTGCATATTAGTTGCGTTTAATCTCCGTTTCTTATCTTACCACAAACTTGCCCTGTCTTCTAGACCTTTCCCGGCTTCATGAGAAAAAAAGAATATGAATTTTCTATAAAATTGTCAGTACGTGAAAAAGAAGCAGTATTTTTATCCCCCTGAAAATACTGCTTCTTTTGTTATACCATATGAAATTTTTAATTTTAACGAACAAAGCCTTATTTCACTGCCCAGTGTGACAGACTCTGACCGACCAGTTATCTTATTAGTTTTGTTTGATTATCTTGTGGATCACCTTACAGGATTCCGCCTACAGACAGGAATAATGGTGCAAATACAAGTGATACGATCGTCATTAACTTAATCAGAATGTTAATAGACGGTCCGGAAGTATCTTTAAACGGATCACCAACGGTATCTCCGACAACGGCTGCTTTGTGAGCCTCACTTCCTTTTCCACCATGATTGCCATCTTCGATGTACTTCTTCGCATTGTCCCATGCACCACCTGCATTAGACATGAAAATTGCCATCATAACACCTGTTACAAGTGCTCCTGCCAGAAGTCCGCCAAGTGCGGATGGTCCAAGTAACAGACCAACTGCAAGCGGTGACAGTACTGCCATCACACCAGGAACCAGCATCTCGTGAAGTGCTGCTGTTGTGGAAATCGCTACGCAGGACTTGTAATCCGGCTTCTCTTTTCCTTCCATAATGCCAGGCATCTCTTTGAACTGACGTCTTACTTCCTCGATCATCTGATATGCAGCCTTCGATACAGAAGACATTGTCATAGCTGAGAACAGGAACGGAAGCATACCACCGATAAATAATCCAATGATTACACGGCTGTCCAGAATGTCAATGTTCTTTAACTGAACTGCTTCTGCATAAGATACAAATAAAGCAAGTGCTGTAAGCGCCGCAGAACCGATGGCAAATCCTTTACCCATAGCTGCAGTTGTGTTACCAACAGCATCCAGCTTGTCCGTGATCTTACGAACACTTGGATCAAGACCTGACATCTCAGCGATACCACCGGCATTGTCTGCGATCGGTCCATATGCGTCTACAGCAACTGTAATTGCAGTTGTAGACAGCATACCGACTGCCGCCAGAGCGATTCCGTAAAGTCCACTGACTGTATAAGCCACAAAAATACCTACGCAGATCAGTAGGATCGGAATAGCTGTAGACTTCATACCAACAGCAATACCACTGATGATCGTTGTTGCAGATCCTGTCTCAGACTGTTCTGCGATCTCTTTTACAGATTTGTAGTCACCTGAAGTATAAACTTCTGTGATGATACCGATCAGAAGACCAACGATCAGTCCTGCTGTTACAGAGATTGCTGCGTTAAAATTGCCAAAGCAGTATTTGCTTGCAAAAAACGCAACGATCAATACCAGAATACTGGATACATAAGATCCCATCTTCAGTGCTTTGTGTGGGTTGGAGTTCTCATCACCCTTAACAAAGAATGTACCAAGGATAGATGAGATCAGTCCCAATCCTGAGATCAGAAGCGGGAACAGTGCTCCGGATACCTGGAAATACACAACTCCGAGTGTCAGCGCAGAAATCAGCGCACCAACATAAGACTCGAAAAGGTCCGCTCCCATACCGGCAACATCACCTACGTTATCTCCTACGTTATCAGCGATTACGGCCGGGTTACGCGGATCATCTTCCGGAATTCCTGCTTCTACCTTACCAACAAGATCCGCTCCAACGTCAGCAGCTTTTGTATAAATACCACCACCAACACGAGCAAATAATGCAATAGAAGAAGCACCTAAACTGAATCCGGAAAGGACTTCTACGTTCTTCGTGATCACATAGATTGCGCTTACTCCGAGAACACCAAGTCCTGCTACACACATCCCCATTACAGCACCACCTGAAAATGCGATGGAGAGTGCACGGTTCATACCGGACTCTTTTGCAGCATTCGCTGTTCTGACATTTGCCTTCGTTGCTACAGTCATACCACAGTAACCAGCCAGTGTGGAGAATACTGCTCCCACAACAAAACATACAGCAGTTACCCAACTCTTAATCCCGACTCCGATCAAGATGAATAAAATCAGCACGAATACGACAAGAATCTTGTATTCTGCTGTGAGGAAGGCCTGGGCTCCTTCACTGATCGCTCCTGCGATCTCTCTCATCCTTTCGTTACCGGCACTCTGTCTGCTTACTTTTGCTGCAAGATATGCGGCAAAAAGCAATGCGACAATTCCGAATACCGGAACAATCACAAAAAGATTTTCCATATACTTAACCTCCCAATAGATTAGTGTTATCTATAATACCATATTTACAGAAAAAATAAAAAGACTTTTTTTAGATTTTTTGTGAATTTTCTTGTTATTCCTCCTGTTTTAACGTTTTTTCTTCTCTTTCGCAAGCAGTGCTGCCCCCAAAGCACCTGCGTATCTTCCATTTTTCGTTGTCTCAACCACACATCCTAACTTCTTTGACAAAATATCTGTAAAATAGACACTGTCACTTAAACCGCCTGTCAGGATCACCTTATCGGAAAGTGTTTTTCTCTGGCTGAGTTGGGCAACTTTGGCTGCCACTGAATCTACAACGCCCGCTGCAATGTCTTCTCTTTTCTTTCCTTCTCCAATATAATTAATGACTTCTGACTCTGCAAATACCGTACACAGAGAACTGATTGGAAGCACTTCCCCTTCCGCTGCCAGTTCAAACAGTTCCTGAAGCGTCACGCCGAGACGGTTTGCCATAACTTCCAGAAATTTTCCCGTTCCCGCTGAACATTTATCGTTCATCAGAAAATCCCGTACCATTCCATGTTCCACAAGAATTACTTTTGTATCCTGACCGCCTACGTCAATGATCGTGCAGTCATCACCCGCCATTTCGCGTCCCCCTCTTGCATGACAGGTAATCTCTGTGATAACAAAATCTGCGAACTCAACCGCAACACGTCCATATCCGGTTGCCACTACTTTTGTCCCGTCTGACAGAACATCTATATTTTCTGTCTCTAATTTTTCTTTAATGATCTGACAGGTCTCCTTGCTGCTCCATCCTGTTGGCAAAACGAAATGTAATTCTTTTTCTCCACGCACAACTACTTTAGAAGCGGTTGAACCAATATCAATTCCTACGTAATACATCTTAATCTCCTGCTCTTTTTGCTGACTTTTCCACATTTATCTTCGTTCTTCTTCGGAATATCCACCATTTTCCGAATCATCATAGCCGATTTCCACAAGTACAAGCCCGTTCGGCGGTGCTGTAACGCCTGCTGCTGTACGGACTTTCTCATCCAGAATCTCTTTTACCCGTTCCGGTTCGTAAAATCCCCTACCGACACGTATCAGCGTCCCGGCAATGATACGGACCATATTATAGAGAAATCCATTTCCCGTGATTCGAAGGGTAATATCTTCCCCTTCCTGCATGATATCCAGCGCATAAACCGTACGCACTGTGTCTTCCACGTTTGTCTTAATATTGCAGAAACTCACAAAATCATGCTCCCCGATCAGATACGCTGCACCTTTTTTCATCGCTTCTACATCCATCGGGAACGAAATATGTGTACTGTATCTTCGTTTCAGCGGATTTGGCACCGGCGCATTACAAATGTGATATTCATATGTTTTAACTACATGATCCTGATAACGCGGGTGCCAGTCATCCGGTACCTGACAAGACTGCCGGATGACAATATCATCCGGCAGTTTCTGATTCAATGCATAAGCCATGCGCTCCGGCGGAATGGAAGACTCCGTATCAAAAACGGCAACATTTCCCAGTGCATGCACACCGGAATCTGTACGGCTTGCTCCGATGATCCGGATATCCTCTCCCGTCAGCTTACTGATTTTTTTATTTAATACTTCTTCTACGGTGATTCCATTCGGCTGAATCTGCCATCCGCAGTAATCCGTACCGTCATAGGCAACCGTTAATTTCACTCTTCTGCTCATTTATGTTCTCCTGGAACTTTAAAAATACTGCCATCATTTCACATTGATTCTTCTGTTGATGCCATCACCGCTTATTTAAAATACCCAGATATGCAACTGCACACCACGACCGATTGCGACCACTGCGACCACATATGCAATCACAATGATATAAGCCGCATAATCTCTGCTCTTATAGCGAAGTGGCTTCATCTTCGTGCGCCCATCGCCGCCCCTGTAGCACCTGGCTTCCATCGCCATCGCAAGGTCATTTGCACGGCGGAATGCCGATACAAACAACGGTACCAGGATCGGCACCATGCTTTTCGCTCTCTGCAGTATATTACCGCTCTCGAAATCCGCACCTCTTGCAAGCTGTGCTTTCATGATCTTATCTGTCTCTTCCAGCAAAATCGGAATAAACCGGAGTGCGATTGACATCATCATTGCAATCTCATGTACCGGCACATGAATCTTATTCAGTGGATGAAGCACCGCTTCGATCCCATCTGTCAGCTCATTCGGTGTTGTCGTAAATGTCATCAGCGAAGAACCAATAATCAGATAAACAAGCCGGATTGCCATATATACCGCAGTACGAAGACCACCTTCTGTGATTGTAAAGATCCATGCATGAAACAGCACGTCTCCCTGTCTTGTCAGAAACAGATTAAATAATACTGTGATCATAAGCAGCATGATCACCGGCTTCAGTCCTTTTACAATATAAGAAAAAGGAACTTTGGAAATGTGGATCACACAGATCAGAAATACCGTTGCCACAAGATATCCCGGAATACTGCTGAATAAGAAAAGCGAGATCAGATACAGCAGTGTACATATCAGTTTTACTCTCGGATCCAGTCTATGGACCACACTTTTTGCCGGATAATATTGTCCTATTGTAATATCTCGAATCATTTTCTCTTCTCCAGTGCCTTCTTAATCTGCGCAGCCGCCTCTTCCACGGTTGTTACATTTGGTTCCACTGCAAATCCCTGTTCTTTCAGATCATGCATAATATAAGTTACCTGCGGTGCTGCAAGCCCTACCTGCTCCAACTCCCGATAATGTTCAAATACCTTGCGCGGGCAGTCATTGTACATCACTTCGCCTTTATTCATAACGATAATACGATCAGCATATCTGGCAATATCCTCCATACTGTGGGACACCAGAATAACTGTCATATCTCTCTGCGTATGCAGATAAGCGATCTGATCCAGAATGTCATCACGTCCTTTCGGATCCAGTCCCGCTGTCGGTTCATCCAGTACAAGTACCTTCGGATGCATGGCAAGCACACCTGCAATCGCTACACGTCTTTTCTGTCCACCCGAGAGTTCGAAAGGTGAAGAATTGTAATATTTTTCTTTTAATCCAACAAGTTTCAATGCCTCCAGCGCACATTCCATACACTGATCCGGATTCAGTCCCTGATTCTTCGGCCCAAAGCAGACATCACTCATAACATCCACTTCAAAAAGCTGATGCTCCGGATACTGAAATACAAGTCCGACCTGATTTCTCAGTTCACGCATATTATATCCCGGTTCGTAAATATTCTTGCCTTCATAATAAAGTGCACCGGACGTCGCCTTTACCAGTCCATTCAGATGCTGAATCAGCGTGGATTTGCCCGATCCTGTATGACCGATGATCCCTACAAATTCTCCGTGCGGAATTTCCAGACATACATCCTTCAATGCCTGTTTTTCGTAGGCGGTTCCTGCACTGTATACATAATTCAAATGTTCTAATTTAATCGACATAATGCTTCCACCAACTCTTCCTTTCGCAGAATTCCTTCCGGAATATCCACTCCCTGTTTGCGAAGTGTATCTGCAAGGAGTGTCACCTGCGGTACATCCAGGCGGTACTCTTTTAATTTATCTACCTGCGAAAATATCTTCTTCGGTGTTCCTTGCATAACTACATGACCATGATCCATAACATAGATCTGATCCGCATCGATGACTTCTTCCATATAGTGCGTGATCAGGATCACCGTCACATGTTTCTCTTTTCTTAACTTCTGAACTGTTTTCAGAACTTCTTTTCTTCCGACCGGATCCAGCATCGCGGTAGGCTCATCAAGCACGATACACTTCGGCTCCATCGCCACTACGCCCGCAATTGCCACACGCTGCTTCTGTCCGCCGGACAGCTTGTTTGGCGAATGGTGTCTGTATTCCAGCATGCCGACTGCTTTCAGACTTTCTTCCACACGTGTCCAGATCTCATCTGTTGGAACTCCAAGGTTCTCCGGACCGAATCCTACATCTTCTTCCACAACTGTTCCGATGATCTGATTGTCCGGATTCTGAAATACCATTCCCGCCGACTGTCTGACATCCCACAGATGCTCCGGTTCTTTTGTATTCCAGCCGCTCACCCACATCGTGCCGCCGGTTGGAACTAATATTGCATTCATATGCTTTGCCAGCGTTGATTTTCCGGAACCGTTATGTCCCAAAATGGCAATAAACTGCCCTTCTCTGGCGTTTATATTCACCCCGTCAATTGCGCGGTACGTTCCGGTCACGTTACCTTCTTCATCCCGCTTCTCATATTCAAATATCAGATTATCTGTCTGAACCATATCCATCTGTTATATGCCTCCAGCCATAAAATATCAGGCTGCACCCGGTAAGGTGCAGCACACGGTCTTCTTTGTTTCTTTCATCTTATTATGAAACTTTCTCCGGCTCAGGATAAGTCTCTCCGAATGTCTCAACCGTTACACTCTTCATCTTCTGTTCTTCTAACGGTCTGTCACTGTAATCTGTATCGGTTGCAGCAATCTTATTTACCACATCCATACCTTCGATGATCTTACCAAATGCAGCATAAGCGCCGTCCAGATGCGGGGAGTTCTTGTGCATGATGAAAAACTGGGATCCTGCTGAATCCGGGTGCATGGCTCTTGCCATAGACAGTACACCTTCTGTGTGCGCAAGGCTGTTCGCATAGCCATTCTGCATGAATTCGCCACGGATCGTATATCCCGGACCACCCATTCCTGTTCCATCCGGACATCCGCCCTGGATCATGAATCCACTGATCACACGATGAAAGATCAGTCCGTTGTAGAATCCTTTATTAACGAGAGAAACAAAATTGTTTACTGTATTCGGTGCAATTTCAGGATACAGCTCCGCTTTCATAATATCTCCATTTTCCATTTCAATTGTAACTACTGGATTTGCCATTTTTTATATCCTCACTTTTTCCTGTAATTTTACATACTCGGCTATTATTGTAACTGAAAAACAGTTTTTCGTAAAGAGGGGACAGGGATTTTCTAAAAAGGGACAGGGGAATTTTAATTTGGGACGGGGATTTTCTAGAAAATCCCCGTCCCAAATTAAAAATTAAATCGTATACAACACTATCCCACCTTTTTCCTCATAGCCGGTGGCCCACATTTTCCGGAGCGACAGCCAAATTTCCTCGCCATATGTCGCAATACGGATGAGCATATCTTCATCCTTCTCTTCATAACCGACAACCAGGAACCAGTGCCATGTGAAATCCTTAAATTCTTCGGTATTCTTATGTTTCAACATCAGATACGGAACCGGAAGTCCTGCATCGATCTGGCTCTTGATCCGCCGGTATGCCTCTGCATATTCTACATCACCGGATATTTCCTGCATGCGTATATTTAAAAATCCGGCTTCTTCTATATCCAGCTTCGCCTGCACAGCCGCTATATATTTGCTGAACCCATCCACATACCAGGATAATTTGCGGACACCGCCCACTCTTGGACGGATGTAAGGCTTCATCACCTGGCTGAACCGCTTGTAATCTTCTTTTGTCAGATTGTTGATATCGTAGGGATACAATGCACGCATTCCCATATATTTTGCAAAATAGATACAGCTGTCGCATGCCGTTGCCGCAGCGCAGCCCCCCATATTCATAACTACATTACTGAACCAGTCCTGATTTCCGCCAAATGCCCCCTCAATAGCGAAATATTCCAGCTCTTTCTTCATTGTCTGTTCACCTTCTTGTTTTTATTTTCCTGTACTCTCATTCTACTTATACTCTTTTCTGTCCAAAGTGCTGTCACAGAATCGCTCTTAACCACTTTTCTCAAATACTTTTATTCCGTCCGGAGTGCTGTCACCGGATCACTCTTTGCTGCTTTTCTGGACGGGATCAGTCCGCCAAGAAGTGTCAGAATGACACTCAGCACGATCAGCACAAGCGCCGGCACAGCCGGAAGGACTGCATTTATATTGGTATTATTTGTCAGTGTATGGATCACCATGTTTGCAGGAACAAGAATCAGAAGCGTCAATCCGATTCCCATAAGCCCTGCACAAAGACCAATGATAAATGTCTCGGCATTAAACACCTGTGAAACATTTCCTTTGGACGCTCCGATTGCACGCAGGATTCCGATCTCCTTCTTACGTTCCAGTACACTGATATAAGTAATAACACCGATCATGATCGAAGATACGATCAACGAAATTGCCACAAATGCGATCAGTACATAACTGATGATATTAATAATATCTGTTACCGAATTCATCATTGTACCCACAATATCCGTATAGGTGATTACCTGTTCATCTTTTCCGGCTTTTTCCATCTTTTTATTATAATTATCCAGAATATCGACAACCTTTGCTTTTGCGTCAAAATTCTTCGGATACAGGGAAATCGTACTCGGCTTCGCAAAATCAGCATAACCAAGTTTCTGCAGATTTCCTTCGTAAGTTGCCTTTTCCTGACCACTCATTGACATAAACAGTTCCATCAGATCATCCTGGCTCATATTCATATTAAATGCTTTGGCAAATGCTGAAGGATCAATCTTCATGGCATCCTGAAGCTGCGTACCGATATTTGACATTGCCTGTGTCATTGCTGTCTGCATACCTTTTGTCATCTGACTGGTGATCTGCTTCATCGCAGAAGTCATCTGTTTCTGCAATGTTTTCGACAATGCTTTGCTGTATGTTCCCATCGCCCCTTTCATATAAGTTCCCATAGATTTGGAAATCTGTTTTTCCAGTTTATCCATGTCGATCGCCTGCGTAAGTCCTGCTGCCAGGTATTTCTGACCATCCGGCGTGCTGATATAATCCAGAAAATACTGTCCCATCTTCGTCGGATCAGGCTTGTTATTTTTCTTCGCATACACCAGATATCCTGCTGACAACTGTGAAGACAGACTATCCATCTCTGCATCCGTAATCTGGATATCCATATCCGCAAATACTTTGTCCGCCCACGTATTCATGATACTCACTGCACCGTCTGTTTTCAGATATGCCTGCAAATATTCACTGAATTTATCAGGATTCGTTAGGTTGTTTGCCTTCTCATACTGCTGGAAGCCTTTCAGCACATCTGTGACAAGCTCCTGCATACGTTCGGTCGTAAGCGTTACTTTTCCCTGCTTTTTCAAAATAGCTTTCATATTAGTCTTAAGGATTGTCTGCGCACTGTCCGTCTTCAAATATGCCGCAAACGCACTGTCCAGACTCGAATAATCCGCTTCCGGATGTGTCTTCACATACTCATTATAGCCAAGCATCAGACTTGCCGATAACTTCTCCATACCACCCGGTTTTACTGCGACCTGCAGATTCTTCACCATATCATCCAACTGCAGATCCGGCATATCTTCAAGGTTCATTGCAATTTTGTCTAAATCGATCATTTTCGACAGATCCATAGACTTTCCGGCACTTTCAAATAATTTCTGCATATTTAGGGAATCCCCGGAAAATGCATTCTTCATACTGCCTGAAAATGCACTTGTATCCATACCGAAAGCATTTTTTAACGCATCCTGATCAACCGCAAACATAGAATTCATATCCATGCCTTTTTTCTTATCAGGCTTTCCGAACTTTTCTCCGGTGAAAATGTCTTTTTTCTTATTTTTCAACTGTTCTCTTACGATCTTACTGTTCTTTGCTTCCTGTACCGTATGCTGTACAAGCGAAGCCGGATAGTTAATTCCCGGTGTCAGTGATGCTGCTTTTCCGCCCTTTTTCGGCTGTACAACACCGACAATCTTTATATCTTCCGCATTTTTCATCAGTTTCTTCAGATAACTCTGATTACCGGACTTATCCTTCCAGACCTTATATTTGCTGTCATACTGATAATAATCCGAAGCGTTTACCAGCTTGAACTTCGCATTCATAATATCACGGTAAGTATATTTTCCAATATCTCTCGGCATCTTTATATTCTTCTCGTCGATAAAGTTCTGGACCATATCATCCAGCTCTTTGATATTACGAAGTCCCAGTGTATACAGAAGAAAATCACTCATACTTCCATCCGGTGTCAGCACAAGAACGCACTCGTTATAATCCTGCGGCCAGCGTCCTGCCTTAATGTTATACTGCCCCTTATACAAATCCGGGTTATCCGGCATCCGGTAAAATACATTGGTGCTCATCATACTGGACATCATACTGTTCGTTCCAACGGAGGAGCCAAGTCCCATTGCCGAAAATGACTGATCCGGATTCACTTTACGGATCTTCTTGCCAGTATCTCTGTAAATCTGTGGTGTTATATTATAGGAATATTCGATAGATTTCGTATATTTTCGAACATCCGACTGATCACTGTCCAGATACTTCTTCAAAGACTTGAGGTCATTGGAATTCATCTTGCTGAACATTTCCGTCACATTTTTGAAAATTTTCACCTGCTGATCTGCTTTGTTTTTTGTATTCGTTGTACTTTTTTTATCTTTTGCGCTGTCTGAATCACTGTCATTACCGCTCATTCCGACGATCATTGAAGAAATGTCAAATCCGGTGCTCTGGATCTGCAGCGGATATTCAGAAAGCGTATCTTCTTCCACCGACTGGATATAATCATTCACTCCGGTCGAAAGTGCCAAAATGAGTGCAATTCCGATGATTCCGATGGAACCTGCAAATGCAGTCAGGAGTGTTCGCGCCTTCTTCGTCTTCAGGTTATTAAAGCTAAGTGCAAGCGCCGTTAAAAATGACATAGAAGATTTGCCCATGTTCTGATGAACCGGAACTTTCTCTTCATCCTGCTTCGGAATATATGGATCGGAATCCGAGCGGATCTTTCCATCTTTTAACTTCACAATCCTCGTTGCGTACTCCTGCGCAAGCTCCGGATTGTGCGTAACCATTACAACCAGGCGGTCTTTTGCCACTTCACGCAGAAGATCCATAACCTGTACGCTTGTCTCACTGTCCAGCGCACCGGTCGGCTCATCTGCCAGTAAAATATCCGGATCATTGACAAGCGCTCTCGCGATCGCGACACGCTGCATCTGTCCCCCGGACATCTGGTTCGGCTTCTTATGTAACTGTTCTCCGAGTCCTACCTGCTCCAGTGCTTCTATCGCACGTTTTCTCCGCTCTTCCTTTCCAATTCCTGAAATCGTCAGTGCAAGTTCCACATTTGACAGTACCGTCTGATGTGGAATCAGATTATAACTTTGAAACACAAATCCAATCGTATGGTTCCGATATGAATCCCAGTCTCTGTCCTTGTATTTTTTCGTCGATATTCCATTAATCACCAGATCACCGCTGTCGTAGCGGTCCAGCCCGCCGATAATGTTCAGAAGCGTTGTCTTACCAGAACCGCTCGGCCCAAGAATTGCAACAAATTCATTATCCCTGAGATTCAGGCTCACATCATCCAGTGCTTTCTGGACGAGATTCGCTGTCCGGTATTCCTTGCATATATGTTGGATTTGTAACATGTAGTATTCTCCTTCTTTTCAGCCTTATCTTTTTATTATAGCGAAAAATTCTATAAAAAGCTCCTTTTTATAGAAAATTAAGAAATTATTAAAGCATCGCATTTTCCTCGTCGCCATAAAAAAATCTGCTGCCTATTCCGGCAACAGATTTTTCATACTCTTTAAACTGATATATAAAGTTGAAGAATTATGTAAAAGTGCGGATGTTGTCGGCGGTATCACGCCCATCACGCCTAACAGGATCAGTCCTGTGTTAATTCCGACAATACTTCTGTAATTGCCATGGATCCGGCTCATTAACCGGTCACTTAATTCTTTCAGTGTCACGATCTCGTGTAAGCTGTCTGCTCCGACCGTCACGTCTGCGATCTCTCTTGCAATCTCAGCACCGTCACTGATCGCAATGCCAACATCTGCCGCTGACAGTGCCGGCGAATCATTGATTCCATCGCCAATCATGATGACTTTTCTTCCGGCTTTCTTCTCAGCTTCGATAAAGTTCGCCTTATCTTCCGGCAGTACTTCTGAGAAATACCGATCAACACCAACTCTTGCAGCAATCGCTTTCGCTGTCCGGTCACTGTCTCCTGTCATCATAACAACCTTGGATAGTCCGACTTCTTTCAGTCTTGCAACCACTTCTCTCGCTTCCTCACGGATCGGATCTTCGATACAGATAACGGCCGCAAGCTCCTGCTCGATCGCCATATACAAATGAGAATATTCATCCGGCAGTGTAGCGAACTTCTCCTGCATTCCTTCCGGAATTTTGCAGTTCTCATCCTCAAATACGAAATGGTAACTTCCGATCACAACCTTCTTTTCCTCGATCTTGGAAGAGATTCCATGTGCAACAATATATTCTACTTTTGAATGTAATTCTTCGTGTACAAGATTCTGCTCTTTTGCAGCTTTCACAACTGCTTTTGCCATAGAATGTGGAAAATGTTCTTCCAGACATGCGGCAATACGCAGTAATTCTTTTGGTTCTCTGCCATCAAAAGAAACAACCTCAGCAACTGTCGGCTGTGCTTTTGTCAGCGTTCCTGTCTTGTCAAATACGATCGTCTCAGCTTCTGCCATGGCTTCCAGATATTTTCCACCCTTGACCGTAATGCTGTGTTCACTCGCTTCACGGATTGCAGACAATACGGAAATCGGCATCGCAAGTTTCAATGCACATGAGAAGTCAACCATCAGAACAGCCAATGCTTTCGTCACATTTCTTGTGAGGAAATAGGTCGCAAATGTTCCCGCAAATGTATACGGCACAAGACGATCTGCAAGATGCTCTGCCTTGCTCTCCAGAGAAGATTTAAGTTTCTCAGATTCTTCGATCATTGTCACGATCTTCTCAAACTTGCTGGAACCATTCGTCTCTTTGACACGGACAGTCAGTTCGCCTTCTTCTACCACTGTACCGGCATAAACATAACGGTCTTCACATTTTCTCACCGGAACAGATTCACCTGTCAGGGATGCCTGATTGACCATCGCCTCTCCGGCTGTCACAACACCATCAAACGGAATTACATTGCCGACATGCACACGAACTTCGTCCATCGGCTGGATCTTCGTTGCATTGACAAGAACTTCTTTTCCATCTGTTACCAGCCATACTTTACTGATATTCAGTGACATGCTTCTTGCCAGATCATCTACCGACTTCTTATGCGTCCACTCTTCCAGTACTTCACCAATACCGAGCAGGAACATGACAGAACTTGCTGTATTTATATCTCCACGTAACATGGAAATTGCAATTGCTGTTCCATCGAGAACCGGCACTTCAATCTTACCTTTTGCAAGTGTACGAACACCCTGCCAGATATATTTTACTGATTTCACAGTTGCAATCGCTGTACGGATTGGCAGCGGCATGAATAATTTATTGCCGAAATGCAGGACAACTTTGTTGACCAGCTTATCCCAGTACTCCTGATTTAACTCTCTGCCCGATTTTTCCAGATAGCTCTCAGGAACCGTCACTCTGTCATATCCAAATGCACGCAGATCATCGATCACTTGTGCTCTCGCACTTTCTTCATATTGAATCACCACGCCCTGTGTACGCACCTGTATCTTCACTGCATGGATATACTCTCTGCCTTCCAGATAATATTGCAGCATATCTGCCTGTGAAAATGACATTCTCGTCTGGCACATCTGCACACGGATTCTGCCTTTAATATCATGCTTGATTAAAAACTTCATGATCTTACGCTTCTTCCTCTTTAACTTCTTCTGTCTCTTCTGCTGTTTCTTCAGCTACCTCTTCTGCATCTGCTACAGCTTCTGCCTTTGCGGCTCTGTCTTCGTTTACCTGCTGAGCCTCAGCGTAAATATCCTCTGCGTTCTCCTGTACTTTTGCTGCTGTCTTCATTACACATTCTTTTGCACGAAGCACTGCTGCTGTACATCCTGTGTATACTTTTTTTGCATCGTCACTTGCAAGTACTTTAATTCCTGCTGTGCCAAACAAAACACCTGCCGCAAAAAGTCCACTTTTCTTCATATTAGATTTTGATAAAAATTTTAAACAATCCATCTTGTATCTTCCTCCTTGTTTTCTCTTATTTTTTTCTCCCCATTTCTTTGGGTTCACACAAGTATAATCCCTCATTTTCATAAAATCCACAGAAAAGTTCTTTATTGATATTTTTTCTCCATAATAAGTTAGGACGGGCTTTCGTTAAAAAGCTCCGTCCTGCTTGTATTATTTATGCCAATGCTGCTCCGAGGTCTTCGCAGGATTTTATTTCCGCGTCTCCAGGCCCCTCATTGCTCATTACGCTATCACACGCAAGCTCTGCTCCTGCAGCTTTGCAGTCTTCTTCCCAGTTGCGCATCCATTCGCCATCTCCCCAGCCATATGAACCGAAAAGTGCGATTTTCTTTCCGTTAAGTGCGCCCTTGCAAGCTTCGAACATAGGCTCAAATTCGCTTTCTTCCAACACTTCCGCTCCCATTGCAGGGCATCCAAATGCGATTGCATCATATTCCGCTACCTTTGCTGCTGAGAAATCACTGCATCCTAAAAGCTCTGCCTCTGCTCCTGCTTTCTTTGCTCCATCTGCAACTGCATTTGCCATTGCCTCTGTATTGCCTGTTCCACTCCAATATACGACTGCTACTTTGCTCATATCCATTCTCCTTATCTTTTCTTAGTTTCACCTAACTTATTTGCTTTTTATCAATCTTTAGTTAGTTCTCACTAATCGTTTCTACTAGTTAGTATAGGCTAACTTCATAGGGAAGTCAATTCCTTTCCCCGTTTGTTCCAGATGTATTTTTATCAATAAAACGTTGGATCATTGCTCATCCTGCCGGAGGCTTTTTACATAATGAGGAAATATTCTTTCTTAATTATTAAAAAGACCATGCCTGCGCACAAATATGCAAGTCATGATCTTTTTATTATAAATATATGTTGGGGACAAACTCCCTATGAATTATTCCGTACTTCGTGCACCCACAATATCTCTACAAATCACTCTGTGAGGTAAATTTTCCACCGATATCAAATCCATGATCCATCGGTCCGCTGCCGGCTCCCAGATCCAGCATTGCCGCAAGTGCTCCGGAAATATATTCTTTTGCACGCTCCACAGCTTCTTCAAGTCCATATCCTTTTGCCAGATTCGATGCAATCGCACTGGATAATGTACATCCTGTTCCGTGCGTGTTCGGATTATCAATTCTACGCCCATAAAACCAACGGCTCTTTTCTTCTGCATACAACAGATCATTGGCATCATTTAACTGATGACCGCCTTTTAACAACACAGCGCAGTGATATTCTTCGCTGATTGCCTGCGCTGCGCGCTCCATGTCTTCTGCTGAATGAATAGATGCACCAAACAGGACTTCTGCTTCAGGAATATTCGGTGTCAGCACACTTGCCAGCGGAAATAGTTCCGTCTTCAGTATCTGGATTGCTTCTTCGCTGATCAGTCTGGAACCGCTTGTGGACACCATCACCGGATCAACGACAATCCGTTCTGCTTTGTATTCTTTAAGTTTGAAAGCGATCATTTTTACAAGTTCAGCGGAAGCGACCATACCAATTTTAACCGCATCCGGGTAAATATCTGTAAATACCGCATCCAACTGCTGTCCTAAAAATTCCGGTGTCACTTCAAAAATTCCGGATACTCCTGTCGTATTCTGTGCTGTCAGCGCCGTGATCGCGCTCATGGCATAAACGCCATTTGCCTGCATCGTCTTGATATCTGCCTGAATCCCCGCACCGCCGCTGGAATCACTTCCCGCAATTGTGAGAGTTGTTTTTCTTTTCTTCGTATTCATCTACTTATCCTTTTCTAATCTATTCTAATTATTTTTTTATCCATCGCATTTATCCTGAACCTCTTCCCACAGACAGGAGCGCAGTTAAAATTGCAGCTCTCCCACAGACAGGAGCGCAGTTAAAATTGCAGTTTCCCCGTAGCCTCCACAAGGTCACCCGCATAAAGATCCGCCAGTTCTTTTAACTCATCCTGTCCTTCTTCGCTGAAGCGGTCATACAGTCCGACTACCGGGAAGCCTGCCTGTTTTGCGGTTGTTGCCGCATGTAATGCGTCCTCAAATACCAATGTATGCTCCGGTGTGCTTCCAAGCTTATCGGCACATTGAAAATAAATATCCGGTTTGTCTTTTCCTGCTCCGGCATCCGTGCAAGTCCATATTTCCTTAAAGTATCCGGCAATCTCCAGTCGTTCAAACGCCGCTTCGATCTGCTCTTTATCGCTGGAAGTCGCCACGATCATCGGCACCTTTGCCTCTTTCATCTTCTCAAGGAGCTTACGTACACCCTTTTTCAGCGGTGCCTCTTCTTTATAAAAGATCTCTACCTGTTTTAATACCGCTTCTCTTAATTCTGCTTCTGACTCTTCCAGATGGTATTCCCGCTTCACATAAGCCACGCCATCATCCAGGCTCATCGGAAATAATATCTTCCCAAGATCCGGCGCCGGTTCAATCCCGGCACTACGCAGATATCTGGCTCCGGCATCCTCCCAGATCGCCATCGAATCCAGCAAAGTACCGTCCACATCGAAGATCACACCGTCTATTTCTCTGTTTTTTAATTTCATTTCCTATTAAACCTTCTTATATCGAACTTCTTTATGCATAACTTTTCTTAATTTCTCAACATATTCTGAGTGCGTTCGCGCAGTTCTTTTGTTGCAGCTTCAATATCTTTCTGTCCGAAAATCGCACTGATCACTGCGATTCCGCAAATACCGCTGCCGGCAAGATCTTTTACATTGTCTTTTGTAATCCCACCAATGGCAATAACCGGAATATCCACTGCTTCACAAATTGCTTTCAGCACATCATGATCCACTTCTACCGCATCTGCCTTGGAACCTGTCGGAAATACCGCACCAACGCCAAGGTAATCTGCGCCATGTTCCTGCGCACGGAGTGCCTGCTCAACCGTCTGCGCAGAAACACCGATGATCTTATCCGCTCCAAGTTTTGCACGCACATCTCCGGCTTCCATATCACTCTGTCCGACATGCACACCGTCTGCCTCAATTTCTGCCGCAATCTCTACATTATCATTGATCACAAACGGCACTTTATATTCTCTGCAAAGTTTCTGGATTTCCTTCGCCTCTTCTAAGAAATGCGCTGTATCCAATTCTTTTTCACGCAGCTGGATAAATGTAGATCCACCTTTCAGCGCTTTCTCCACCTGTTCATATAATGTTTCTTCTCCAAGCCAGTGACGGTCTGTCACCGCATATAAAAGCAAATCTTTCTTATCGCAGTTCATATTTTGCACCTTCTTCCAGTGTTTTTGCGTCCATATTGTAAATCGCATCGATAATACGGTTTCTGTATGTAGAATTGCCGTCTCCGTCCTGCATCCGTGAAAATCCGATTTCACCGGCAAGTCCCATCACACATACTGCTGCCGCTGCCGCCTCCAGCGTATGCTCCGGATTTGCGGTGATATATGCAGTCATCATTCCGGATAACTGGCAGCCAGTTCCTGTAATCTTACCCATTTCCGGGCGTCCATTACGAATCACATAACAGGATTTTCCATCACTCACCAGATCAATCGCCCCTGTAATCGCAACAACACAGTTTGTTTTCTCTGCAAATGCCTTTGCAAATGCAACTGCTTCATCCAGATTCTCTTCTGTCACTGCATCTGCAACATCAGCATCTACGCCTTTTGTTGTACCACTGCCGGATGCCAGGGTCTTGATCTCGGAAATATTTCCACGGATCACGGAAAACGGAATTTCTTCCATCAGAGAAACGGCTGTGTTCGTGCGCAGTGCACTTGCTCCCGCTCCTACCGGATCCAGCAGAATTGCATGTCCAAGTTCTGCCGCTTTCTTTCCAGCCAGCTTCATGCCTTCGATACTTCTCATGTTCAATGTACCGATATTGATATTCAGGCCTCCGCAAATGGAAGTGATATCTTCCACATCCTGCGGCTCGTCAGACATGATCGGACTTCCGCCACATGCCAGCAATACATTTGCCACATCATTTACGGTTACATAATTTGTGATATTGTGAACCAGAGGGGTTGTCTCTCTGACTTTATTTAACATTTCTCCAAGCATAATTCTCCTCCTGATGTTTGAATATACTATTCTATACTTTCGTATACTATCTAGTACAGTTCTCTGTAAACTGCCTCCATCTGCTCAATGGTAGGCTTCACATAGCTCTGATTTAAAAGTCTCTGCTGACTTGCGTCTACACTTACGGCAAATGAATGGATTTCTTCTTCCTTCATACCATATTCTCTTAATTTTTTACGACTGATAATCTGGTCTAATAATTCCTGCAGTTTTTCATAGACAACCGCTTCATCACATTCCATCATTTTTGCAAGAAATGCATTCAGACGAATGATTTTGCCGGTCGGATTCATTTTCTGATAAGCAGCAAATACGGCAGTCAGGAACTGATAATTTGCCTCTCCGTGTGCGACATGATACATTCCGCTCAGCGGATAGGACATGGCATGCACCATTCCGGTTCCGGCATTGCCAAATGCAACACCTGCCAGATTGCTTGCCACAAGAAAATCTTCCAGCAGCTCCATCCGGTATTCTTTTCCATGAGCGATAATCTCACGGAATCCATGCACGATCATCTCCATTGCTTTCTCGCTGAACATCTCCGTGTAGAGGTTCGCTTTTGGTGATACAAAAGATTCAATCGCATGGATAAATGCATCGATCGCGCTGGTTGCGAAGAACTCATATGGAAGTTCACGCAAAAGTTCCGGGATCAGCACTGCCTCATCTGCATAAATCTCATCTACGGCGAGTCCTAATTTGCTGTGGATCGAAGTAATCTCTGTAATGGAGACATTGGACACTTCCGATCCTGCGCCACAGGTTGTCGGCACTGCAAGAAGTGTGCGCACTTTGCGAAGCGGTACTTCTTTCCGATAATAGCTCTCTGCTTTCGCTTCCCCGTCCAGTACAAGAATCTTCGCCATATCAATGACAGCTCCACCGCCGATAGCAATGATTCTCTTATAATCTCCCTGACGGAAATCCTCAAGCAGTGCATCGATCATTACATCTGTCGGCTCACCGCTGCCATATTTGCTCTTGTATTCTACATGTGCTTTCAGATTCAGCGGTGCAAAACAGGTCTCGTAAATCCGTTTTGTCGCGAGAATGAAATCATCCGCTCCGATGTTGTATGCTTCCACGAAGCTTTTCACATCATCATATTTCTCGATCACTGATTTCTGCTGAAATAATTTCATGACTGTTGTCCTCCTGTTGTTTTTCTTCTTTTTAAGCTTATTCTTAGCCTTCCTCCGTAAGCTCCAACTTGCTTTTACCTGCCGTTAAGCTTACTACGCCGTCGCAATCCGCTTAATCTGCGCGAGTGCTTTCTTTACTGCCGGGATGGAAATAACGAGCACAGTCAGTACACCTTCACTGTTTACTAACATTTGAAACACAAAAAAATCCTCCTGTATCTTCGACTGAAGACGAAGGAGGGTTCTGTAATATCTAATACATCCCTACGATGGCATTATCCATATCAGGTTCCGGGTCGAAGTTTCTAAACTTCCTCTCAGCCTATACATAAGCTCCCCTTGTCATCACTCTTTTACTCGTTAATTCATCTACTATAACTATACTGGATAGTTACAGTCTTAACACAGTTAATGATACTCGCCCCACCAACAGATGTCAAGAAATTGCAATTATAAATCATGCAAGTATGACGCATTTTTCCCATCACCATAAGCTACAGAACTTGCCACCGGCAACTTTCTCCGGATGCCATAGCAAAAAAAATCTCAAAGCAATAAGCTTTGAGATTCATCTTAATCGGAGTGACAGGATTTGAACCTGCGACCTCTACGTCCCGAACGTAGCGCTCTACCAAGCTGAGCCACACTCCGGCATGTCAACCGAATGTTTCAAACATTCAAAACACTCGGCGCCCCTGCCAAGGAACTACGGATAGAGGACTCGAACCTCTACTAACAGAGTCAGAGTCTGCTGTGCTGCCATTACACCAATCCGCATTACGTAGTTCTCTGTTGCGTTCGTTTTTTATCTTTTGTATTTCATCAGCGAACAAATATTATTATATCAGCAAATTCAAAAATTGCAACCCCTTTTTTTAATTTTTTTCAACTTTTTTGTATTTTCTTGTCGAGCGTCTTTGAAAATGCCCATTTTACGCGGGTTTGCGATGGTTTGCAAATTTACAATTTTTTCGTTTCTATATTATTATACCGTCGATGTAATTGCATTTTCTCATAAAGCACTCCAACATCACAATAACTTCATAAAATCAATAAAGACTGTTATAGCATGCGCACATGCTATAACAGTCTTTATTATTTCTGATAATTCTTACTTCAAGTCCTCAAAGAGTTTCTCCGCATATACGCCGTCTTCGATCAGTTTGGCAAAAGACTTTACAACATAGTCTTTGTCTTCTTTGTATGTTACACCAAACCACTTATCATGAGAATCGAGCACCTTAACAGATACTTTGTCAGCCTGTAACAGCTCATCAATATAAATCGGCAAAAGATATTCTGCTTTCAGGATGTCTTTGTCTTCCATTGTCTCAAAAAACTCTTTGAATCCATCTTCCAGCACACCAATAAACTCCGGTGTCAGTCCCCACATATTCATAGATACATAAGATTCCGGATCGATGGCTCTTAATCCGTCTTCTGTATCGGCTGCTGCACCGTCTGCTGTCTTCACAATGTTATGTGTCTCATGAACTGCTGTCAGATAGCCTTTCTCATTCAGTTCACACACACCTCTGGTAACAGATCCATTCTCGCTTAATGTGTTCTTCAGGATAAAACCTGCCATGCAGAATGCATTTGCCTTCTCCGGTGTGTAATCTACGAGGAAATCATGAAGCTTAGTAAATGCTTCCTTTCCATAGTAATCATCTGCGTTGATAACTGCAAATGGCTCTTTTAAAACATCTTTGCACGCAAGAACTGCCTGTCCGGTTCCCCACGGTTTCGTACGTCCGGCCGGAAGTTCGATTCCTTCCGGAAGTGCATCCAGCTCCTGGTATGCATATGCAATCTCTACATCCAGATCCGCACAGATCTTCTCAATACGATCTCCGATTGCTTCCTTAAATGCTTCCTTAATGTCCTTACGGATAATAAAGACAATCTTATTAAATCCTGCTTCGATTGCATCATGAATGGAATAATCCATGATGATCTCCCCATGCAGTCCGACCGGTGCCAGCTGTTTGATTCCACCGCCAAAACGGGATCCGATTCCGGCAGCCATAATAACTAATGTCGTTTTCATTTGTACCTCTCCTTGTTCCAGCATCTCTCAAACCCGCCAGCGGCAGTTTCCTTTAGATGCTATATTGCTCAATATTGCGATAATATTATAGCATTTTCATCACAATATTGAGCACCCTTTTTTATTAATATTCTCTTAATATTTTCTAAACGACCGCCTTTTGCAGGAAGATTACTCTACTGTAACACTCTTCGCAAGGTTTCTCGGCTTATCTACATCCAGACCTCTTGCAACGCTGACATAATAACCAAGGAGCTGTAACGGGATGACTGCCAGTGATGTTGCAAATAACGGATCTGTCTTTGGAATATATACCGTAAAGTCTGCTGTATCTTCAATATTATACTGTCCAAAGTTTGTAAGTCCCATAAGGTAAGCGCCACGACTCTTGCACTCAACCATGTTAGAAACTGTCTTCTCATAGAGATCCGGCTGTGTCAGAACACCGACAACAAGAATGTCGTCTTCGATCAGAGAAATCGTTCCATGCTTCAATTCACCTGCAGCGTATGCCTCAGAATGAATATAGCTGATCTCCTTCATCTTCAGACTTCCTTCCAGACAGATTGCATAGTCAATACCACGACCTACGAAAAATACATCTCTTGCATTTGCCTGTTTGGATGCAAACCACTGGATTCTCTCTTTGTCTTCAATAATCTTCTCAATCTTCTCCGGTAAGGTTTGCATTTCCTTGATCAGACCGCTATAACGCGCTTCGTTAATCTCGCCTCTTACTTTGGCAAACTGGATTGCCAGTGCATAACCTGCAATTAACTGTGTGCTGTATGCTTTTGTTGTTGCAACGGAAATCTCCGGTCCAGCCAGTGTGTAGAATACATTATCTGCTTCTCTTGCAATGGAAGAACCTACTACATTTACAATTGCAAGTGTGCGCACACCTCTTGCTTTGGACTCACGAAGTGCCGCCAGCGTATCTGCTGTCTCACCGGACTGGCTGATCAGTACAACCAGGTCTTTCTCGTCCAGCAATGGATTGCGATAACGGAATTCGGATGCCAACTCTACGCGAACCGGGATTCTTGCAAGATCTTCCATTACATACTGTGTTGCAACTCCAACATGATATGCAGAACCACATGCTACAATGTGAATCTGACGAATATCTTTGATCTCTTCTTCTGACAGACCAACCTCTGACAAATCAATCTTGCCATCTGTCGTAAGAACAGAGTTAATGGTATCTCCTACAACTTTTGGCTGTTCATGAATCTCTTTGATCATGAAATGTTCATAACCGCCTTTTTCAGCGGCTTCTGCGTCCCATTCAATTTCCTTTGGTTCAATCTCAATCTCTTCTCCGTCCAGATTGTAGAAAGTGATCTCCCCTTTCTTTACACGCGCCATCTCCAGGTTGCCAATATAATATACATTTCTTGTATATTTCAAAATAGCCGGTACATCAGATCCAATATATGATGCTCCGTCAGCAACTCCGAGAACCATCGGACTGTCCTTTCTGGCCACATAAATCTCTTCCGGATAATCTTTAAACAAAACTGCCAGCGCATAAGAACCTCGGATGCGGACGATTGCGTGATTCATCGCATCAACCGGTGTTCCTTCATATTTCTTATAGTAGTAATCGATCAGTTTTACCGCTACTTCTGTATCTGTATTGGAATAGAATGTATATCCTTTTCTTAACAGTTTTTCCTTTAATTCCTGATAATTTTCAATGATACCGTTGTGAACAGCAACTACATTGCCATCATCACTCTTATGCGGATGTGCATTGTTCTCAGACGGCTCCCCATGTGTTGCCCATCTTGTATGGCCGATTCCACATGTTCCCGGGACAGCGGCACCATTATCTGTCTTCTCAGCCAGAATCTTCAGACGTCCTTTTGCCTTAACAATCTCAACATCGCCATTTGCACCACGGACAGCAATTCCGGCCGAATCATAACCACGGTATTCCAGCTTAGACAGTCCATCCAACAAAATCGGTGCTGCCTGATTATTTCCTACATATCCTACAATTCCACACATATTTCTTAATACTCCTATCTTTCCTGTCAAATCATACGACCTTATCATCTATCTACATTTTCTGATCCTGAGAGCCAGGCTATCTTGTCTTCTCTTTTTCATTAATCACATTCACTACATCATCCACATATTTCTGGCAGATGTCATGTGTCTCAGCCTCTACCATTACACGTATCAGTGGCTCTGTACCAGATTCACGGACAAGGATTCTTCCTGTATCACCCAGCTCGTCTGCAACTTTCTGCACTGCTGCCTGCACATCCGGATCTGCCTGTGCAACAGCTTTATCCTGTACACGTACATTCACAAGCACCTGTGGATAAATGTGTAAATCTTCTGTCAGCTGGCTCATTGTCTTCTTTCTTGCCATCATAACTTCCATCATTTTCAGACTGGTTAAAATACCATCACCTGTTGATGCATATTTTGAGAAAATAATGTGACCGGACTGCTCTCCACCAATTCGGCAGCCATTCTTCTGCATATATTCATATACATATTTATCTCCGACAGCAGTCTTCGCATAATCGATACCCTGCTCATCAAATGCTTTGTAAAGTCCGAAGTTAGACATAACTGTTGTAACAACTGTATTTGTCACCAGTTTTCCGCGCTCTTTCATATATCTTCCATATACGTAGAGAATCGCATCTCCGTCTACGACCTGCCCTTTTTCATCCACACAGAGACAGCGGTCAGCATCTCCGTCATAAGCGAATCCAACATCCATGCCTTCTTCTACCACATACTTCTGCAGTCCTTCAATGTGTGTAGACCCTGCATTGTTATTGATATTTGTTCCATTCGGATCCGCATTGATCACGTAAGTCTTTGCTCCCAGTGCGTCAAATACAGATTTGGCAATATTCCATGAACTTCCATTCGCACAGTCTAATGCAACTTTGACACCCTTGAACGAATACATTCCAAGAGAAATCAGATATCCGACATAACGGTTCCTTCCTGATACATAATCTACGGTACGACCAATCTTCTCTTTGTGTGCATACGGAACTTCTGAATATTTCTCTCCAAATAATTCTACTTCTCCGTCCAGATATGCTTCGATCAGGCTGATTGTTCCTTCATCCATCTTCTCACCATTACCATTAATCAGCTTAATTCCATTGTCATAATATGGATTATGACTTGCGGAAATCATAATACCACAGTCAAACTCATCTACTCTTGCCACATAAGCTACAGATGGTGTTGTTGTAACATGAAGCAGGTATGCATCTGCACCGGATGCTACCAGTCCACCGACCAGTGTATATTCAAACATATAGCTGGAACGTCTTGTATCCTTACCAATTACAATTCTAGCCGGAGTGTCATCTCCATTCTGTCTTTTCAGTTCTCCATAATACCAGCCGAGGAAACGCCCAATCTTGTATGCGTGATCTGCTGTCAGATTCCTATTAGCTTCCCCACGGAAACCATCAGTTCCAAAATACTTACCCATCGTTCTAAAATCCTTTCTACTTTGGTATATTATATTTGGCGTCCGGCAGATCCGGACTTGATTATTATCTCTTTTTATTAATTCCTTAGTTTTGCCTATAATCTTATCCATTATAGCGTAAATTGCCGGAATTTACTAGTCCCTATTGTTTTCTAAGTCATTATCCTCAGTTTTATTCCCCTTATCTTCCAGATTTACAATTCCTGAAATGTTCATAAGCCGTGACATCTTCGCCGCAGTTGCGATACTGTCACGCATTGTCTGTGGTATACGAAGACTTTTCGCAACTTCCGATACCACATCTTTTTGCATGCTCGCAGCTATAGCCGCCGGTCTGACTGCTGCCATTACTTCCTGCTGGCTACGCCACATATCAGATAATACTTCAACTATCATCTGCGTACTTTTTGTAACCGGTGAAATTGCATTCAATCTGGCAACATTTTCCACAGCTGCCGGTACTGCTTATATTCCGCGCCGCTGATCCGTTTCTGATGTGCCACTTTGTTGCGCACCGGATGTACGCCAACAATTTTCTCTTTCCACTTTTTCTGACTTCCAAGTGATTCAAAGTGCCGCTCCCACAGGCTTGTCGGTCGAAGTTCTTCCAGCAACCGGCATAATTCTTCTTTTGATAATTGTTCAAAATCTGCTGTTTTACCAGCCGTCCCATTTGCATTTTCACCGCTGCCTGCGACAACCTCCTCATACACAACTTCTCTTTCTGCAAATAAATATTCTTCCACCGTGGATAAATCCATCTGCTCCAGAGTCTCACTGATCGGCAGATTGCCTCTTGCATTCTTCTTAAGATTTGCCATCATCTCTTCCGGCACGGTCTCTTCCCGCCATGCACTTCCATACGCCTTCGTCACGATCAGCGATACTAACGCTCGAAGCGACCGCTCAAACTCTGCATATTTAGGATAAAGCCTCTTACAATAGCTTTCCGAAATTCCATCATACACACGAATTGCCGTGTAATACGTCTGCTTCGGCGATTGATAAATGGTATCATCTAATGTCTGCAGTGCTATCACAGCTCTATTCACTCTGGCTTTTGTACTTAATTCCAGGAAATATTGATCCGCACCACTCTTGCCGGAGATCTCATAAAACACTTCTACATCCTGCAAGCAAATGAAACCTGACATTGGCAAGTTGCCTGACTTCATCTTGCTGTCCTCCACGCCCAGCAGCTCAGCGATCTGCTCACACATAGATATCGAATCCTGCGTTTCTTTTTCTATAAAAATATAATTCATCTTCATTTCCGACATAGCAACCTCCTGCTACAATATAAGTAACAAAACCGCCTGTGTATCTTCAAAAACTCTGCGAAATACACAAGCGGAAAACTTTATCCCATATATTCTTTTACAAAATCTACCACTTCCAGGTTTTTGTTCCTAATGTTATCATCTTTTTCCATTTCTTCTATACTCATCCAATAATAATGCTTTCCATTTACAACAAAATCCTTTTCCATTTCCTGTTCTGAAAATCTATTAACCTGAAGCTCATATAAACGATGATTATAAATTCTATTTTCACGATGACTTACTGAATATTTTTCCTGCAACTTTGAAGTAATGTATCGACATTTTACTTCTTTCTGATTAAGCTTCAACTCTTTCACTACATTTGCAATAATCGCAGCTTCATCTCCACGTTCCTGCGTTTTATAATTCAAAAACAATTTGCAATCCCATTTTTCATCATAATAAAGTAAAAATCTCTTCATATTATCATTAAATGACTCTTTAATAATTACCAATGAATGATTATGTTGAATCATATCTAAATCCTCTATCTCTTTCATTAAAACTTTATGAGTATATTTATTCCTTCTATATTTATAGAAATCCCATATGATTTTTACTGCATATAAAATACCAATTGTACAAAAAAATACTTTTATTATTTCTCCAGATATTCCAAAAATCTTCTGATATTGCGCTGTCATTACTGACAATAAAAATGAAACACCTGCTATTACTGTATCAATAGTAACTTGATTCCCAATGTATTCTTTCTTTTGTTCAAGTAATAATTCTAATTCTTTCTTATCAATTACTAATCTCATTCAATATCCTCATTAAGATACACTAAATATTATCATACCTCTGTATTGTTGTCCAATTTAATTATGTTTCCTGCAACTTTTCAACACTTTCTCTACTTTTCCAAATCACTCAACGCCTCCAGATACCCCATAGCCCTCTTCTGCATGTCCGGCTCCAGCTTCTGGTATGTCTCAACAAGAGTTCCAATCTCCGTTCCCTTACTAATTACGTAAGTATCTGCACTTCTGCTTCTACTTCCCATATGTTCAGCCCCGGACAGGAGATTATAAGGCGTTACGTTCAAAACTTCGCATATAATTAAAATCTTATCCGATACCGGATTCGTTCTCTTCTTCTTCCAGTCGCTGATCGTACTCTCTGCAATCCCTGTTTTCTGTGAAAATTCTTTCTGGCTCATCTTCCGTTCTTTTAATAATTCAAAAATTCTATCGCTTACTGTCTTCATAACGTCTTCCCTTCCGTTTCTATAAAATCAGTTGTATAATTATTCATAACTAATCAGCCAGCTGTTCTATCTATATTAATTATCTCTAAACGCGTCTGACAGCATAACTTCCAACTACACTGCCAAGCAAACAACTGATCCCATTATGGATCATGTCATCCCATTCAAACCAGCCAAACTTGAATATAAGCTGGCATCCTTCAATCACTACAGCCACAGCAACACCCGACAGGAAAGCATATCGTAATTTCACTTTCCGGTCCGTGATCCATGGTAATAAAAATCCCATCGGCGCAAGCATCAAGCAGTTCAAAACATTCTGCTCCAGTAGTAACTTATCATCCAGAACAATTCCGGTATACCACAACCAGAATGGGATTAATTTGACGATACGTCCCTGCATCGGTGTTCTCGTAAATGTTGTTGCTCCCAAGATAATGCCAAGAAATAAAGCCAAAATCCATGCTGCTATCGCCTGCGATCCATGTAATTTCTTCTGTCTGACACTATATGTTAAGCCAATTGCAAGCACTACTAACAAGGCTACAAATATTGCTATCTGCCTCATGCTCCAACTTTGAAATTGTGCTCCTGCCATTTCAAATATATCCACTACTCTGCCTCCGTAAAGCTTTTTATTCATCCGTTTATACGAATCATCCTCCTAATTATGCCATGCCACTTCGGCACATGATTGAGGATGCATTTTCTTACTTAAGGGAGTATAATGAGATTGTTTCTAAAAATCGAAAAGATAATAATTTTTATTGAAACCACTATTAATCAATGAAAGACGCCAGGAACGGCTTCTCTTTCCACTGATACACACACTTTACAACGAAAGGATTTTTACTATGCAAAAAAAATGGTGGCACAAAAAAACTGCCTATCAGATCTACCCGAAAAGCTTCTGTGACTCCAACGGAGACGGCATCGGCGATCTTCCAGGCATTATCAGCAAGCTCGATTATCTCAAAGACCTCGGTATAGATATTATCTGGCTCTCTCCAATTTACTGCTCTCCACTTGCAGATCAAGGCTATGACATTTCTGATTATTACAATATCGATCCACGTTTCGGTACAATGGATGACATGGATCTATTGATTGCCGAAGCAAAGAAACGTGATATGCACATTTTGATGGATCTCGTCGTCAATCACTGTTCGGATGAGCATGAATGGTTCAAAAAAGCCTGCGAAGATCCGGACGGAGAATATGGAAAATATTTTTACATTGAAGACTGCCCTAATGGCAAACTGCCCTGTAACTGGCGTTCCTACTTTGGTGGCAGTGTGTGGGAGCCACTCCCTGGCCAGCCTGGGAAATATTACCTGCACATGTTCCATAAAAAGCAGCCGGACCTGAACTGGGAAAATCCAAAGCTGCGCGAGGAAATTTATAAAATGATCAACTGGTGGCTTGATAAGGGACTTGCCGGCTTCCGCATCGATGCGATCATTAATATCAAAAAACCGCTTCCGTGGCAGAATTATCCGGCAGACCGCAAAGATGGAATGTGCAGTCCGGACGAAATGCTGAAACACGCAGTCGGTGTGGGTGAATTTTTAGGAGAAATGCGTGACCGCACCTTCCTTCCGCATGGTGCATTTACTGTCGGAGAAATCTTCAATGAAAAAGCGGAAGAACTTCCGGATTTCATCGGTGACAACGGCTACTTCTCAACGATGTTTGATTTCAATGAGACTATCTTCGGTGCCAGCGCGAAGGGCTGGTATGACCAGACAGTAATCACACCAAATGATTACCGTAGCTGCTGCTTCGCCAGTCAGAAAAAAATTGAAGACTTCGGCATGCTCTCCAATATTATTGAAAATCACGATGAACCGCGCGGCGTTTCTCGCTATATTCCAGAGGGCGAATGCACCAACACTTCCAAAAAGCTGCTTGCCACAATGAATATCATGCTCCGTGGTCTTCCATTTATCTATCAGGGACAGGAAATTGGTATGGAAAATGTAGAATTTCAGTCGATTGATGAGGTCAATGACATTTCTACACTCGACGAATATCAGGTGGCATTAAATGCCGGTCTGACACCAGACAGCGCCTTAAAGGCAGTAAACCGCATCAGCCGCGATAATGCCAGAACTCCTTACCAGTGGGATGCTTCTGCAAATGCAGGCTTTACAACCGGTACCCCATGGCTCAGGGTAAATTATAATTACAAAAAGATCAATCTGGAAAGTCAGAAAAATGATCCGGATTCTGTTTACCAGTACTACCGTCGTCTGCTTGCACTGCGCAAGGATCCAGCTTATGCTGAAACGATCGTATACGGTGATCTCCTCCCTGTATTTGAGAATCAGGACCGTGTCATGGCTTACTACCGAAAATCTGCTGACCAGACATTGCTCGTGATTGGCAACTATAAAACCCAGCAACAGACTTTGACACTTCCATCAAAGCTCAAACACATTGTGCTGAACAATCTGCCGCAGCTTAAGACTGAGGGCAATGAGATTATGCTGGAAGGCTATCAGGCAGTTATTCTGGAAATGCTTTCATAAAAAGCAACAAATATTTTTGTTATTAATAACATCAAGGGAGTAATTATGAAAAAGATCTCTTATAAGAAAATGGCGGATACAATTATTGCCAAAAGAAAAGAGCAAAAACTTACGCAAGCTCAGCTTGCCAAAATGACTGGCATCCACAGAGCTATGGTAAGCCGATTAGAGGGATTAGATTATATTCCTTCCATCGATCAGCTTCAGGCCATTGCCGAAGCACTTGGATTCGAAGTAACCGATTTATTTGAAGAGGAAAATTCTATAGTAAATAAACCTGTCCTCAATAAAAAATATAATATCGCTGTTGCCGGTACCGGTTATGTAGGTCTGTCGATTGCAACACTCCTATCCCAGCACAATCACGTAACAGCTGTAGATATTATTCCTGAGAAAGTAGAACTAATCAACAACAGAAAATCACCAATCCAGGATGACTATATTGAAATGTATCTTGCTGAAAAAGAACTGGATCTTACCGCTACACTGGATGGCGAAGAAGCATACAAAAATGCAGACTTTGTAGTGATTGCCGCTCCGACTAACTATGATAGCAAGAAAAATTTCTTCGACTGTTCTGCAGTAGAGGCAGTTATTGAACTTGTATTAAAAGTAAATCCAGATGCAACTATGATCATTAAATCTACTATCCCTGTTGGATATACAGCATCTGTAAGAGCTAAATATAATACCAAAAACATTATTTTCAGCCCTGAGTTCCTACGTGAATCAAAGGCACTCTATGACAACCTGTATCCATCCAGAATCATTGTATCCTGCGATGAGGAATCAAAAGAAAAAGCTGAAATCTTTGCAAAACTTCTTCAGCAAGGAGCAATCAAAGAAAATATTGACACATTATTTATGGGATTCACCGAAGCTGAGGCTGTAAAACTTTTTGCAAATACTTACCTTGCTCTTCGTGTTTCTTATTTCAACGAGCTAGATACTTATGCTGAGACAAAAGGCTTAGATACACAGGAAATCATCAACGGTGTCTGCCTGGATCCACGTATTGGATCACATTACAACAATCCAAGTTTTGGATATGGTGGATACTGCTTGCCCAAAGATACAAAACAGCTTCTGGCAAACTTCAATGATGTTCCACAGAACATGATTTCTGCTATCGTAGAAAGTAATAGAACTAGAAAAGATTTTATTGCTGATCAGGTATTAAATATGGCCGGATATTATGATTATTACAATCGTGGGGATTATGCTCCGGATCAGGAGAAGAATTGCGTTATCGGTGTTTACCGCTTGACTATGAAATCAAACTCTGATAACTTTAGACAGTCTTCTATTCAAGGTGTCATGAAACGAATCAAAGCAAAAGGGGCTACTGTTATCATTTACGAACCAACGTTAAAAAATGGAGAAACATTCTTTGGATCACTCGTGGTAAATGATCTAAAAAAATTCAAAAAGAAAAGTCAAGCAATCATCACAAACCGGTACGATTCCCGTCTGGATGATGTACTTGACAAAGTATATACACGTGATATTTTCAAAAGAGATTAATAGATATTATATAATATAGACATTTTACATATTAACAAAACCTGTATTTTTCCAATCGAAAATGCAGGTTTTTGCTCATCTTATTACTTTTCTAATCGTAAGCGCTTAAATTCAATTATTCATGGATTTCTAATGGCAAGCCATCCGGATCATGGAAAAATGTCATTTTCTTTCCAGTATAATCGTCTAAACGTACCGGTTCTGTTGCTATTCCTTTTGCGTTAAGCTCCTTAACCGTATCGTCAACACTTTTTACCTTAAATGCCAGATGTCTCAAACCAAGTGCCTCTGGATAATTCACACGGGCCGGAGCATCTTTTATAATAAATAGCTCAATCTCCTGCTCTCCACAAGCTAAATCTATTTTATAATCATCCCGTTCCTTTCGATAATTTTCCCGGATTATTTCAAATCCCAGTAAATCAACGTAAAAATGTTTTGATTTATCATAATCGCTTCCTATAATTGCAATATGATGAATTGTGTCAAACATTGATTTATCCTCCTTCGTTTTTCCTATAAGTTTATCACAGTCAGATTTTTATGAAAACACATTAATTCTCTGTTTTTTTCAATTTTTCATCACCTGCAGCCTTCGTTCCATAATAGCAAACCTTAGTCAGCTTTTTCCCATCACTCAGCTTTGCAATATCGTATGTAATTCATTCATGACATCATGACCAAGCTGGCCTGCCACGCCTGTTACAAATACTTTCATTTCTTATCGCTCCTAATATTCTTATCTGTTTTCGTACATTTTTTCATAATAGTTCTAATATTCACCGGAAATGATCGTCTCCCACCATTCCTTGTTATCTAAATACCACTGGATCGTCTTCTTAATTCCATCTTCAAATTTTGTTTCTGGTAACCAGCCTAATTCGTTGTGAATCTTTGTTGGATCAATGGCATAACGCATATCATGACCTTTACGGTCTGTTACATGAGTAATCAGACTTTCCGGCTTTCCAAGTTCTTTACAGATAATCTTTACAATGTCAATATTCTTCATCTCGTTGTGACCACCGACGTTATAAACTTCTCCAACACGTCCGTTATGGATGATTAAGTCTATCGCACGGCAATGATCCTCTACATATAACCAATCACGAACATTTAATCCTTCGCCATAAACAGGTAATGGCTTATCTGCTAAAGCATTGGCAATCATTAACGGGATTAACTTCTCTGGAAAATGATATGGTCCATAGTTGTTAGAGCAACGGCTGATGGTTACTGGAAGCCCATAAGTTCTGTGGTAAGCAAGAACTAATAAGTCTGCTCCTGCCTTTGAACTACTGTATGGAGAACTTGTATGGATTGGTGTCTCTTCTGTAAAGAATAAGTCCGGTCTGTCTAATGGAAGATCTCCGTAAACTTCATCAGTGCTTACCTGATGGTATCTCTTGATACCATATTTACGGCAGGCATCCATCATAACAGCAGTTCCTTTAATGTTTGTGTCTAAGAAAATCTCAGGATTTTCAATAGAACGGTCTACATGGGATTCTGCTGCAAAGTTCACAACCATATCTGGATGTTCCTCTTCAAATAATTTATAGATTGCTTCTCTGTCACAAATATCAATCTTGCAGAAACGGAAATTAGGATTATCCATTACTGGAGCTAAAGTAGATAAGTTTCCTGCATATGTAAGCTTGTCCACACATACAATTCTATAATCAGGATATTTATCCAACATATGAAATACAAAGTTACTTCCAATAAATCCGGCTCCTCCGGTTACGATAATTGTCATTCTTCTATCCTCTTCTTTCTTAATACAAATGTTGATGCATTTTCTTCTCTATTGCTTCCGGAACTCTGATCAAGCCAAATCGCCATAGTATCGGATAAATATATGAAACTCCTCTAATGTCTCCAAGTGCCTTCGGTTTCTTCACTTCTTCTGAAACCTTCTTACTATTTTCAAATGCCAGCACCACACTACTCCAGGCAAGGCTCTTACTTTT
>OLPX01000364.1_pt1 | contig 45411 bp, 57 predicted proteins | sample 1672491 | NCBI WGS metagenome assembly OLPX01 (sample SAMEA3136692, study PRJEB25190) | human gut metagenome | biome: human gut; feature: human-associated habitat; material: faeces | place: Austria | collected 2013
TCGGCGTATCTCAACCAATGCAACCCCAAACGGCACGCCGTCAATTCGTTGTTGTGAAATATAGATATAATAATTAACATTCAATTCCGGGTATAATTTCCCCTCGAATGCGTCCGCACTTGCACCCGTCGCCATTCGTCCGGTATAAAGCCCGGATATTACCGCCGGGGAACCGTTGGACGTAATTTGTATTTCTTTCAATATATTGCACAAAGCAAAATGATAGGTTTGTACTAATGCGTTTTGGTCGGTCGTGGCGTTTGCGTCTTGTTCCCAATTCGTACCGCCCAAAAAACAAGAAACAACACTATCCCCCGGAACGTATATTTGAATTAATGGACGCTTGTTTATCGTTATCCGTTGGATTGTCGGGGCTAACGTTATTAAATTGTATTCCTTTTCCAATCCCGCCAACACGTCGTTATAATCGTCGATTGCGTCCGGTTGTACAACAACCTTTTTATCGTAATCCGTAAACGTACAATCGGTTTTCATAAACTTGCCTTGAAAGTATTGGAACCATGTACGCCCGCCGTCGTCGCTCTTTTCAATGCAATACAAAAATTCATTGTCGAACGATTGACGGTTTATATAGTCGTAATCATCCCGGACAAAGGTAATTTTGCCGGATAATTTGGCACGATAAAACCGTTGGTTGGTTTCTAATTCGTACTCCTTTGCCAAATCGTCCTTATAAATCGGATGCACGGTTTGACCTTGTAAGACGTTCGGGGCGTCCAACGTTCCCAATCTCAACCATGCCGTCCCGTTGGCGTATTGCGCTTTGCTTACATTAAACCGGATATATGCGGCATTGCTTGGTATGTCAAATTCCGTATTTGTGGCGGTCGGGTCGCTTCCCCAACCGCCGATAATCTTTTTGTTGCTGTCGTAAAATGCGCCCCCGGCTTGCGGCGTGTAATTCTGAAACAATTTGCGGGGGTACACATTCCCAACCGGGACAAAAGTACGGGTATAATAGAAATTTGTATTATTCCCGTTTATATTCCCGGTTGTGTTACTTATCGCCCCGTTCGCTAAAAACGCATTTACAAATGAATGTCTATAAATCGGGTTCATATCAATTTTTAATTTTACGTGTCAAATTCTTGTAAACCTCAATAACATTGCCGTTGCCATCGACGTAACGACGGCGGCGGTTTTGTTCCTTAATCTCCCTTACATCATCTTTTAAATCCCGCAAATCCGGTGCGTTATTTTGTTGAACCGTTACATTAATGCCGTCGGTATTGTAGGCATTAATGTACTTTTGGGGGAATGTTCCCCGGTTCAAACTATTTATTACGTCCGGGATTAAACGACGGAAACGGCGGGAATTACGTTTATTGATAACGGCGAAAAATTCCCCGCCCTCGGCACGCCTCCGGGTTCCATCCGGTTTGGTTCCTAAATCCACGTCGTCCCCGGATTGGTGGGAACCGCCCGCCAACAATTCAACCGTACCATCGCCGTAACTTTCCGAACCCCCGGCGTTGGCTGATTTGGATAATTGGGCGGCTTTGATTTTGGCGGCGGCAAAGGAACCCCACATTATAGCAATTGCCGGGATTGCAAACGGGAACCCCAATTGCGACCAAATCAAAGCGGACGCCGTTACAAGGTTTCCAATTTGTTGTATCGTTTGTATTGCCGCCTGTGCTTTCTGTGCCTTTTGTTGCTCCTTTAGGGCTTTTTCTTGGTTCTTTTTCGCAACGTCCAATTCCTTTTGAGCCATTGCAACGTTATTGGCGTAACCGTTCGCCCGTGCCTCTAATTCCGCATCTAATCGGCGTTGGCTTGCGTCAACCTCTTTGTCGGCGGCGGAAACGGCGGCGTCGGCGGCTTGTACCTTTGCATCCAAAAAACCGTTTAATTGCTCAATGGCAAAGGAAACGGACGTACTTATTGCCTCCTTTTGGTCGTCGTCCAAATTCAGCCCGAACAATCCGTATATGTCGTTACCCCGTTCGTCGCCTTTGCTTTTCTCAATTTCTTGGTCGATTTTCGCAATGGTATTTTCGATTGTCTTAACCTCGGCATCCGTCATTTTAACCCCGGCGGCTTTGTTCAACTCTAAAATCTTTTGCAACCGTGCCTTTTCTTGCGCTAACCGGAACCGGGTTTTGCGTTCCTCGGAATTGCGGATTAAATCAAACTCGGACGCCTCCAACGCTTGTGTTTGGTCGAATAGCATTAACGCCCGTTGTTGGTTTAACTCGGTCGTTTGCTTCAATACCTCGGCATCATATTTGGCGTTAATATCCGCCTCGGATTGGCGCACGTCCTCGGCTAATTGCCTATTTTGTGCCAATTCGATTGCCCGTTGTTGCTGTAACAACTGAATGCGCAAATTTATTTCTTCCTGCGAACCCTCACGGGCGGCGTCTAATTGTAATTGCGTCCGGTCGGCGGCGGCTTGCATTTGGTCTATTGTAATTTGGTCGTTCAATTCGCCCAAACTCTTTGCGTATTGTTGTTGCAAAAGTAATTGTTGGTTAAGCAATTCGGCAACTTGCGTTTCAGTTAATCCCCGCTCGGTTTCTAACCGGGTGTTAATGTCCTGTATTTGCCTTTCATACTCAACCCGCAATTGTTCCCGTTGCTTTTCCGCCCCCTCTGCCATCAATGCAATTTGGGCGTCCTGCGTTGCCCGTTGTGCGGACAATTCCGCCGCCCGTTGTTGGTTGGCAATATCTACCATATCAACCGCCAATTGTTCCCGTAATAAAACAATTTGGTCGTTTAACGCTTTGCGTGCCTTAACCGTTAAATTGGTTTCCGTCCTCAACTGCAATTGTATGTCGGCAATCGCACGGGCGTTGGCGGCTTGACGTTGCGCCCGTTGTTGGTCGAATGAATTTTTAATTAAGGCAATCCGGGCGTCCTCGGCTTTGCGCAATATATCCGTTTCCGCTTTGGCGGCGTTCCGGTTTTCGTTTGCTCTTTGGGCGGCTTGTATTTTCCTTTCGGCGTCCAAATCCGCCCCCTCGGTTTTTAGATTAACGGCAATGTCAACCGCCCGCCCGGTATTATCTATTTGACCCTGTACGGCTTCAATTGCTTCATCAACCTTGACTTTATCAATTTTACCGTCTAAATCAACATCAATATAAACTTTCTTATCCCCACGGGCTTTGGCGTTATTCAACTGCAATAACATATCGTTTAATTGCTTCAACTTTGCCCGGTTTGCCTCCAAATCGTTTAATTCTTGACCGTAAAAACCAACGCTTTTATTATGCGCCTTTGTGCGCTCGGCTAATATTTCGTCCTCAATCTTTCGGGTTTCAGACAATGAAGCGTTACGGGCTTTAGCAATGTTTAATTCCCGGTTCAATTGGGCGACACGTTCGTTGCTAACCCGGTTCATTTCGGTTGCCTCGGTTTCCAAATAATCCAACCACGCCTTTTGCGCCTCGTTAAGTTTTTGTTGGTTCTTTGCCGATTTATCGGTATTAGATGCAAACAGAACTAAAGCCCCCACAACCGTAACCAATGCCAACGCCAAAAGAACATACGGATTTGCGGCGGCAATCAGATTGAAAGCCTTTTGCGCAATTGTAGCCGCCAATGTTGCCTTTGTTCCCTGCATGGTAACAAGGCGGTTATAAACTTGCGCTTTGCTCAATGCCGCCATTTGTAGCCGGGAAATACCCAACATAATTGCGGATTGTTTTTGTACTGCGTTTTGTATGGCTTGCACCCCGGTTGTAATGGCTATTGCTGCCTGTAACTTCTTTTGCGCTTCTTGTACGTCCTCACTTTCCGCCCCGAACAATTCCATTGCCCCGGTAAATGCGGCGAACCCACCGGACGCACCAGCCGCCAAACCTAATACGGCATCCAAATTGGACGTATCGGACGCCATGCGGGTAATTTCATCGGTCGCATCCTTAACCGCATCTCGTAACATTGCGGTTTCTTTGCTCAATTGCTGATATTCGGCGGTTCCTTGTTTGCCCTCCAATCGTAACAATGCTAATTGCTTCGTTTGGTTCTCTATTTGGGTCGTCAACCCTTTTGCGGCGTCGGAATAGTTACCGACGTTTAGGGATGTTTTTCCGGTCGCTTCCTGCAACCGTTTCATTTCCTCGTAAATCGCTTTTGTTTCGGCAACCAATTTGCGCCCCTCCTCGGTCGCCTCCCTTTCCTCAACCGTCATATTATTGAGGTATATTTTATTGATTGAGTATTGAGCGGACAAACGATTATATGAACCCTCGGCGGATTGGTTCAACCGGGTTGTCAACTTGTTTAATTCGTTCGCCTCTTTTTGCGCTTGCTTCAATTCCGCCAACCGTTTTGCGTTCTCGCTTTCCGCAAATGCCAAATCCTTTGCCGCCCGTGTCAATTTGTCGGTATCGGCGGACGCCCCCCGGATTGTTTTACGTCCGTTTTCGGTCGCCCCGCTTACGCCCTCCAATGCAGCCTTAACTGTTATCGCCTCATTCTTTATATTTTTTAGAGTGTTCATATAGGCGTCGGAAAGTTGGTCTAACTGATTAATCAACTTTGTAATCGAATCGTCCGGGCTTACAAGGTCGCTATATTTTATAGGGTTGTTATTATCTGCCATACTTAACGTTATTTGCGGGCAATTTGCCCCGTATTAAATTATCTTTTCTTTTCCATGAGTTAATCAACCAAAGAAAAACAACGCCGCAAATCGCCTTATTTGACGCCGTTTTTATTTTTGGTTGGTTTCAACAACTCCTTTATCCGCTCAAATGCGTTGTAATACTCTAAAACGGTGTATTTCTTTGGCTCCGGCACGTGCAAATGTTGGGATATGGTTAAACACATATTCTCAAACTGTTTATCGTACTGAATTTCCATGTTATCGGAACCACTAAAAACAACCGGGCGATTGTACAACAACAACATCGTCGTTATTTTATCAATTTCCGCCCGTTTGTCCTCTGTATCGCCGTTTATAATCGCATCCAACATTAACATTGTGCGGTTGCGCAATTCGTCGTAATACTCTTTAACCGTCGCATCGTCGAACAACCGGGGGAAATACATTTGCAATTCTTCATCTATTTTTTTTTTGACCGCTTCCATTTGGGCGGTCAACTCTTTAACGGGAACATCGCCGAACATATCGACGACCTTTTGCAATCCATCGTCGGATAAATCGTTGTACGGTTCCCCGTCGATTGATTTAACCAACACGGCAAACGCCAAATGCTTTGGGCTTATTCCGGTTTGAATGAAATACACGTTTTGCCGCATATTATCCAATTCGATTGCCGCCAATTCGGGGGTTTTACTCCGGGCGTATCTTATTGCCTTTTCAATATGCGTGTCGAAATCCTGCAAATCGGAACCAATCCCGGCATCAACTAACAACATTTTATTGTACTTATGAAATCGCAACATCGGCAATTCGTCGATTGCGTCGTATATCTCAACGGTTCGTTCTCCTATCTTAACGGTTTTCATAGCAAAAAACGGGTTATCATTGTGGAACAAAAGGGAACCAACAACAACGTCGGGTTCCCGGTTATAAACGCCAAAAGGATTGCTAAAGCAACCCCCGCCCAAAAGGACAAACAGAAATCGCAATTAAACATCTTTGCGAAAAACTCGTTGCCGTGGACTTGTACCCATTCGATAACCTGCCATTTGCGTAACAAGGTCAAACCGAATGCAGCAACCAAAGCAACCACGACCGTATAAAATAAAAATGCTTGCATACACTTTGTTTTAATCAGTTAAACACGTTTCATCAATTCCCAATTCCCCGGCAAACCGGAACCCGGCGAACGGGTGCATTAAAAATTGGTTATCTATTTCGTCCAAAGTGAACCCGGCAAATATGTTTTCCGCCTTTGCGTACACTCTGTTTATTGTCATGGAACCGGAACGCAACCAAATACCGCCATTCAATACCCGCATGATTTGTTGTTTGACCGCCTCCGTATTCCGGTTGTTTGGGTCGTTGGTTATCGTGCGCATATCAAACCAAAAGATAACCGAAAACGGCGTTGTATATTTGTTTTGTTCGCCGGGGAACCAATCAATTTGTTGCGGGTCGTCCAACACGAAAAACGAAAAATTCCCTATATTACTATCCGGGGCAATCAACATATATTCATTGCCGCCGACGTAAATATTGGGCGTGTAATATCGTTTTCCTTGTATGGACTTAACCAACCGTTCAGAACGTCCAAAGGAATAATTAAGCCACGGCAACCCGTCCGCCAATCCCTTTTGAATATTGGCAATAACCCGGTCGAATAATTCCGGGTTCTTTATAATCGGTACTCTATCCATTTCCGTATATTGTTTTTTTTGCTTTGGTTAGCAAATCCGGGTAAACGTATTGCCAAATCAATTTAGCAATGTTTTCGTTCGTCAATCCCAATATTTGCCGCCCGTACTTTTTAATCAAATCTTCCGTCTTGAAATCCGACGCCTTAATTTCAAATTGTTTGTCGCCGACTTCCAAATAAAAACTACTCTCAAAATCGCCCTCATCCCGTAACGTTACCCGGTTCGTCGGTTGTCCCTTTTCCTCCTTAATGGCTATTGTTAGCGGGGTATAAGGTCGATAATCCATAATGTCAACGCCTAATCGGTTAATACCTTGTTCAAATAATTGTTCCTCGGCGTTGGCATCAATGATAAACGCCGTTGTCATTCCGTCGTCGATTATGTCCCGTATAATCAACCCGGACGTCAACCCATCGTTAAATGTATTAACCCGGTTGCGCAAATCAATTATTGATTGTAACCCCGCCATAATGCAATTACGTTGTCCGGTACTTAACGCCCCGGTTATTGCAACTCAAACAAATACGGTCAATCCCCTGCGTATCTAATCGCAAAGCCTCAAACGCTTTTTTAAGGTCATAACCCAAACCGCCGGGGCGTCCCTCAACGTTCCCGTCCAACTCGTACAATATTTCCATTTTAGAGGCGTTGGATTGGTTCCGGTTGACCCTTACGTTGGGGTTCATTGCCAACGTGCGCAAAGCGATTGCCGCAACTTGGCGTTGTATTACCGTTTGGAAAATCGCCCGTTGTTCAACGATAAAATCGGTTAGGTCGCAACCAACGGTAATTTCACAATTCAACCCGTAATTTAGCGTATTAGTGTACATCGTGTACGCTATATCCCACAACTCCGGGTATTCGGCGAATGTTTCCGGGGCGTTGTACATAAACGGGGAAATCTGCAAATACTTTGTCAATTGCCGCCATGCCTCAATATTGCCGTACCCGGTACACGTTCCGCACGGTTCCCGGCTCCAATCTTTCAACACGTTAATTGCTTGCATTCCGGCGGGCAAATCGTCTTGATTGTAGCAAAGGAACCACGCACCCCCGGCGTTGTTTGCATCGCTGATATACGGCAAAAAACAATCTTCCAACGTGAACCATTGAAAGCCGCCATTTGTCAACGTAAAATTCAAATCAAACGTCTTTACGGGGTCAATCTGCGAACTATGGAAAAGGTATAATTTCACAATCCCGGTTCCGCCTGTCATTTGTAAGCCAACCCGGTGTATTTGGGCGGTAACTCCCATTGCCCGCACCGGGATAATCTCAAACCCTACCAACTTATGATTATTCGGTTGGGTTGCTCTTATTCGTCCCGCACCGTCAAAGAACGTGCGCCGTTCTAATAGGTTCTTTGTTTCCTTATCCAACCCCTTTATTTGGGTAAACGTTTGTACCGCCGTGGAAATTCCGTTGCGGGTCAAACGCTCCAAATAGTCGGACAATATGTTGTATTTCTCCCAAAAGGTCGAACCCTCGGCGGGAACCTCGGCGACGTTATCAACCAAAGCAACCCAATACAAAGGTTTGCCCGCCGCATCGTTGGCGTATTGTACCACGGTTTCGGCTTTCCATTCCTTTGTATCGTTCCAAACCGGGTATTGAAAGCCCCAATTGTCCGGGACGATTGCCGCCATATTATCCAACGTTACAAGCGGGTGCGCCCCTTGAAAATATAACCCGCTTTCGGTTTCTGTCAACCGTTCGGCGATTGCCTCGGCGGGATTATATGATTGCTCCCAACCAACGACGTTTAATAATTTATCTTGTATCTCTTTAATCCGGTACATACTGCGTAAAATTAAAAAGGGGGCGGGGATAACCACCCCGTCCCCTCGATTAAATAATCGTTCCGTTTCCCGGCTTATGCGCCTGCACCCCCGGCGGGAAATTCCCTGGCGTTGGTTACATATACGGGCATTCCTAACGGTTCGTTCTGGTTGCGTGCTGCAATCTCGGCTTTGATAATCGGATTTGCCACGGTGCTCGATTTGCTGTTATATGCTACCATGTAGGCAACATCAACGCTAAATCCGAAATACTCCTTAACGGCACACGTCAAATCGGCGGTTGCGCCGCCCATAATCGCCGATTGGTCGCCCACGGCGGTATAATAATGCGAACCAACGGGCAAATCAATGTACGGCAATCGTACAATGTCCCATTCGTGGAAATTCGCACGGGTACGGCGGTACGCTTCACGGTCAACACGGGTTAAAATACCAACGTTTCCATCAGCAACGGCAAACATTGTTCCCATTTTGCCACTTTCGTCGATTACGTTGTTGGTATAATGCAATACTTTGTTATCGTATTCCATGCGCTTATTAACGTCGTTGTAAACGCCATGTTGCGCCAACTTACGAATTAGGCTATCAACCCCCGCATTTGCGATAAGGTGGATATATTCCGGGTAACAATTCGCTCGCATGATTGGGTTAATGTCGCCCAAAATCTCGGTTGCCATTTGGGTTGGCACTTGGATAGCGCTCCCGTTCTCCCTGTAATTAAGCGAAGTTTTGAAAATCTGCGTTTTGTTCGCTTCCAATGCGGCAACGGCTCCTTTATCCAAAGCATCCGCCAACGCACGGGTTGTTTTCTCCATTTTACGCATAAAATCGTGTTGGTACGAAATCTCATTGTTTGAGTATGCCGCCGGAACCATTGTAAACCCGATTGCATAAGTAGCCCAACCAAGCGTTACCAATGCGGACGTATTTTCATTATCAGCAATAACGCATGAACGCACGTTGCTAACTTGTACGTTTTCGTCGTAATCGATAACCGGAACTTGTACCGTGTTACCGATACTTACTAATGCCCTATCTCTCAAATTAGGGCTAATGATTGAGTTAGGGGCATTGGTTTGCTCAATAAAGAAATCCAATGCGCCGTACTCACACGGGCGGAACATATTACGGTCTAACTCTGGGTTCTCTATCCGCCAATCCTGTACTCTTGTTGCAATTAAACTCATTGTTTAAAAAATTAAATTGTTTATAAATGCGGGTTTACCCTTTACCCGTGTTGTCTTTTACTTTTCCGGTAATGCGGCAATATTGTTGTCCTGCCATGCCTGTTTCATTCCGGCGTCAAATTCAGCCGTTCCAATCTGCAAACCTTGTTGTTGCAAAGTGTTGGCGATTGCGTCGTATGCCTCAACCCTCGTTTTTGCGCCGGATATATCAACGGTAACATTACCGCCTGCACCGCCGCCCGCCGGGGGATTGGTTCCGCCGCCCGCCGCTTGGCGTCCTTTATCCAAAATACCCATTGTTTCCAATTCACGGGTCAAAAGGTCGCCGGGGGTGTACGGGTTCAACTGATTGTTCGGGTTGCGCATGATTGCGTCGCTTTCGTCCTTAAAAGCAAGGATTTTACCGCCTTTTCCGTCGTCGATATATTCGGGGTTCATACCCTTAATTTTGTCGATTGCTTGCGCTAACAAAACCTTTGTTGCGCTTTCGGGCAATCCCGGTTTGAATTTCAACCCGGCGGTTGCGGTCTGCAATGCACCCTCGATACGAACGCCGAACAACTCCGTTTGGAATTTCTTTTCGGCTTCATCGTACTTGCTTTTGAGGTCGTTAAACTGCGTTGTTACCGCCGTTAAATCGGCTTTCGCCTGTTTCAACGCCTTTGCCGTTTCCGCATCGGTCGCACCGTCGGCAATTGCCTTTTCCAAACGTGCCTTTTCTTTCGTCAGACTGTCGATTTGGGTTTGCAATGCGCTTGCGCTTTCCGCTTTGGTTTTGAACTCGGCGACCACACGTTTTGCGTAATCAAACGTCTTTTCGGTTCCGTTCTTTGCGATACCGGACGCCGCCAAAATATCGGCATCCAATCCGCCGTAAATTTCGCCCGTCTTTTTGGCGATAACGCTATTTTCGTCGTTGACGGACAATGTTGTAATTGCCGCAATTTGTTCGTCGGTTAATCCGGCTAATGCCGCATTTGCAACTAAAATTTCTCTCGTTAACATAATTCTTTCCCTTTGAATTAATTAAGTTTGATTGCTGATACTTTGCCGTTTGCGTCAATAATATCAATTGTGTATTTTGACGAATTCTCGGTTGTGTCAACCGACCAACTAACAACACGTGCATGGCTGATTTTCTTTTCAGCCTCTTTTGTTACCAAAATGACGTCGGTAATTGTTCCACCCTGAATACATTTAATCAATTTTTCCTTTGTGTCGCTATCCAATGCGGCGGCGGTTGTTGTTACTTCAATAACCAAATTGTCCTGCTGTGCAATCTGTGCCATAATGTTTTTTTTAATGATTTAATACTCTGTTACTTTTTCGCTCCGGGTTTGTCCTTGGATTCTGCCTTTGCATCGGCTTTGGTTTCTTTGGCGGGTTCCGCCGGGATAACTCCCGCCGCTTTCAGTTCTGCCAAAATCTCGGCTTTCAATGCTGCCTTTTCCTCGGCACGGGCTTTGGCGTCCGCCTCGGCTTTCGCTTTGGCATCGGCGGCGGCTTTCTCGGCGTTGGCTTTGGCTTTTTCTGCCTTTGCCTTTTCGTCCGCCTCGGCTTTGGCTTTCATGTACTCGTTGGGGTCGTGCAATACGGTAATCGTGTAACCCTGCTTTTTCAGATTGTCGGCAATGCTATTTTCATAACCCTTTTTGCCGAACTTCTGAATACGGGGAATTGATAACCGTTTGCCCGTTTCGCTGTCGAATTTCTTAATTTCGATAACGCAATGATACAAATGTTTCTCATTGTCCGGGACAATGTAGTTTTCGGGCGTAACGTCGATAATCGCAACGTCTTTAGTTTTGCCCTCGCTTACTTTCACTAGCATAGTCATTCATTTTATTAATTATAAAATTTATCTTAGAGTTGAACGGCATATTATACCCAAACTCTAACACGTTCAAATATTCACGCTCAAATCTGCGTACAAAGTCAGCAAAATTCAACTTTATACGCATATCGTTTTCGCTGATAATCTGTTTGCCGTACAAATCCAATACCTCGTTACGGGTTAAATGTCGGTACGGTTCCAATTCCGCCAACGTCAACATACGTTGCAATTGGGTTGGATTGTTCCGGTATTCCGTTTCGATAATTTGGTTTTGTAGGGCGTCTAATTCCGCCTCGCTTGCGCCGCTTTCCTTTGCCACTTTGTAACGTTCCCGTAACTCCGTTGCGTTGGATAAATAAAACTCCGTGCCGTAATTGACTTTTGCAGAAACGAACAAACCGCCATACCTCAAACGGCAAACGGTTTCATCGACGAATTGTTGCGCCGCCTCAAATCCTTTCTTTACTCGGTTTAATACCGTGCTTTGGCTCTCAAAATTCGCCTGTATTTGTTGCTCGTTCAATGCGTCCCGTGTGGTTATTTCCTCGTTGGTTCCAACTACCGACGTAATAATGTCATTCTTTAGGCGGTTTTCTTCCTCAACGTTATAATCCAAACTCCCACGGTCAACGGTTAGCATTTGCACCGGGTTACGCAAATCGGGTTGTTTATCCCCGTCCGGTATTGGTATTTCAACAAACGAACCGACGCCGTTAATACGACTATCCCCGCATTTGGGGCAACGCATCAAAAGCCCGGCGGCGTCCAATCTGTAAAACCCTTGTTTGTCTTTCAAAAACCCACCATCGCAATAATCGCCATTTTCGCCGTTACTGAAATCGCATGATTGTTCGTAACCGGAATATATCGGATATGCACCGTACAAATCTAAATGTCGCTTACTGATATGGTAAAACAAAAACCAATCCAACGCCTCCAATTGCTTAGTTAGCGGGGATTGCTTAACGTCGGGTTCCGACAAACTCAACGGTTCATTCCAAAAGAAACGGGCGGGACAATAACCGACGTCGTGCGGGTTATCAATCAGCAATTCGCCGATATTGTGGTTTTTGTCCTCTCTGAAAACTCTATAACGTTCGTCGTCAATTACTGCGATACGTTCCCCGTCTTGCCTAAATATGATATAATCCATTACCCCCGTCGTCGGGTTCGCTCTGTAATCAATCACGGACGCAATAGGCAACCAATAGAAATACGGTTGCGGGTATTTGTCGGCGGGGTTTTGTTCGCTCGGCATATCGACAATAAGAACGCTATTTATTTCGGTTTGGAAAAACTCCCATCCTTTTGTACTCCAAATTTCCGGTTCGTGTAATACGTCTTGGCGGTAATACTCCCAATCATCCCTTTGTTCCGGGTTTTGGAACTGATAATTGAACGCCGGGTTACGACCGTCAAAAATCCGGCTCAACTTATCAAAACAAACGCCCGTTACCTCGTTTGTCTTAACGGGGTAACGGAACAATGTTTTGAACATTTTAAATTTATCGTGCGGCAATAGGTTAGAAACAAATGCCATAAAATCCGTAATCGGTTGGCAAATGTCAAACGACGTAATACGGGTGCGGGCGTGAAAATTAATGCGTTGTTGATGATAAACGGCTTTGTTTATCGTCTTACGCTTTTTCGGCTCCGTTATCCGTTTTTTTATTTCGTTTATACTCAATCCCATTGTCGTTGGTAAATTTAAAATCGCTGTCTTTAGGTAACTGCCAACCGCCGTTGTTTGGCATCCTCAACAACCTTTCGGCGTGCTTAATCTCCAATTCCTCGGTTAAACCATGCGGCGGACAAACTAATTTAACCTTTGTAACCTTTGCCGCCATATCGTCAACCGTTTGCGGGGTTCAATTCGGTTAGCGGGTTGAAATTCGGGGTTACAATTGTGAGGTTGTCCGAATAGTTCGGCAAAAACGCCCATTGTATTGTGTTGCTGTCTGGGGCTTCCAATCCGCCGTGCGTTTTGTCGCCAATGAACAAAGAACGAATTGGAATAGGATAATACGTTGTCAAGGCCTCTTCGTCTTGAATTGCTTCAATACTTCCGTTTTCGTCAAACAGATAGACGCCCAAATTGTCCGCCCAACTTTCGCATTGCAATTCTTTCATTGCCTTAATTACTGATTGGGGGATTTTACGCATTACGCCCGTGAACGGGTTAGGTTCACGCCCTATAATTTCCTCAACGCCTCCCAATGTTTCGTTACCGCCGCCAAAGGTGCGGGCGGCTCCGGCTTCGTTGGTCGGGGCTTGGATATACGGGGAAACGACAATCTTCGTACTATCATTCGCCGTCAACAACGGCGTCCATGAAGCACGCAAAATAATTGCCTTTTCTTCCGTGAAACTGTTTTTGCTTCCATCGCCTTTGGTTAGACGCTGAAATGCTACCTTTTGGATTTGCCCGAAACTTTCGGCGCATTTTACGGCGGGAATATCGGGCAATGAAGTCGCCGCCGGACACTTACAAGTAATCATACTCTTTAAATTTTAACGTTAAAAATTACATTTGTTACCTCGTTGGGCTGTCCCTTTGCCCTCTGTATTACTTCTACGTTGCAAAGTTATAAACTTTTTCCGTTATAAACTTGCATATCTCAATTAAATTGTTAGTTACGACGTTTAACACCCCGGTTGGCGTGTGCGTATGGTTGTATATTGCCGTCGGCAATCTCTTTTTCGTAAATCCCGGTTAATCCGTCCTCCGGGTCGTCGTGCGTATTCGCATCGAAATTACGCAAAAAGGTTGTAACATGGTCGTAAATCGCTTTGTACCGGGTTTCCCAACCGAACGGCATAATAATACTTTGGTTTACCATTGCGGACGCCGTAATTATCCGGCTTTCCTTATTGCCGCCTTGATAAAACGGGTCTGTCATTGCCCGCATTTTCTTTTTAATAACCTTTTCGTAACCCGCACCGCCGTTGTTACTCTCAACCCATACTTTTTGCGTGCCGTTCCTGTTAATCATTGCCGGAACGGTTACGGTTGTAACGTCCGTATTTTCGTCCGTCATTTCCATATCCGTAATTAAAGCAAATAACAACGGTTCCATACGCTTTGTTTTCTCGTTGAAAATCATGTTGTCCGATTTATAAACGTCATACGTGGCGGCAAACAAAAGGTCGTCCCCCTCATCGGCAACATCTATGTATGCGCCGGAACGTATGTACGTGCCGTAATCGGATTTTTCGACCCACGTTTTGAAAGGTTGGTACAATCGACCCTCGGCGGAACCGGGGTTGCCTTGATACAGGCATTGAAATTGCACCGGGTCTAATGCCTTTTGCGCTTCCAACTTTTGCTTACTGTGTCGACTTTCCCATAATGCCGCCCCCGGTTCCCGTGGGTCTATCTCGGTCGGTTCCCCGGTTTTCAACCCCTCAAAGTTTATGCGCACCCACGCCCCCGGCGTTACGTCCTCCAAATCCGCCCAACACTTAACATCAATAATCGTTTCGCCGCTCTTTTCAATGCGCCCTATCAAATCGTCGTCGTGCCAACGGGTAAATACAATCAATTCTTGACTATCATTGTGTAAACGGGTGCGTACAACGGTCGTGTACCATTTCCACGCCGCCGCCCGTACTATCGGGCTGTTACCCTCGGCGTAATCCTTATACACGTCGTCCAATATCGAAACGTCCACGGTTTTAGACGTCAGCGAACCGCCACGACCGACGACACGCAACGACCCCTTACGCCCTACCATTTCGATAACATCGGAATTGCGCAAATAGGTATTAGCCATTGTTACGACGTTTGACCCATTTAAGTACGTGCCGGGGAATAATTCACGATACCGGGGCGTGTCGATTATTCGTTGAACGTCCCGGTTAAAATCCCGTGCGATTGTCGCCGCATACGAACCGATACATATTTTGCGGTCGGGGTCTAACCCCAACATAAATGCGGGTAATTTACGGCTCGACCCCTCCGATTTGCCATGTTGGGGCGGTTGTTGTACAATCATCTTTCGTATTTTGCCGTGTGCGAACATATCCAACAACGTATAATAAACGACGTGGAACGGCTCTAATACTAAATCCGGTTGCATATACCGGGCAAAGTTGATAAGGCGTTTACGGGCGGCGGCTTTAACAAGCAAATCCGGTTGTTGCCGGATTGCGTCGTACATCTGCAATAATTGTTCGTTGTTCATTGCTTTGCTCCTTTCTCCCATTTAGAACACGCCCGGCGACCTCGGACAATGTAAAATTCGTAATGCGGGCAACGTAAACAAATCGGGTTCCCGTTTAAATCCCGGTGTCTATGGTCGTCCGTTATCCATTCGGAAAAACGGCACGTATCGCAAATCTCGGTTTGCCATTCCGGTTGCTTGGTTCCCGGACGGGGTGCGGTTATTCTCTTTGCCATTATTGCGCCCCTCCTTTCTCCAACAATGCCTTTTGATATTCGGCGGACTGCAATTTATCAGCCAAAGCAAACAACATATCGTCTGGGATTGCCTTAACATCGTACTTTGGTTTATCGTCGTCGGTCGTGGCGTTATATCCGGGTATCTCAATTTTAACGGGTGCATCAAACCCTAACATCTTTGCCCTGCGTTGCTGAATGTTCAAAAGCAAATCCAAAAACCGGGGGTTCCCGGCGGACGTTTCGGTTGCGGTTTCATTGTACCCGTAATATTCCGGGTCGCCGTCCTCGGCATCGGTTTTGATTGGTCGCCCTTTGTTGGTTTTCTCTTTGGTGCGCATCTTTCCGGTTTTCGACGCCTCCCACGCCTCCCATGCTTGTTGCTCCATCTTATCCAATTTGCGCAATTCTTGTGTAACGTATTCGTCGATATTATCCAACCGTTCCCGTTTCCACTCAATAAGGCATTGTTGCAAATCGTAATAAACCATTTGAAAGGTTATTGTATAACCCATTCCACGCGCGGACAAATCCCGGTTCAATGCGTCCGCAATTTCCCGGTACGAATACCCACGCAAAAACAAATCGGAACAAAACCGAATGTCGTAAATTCGTTGTTCCTCGGAACGTTTATTATAGCCTAATGGCTTCTTTCTCTTTTTCATAGTCAAACCTTCTTTGCTGTCAAATCGTACTCCCATACATAGCCGCCCGCCGTTTTATATACTCCTTTACAACATCGGGTAATCGTTATATTTTTTATTCCCGTTTTTCTTTCCGCTTCCCTTATGGATTTATACCGGGCAATTTCGTTTCCTGCTTTTGAACGTTGTATTACAGCTTTAGCAATTTTATTATGTTTGCCGTTATATGTATTATTATACTGATTATCGCACCACTCCAAATTATTAGCATTATTATTAAACTTGTTTTCGTCCTTATGATTTATTTGTTTCCAATTATTTGAATTTGGAATAAATTCCATTGCAACTAATCTATGTACCATTAATGCAGTTAGTTTGCCGGACTTATATAACCTTACCTGCAAATAGCCCTTACCGCTTACTGTTGGCTTTAGCAACTTACTTTTTCCAGTTCTTCCATAATTGAGGCTTTTTACATTACCATAATTGGATATTTGGTAATTCTCAAAACCGGATATATCTTTCCAAACTTCCATATCTTTTTTTTGCAAAGATAATAAACGTTTTTCGTTTGCAAGTTATTTGCGGGGAATTTCCATTTTAAGAGGCTTTTGTTATTAACTCAATACTTTTATCGTCTTAATGGTTATCTTTCAACCACGGGCAAATTTACGGCTTTTCCGGTGCATTGCCAAACCTTTGTTATCTCATGTACATAAACGGCAAAACCCCGGCTTTGTTTCCGGGGCTTTTATGCCTATTGTCCTATACCGTTTTCGTATCTCCCATTTGAGCAACGAAAATAATGTTGCGTTCCACGGGGGTTGGTGTATTCCGTTCCCCCTTTCATTTCCTTTATTGCCAAACATACCAGGGCGGGCTTTCCATTTACCGGAAATTCCGGGTTAAAATATCGACACGTTCCGCATATCTTTTCGGGGCGTCGATTATCCGGGGCGCATCCGGTCGGCATATTGGGAATTTCCGACGAACATTTATTTTTCATTGCGTCGCCCTCCTTTCCGTTTATTCTTTGCCCGGCATTTGTTCCGGGGGTTCTTTTTCAAATCGACCCGTTGGATTTGTATTTCGGAACCGGGGAACATATCAGCAAAGAACGCCGCCATTGCTTCCACTTCTTTTGGTACGTCGAACGCCTCCGGTTTTCTGTATTCTTTCCCGCCGGGTTGGGCTTTCCCTTGTAAGGCTCGGCGCAATGTACACGCCGGGCAATCGCAATCGTCTTTCCCCGGTTCCGGGGCGTTTGCCATTTTTTCCCGTAATTGGTTGGCTTTCCCATATGCGTTTAACGCATCAATGGCAACATCTGCTAAAATCCAATCGTTCGTATTCATTTTGGCGTCGATACCGTGGCGGTTAATCAATGCCGCCAATTCTTGTGCAAAACTTTTTTCTTTCATCGCTCTATTATTTTTTGGGTTTATATTCTTGGCAACGTAAATTCCCGCACCTTTGTTCGGTTCGTGCGGGTGTGTCCGTTTATAATTTGGGTCGGTTTGGCGTCCTTTTACTTTGTCGTATGCCATTTCCAACAAATCCCGTTGCGGTATGCCTAATATTGCGGCGGAATGAAATACAACGGCGTTAAGGTCTGCCAATTCATCAATTACGGCGTTCATGCGTCCGGGGTCGTCGAATGTCGGCATTGCGTGTTTTACCGCCTCAATCCTTTGTCCCTCGGCTTTATCGTTTCCCTCGCTTCCATTTTGCGCCCAACTCAAACGTATTGAGGTATCGGACGCCGTAACCTCAATTTCTTGTTTTGTTATGTCCTCAATCATTGCGCACATATCGCAATCAAAGGGGCTTAATACTTGCTTATTCATTACTATTTTTTTTAATTGTTCTTACTGCGTTACTCTTTGGATATGCCAACCGCCAAAAAATCGTTTTTCGGTCGGTGCGGCTGTATTTATCGCATTTCAGATTTGCCCCGGTGCAAATATCTTTTCCAATCTTACAACAAACGCAACGTCGGCAAAATAATGTTTCGGGGCTATCTGCCAACCGTTGTGCGGCGGGCGTCCATAGTGTAGCAATTAAAACCGAACCGTTGACAATTGCCCGTTCGCCGGGCTTATATTCTCTTTCCCGGTCGAACGGTTTGGGTTGCTTTACTCTCATTCTTTGCCCGCTTCGTTTACATAGTCAAACAATGCGTCCAAATCTTCCTTTGCGCCTTTTACGCAAATTCGCACCCTATCGCCGCCCGCTAATGCAGTTTCGACAATCTCGCAATTATACCGGAGGGCGTTTATCTGTATCATTGCCGCCGTGGTATTCGTTACAAACTCGTTTCTTTCTTCCATGCTCTCGGATTTATGTAGTAAATAAAATGTTCCGTTGGTCCGTTCTCGCTTTGAGACGCCCCCAACAAAAGCGTTGCCAAAGATAACAATAAAATCTTTGCTTTCATCATTTTACCTTTCTTTTAATCCATATAAACCGTATGCCAATACCGACAAACAATATTTTCGCCTCAATGTCAACATAACGGTCGTAACCGTTGACCGCATCCACGGACACGCCGGGAACAACAAACCAACTCTTATATTTCCAATATTCCCAGACGTAAACAGATACGCCAACCCGTCCGATATGGAACCCAATTTGCGCCGTATGTACGTCGCCATTGTTGCGGATAATTCCAACTTGTTTTTTACTCATTTCCTTTTCTGTTTAATAATTCGTAACTCTGTTTATCAACTACCAACGCCCGTGGGTATTCGGTTATTACGCCTTTGGTATATACGAGATTATAGATACCCAATTGTCCCTTAATTGGAAACTCAACTACCCGGCGGGGGTTCCGCATCAGCCAACCGAACCCCTTTGTAATGGATTTACGTTTTTCGGGCGGTATGCGGGTATTCTCCCAATCTTCCGGGGTAAAATCGGCGACGGGCTTAACGTCGTACAATTCAACCAATCCCAAAGTAACGCCGCTTTCATATCCCGCAATTACGGGATTAGCAGACGAACAAACCATTAAATCGCCCCGGTACGGCGTGTTTTTGCTGCGTACCTCAATACATTTTTCGCCGTAAACAATCCCGTTGTCCTCATACGCCGCCGTTACCAACTGCGTTGCATACGGATTTTTAACGGTTAATGCACGCCAACGGTCGTGCAATTCCGGTTTATAGTCTTTGTTATTATACTGCATTTTCGTTTGATTTTTCGTTGAATAAATCGTAATTCGCCGGGACACAATAACCGGGCAATGTTTCCCGCTCAATCCCGGACGCTCTTATAAAACTATCTTTCCAATATATCCGGGGTGTTTTGTCCGGGTGCGCCTCCCAATAGTCGAACACGTCGTTGTAAAACGTCAATGTTTCCCGCTTTGTATATCTGCAACCGCTTTGTAATCCTATCTTAAACAAGTCAACAAAGGGGTACGACAAAGCAATTACAGAAAATGCCCGGTCAAACATTCCCACGGGGATTGGTTCAACGCTTGCAAAGGTACGGAACCCGTGGCGTTTTGCCCGTGCCAATGCGTTTATACGCATCCAGTTTGGGCTTGCTTTTGGCTCTAATTCGTCGCACCCGGTCAACGTGGAACCAATGGCAATGCGGGATTTATCCCAACCCTCGGACGCCTCGGCAAAGTCGATTAAAACATTGATACCCTCGGCGCATTTGCTCAACACTTTAACCGGGACGCCGTGGCGTTGACAAACGCCGATTGCTTGGCGGGTCAACCTTTGCGTTTCCGGCAATAACGGGTCGGTCGTAAACGAAAAGAATAACCCGGTTTTTTGCAATTCGCCCTTATGCTTCAACAACTCATTCGTAAATATATCCAATGCGTATGGATATTCCCGTAATGCCTTTTTCAATTCCGGGGTATTGCCGCCCAACACTTTTGCGCCCCGCCCTTTGCGCAAATAACAATACGTGCATCCGTTGGAACAACCAACGTAAAAGTTGGCGGCGTTCTCGGCATATTCTCCGGCTTTTCCCTTTGGGCTGTAAATAACCCGTCCGTTTATCGCTCCCATACTAAAACAGATTAAAACAGTAAATCGTCGGTTCCGTCGGGGGCGGGTGCATCCGGCACGGGCGGCGGCGGGGCTTGCGTTCCGGCTCCGGTTCCTTTTGGCGTCAACATTTCCATATCGGTTGCGACAATCTCGGTAATATACCGTTTCACGCCTTGCGCATCGTCATAACTCCGGGTTCTTAATTCCCCCTCAATATAAAGTTTATCGCCCTTTTTAACGTACTGATTGGCTACCTTTGCCAATCCGTTTTGCAATACAATGTTGTGCCACTCGGTACGCTCCGGGATTTGTCGCCCGTCCTTTGTCGTAAAACCTCGTTTCGTGGTTGCCAACGAGAAGGTCGCAACACAACCGCCGTTGTCGAACTCCTTAAAATCCGGGGCTTTTCCGATATGCCCTAATAAAATAACTTTGTTTACACTCATAACTATTTGAATTTAACACCATCCAACAAATACAATTTCTTATTATCAGACCAACCCGCCGCCATGTTTAAGGCTTTCCGGTCGTCGTCGTGTACAAACTCGCAATACCATGAATTGCCGCCAACGTTCGCTTTTTCTTTCAGTCGTACCAATTTGCCGACAATGCACCGGGCAAACTTGGCGTATGCGCTCGTTTCCGATATATGGATAATACGACGTTCGGCGTTTATTTTTGGAAATTCTTCGATTTGCGGGCGTTTTTCCTCGGCGGGGTATCTTTGTACCCTCTGAAAGTCTTTTTTGATTGACGACCGGGAAATTGCCCCGTAATCGGGTTGCCTCTTTTTGGTTCTCATTTTTTATATCTCCATTTATAACCCTTATGCAAATTTCCTTTCCCTTTACATACCTTACAAATTGCCGTTGCCGAAAAATTGCCTTTTCGGGCGGCTTCCTGTATGCTAACAAACACATTTACAACAATACCGTTTTTTATTTGCTCAACCGCTTTTTCGTGGTGCGGGTTCGCTTTTTTTCCAATCCATTTAGATTTTGTTATTGGGTTATTCTGATTTTCTTTAACCGTAACCCAACGCAAATTATCTGCATGGTTATTGGCTCGGTTGCCGTCGATATGGTCGATACATGGTTTGTTTTCCGGGTTCGGAATGAAAGCCGCCGCAACTAATCTATGAACACGGAACATTTTCCCGGTTCCATTTTTCCATAAATTAATTATTTTATATCCTTTCAAATATCCGCCTTTCATTAGAAACGCATCCTTTTTTAAGGAACGAACATTGCCATAATTAGAAATTTGATAATGTCCTTTGTAACCCTCAATATCTTTCCAGATTTGCATACTCATTTTTCATTAATTCAATCATTATCATATTGCCGGAATATATACGCATTTTCGTTTTATCCCCATTCTCCCAACATGAATGATGTTCAAAACATAGTATATTTATATTTCTTGCATCATGCGCCATTTCGGGAAACGCTCCACGGGTCAATATATGCGAACAATAAATGGCGGAATAATTCCGTAACGGCTTTAAACATTCCTCGCATCGGTGTGGCTTATGCTCCCAAACCCAACGAAAAAAGCGTTCATTTGCCGCCATGATATTTGCGCCCCGTCCCGTAATACAATGCCCGAACAATTCCCGTTGTATCTCAACCCTCAAACGAATATCCATTGTAAAATGCTTTATATCAATCAGGGGATTATACCCCCGATTGATACAATATTGGTATTCGTCCCGGTCTGTTAGCAAATACGGTTCCATTGCCTTACATATCCCCGGTTTCGTCGTTTTCCTCGTTTTCGTCCGCCGGGTCGTCAACGTTCGGGAACAATCCGTTGTCCTCTACCTTTTCGGCACTCAAACCCGGTGCGGGTTCGCCATCAGCCCCGAACAACTCCAATTGCGCCTTTTTACCCTTGAAAAGAAAGGCGTAAACCTCGGTTTCAATGTCGGCGGCAATTTCTTCTAATTCTTCCTCAAACCCGAACGTTTCCGTATTGAATTTAAGTCGGGGGGAATTGATAGCGGTTTTTTGATTGTTTGACACGGTAAACAACCCGGTTAAAACAACCCCTACGTTATCGTCTTGACCGGAAAAGGACACGCCCCGAACCTCTATGTTTTTCAACATTTCGTCGGCAAAATCCCGTGATAACTCGCTTTGCTTTTTGGTTGCTTTGAAATCGGACGTTTCAACCATTGAAAGAAAGGACGTAATATTAAAAATCCGTCCCATGATTGGGCGCAAACGGTCGAAACAATCCCGCAAATCCGGGTGTATGTCCTTTGCACTTTCGACGTGGTATTTGTTCGTGTAACTCTCATTACCGATTGTTTCGGTAACTTCATAATGTACGTCTAACCCGCCGTCCTTTAATGTCTTGACTTTCGACAATGCAAACGCCTTTTCGCTTGGTATCAACATAACGTTTGCGGCTTTTTTTTCTTCGCTCATATTGTAATATTATTTGTTGCCGGGAACCCGCCCGGCACGGTTTTAATCAAAATTCGTTTTCGTCCAACAATTCCCGTGTCTTACTATTCGACGGAACCGCCGGGCATTCCGGTTCCGGGATTGGTTCCGGGGCGGGTTCCCCGGTTCCGATTGGTTCCGTTACCGGGTTGGGGTCGTGTAACTCAATATTGCGCCCGCCTTTGGGCTTTTCCGGCTCAAATTGGGCTTTGAGTTGTTCCGCCGGGTATTCCTTTTGCGCTAACTCAATAATCCCCAAATTAACCAATTCCGGGACGCAACGGCGCAACGCCCTTATGTCCTCTAATGCGTCATGCGCTGGGAATGTTTCGCCGGGGAATAACTTACTATATAATTCCTCTAATTGTGGGAATTTACCCGGACGACCATTTGAAAACAACGCTCCAACAAATTTAATCGTTTTCATCATGGTATCAATTCGTTTTGCCTTATGTAATGCGTCCTCAACGTGTGCGTCGTAATATTCCCGCCCCAAATAACGCAAAACGTTTGCTTTTAACATTGAACTATCAAAGTAAATGTTGTGCGCACATACAAGCGGGGCGGCGTTGGCATCCGCTAAAAATTCGTCCACAACCTCGGCAAACGGCACGCCCTCGGCAATTGCCCGTTCGGTTGTTATACCATGAATTGCGGCTGTTTCCGGGGGTATCTCGTAATTATCGGGTTTGATAATATAACTTTTTTCCTTATCGCCCAACGACCATGCCAATTGGACGACGTGCGGGAATTGCTCAAAATCCGCATCCCATTTCAAACCCTTTGCCGGAACCCCGGTTGTTTCACAATCAAAGAAACAAACATCTTTCAAATCAATTTTTTGCATAACCTTAAATATTAAATCGTTAATTACTGTTTTCGCTCTCATTGCGGTATTTATCCCGCTTTTTTCCCAATTCCAAAACGTCCCGGTTTTCGTCTATATACTTTTGGACGTCCCGGTTACAAAACGGTTTTCCGTCCAACCAAAGCAAATGCCAATACGGTACGTTTTCCATCTTTTCGCCTTTAAATTTTCCAATTGGCATTGGGTCGGTATCTGTCAATTTTGCCATTATTTATTTACTTTATAAAACGCCTCGGCAAATCCTTGTGAACACAAAGAACGAAAATCCGAATCGTTGGTTACTACATCAATAAATTTATTAAATTCCGGGATTAAATGAATACTGCTTTTGTGTAAACAATCCAACCCCGGTTTATTGCGCCTTGGTTTTACATACAAATCCAATTTCGGTACATCCTCCCATTTTTTAAATATAATTTCGGGCTTTACAAATTCTCCCCAAATGGCGGTCTTTTTCGTCCATGGACTACCGAATTGCCACGGTTGATAAACCATTTTCGGCTCCCCTAATATTTGTTTTAACCTACCATTAAACGGGTTTTCTAAAATCCAAAATTTGGGGTTACTTTCCTTTATTATTCGCAAACAATGATTAACTAAAAACATTCCCTTTTCTAAATCTCCAACCTTGTTGAAGTTGCTTGCTGTCGAAAATTCCGTACAAACGGGATTTGCTATAATTCCATGTATGGGTATATCCGGCGTATAATTTTCAACTCCAATATCTTTGCCTATTAAAATAACGTTATAATTGTCGTCATTCTGATAATACCAACTATCACTCCCAACATCTGCACATAAATGCAATATATTCTTTTTCATAATTATAATGTTCGGGGGTCATCAATAAATGTATTGTATTCCTCGGCGGCAATCTGTTTGAGCGTTTCGATATGTTCGATTAACTCGGCGTTCGACAAATCCGCCACGGTGCGCAAATCGTGGGAATATACCCCCGTTTCCTCGTTGACCCGTTCGACGTACATAATAGGGGAAAGTTCCCGCAAACGTCGTTCGGTTTGTTCCTCTGTAAGACGTTCGCCCGCCTCCCAGATTGCGTGCTTAAACGTCGGTACAACATAGTTGAAGTAATACCCTTTCAAAGCCTCGGACGAACCAGGCGACACTACAATAAACCGGGCAATAACGCGGGAACCTTTCCAACCCTTGAAAAACTCGTTTAATTCCCCCATGTACATTGCCAACCCGCCGTTATTGTTTATTGTCCCCGTTGCTGTTATTTCTCGCTTTTTCATCGGCTATTAATTTTTTCATTGTCTTATTAAACGCTGTCATTCCGATTGTATGGATAACGTCCCGTTCCGCCCGTGATAACTTCGTTTCTCGCTTATCCAATATCTTTGCAAACGTAACGACAAATTCGCCCGGCTCCAACAATCCGGCATTGTGCAACCCGTCGATTGGGTGCGCTTTCAAACGCTCGGTTGCTTTCAATGCTTTGCGGGCTTTTTCCCGACTTTCCCATATTTCCCGAACCTCGGCGGCGGCGTTGTCATAAAACAACCGCATTTTCAGAACGTCGGCAATTGACAAATCAGCCACGGCGGTTGGTTGTTCTTTTTCCGGCTCCGGTTCCGTCGTAACGGGTGCAACCTTACCGTTATTCACTCCATAACCGAACAACGCAAAATCGCCCTTTGTCGGGTCGTCCGGGAATATCTCGGCGAAACGGTCGGTTATCTCAATGGCTGTTTGCAAATCCGGCGTCCGACGTTTTACAAGCCCCAACCGCAATGCCTGTTTATGTACGTGGGTATCTAATGGAATGATTAAATTACGGGGGTCGCAAATCGTCCACAATCCAAAGTCAACCGGGGAACCGTGGCGACACATCCAACGCAAAAACATACATAAGCGTTTGCAACCGCTTTCCGTTTCCATATCCGGCACGCCCTTAACATCGCCGAAAAGACGTTGTAATTGCTCCAATGGACGCCCGCCCGGTTGCGCTTGCAATGCCTTTTCCATGTTCTCAAACTTACTATATACGTCAAATAAGCGGGCGCAAAGGTCGTGAAAATCGGCGTATGTAAACGTTCTATAAAAATTCTCTTTACTGCCTTTGTATTGCTTCCATTCCGGGGCGGTTCCCTGCGTATCGGTTCCAACAATGTAATGATACGGCGCACCCTTGAAAATTTCCCGGTCGATAAAATCCGCCTTTTGGATTATCTGTTTGCGGGAACCCCACGCAATCCACGCCGTAACAAATGCGCTAATCTCAATATTTACCCGACTATCGTAACGGTGCGGGATTTGCACCGGGTCGGATTGGATAAACTCGGCGGTTTCGTATTGTTCCGCCCAACGTTTCAAATTATCATTCAATGTATATGCCATTGTTTTAGATTTTAAGGGGACGGAAAGCCCGCCCCCGGTTATTATTCGTTTTCCGTGTATTCCTCAACCACTAAATCAGTTTGTCCCCGCTTCACTTCCTCAATAAAGCCTTGAAAACCGTTTGCCTTTGCAATGTCTATAATCGCCTGCAAACGCTTTTCGCCTAAACTTTCGCCCCTCGCAATGCGGAACACCTTAACCGTCGGATTGCTTGCGATAATCAGTTTGGCGGCAACCTCCATAATTTGACTATCTGACACTTTCCCGGCTACGAACGGCACGCCGTTTAATTCTAACCCGTCGTCCGTGAACGAAAGCCCGGCAATCGGCAATTTTGACGTTGCAATAAGTGTTTCCCTTTCCTTTGCCAATGCGCCTAATTTGTCCTCAAACGTGCGGGCGGTTTTCTCGGCGGCTTCCTTTTGTTTCTTTTTTGCCATGTAATCCACAACCAACGCATTGATACGGTTGTGTTCCTCGGCTTTTTTGAGTTGTTCCGCCGTGTCTAATTGTTCCGGGTTATTGGCTTCGTATTCCTCTAACCATTTGTCGGCATTCGCTTTACGTTTCACAAACTCGGATTTGTCATTTACGATAACTTGCAACGTTTCCTTATAATCGTTTTCAATGGCTTTTTTGTTGGCTTTCGCATCTTCTTTGGCTTTTTCCAACCGGGCGTTTGCCTCGGCAATTATCCGGGCAACTTCTTTTTCCTCGGCGGCTAATTTGTCGTCGATTGCCTTAATATTACTTTTTCGGGTTTCTTCCGCCTCTTTAATTCGTCCGGGGATTGCCTCCAATTGTTCAATCCTTTGTTGCCGGGCTTGGCGTACCGTTTTCGCTTTCTCAATCAACCGGGCATTTTCGTTTTGTTCTTCCATCAACGCCGTAATATCCTTTTTCTCGGCATACGTTTTGACGTCGCCGGGTTTCAATTGCTTTTCAGCGTTGGCGCAAATGGTTGTGTACGTCTTGACCTCGGCGTTGGCGTCCTTTCGTTTGTCCTTAACGGTCGTAACCTCGGCGTCAATTTCTGCAATTCGGGTGCGCACCTTTTCCGGCAACAAAGCCTTTACAACCTCAATTTGTTTGCGGCGTCCCTCGGCGGTTTCACTCCAACGGGAAAACTCCACGGCGTCAAAATCTTGGTAGCCGAAAATCTTTTGCAACATTGAAACGTTATCCGAACGCATCCCGGTTGTTTGTGATTTTATGGATAACGTCCCACGTGGGTTGGCTTTGGTAAACTTTAATTCGACTTCGTAATTTTCGCCGTCGTTACCTACTACCATTTTTGCAAATCCTTTGTCCTCTCCATTTTTCAACACGGCGTCCCGGTTCCCGGTCAACATTGCGCCGATTGCTTTTAATAGGGTTGATTTGCCTAACTCGTTGTCCCCGGTAATGAAATATACATTACCCTCAAAATCTGCGTTGAACTCTTTGATAACTTGAAAATTCAACAATTCCAATTTCTTAATATACATCGCTCTAATTGTTTACGCCGGGGTTCCCCCCGGCGGTTATTACTATTTTGTTAATCTCATTCTTTGGTGTATCATGGTTTGCACTTTATTAAGTGCATCCCGGTTGGCGTCAACCTCTAACCGGGTACAATCAGCAATAAAGTTTTCCAATCGCTTATATAGGTCGTCCAACTCTTTTGCCGTCATTGCGTGCCGCACGGCTCCCAATTCGTCCTTATCCATTTTTGCAAACTCTTTTAAGGGTTTCTAAATCCCGGCGTTTGGGTTCGTCGGCGTTCTTTGTTGCGTCAATTAACGGCATATCGTTTGTTGTTGCCGTCCATTGTTTCCCGGTAACGGGGGACGTATAAGTTACTTTATAATGTCCGTAACCGCTTGGAATAAAACTAAAATCGTAAATACTTGTTTTCGCTCTCATACTATTTTGTTTTTATAGTTACCGGGAAAACGCCCAGTCGTGTTATTATCATGCCGCAAATATACGTATAGTTTTTATATTACCAAAACTTTTATCTTTTATTTTCGGCTATTTTTTTATTTTCCGCAATAATCGCCCCAAAACAACGCATTTACCCATACCGCCAAACTCAACTAACATATTACCGTTGCGCCCTCTTATACATTTACCATCGGAACGACGAACCGCCCGGCACGGCATACGTCGCAATTCCGGGCGGGTCAATCGGTCGCCTAAATAGATATAATCCATTTCGTCCATATCAAAACAATTTCATTTGTGTATCGGTCAATACAGCAACGACCGCATCAACTTTGCGTTCCCAACTTTCCAACGTTGCCAATTTTTCCGGGGTTGGGTTCCGTTGGCAACGTCGTTGGTTGTGCCGCATCTGTTTTACCATTTCCGCCAAATCTTTTGCCGTTATTTTTTCGGGATTTTCGATTTGCGGGGCTTTTGTTTCGTCTGCCATACAAGTAATCATTTGAATAATTAAACGCCCCTACGGGCTTAAAATAAACGGTTGTGCATTTGTTGGGGCAAATTTTCCAAAACCCAACGGGGGTTATTCTGTAAAATGAACCGTCCAAAGTGCATTATTAACGTTGCGTCCGCATTCCATAACGCCGGGATAATCTCCGGGTATAATTTCCCGGCAATATCCCGGAACCGTCGTTTGCGGTCTGCCTTTTCCTCCTTTTTCCCTTTTACCTTAATACGCAATTTAAGGTCGTTTTGCCACTTCATCGCATTAACCAAAACAAACGGTATTTCGGCGACGGTTATAATGGCTTTCAAATGCTCAAAGTTTTGCAACATCTTTTGTATGCGGTACAATTTACCCATGTTTGCCCCGGCATCGCCAACTGTTACGTCGTCCGGGCGAACGCTCAATTTTTCCAAAAAGACAATCGGCGTGCAAATCTCTTTGTAATAGTTGAGAAAATCCCGTATCTCGTTAATGTCTTTAGGCATCTTAATTGCCGTTGCGTTGTGGTTGGGTCGCCAAACCACAATACCCCCATTGCTTCCGGGGTCTATGCCTATAATGCAATTTATTTTCATAACATCTTTTTTATTTGTTCAATCTTAATCAATCGTTCGTCATACGCTTGCTTTGCAGTTATAAAACCGCTCTTTCTGTATCGTATTCCGTCGATTTGAATTTCATAATTATATTTCCCGGTTTGTTTATGCCGGGTTACTCCCTTATATCCGGTTGTGTTATCTCGGCGTATTCGCCTATTTCTATTATTTTCCGAATGAGTAACAAAACGGCAATTTTCCGGGCTATATATTCCGTCGTTATCTATCCGGTCAATTTCTAAACCGGGGTTATATCCATTTTCTAAAGCCCAATTTTTGAAGGCATCAAAACAAAACCATTCTTTGCAAATAGTTATTCCACGACCTCCATAATTGTTATAATCCTTTCTTTTAGGATTATAACAACGGGCTTTTATACTTTCCCAAAGTCGGTACAACTTTGTCGCTGAAACTCTTTTTTTCATTTTTCAAACCTTAAATAATGATAGATATAAATTTCGTCCTTAATCATTCGGTCGAAAGTCCGTTTAATTTCTTTACGCCGGGCAACCTCAAAGGCTGTATAATCAATTTCCGGGCTTTGGGTTCCTTGTTTACGAACGTGATAAACCGTAAATTCATTAACGAACCCACGGGCGGCACGTGCCAAAAATCGGTTATACGCTTCTTTCCGGTCGTCCTCGGTTTCTTTCACTTCATCCGCTAACCCAACGCCCAACAACCAATTATAAACAAACATTTCGTCGGTTAATCCAAACACTAAACGCCCGGTATATTTATAGCGCATAAAACACATTAAACAAGTCATAACCGATTGATTGCGATAATACCGGATTTGCTCCGGGCTTAACTCCTTTTTCGGTTCCGGCAACGCTGTATATGCTTTGCCGATAACTTGGTTTTGTTTCCGGCAATATGCGTTCAATACCTTTGCGAAATAATCGGCGTTGAATTGTTGGTAATGTTTCCGTTCGGCGTTGCCGTCCCTATCCTTTGGCAAATAGTCGTCTAATTCCCCGGTAATCAGCAATTCAAACGCTAATTTAACCTCGGATAATGTTAATTGCGAATAATAGCGTTTTAGCAAATCCAACAACCGGGTACAAATATACGTCCAATCGTCCCAGTTTTCCGTGGGAATGATAAACCCCACGTCCATTGCGATAAACCGGAACATTTGCCCGGTTTTGGCAATCAACGTTTCGTCGTCAATCTCGGCAATCTGTTTTTTTGTGGACGCCACGAAAATATACTTTTCAACCGGGGTTAATGCTTTTGCAACCTCCGGCAATTGTACCATTTTACGGCGAATCTCAATTGCTTTTATTCCGGGCTTTGGGTTGTATATTTCCAACGCCACATTTTGAACATTTGCTTTTTCCGGTAAATTTTCCATATTACAATTTACTTAACCATTGTTCATAAATATTATTTGCTACGTTTGCCATCATTACAGGCGGAACACTCATACCACATAAATAACCAATTTCCTTGTCATTCCCTTTATAATCCAAAGGGAATGAAGAAATTTTTATTATTTCGTTTCTACTTAAATACATTGGTTTTGTTTTTAATATCAAAGTCATGTGTCCTGCAGGTATTAATGTTGGTGCAACGCTTCTTTCATCAAAGAAATTAACGTTATAAAAGCCTCGTTTATTGTATAATCTTTGATAAACATCACATAAACTTTTATCTTCAATTTTCTGATTATCCCATAAAAAACGTGTTTTTGAACCTTTTTTTATTTCTTTTCCGCCATAATCAACTATTTCTTTGAATAAAATAGGTTCCTCCTTAAAATTCATATCTATAAAAGGAACTAAATCAAATAAGTTTTTTTTATGTAGAAACTTATTTCCTATATCTTTTCTTATACATAAGAAAAAAAGCCTCTCCCTATTTTGAGGAACTCCCATATCAGAGGCATTTAAAAGAAAATGTTGACAGTAATAACCAGCTAAATCAAATTCGTGATATATCTTTTTTACATAATTCTTGGCATTTCCCATCAATAAACCTTTTACGTTTTCTGATACTACAATTTTGGGTTTTAATTTTTTTGCCAAATCAATAAAATCAAAGAAAAGAGTATCTAAGACTTGTTTTTTTTGCCCCTCCATAAATTTCTTTTCTACTCCCCATGAATCTTCACGGCTCCCGGAAATACTAAATGTAGAACATGGAGGCGAACCGTCTAATATATCCAAATTATACAATTCTTCCGGCAATTCATTAGATTTTACCATATCCCTTATATCACATACGTAATTGTATTTAGGATTATTATTTCTTACATAACATTCGTTCATTTTTGGGTCTATTTCATTACAGCCTATTACATCAAATCCCGCTAACTTATATCCCATCGTTGAACCTCCTCCACATGCAAAACATGAAAAAACTTTTCCTTTGTCTTTCGTGAAATTTGCATCTTTCAACGTCCAATTGTAACTAAATCTATGTCCTTTTCCCATAATCAAAAATCATCATTTAAATATTTGACTGCATCAGATACGTTTATCTTGGATTTGCTTTGTTGGAATTGCGGTTTCAAATGTAATTTGTTGCGTTCCACATCGCCACGGATAAAATTACGCACGGTCGCCAACCAACCGTTCTTTGTGCGTTTCATGTTTTTTTGGTCGCTCCAATCGGCGACGGCATGGAAATAATAAACCAAATCGACCTTTTCAAATTCCGGGGTTGCAAACTTACTTTCAAACTCGGAATAATCCACGCCAACGCCGTTTTCAAATTTAACCATTTTGTAAACGTCGGAATTACGGAATAACGTTTTTTTCTCCTTTGGTTCCTCAACCTTTTGTTCTTCCGGGAATAATTCCCCGACAACATTGTTGTTGGGGGTATTCTCATTATCATTTATTGTATTATCTATATTATTACTATTATACCCTAAACTTTCGTTTATGGGTACCCCTAAACTTTCGTTTATGGGGGGCATCAACTTTTGTTTAGGGGTATCAACTCCGGTTAATATCCTTGCTGCCTTTTCGGTAAATGTTAGTAACTCGTAATTTTCACCAAAACAATACAGAGTTTTGTTATACAATTCGCAATTAGGATGTTTTTGTAAAATTCCGGCTTTAATCAAATTATCAATACGCTTTATCATGCCTTGACTTGTCTTTATATTCAATAACGGCATTGCTTCCAATATTAACTTGTGGGAAATCCAAAAATATATTCCCTCCGGGGTGTGCATCTTAACGCAACTTGCACAATTGGCGAAATCTTTTATAAAATCAAAAATCGCCAAATCTATTAAATCTAAATCTAAACCGCTATTAACGGCGACATATTGGTTTATTAATATCGTGTATTTCATAATATTGATATTTTATAAACATCCGGTTCTGCTACGGGCTGAACTGATTTTATTAATAATCCTTTTTCGCATAACCATTTAAGGCAATCAATTACAGTGCTTTTGTTTATCCCTAAACATTTGGATAAATACAAAATACCCTTTGAATACTCGCCATATCTAACACAATAGGCGTGTATCATTGCATACAACATTAACTTATTACCTTTCAAATGCAATTCGTTAATCCATTTGTTTTTTATAATAAAATCCATAATTAAAATATAAAAGCCCGCAATCCGGGCTACCACACACCGGAAAACGGGCTTTGCGCTAAATAAATTAGCAATACTTTGCAAACGGTGGTAGTCGTTTGTTTTATCGACGCAAATATAGCATTTTTTATTCATTATCCAATTGCTTTGCAGGTTCCCACGCTTTGCGCACTTTCAAAACATTATCCGCACTTTCATTAGGAACCAATGAGACAACAGGAAAGCGGGAACGGTCTCCCGGCTTTTGAGTTGTGGCAAATTGTACGTTCAAATCAAAGATAATGCCTTTGCAAAATCCCCGTTCCTCTAACATACCGTCGAACGTTTCCCGAATTTGCGGAATTGTGGACGCCGTGCCTTTTGTGGCGAATTGCCAAACCCCAGCAACCCCACGAACCAACGGAACAATAAAGTTTAGCGTTAATGTAACCTCCCAACCGTCGCAATCGGGTTGGCGGCTCTTTTTGTTCGGGTAACGCTTCGTTATCGACTGCATTAAGTTTGGGTATTTCTCCGTTGTCAATGTTTCGTATTTCTTTCCGTCCCATACTTGGAACGTATCGCCATCGCCCGCCGCAATCAATCGCCCGTCGTCGTCCCGGTATTCGTAACGCTCGTTACATACTTTTGCCGGGTCGTCGTCCGGGAAAACAATTTGTATTGTTTGCGGCTTTTCGCCGTATGCTTGCGTAAATAACCCGGCATACTTTCCCGTTGGTATGAAGTAATCAACGCTTTGCGGATAACCGTTTGCGTTTTTCATACCGATTTTTATTTGACCGACACGGGGCAATATTAAACGGGATTGTTGCGCCTCCGGTCGTTTTATTCTTCCTTTCATATCTCAATCAAATTTCGGGGTCGTCGTTCAACATCTTTTTTCTACTTTCATTTTTGGGCTTTTTAGGCTCGTTTGCGGGCTTTACTTTCTTTTCCGTGGTATTACCTCGCTTTGCGGTCGTTTTGCCCGTGGCGGCTTTCTTTTCCGCCTCCTTTGCCTTTTTGGGCGCACGTTTAACAATGGTTGTTTTCTTTGGCTCCTTTTCCGGTTCCGGTGCATCCGCCTTGACTTTCTCGGCGGCGTCCGTGTTTTCGTCCGGGGTCGCCTCCTTTGGGGCTTTCGTTTTAATCAATTCCGCCAACGATAAGGATATTACGTTTTGCGTCAAATCGGGTGCATTATCCAATAAAACCATACCATTAACCGACGTAAACGTATTATCTTTCTTTTCGTCCTCAATGGCTGCAATTTCTAACAGATACGGGATTTTCCGTATATTGGGGCTATCCGTTTGTTCTTTCAGATTGTACGACGGACGTTTGCGCCAATCTTTCGGGCTGAAATTGAAAATACGGGTAACGGGGAATTGCTCAAAATTGACGTTCCACATATCCCGGTACATCCCTAATTGTATCTCGCTTTCCTCGTAAAATCCTTTGCGTCCGCTCTTAAAATCGACGATTGCGTTAATACGTTCGTCGCCGCCTATCTTTGCCAACATGGTACACGGGCAATCAATCATTCCGGCATACTTGTAATATGGATGCACTAAAGCAATTTCAACCGCCAACGGGCGCACGTCGTAATCTAATACGAATTGAGCAAACGCCAATACGTCCTTTTTCAAATCGTCGGCATAATATATAAAATCGTCCGGCAATCGGTAAACCTCAATATATTCTTTTAGTTTGCCTTTTAACCCGTCCAAATCATAAGCCCGGTTAATTAATAATTCCTCAAATGCGGCGTGCATAAACGTACCATACGCCGCCCGTTCGCCTTTGTATCGTTCCGCTTCCTCAATGCCTTTGTTGGCAATCCATTGTATTAAGTGCGGGGCTTTGGGTAACGTTTGGGACAATATCGTTGTAACCGACGGGAAAAACTCCGGGTTCCCGTTGTCGTCATATCGGTAATAATAGCGGTGTCCCTTACTATTCAATTGCCAAACCTTATACGGGGGTTCAATCAACGTTTTTTCATCAAAAAACATTGCCGTCATTTCCTCAACCGTCATGCCCGGCAATATCTCAAATATTCCGGTTGGTTGCTCAACCTCGACCGCTTCAAACGGGGGGATTATTTGTTGTTGTTCCTCGGTAATTTCCGGGAATTGGTCAGCGGGAACGGCTCCCAAACTTTCGACCGTCTTTTGTACCGGATTTTCCGGTTTCTTTTTGTTCGCTCTCATTTTCTACTCTCTTTTAATTCTGAAAATCCACATAATACCATTGCGGCACACATACCCGCAAACATCAATTGCCACGGGTTCCAAAATGCGCCAATCAGACAAACAACGCCCAACGTTCCAAATGTCGCAATAATCGCTTTCGCTTGGAACCTATCGGAAAACATAACGTCCGCCATGCGTTCAAACCATTGTAACCCGTTATTCTTCATATCCAAACAAATAATTAGGGGTGCAATTACACATTTCGCAAATGATAACAACCCATTCCGGGCGTATCCGTTTAGTCGTACCGTTACATAAGTTAGTCATATTAACTTGTTGTGCGCTTTCGGTGCGTCCCTCCCATAACCGGGCGGCAACCTCTTTTTTATAAACTTTAATTCCGGCGGTTTGCGCCCGTGCGATTGCCTCGTTTACTCTTAATTTCGTCATTTCTGCCATTTCTTTAGTCTTTTATTGTTAATAACTCGGTTCGTTGCTCTCTTTGTGTCCGCAATGCGTACACGTTTTTTCCTCCCAAATTGCGGTATATTCCGGCGGGGTCAAATATCCGTCGCCTCCGGTCTGTTTATATTCCCCGTCGGTAACTTCCATTTCGCCGCCGCACTCCGGGCAATCATCATCCCCCATTAAATCCAAATCCGGGACAATGAAATATACCCGTTTCAGATACACGCCCAACGCCTCGGAAATCGCCCCATAACAATTGGCGGTTTGTTCCTCGGTTACGTTCTCGTTTATTGCATCGAAAACGGAAACGCCCCAATTGTCCGGGTCGTCCTCAATAACTTTGTTTTTGAGTAATTCCGAAACGACAATTTCGGAAACTTGTTTGGCTGTTTTCCCGCTATCGGTCGCCAATTGTTTTAATAAATCGCTCTCTTTTATTCTCATATCTTTGCCGGATAATCCCCCCGGTGGGTTTTGTTTCTGCAAAAGTATAAATAAAATCTATATTACCAAAAATAAAACCTTTGAATATTTTATTTGTTCACGTTGGACGCTTGTAATACAGATAAAAGCACTAATTTTGTTGCACCGCATAACCTCAAACATCGCTCTCGGTTACTGCGTACCAACCCCCGGCGTTACTTCATTGCGTCGGGGGTTCTCTTTTATCCCTTTGTAAATCCCTTAAATGCTACATGGTAAACGTCGTATTGTTTCCCGGTAACATAAAACTTAATCATACGTTCCGGGTTCCCGGTGTCGTTTATCGCAATGGTTGGGTATGGTTCCCCCGGCAATTGGTTATAATCGCTTTCAATATCCCGCAATCCCTCCGGGAAATCCGAACGGTCGGCGGAAAAATACCGGGTTAAACTTTCTTTTATCCGGTTCAACATTTCGTCCCCGTTTGGCTCAAAATACGCTTTTATCTTTTCTTGTTTTCTTAATGCAAATCGCATAGGTATTTGTTTTAATAGGTTCTTAATTCCCCGTCCATCGGTAACGGTGCGCCGGTAAACCAACCGGAATACGGGTATAATGTAACCGGGGAACCCCGGAACGTAAATTGTAAGGTGTGGCGTTTGACCTCCGTAACCGGATAACCCAACGCCGTTATTTGGTTCCGTGCGTATTCCATGCGCTTTGGTTCTAATTCCTTTTGTTTTTCAATATCTAATCGTCCCATAATTCACTAAAATAATGTATTGTTTTGCCCGGTATCAATTCCCCGGTTTTTTTATTCTTTCGTCCCGGTTTAAATGGCTGTGGAATACGGTTTTGCAACTCCATTAATTCCGTCCATGTTTCCGGCAAATATCGTTTAATGTTTTGTAACTCCTTTAAATTCTTATTGCGGCAAATTCGACAACTAACCCGGTCTAATATTTCATATAATCGGACGCCGTTTTGTTCCCAATAAATACCCCGGTCGTAACAATATTGTAAGGCTTGTGCCTCTGTTATACCCATTTCAACCAACGGTAATACTTTGTTTTCCCGGCGTTCTTTTTCGATACGTTCCGTTTCGTCGGCGGCAATAGCCACATAATCCCAATTATCGCCAATATAATTTTTTAAAGCACGCAATTTCAATGTTGTACCCCAACGACAATTGCCGCCGCACCAACCATAACCGTATTTATGAACTATTTTTGTACCTTTTTTACAAACGGGCTTTTCAAACATATACCAATAAAATGGTTTGTCTATTTCTAATTCGGTGTACTTAATACCTCGTTCGGCTAATATAGGCAATATCATATCCCGCACACTATAAATTGCGTCAAATTCAACCCCTATATTGAAAAATACAACTTCATCAATTGGCAATCCTTTATCTATCCCCAATAATAACATTGCTACACTATCTTTCCCAAAAGATACCGAATAAATATGTTTTCTTTCCATCATACAATTACTCTACAAAATTTATAATATTGGTCGTGTCGGCTCTCAACTTGACAAAGCAACCCAATATCGTTGCCGTCTAACAATAGGTTCAACACATCGCCGGGATTGTGCCGGGTATAAAGTAAGAATAACCCACCGTTTGCATTTTGGATTATCTTATACATATCTTGACTTAATCGGTAACGTTTCGTTTTATTCATCGCTCTAAATGGTTATGCCGGGGGCGCAATCCCCCAGCTTGTTATTACTGCAAATACGCAATTGCGTTTAATCTCTCTTTTTCCTTTGTCGCATATTCAACGTTTCGGGCAATCCATTGTTCGGCGGGGTTTTCGGCTATCCATATACTCCGATAATCCGGCGTAAAGTATGCGATTTGTTTTTTATACGCCTTTTCCGGGTTTGCCAATATTTCCGTCGCATGGCTCAACCGTTTGCCGTGGTCGCCTTTGCCGATTAAATCCAAACGACCGAAATAAAACGACCCGTCGGCGGTACACGCCACATATTCACGGGCGGACGTTCTTTTTGATACAATCGCCTTACTATCGGCGTCAATAACTTGGTACTCGTATTTCTTTCCCTTTACTGTCTTAACTAAAATGTACTTTGCCATGATTGAAAATTTATATTGTTCCGGGGAAACGCCCCGTCGTTGTTTACTGATAATAGAAAGTGATTTTAACGCCTCGGCGCAATTTGCAAACCTCTTTGTCGTCGTAACAATTGAAAGCACGTTTTAACAAGCGATTGACTAACTTAATGTCGCCGACAATCTTTATTAAACCGGACACGCCAACCAATACATTAACCTTTTTGCCGTTTACAATTCCGTTTACCTTAATTTTGAAATTGCGGTTAATCTCTTTTGTTGTGTAATCTAATCCGTTATAAATGCTTTGAGTATTCATATTGTTTCGCTCTCTATTTTCCGGGAAAACGCCCGGTCGTTCTTGTTTGATGATGCAAATATACAACCTTTATTTTAATTACCAAAGGTTTTATCTTTTATTTTTCAATTTTTATTCGATAATGTATGCCTTTATATGGCTTACCTGTATCAACAGCCTTTTTTATTAGCGTTCTATCAAATCCTTTTTTTTGTGCATCCTTGTAATTTAAGAACTCAACACATACTTTGCCATCATATCCGACGCCCTCAATTGGAAAATTGTATTTTGTCTTATTCCTTATCGCTAATTCGTAATTCATATTTTCCTTTTGCGTACACCAGCGCAAATTTTCAACAAAGTTATGATAACGCACTCCGTCGATATGGTCAACGTATGGTTTATTGTCCGGATTGGGGATGAAAGCATTTGCAACCAATCGGCTAATTTGTTTTGTCTTACTCTTTCCGTTTTTACTTAATGATACGGTTAAACCGTTACTAATAGTTTTTGCGGGACAAAGTATTGCGTTTTTCCTTACCGTCATTATTCGACCGTATGAACTAACCTTATATAATCCCTCATAACCTTTAATGTCTTTCCAATTCTCCATAAATTATATTTTAGTATTTTGATAGTGCAATATAAGAAGTTTTATTTTTATTTCTCATACTATCGGCATACTAATATTATTTTCTTAGAATTTTCGATTTAAGCGACTTTTGCAAACGGGACGGGAAATTATCCACTTTGAAATAAAATGCCCGGAAACGGGCTAAAAATGGCTTAATAGAAAAAGGGGTTGCAAGCCAACTTTATAAGTAAGCCAACATTTAAGAAAAACGGGGCGGGCTGTTGGCTTTGCCCTTTTCAGTTGGTAGCTACTCCAACCTACCCCGTTTTTTCAAAGATAGTTATTTTTCTATGGTTATAACTTCAAATCCGGTAATTTTTGTATGTGGATTTTTTGAAACAATATCAAATTCACGGTTTTTTATCCGTTTTGTTTTCCATAAAAAACCTAACCAACGCTTATATTGCACACTTTCCGTTATTAAAAGGCTATCCCGTGTTATAATTTTGCCCGAAAACGTATTATTTATAATACATCCGTCAAAGTCAACCCATTTGTCGGAATACTCAATACAACGTAATACGGTCGTAACCGTGTCGCCGGGCAAATATACAATACTATCCCGGACGTTCGCCCGCAATTCGTTAATCGTTTCCATTTGCGCCGTCGTAACCCTTTGTAAATCCCGGTTTTTTGTCTGCAACGATTTGATTAACGCCGCATCGTCCGCCCGGTATTTTTTGTATTCGGATAATTTCAACTCCAAATTCCCAACCTTTGCGGCGTTCAAACTATCCTTTGTTTGATACGTGCGGACGTCCTGCAACAACGTTTCGGTATTGCTCCGGTATTTGTCCCGTTCGACGGTCAAATTATTAATGCGCTTTTGTTGGAACCAAAAGGCGGCGGCAACCGCCATAATGATTGCCGCCAATATTATATACTTTTTCATACTCAAACATTGTTATATTCAATTGCCGCATTAAAACACGGGCATTCTTTGATATACTCCCACGGTTCAATTATACCGTCGCCGTTCAAATCCGGGGAATAATCCCGGTGTCCCTTAATCGTTGCGTCCGGGAACATAACAACTAATCGGGATAATAACCATATTAACGCCTCCTTTTGTTCCGGGGTGCGTGTGTCGGCGGCTTTGCCGTTGGCATCCAATCCGCCAACGTAACAAATACCAATAGAACGGGAATTTTGCCCGGAAACGTGCGCCCCAATCTCGGAAAGATAACGCCCGGTTTCAATCGTCCCGTCCGGCAATACAACAAAATGATAACCGCAAATTCGCCCGCTTTGGGGTTGCTTCTTAAATCCCCGTTCTTTGTGCCAACCGTCGATAACATCAACGTTGACTTTTGCGCCCGGCTTGGTTGCGGTGCAATGTACAATCAAATCCGTAATTTTCCGGGTCGTTTTTTGTTCCTCCAAATATTTTAAAATCTCTGTTTGGTTCATTGTTCGCCCTCCTTTTCTTTATCGTTAATAATATCGCTATCATGTTCCCGTTGGTATCTCTCAATTATCGGTTGCCAATATCCCGGCAATACCCGTGTAAACTCCAACCGGATAACGTGGTAAATAATACGCAACGCAACCTTTGTGGGATATGCTTTAATAAGGTTTCGGAATGCGTTTTGCAAATATACATACATGAAAACGTATGTAAGCGATTTAATTACTACTTTGGCGGCTTCATTATCGCCACATTGCAGCATAACGGAATAAATTACGTGTATGATACCCACATATAAAAGCAATTCCGCCAACGCATTCTTAAACTTACTGAAACGAAAGTTTTTGCAATGCTTTACGCTTACCCCATCCGCCCGCATACCCGCCCAAATATTGAAAGCAAACATTATAATCAATGCGTACATAAATCCCGCCGTTGGGGTTAAATAGGCTAAAACCGGGCTTAACGACGTGGCGAATATCATACGCCATTGTTCCCATGTAAAAATTTTATCCATATTATCAAATTGTTATGCCGGGGATTGCTCCCCGGCTCGGTTCTTACTTCGTTCGTAATACTAAATAATTGGCGTCGTCCGTGTTGTAACTTATAAACAATTTTCCGTTTTACACCGTATCGGTCAAAATATTTGTCTGTTTACTCTACAATTTCCACGTTCAAACCCTCCATAAAATTGGGTAACGTCAACGAAACCCGACTTACATGTTTTTTATTCATGTAAATACATATTTAGTCATATTATTCATATTGAATAAAGAAATTCAACATTTCAGCCCACGCAACGGGTATATTTTTATATGTATTACCATCTGCTGCAACAATATTATCTATAAAAGGCCCTGCCGTATCAACTGTATGATGCGGATTTCCGCTACCACTTGGCATTTTCCTAAGAAAACATATAGAATTAGCGTTGTTTATTGATACTTTAGCCAACATATTTTCGTAAAACAATCCATAATCATCTTCTGAACAAAATATAGCAAATGGTGTTTTAGTAATTTTTATTGGTTTCTTTTGTTTCCACTCATTTAGTCTTGTTTCGTAATTACTATCAACGGCTAATATATCAAAAATATCTAAATTACTAATATTAATTATAGATTGCGAAGTACATATATATCCTAATGTCTTATCTATATTTAATTGAACATATTGTTTGCGTTCTTCCGTCCATCCTATATCCGAACCTTCTTCCGGAATTAGCATTATTTTACCTTCTCCAATTAATTCACCACTTTCATTTCTTTCCATACCACTAAACCCAAATGAATCCATGAATGCTATTCTATCCTCGTTAGTGTAACCAAACTTTAGAGCGAATATATCATACGCTCCCGCTAACGAACATGCTGCAAGAACTGGAATATCGGTGTATTTAGGCAATGAATACACCTGATAACCTCCGTGGCTCTTTCCGCATATAAATACTTCTTTGTAAAAATTATACTTCTCCATTAACCAATGGTACATAGTAACATAGCACTTATAATTTAGCGGAGTACAAAGGAAATGCAACGTACCTATAACATTACTTCTGAATCTTCCGGCACTATCATCACTTGTTGCGTATGCCGTACAATCACATACTGCATAACCTTGCCCAACGAGATAATCAACGTATGGGTCATATTCATAAAAATTCTGCACTTCCGGGTATGCACTACTATGTGCAAATATTATAAGTCTTGTTTTACCTCCATTCTCGTTGTATGATTTCGGCAATTTTAATATTATATTACCTATTGTCTGAATATCATAACTATATTTTACTGCTTCACTGACATTTGTTTCCAATACATCATTAGGTTTCATCGGTATTTGAACCCTTGTAGATAACTGTATTAAACCATCTTTGTATGGATTTTTATCTTCAATGAAGACAAAATCTTTAGTACAATACAATTCAACAGATAATCCAATCTCACTTTCTGTTATTACTCTTTTTTCTGAATTTTCATTTTTCTCAATTATAAAACGAAAAAATTCACACTTTTTGTCAAGAATAACATTACCTACATACTGCTGCAATGGCAATATCAGATTCTTATCTTTGTCATACTGCCTAAAATATATCTTGTACCCATCATTTACTGTTATCTTTACTTGGTCTACTTGCGATGCTCTTATATAGTATTTTGTTCTAAGACAAGTCTTAATAAATCCATTTGTATCGTATCCATTTGTAGGGCTAATAAAACCACCTTCCAATGTAGGTCGTATATTTCGCCTTACGTCATAAGCATTCATATTTACTTTAGACCAATTATTTGCAATTGTAAATGTACCCCCATCATTTCTAATATATTCCGTATTACCATAAACGGAACAGTAAGCTATTATTGTCCCAAATGCTTTATCTTTGACTTTTAACCGTGGATTAATGATACTGTAAACTTTTTGAATTGCGTATTCTTTGCTATAATACCCTCCATTCAAATCACCATTTAAACCGAAGATATCTATTACATTATATAATGATGATATATTTGATTTATTAATTGTATTTTGTGATATTATTTCATCAATTATATTTTCATCACTTCTTATTGCCGTATTATCTGTTTTTTTTATTATAATCCTTATTGATATACCATCCATTTCGTATGTTTCTTCTATATCTTTCATCCCTATATAATTCCCGCTAATCCTATCATATACTGCAGCTGTTGTAATTTGATAGCCATCTTTCAAACTCAACATTATAGGTGGTATTAGATAAGATGTTACAACCCTTGTTGTTTCATTTTTTATATATACGCCATCCGATTGTCTTATTGTTCCATCATATAGTTGGATTTTACCTTTATTGCAATCAAGAATTACTAATTCATGTTCCCATGAACCAGACTTGTTATATATTATATTTACTCCATTATCTATTTTGATGGAATCAAAATTTTCGTATATACCATATTCATACGCTAAATAAAATACATTTGCATCATTTACGCCTGGGGTTGTTGTTGGCGTTGCTATTCCTGCAAATGTTGCATTAATACCCATTGTTGATATTATAGTTAACAATGTGTTTTGTAATAAATTCCCTGTAATTTCTTGATTGCCGTTCGTTTTAATAACGGACATAACGGCGGCTTTTAATTCTTCGTAATTTCCCATACTGATAAAAATTTAAACTACATTATTATTATTAAAATCATTATTAAAGTCTTTATTGTAATCGCCTCCGGTTGTTGGAATAACACCCCGTCCGATTTTCTTAACAACTGTTGCACATTCAAACTCACATTCAACCGACGCTAAATTACCTTGCGTTTGCCATTTAGGGGTAATCAAAAACGTATCGCAATCGTATTTCCTGCCTTGACTATATACCGTAACAAAATCACTCATGCGAATTAATCGCATTACGTCGCAAAGGTATTCGGGGGCTAAAAATATAAACCGGAACGTCTTTTCGGATATTTGTTTTTCGGGGAAAAAATACCCGTCCCGCTCTTCGCCCTCTTCCTCAAACTTGTATTCCGGCTTTCCTAACTCGGCACAAACGTAAACCCGGTTTTTGAATTGGACGCCCTCGTAAACGATTTGTCCGCCGTCAACCTCCATATTGGCGGCGTCGCTCCATTCAATGCACAAATAACCATCCATTCCCCCGGAAATCCTTGTAAATACGTCCGAATAAAACGTTTGTGCGCCGTCGCTAATAGCAATCATATATCGCCCCTCCGGTAAATCCAAAGATAACGGCAACAATCCCGGATAAACAATAACATCATAACCGTAATTAGCAAACGGGACAATCTGCAATCCGGTTTCTTTCATCATCGTTGTTATATCTGCCAATATACGGGTAAATTTATAATCGTAAATCCGCACCCATGCAATCGAATTGGTACGGGTCGGACGTATGATTTGAAACGGCAATAATTTATTTATAGGCGTAAATAACGGGTAAACATCGCCATACGCATACGATTTTTTATAATCTTGGTATTGCGGACTTTCATAAAACGGCAATACAGACAAATTGTTATTCGGTGTCATATTTCAAAGTTGTTTTAATGGAACGACTGCACAAATTTACGCTTAATTTATCAACTTGACCGTTACCCAAATACGTTTTTATTAATTGCATGGGGTTTGGGTCGTCATTTGCCGGAAAACTAAACGTTTGTTTCTTCTTTCTCTCAATGCCACGGGCGTAAACCTCGGAACCGTTTATTGATACACGACGGGCGGGCAAATCATACAACCAATACGGGGATTGCAGATTGATAAACGCCAAATATCCGTTTTGCAAAAAGTATTCGACCCCGTTAATAGTTTGGCGGGTAAATGGTAATATCCATTGCGACCCGGACGTTGGCGGAACGGCGGCAAACAAGGCGAACCCGTCCGAACTCATATTGCCGGGGTTTAATAACATCATATCAATATCGGACGTAAAGTTTGATATATTAATTTCTTCAACCTTTCCCGGCGTTACATACTTGCTAATTACTTGTATCGGCAATCCCTCAAAAGCTGCCGTAACGTCGTCCATCCATTCAAATTGGTAACGTTCGGGCAAATCGACCTTATCAAACGAATATTCCGACGTGTTGAACGCCCACGGTTTCCCGTTGCGCAAATTCAATTCCTTTGTCAAATCATGGCTTAATATAGCCCCGCCGGAATAGGAACCGCCATTGCGGAAATATTGGATATGTTCGATTTTAAATTTGCCGTCCTCAATGAACCAATAACACCTAAAACAATCCCGTAACATATTGGTAAATTGCTGTAATGTCGTCGGGGCTTTCTGTGCGGGTTGCTGATATTCCCCGTTTATAATATTGGTTTTCTGTGATACAAGCAAACGGAAATTCAATCCGGATATTGGGTTGTTACCACCGTATAAAAATTGGCTATATTCCGCCGTTGCTGCGTGGGTAATACCCGGCGCAATCTGATTGAGCAAAACAGATATACACGACGCAACCGGGAACGCATCCCGCAAAGTATATTCTTTCCTTGCTTTTTCCTCTAATAACCAATCCATCAAATAAAACCCAAACCACAACGACGCATAACGCCACGTTGACCGGGCGATTGGATAAAACGTTTGTCCGTATATGGAATAAGGGGGCGCAAAATACTTTCCGTTGTCCGCTAATCCCCACTCGGTCGGGGTATCTGAAAAGTTGTTTGAAATAAACGCCACGTCGATTGCGTAACCAATCGCACGCCTATAATTACGGTTATTATCAACTATATCATCGGCGGGCAATGGATATGTATTAAGGTCGTCGATTTTCTCCACATCGCACAAATACCGGGCATATATATTGTAACTTTTCATATCGGCGTGCATTGTCCCGGTTGCCCCGGAACCCTCAACGGCGGTTAAATCGAACTCCAACGTATCAAACGGGGACGTTGTAATCTTTTGATAACGGAACATTGCCACGTCGTCCGAACGTCGGCGTATCTCAACCAATGCAACCCCAAACGGCACGCCGTCAATTCGTTGTTGT
>OLPX01000372.1_pt1 | contig 44347 bp, 38 predicted proteins | sample 1672491 | NCBI WGS metagenome assembly OLPX01 (sample SAMEA3136692, study PRJEB25190) | human gut metagenome | biome: human gut; feature: human-associated habitat; material: faeces | place: Austria | collected 2013
TTGAGAAACTGCCCCGCTCCGTAGGCAAAAAAGTAGACCATACTGATAAATCCGGCCTGCGAGGCGGTAATCACAGATCCTCCAATCATCGCCGGCATGGCCGACGAATAGTTAAGCCTGCCAATGTAGGAGGCAAAATACACAAGCCAGCACAGCCAGAATAAAAACGCCTGCATAGGGCCGTCATAAATTCGATTTAATTTTTTCTGCATCTTCTCTCTCCCGTCTTTCGTCCTATACTTCTGCTGTAAACCCGTCGTAGGCTGTCAGAAAGCCCTCTGGTGCCGCCAGCCGCTCCATCTCCTCATGGGAAAGTCCGTGGCCGCAGTTATGGGAGAAATGATTGAGGATGAACACGGTGCTGTCATGGACACAGCCCATGGCTTCCAGCCTCTCCTTCGTTCTTACGTCCCCGGCCCAGCCCATGTGAGTCGCCCCGTCTCCCAGAATTCCCATAGTGCAGTCAAGGCTGACCAGGTCCAACTGCCGGCCGCGCAGGTACTCCCACGTCTCCTCTGGAAAATACGCCGTATCATTTCCATACAGTAATGTTTTCCCCGCCTCATCCTCGATCAGAAAGATCAGACAGCACTCCACCGGATCATGGGCGGCCCGAAGGGGCGTCACACGGTAGTTTAAGACGGTAAATGGCTGAAATGGGTGAATTTCAGAGAGCGTTACGCAGTCATCCAGGTTTTCACAGTCATCATCCACCTCCCTCATGCGTTTATATAGTTCTCCAATCCGCTTTGTCCCATAGACATGAAACGGTGCTCTGCTCCCGGACCTGGCATAGGGCCTGGCTTTCATCATCAGGTCCGTGGCATAAAAGTGATCGCAGTGCCCGTGAGTCACGATACAGTGGTTAATTTCATGAAGCTTCAGACCGTCTCTGATTACATGCAGATATGTATCCGGCCCAAAATCGATTAACAGTCTGCCATCCACCACCGCCTGGGCGCGTGTCCGGATATTTTTACCGCCCAACTCCCGCGCCTTTTGACAGGATGGGCAGTCACAGAACAGCGCCGGCCAGCCTTCCGCAGCCGCAGTTCCCAAATACTTTATTTTCATGGGATCCTCTCCTTTCCAGCGGCGCAAACCGCCGCATGACTCAGCCCTTGACCGCCCCGTTGGTCAGCCCGCCGATGATCTGTTTCTGCAGTACCAGGTACACCAGAAATACCGGAAGCATGGACAGGATAAAGGTTGCAAACACCAGCGCATAATCCACTGTAAATGTGCTCTTAAAGTTGTACTGAAACAGCGTCAGCGTCCAGTACTTCGTCGATTTATTCAATACCAGCAGCGGGAGGAAGAAATCGTTCCAGATCCATAAGCCCATCTTGATCAGCACCGTGGCCGTCATGGGTTTTAAGAGCGGCAGGATAATCTGAAAATACGTCTTGGCTGTGGACGCCCCATCAATATAGGCCGCCTCCTCCAGCTCCGTCGGTACGCCCTGGATAAACGCCACGTAGAGGAACACGCCCTCACAGATGGAGCTGGCCACATACACGATGATAATTCCCGTGGGAGTCAGCATGTGAAGGCTGCTCATCGTCTTGATTAAGGGCATCATTTTCACCTGAAACGGCACGAAAATGCCGACCAGCAGGAAAAAATAGAGATATTTATAAAAACGGCTGACATCCATCTTTCTGGCAATAGAATAGGAAACCATGGGAAGAACCACGATCATACCGGCCAGAGACAGAATCGTTATGTATAAGGTATTTCCAACCGCCTGATAATAATCGGGACGGCTCAGTATATTTTTGAAGTTCCCCAGGTAAAAGCGTTCCGGCAGTGCCAGGAAATTCTTTGTAATCTCCGGTTCCGTCTTGAAGGCCGAAATAACCGTTAAAAACAGGGGATAGATGATAAGCAGGATACCGATTATCAGAATGAAATACGTACCAGCTGCCCGTTTTGTCTGTATTTTCATAGGCCCTCCTTCCTAATAAACTTTTTTCTTATTGTTGACGGCAATCTGGATAAAGGAAATCGTACACACCAGAATGCACAGAATAATGGATTCCGCAATACCGTAGCTGAACTTCATTTCCTTGAACCCGTGATTGTAAATGAGGAGTGCTACACTCTCCGTGGCTCCGGCAGGTCCCCCCTGAGTCAGCCCCACCACGTAGTCAAACAGCATCAGACCGTCTTTAAACATGAGAACCACCACCACGGTCACTACCGGGAGCACGAAAGGCAGAGTAATCTGTTTAAACAGCTGCCACTTATTCGCGCCGTCCAAAGAAGCTGATTCAATCAGCTCCTGAGGAATCGACTGAAGCCCCGCCATCAAAAGCACGGTAGGTATGGCCACACTCTGCCACACATGGACAAACAGGATTCCGTATTTCGCCAGGCTGGGATTCGACAGGATGCTGGTCTTCAGCACTTCGATGTTAAAAAGATCGCCAATCCCCGGCAGCACCCGGTAAAAGAATTCATTAAAGATCAGTCCCGCAGTCAGCATACTGATGACGGCCGGGAAAAAATAAATGGCGCGAAATGCCGATTTATACTTAATCTTACTGTTCAAAAGAAGCGCCAGCACCATGCTGATCACCAGAACCAGAGCCAGGAGCATCAGCGCATAGACCAGGGTAAACAGGAAGGAGCCGCGGAAACGCGCGTCCTGCACGATAGAAAGATAGTTGCCCAGTCCGATAAAATGAAACTTCTTCGTGATCCCGTTCCAGTCTGTCATGCTGTAATACAGACCATTGATTATGGGGTAAATAAAAAACATGCAGTAGAGCGCCACCGCCGGTATCACAAACAGAAACAGCGTGATATCCCTGTTGTTTATCTTTTTCTTACTCTTCATAAAAACCCTCTCTTTTTTGAAAGAAGGTGCTGTGCCTGCTTTTTTAAGCGTGAACACAACACCTTTTGTTTTAGAGCGTATTCAAAATCTGCTCTAGGATTCTTTGTAGTACTGTTTGACAATCCTGTCGGTCTCTTCCAGGAAATGGTCGACATCCTGGTCGATCAGAAGCTGCTGCATCGGAATCGCCCACTCGTTGCGCATGCCGGCCGGCCAGTAGTTGACAAGGGTCAGGAAGGTCTTGTCTCCCGCCATCTTTTCTTTCATCAGGGTCAGAGGCTCAATATAATACTCCACGCCTTTGATGACTGTAGGTGTTCCCTCATTATCTGCCAGAAGCTGGTTAATCTCCGGTCTTGCACAGAATTCAATAAATTTAAGCGCCTCCGCCGGATGCTCCGTCGTCGCAGAGTATCCCAGGGCAATGTCCACATTGATCGGAAGGGATTGTGCTTCCCCTGCAGGATTCGGAATCGGTACCATGGAAAGATTCATCTCAGGCGCTGCTTTTAAAATGGCCGCCAGTCCCCAGGTTCCGCTGATGAACATGGGATATTTGTTATTGACAAAGTCAGAGGTGGCCTGCTCTCTGCCGATTGCGAGAGAATCCTTAGGACCATACTTCCTCAGTTCCAGCATGGCTTCCGCCATGGTACGCACGTAAGGAAGCGTTTCGTCCGTAAATGAAGCGTCACTCGTTCCAACCGTCTGAAAATCGTTGTAAACATCGTTTTTAATGATACCGATGATTCGCTCTGCTTCCTGTCCGAGTGCGACAGAGTCCTTATCGTTGCATGCAATGGCTGTAATGCCCGCCGCCTCAAAGGTCTGGCATGCCTGAATTAAGTCTTCCCAGCTCTCAGGAAGTTCCAGATTCTGTTCCTCAAACATATCCTTATTACAGAAAATGCCGAATGAACTGAGGGCAAATGGCATGGTATATACCTTACCGTTATGCTCGCACATCTTCACAGCTGTGGCTTCTGCGTTCTCAAGTACCTTCTCGCCGGTCATATCCGCCATGATGCCTTCATCCATAATGCTCTTATACGTCGCTTCCGCCGGATAGACACTCATGATATCAGGAATATCGCCAGTGGAAATATTAGTTAAAAATACGGTCTCGGAATCTGCCGGAGAGATCTGATTGATCTTGACACCGGGATTTTCCGCCTCAAATTTTGCGATAATCTCATCATAAATTGATTTAGCTTCATTTTTCATCTGAAAGAAATCCAGTGTGACAGATCCCGCCACCGCTTTGGAACTCTCACCGCCTGTTTGATCGGATGCTCCGCCGCATCCTGTTATAACGCCTGCTGCCAGTGCAGCTGCTGATAAAACTGCCATTATCTTACGATATCTCATAACCTTTTCTCACTTTCCCTATTTTCAAACGTGCACGTTTTTTTGATGATCTAATCATAATCAATTTCAGACGGAAAATGAATACCCCTGTTTTATATTTCTTACCATTTCTTCACATCCTCACTCCACCCGCTTGCATCCTGCCATTTTCTGTTGCTATAATAGGTCTGTACCACAAAATGATCAGATTGGGGAACACCATGAAAAAGAAGATCTCACTGAAACATTTAGGAGTCCGCAAACGTCTCTTCCTTATATTGTTTTTAATCGTCCTGCTGATGGCAGGCTGTTTTACCTATATCTTTATAACGCTTCGCAGGCAGACCTACGCCCGGCTGGACACCGCCGCCTATCAGACGGCTGCGACTCTGCTGGAACAGGCCTCCGGCAAGGTGGATACTCTGGATAAGGTGACTTCCTATCTTCTTCAGGAGCATTATCAGAATAATGGATATGGCTCCATTTTTCCCTATTTATCGGATTACGCCACTTCAGAGGAAACGAGTGCGGCTCTCTCCAAAACATTTACCACTGCCACGAGAAAGCTCTTCTACTTATTTCCCTCCCTGGAAGGCCTGTATCTCTACACCAATGACGGTGAACCCATTATCTTCGACAGCAGGGACTTCACCCGGTTAACCGCCGCCTCTCTGACAGAGGCCCCCTGGCGTGAGCATGTCATAGACCGGAAAGGCAGGCTTATGCTGCTGGAATCGGACCAGATCCCCTCTGATTTCAATGAATCCGAGGAAGATCCATCCGGCAGAGCCTCCGGGCACTACCTCTACGGCACCCGTGTCCTCATTAACCTGCGCAGCTCATTTGCCCCGCTATGCCTCGTCCTTGCCCAGCTGGATATCAATGACCTCCAGTCCTCCTTTACCCGCCTGCATTCCTACAAAGGCCAGTCCTATGCCCTCTTAGATGCAGATAACGGTTTGCTGTCGTCCTCTGACAGTTTTCCGCTGGAAACCATGTCCAGCCGGATGCCTGCCACCAGGATCTCCGGTGCGTCATCCGAAGTTCCGTATACTTATGTAAACTTTAAAGGGAACATAAATCTCAAAGGAAACGGCTATTTCTTCCATATGGTGACCGATCATTCCACCGGCCTGTCCTGTGTGATATCCACTCCGGCCGCCGTAATCTCCTATATGCCGCTGGTAACGATCCTGGTGTCCCTGCTGCTTCTGCTCTTTCTGATCATCCTCTTCGTCCAGTACACCTTCCGCGGTATCTCGAAACCGATCGAGACCCTGGTGTCCGCCTGCGGAGAGATCGGACAGGGGAATTTCTCCGTCCGTGTGGAGATTCCGCCGGATGCGGAGCTGGGATATCTGACCAACTCTTTTAACCAGATGGCCGGACAGGTGGAACACCTGATCAATACGGTTTATTTAAAGGATATTGCAGAACGGGATTTAGAGCTTCAGATGCTCCGGAATCAGATTAATCCGCACTTTCTTTACAATACGCTGGAAAGTATGCGTATGGCTGCCTACACGAAAGGGGCCCATGACATCTCCCAGATGTGCCTGCTGCTGGCCGATGTCCTGCGCTACGGAGTCTCTTCACCGACCGAACTGGTGACTCTGAAGGAGGAAATCGACCATTTAAAGGAATACATCACACTTCAGCAGTACCGCTTCCACTATGCCGTGAAGATTAACGTCATGGTGAGCCAGGACTTATATGAATTTCTGTCATTGAAACTCATGTTCCAGCCTCTTGTAGAAAATGCACTGAACCATGGATTTGAGGGGTTTACGGGAAATGAACGGATTGGTATCTTTGGATATCAGAAAGAGGGAGTCCTCCATTTTCAGGTTACAGACAACGGCGTAGGGATGGCGCCGGAACAGGTGGAGGCTTTAAACGGTTATATCAGAGGGGAAAATGAGGAATTTACAAGCATTGGCTTAAAGAACGTGCACCGCCGGATCGAGCTCTATTACGGGACCGGCTACGGGCTGACTATTGAAAGCCAGGAGGGACGCGGAACCTCGGTCTGCATTAAAATTCCGCTTACGTCCGCAAAGTCTCATAAACAGGAGGAAAAAGATCATGTATAAAATACTGGTGGTTGATGATGATCCCAACATTCGGATCGGACTGTCCAGAATGATTCAGAACGCTTATCCGGACACGGTCATCACGGACACCGCGGAAAACGGACGAATTGCCTTCGATCAGGCAGTCAAGTTTCATTTTGACGCCATCATCACCGACATTAAGATGCCCGTATGGGGCGGTTTGGAACTGCTTACGCATTTAAAGGAAGAATACGTAATTCCTCCGACCCTGGTGCTCAGTGGATATGACGACTATAATCTGGTCCGCAGTTCCTTAAAGCTGGGAGCCATCGATTATCTCTTAAAACCGGTCAATGAAGGACTTCTCTTAAACGCCCTGGATTCAGTCTTTAAATCCCTGGAGATCAACTCCCTAAATCCACCGGCCATAGAGGCTGACTTAAAGAATCAGATTCTTTTGGAGGGCTTCTTCGGATCTGCCCCGGTAGACGAGGAGAAAGAGGCGTTTCTGACGCACAGCCACATTACCAGGGATACCCTATGCCGTGTTCTGTACGTCGATATGTCCCACGGCCTCTATTCCCGCAAAAAAATCATCCGTAATTTTATTGAGACCCGCTTCGAGTCCTGTTTTCCGCCTTCGTCTTCCTACTGCCCGGTATACGGTGAGATCGGCCAGTACTGGATTCTGCTGCTCTTTGAACTGGCAGAAAACGCCAGATGCGCGGCACTTACAGCCGCATTTCTAAAACAGCTGGAAGACGAGGGACTCTTCGTGAGCGCCAGCTTAAGCCCTCTGCCCCTGTCCGACTTATCCTTTTTAAAGGCGGAATGCCTGCGGGGATTTGAGCGGTATTTCTTCGATCTGCCCTATACGGCTGAATCAAAGGAGTGGACTGGCTCAGAGGAACAGGAGCTTCTGGACTTAACAACCACGGCCCTGGCAGAATACGATTATGCCGGAGCCATCGAACACCTTTCACGGCTATTTGCGTACTTTAACAGCCGGCGCCCTCCGGTTGCTCATTTACGCCGAACCTTATCCAATGGTATTTATGACCTGATGGGACGCAACGCCAACTTCATCCCTGTTGTCAGCCAGTCCAGTCTGACAGACTATGATATTCTGGCACAGATCGAGGAGGCATCCAGCTTAAAAGAGCTTCAGACTTCCATGTTTGCCACGCTTAATTTTTATGTAGAAAAGGCAATGGATTCCCTTAATAATAAAGAGGACTTCGTCATTAAGAAAGCCAAGGAATATATCCGGAATAATTACAGGGATACCATTACTCTTAACGATGTGTCTGCCTATGTATACTTAAACCCTAATTATTTCAGCACACTGTTTAAAAGCAAGACCGGAATCACCTTCCGCCAGTACCTTCGGGATTTCCGTATCCAGACCTCGAAAGAACTGATTCGCCATGGAAAGCTAAAGATCTACGAGGTTGCCGATGCGGTGGGCTATCCGGAACCGGCGCATTTTGTGCGGGCATTTAAGGAGGTGCAAGGGATTAGCCCTACAGAGTATAAGAATTCTCTTTAAACTATGATCAATCCCCAAAGCCCTCACACCCTATTCTCCTCCCTCTGCTGTATGCTGTGTAATCCGGAAGATGATAAATTCAGCCGGCCTCGATGGTGCGATTCCGATATTGCAAATCAGCCGTCCCGCCATCATATCGTCCTGGCTCATGGTGGAAGGTCCTATTTCCACAAAATACGCCTCGGACGAAGAGGCGCCGGCCAGCATTCCGTTTCTCCACAGATGTTCCAGGAAGTCAGCAATCGTCTTCTGAACTCTTGCCCAGAGAGTGGCGTCATTCGGCTCAAATACCACCCAGTTGGTGCTGGCCTTAATGCTCTGTTCCACAAAGATAAAAAGCCTTCTGACATTGATGTAGCGGAACGAGGGATCGCTGCCGGCCGTTCTCGCCCCCCAGATGCGGATGCCCTGGCCCGGCAGCGCGCGGATTAAGTTAATTCCCTCCGGAGCTAAGATATCCTGTTCGGCAGTCGTATAGTTGACCGAAAGTCCCGTACAGCTGATCGTCTCGTTGGCTGGCGCCTTGTGAACGCCCCGGTTGATGTCGCATCTCGAATATACGCCCATTACAGCGCCGGACGGCGGAAACATTCCAGGGCATTTCACAGTCCGGTCGAATTGCTGGATCCAGGGGTGATACATGGCTGCATAGGTACTGTCGATTATGCTGCGAAATTCGATCAGCTCGCTTATCTTCGTCATCTGCTTTGGCATATCGAGGACTGCCATGCGGCTCTTCAGATTCTCACAGTGGCTCACGAGAGAGACCTCGACCGCCTGGGAGGTGATGCCCGGAACTGCCATGATACTGACGAAATCATTTTCAAGAAACGCCTGGATTCCGGTTCGTTTTCCCGGTCCTGAGTCTTCGCCGATAAAGGTTCCGTCATTGACCAAAGCCAGAGTTCCGTCACTGCCTCCAGACAGTGTGACGCTTCCGTCGGATACACCTTCGCCCAGGATCATTTCTACCGGATTCTTCCATTTATCTTCCGGTGTGCACGTAATTTTAACCAGTTTGCTTTTTCCCATCCGTTTCTCCACGTAATCGGGGGAAGTCTGGTTTAACGTCATTCCCTCGTAGCTTTCCACTTCATCTTCATATCGGACAGAAAGGTCGATCTCCAGGGAGGTCACCACATTGACAGGCACAATATTATTATCGACCGGATTTACCGTAAATTCTTCCTCCATGGTGATTTCGCCGCCATAGACTGCCGCGATCCGGTTTACCTCGCCGTGAAACGATACGAGATCTCCCTCCAGGAAGCCCGCAGGCGATTTTGCACGGTAAACCCTGTCCCCAAGCTTTTCCACCAGCTGCATCTTTTTCCGGCAGCTGGTGTTCACCGATATCATAATGTTATTGCCCCATTTTCCTTCGTCAACGGCCTCTGCGGTAAGAATTCCGTAAGTACCGGCTGCCTTTTTTGCATCCGGCGGAACGACGCGCGCCACGAAGCAGCGGGTTCCTCCATTGACAAAAAACTGTTCTGCCGCGAATGCCAGGTAACGATACTCTCCGTAGGTGATCTCATCTAAATATCCACCGAACTGCCTCTGAAAGTCAGCAAAGCTTGTGACCAGGGAGGGTGCCCCACAAGACGGCCCCTTCACCGCCATTCCTACAAATCCCGCCGTGCTTGTTCCGACGCCTTCCACTGCTCTGAGAGAATTATCATATTCCTCCACATAGACTCCCGGTGATAAATACTCTGCCATTCTGTTCTCTCCTTTCGAGAAATTTGATTGATCCATTTTTCAGTCTCATCTGTCCGGTGTACTTGACGGTGATTCCCCTTCTATGGACATTGTCCCGGTGTCATACGTGTCAAAATGAATACTCCGCTCCTTATACTCCCCCTCTTTCCCCTGTGTAAAGGTAAAAATGACTTCGTAATCACCGTTCTCTTCAAATTCCGGCAGGGTATCTCCGCAGGACCAGCTTTCTTCAAAAAAATTCCAATTATCCTGATCATTTATCACGTTGTTTATTAAAAGTCCATTTTTTCCATATTCAGTGCTGATAAAGCCGTATGCTTCATATTTTCCACTCTCTGATCTGCATAAGAATACGAGGGCGTCCTTTTGTCCGTCCTGCATTCCGCTCTCATAATCCACTGCTCCGTCTAATCCCTGGCTATCTGCAATCGAATACATCACATCTATCAATGGCAGTGGCTGGCTTTCTGGTATCGTTCCGGACTCGCTGTTTTGTTCCAGCCTCGCAGTCTCTGCCACCTGTTCTTTATTTTCCTTATTGACTCCGCAGCCAGCCAAACATGGCATCAGGAAGAATACCGCAGCCGTACAGATGCATTTTTTTATTACTTTCAGGCTTATAGATAATTTTATAATAAACACTCCCTTTCAATCTTTTCAAAGTATCTATGCCCGCTGATATGATCCCAGTGAACATGAGTAGTCATCACCGTGACAGGCAGTGAAGTCAGGCTGTCAACAATTTCTCTTATATTGCCAACTCCTAATCCTGTATCAATGAAAACAGCTTTTTCTGTCCCACATAATAAATAGCAATGTGTCTCTTCCCAGTGCTTATATTCGCTGATCGCAAAGGTATCACTGTCGATTTTTTCAACGGAAAACCAACTTTTGATATTCATACATGTCTCCTAAAATTACGATATGGCGGCTGTCAGTTCAGCCGCCCCAAATCTTTAAGTCCATCTCCAGGCAAATCAGAGATTTATTTCTTTTTTAACTCAGCAATAGCGCCATAATGCAAAATGCTAAATTCGGGAGGGGCGATTTTATTAAGAAGTTCCATATGCTCCTGCTCCCACGCCGCAACCTCTGCATCAGTAAGTGAGGCTCCAATCCCCCGGCAGGCTTTCATTCTTCCATTCCAGCTTTCACGGGTAAAAGGAACATCCAGAGGATATTCCTCATGATAAACCAATTCAAATTCTTCACGGTAGCAAGCAGGTATCTGTATTGGGTGAATCGTTTCTCCTGCCCCGCTCCACTTAGGGCTGTATCTCAGCACAAGTTCCTCACTGGCTCCTGCTATTTTATCTTCAAACGGCCGCCAGGCCATATATAGTACAAGAATGCGTCCATTTGGTTTCAGCATACGAGAAAGGGCCGGCATAATCTGTTCATGATTAAAATACCAGAAACACTGACAAGCAGTGATTACATCGAATGAATGGTCGGGAAAATCTATGTTTTCTGCGGATAATCCGTAATAGTCGATATCCATGCCCTGTGAAAGAATTTTTGCCTGTTTAATCTGACTTTCTGAAATATCTGTGCCTGTCCATTTTGCCCCATAGCGATACATATTTCTTGGCAGTACTCCCGTACCCGTACCCATATCGAGTATACTCTGACCGCTTATACATAATTTACGGTCTATGATTTTATCATAAAATTGCTGCGGATAAATATCGCGGTACTTTGCATAGTCTTCCGAAGTTTTACTCCAGTCAAATGCCTTGCCGCCATCTATATTCTGATTTGTGATGCTCATATTTTATACCTCCAAAGTTTATGGAATAAGAAAATTCACTCATGTCCCGGCAAAAGCGCACGCCTGCCGGCTATGCCTCTGTACAATTAATACTCTGGCCGGCTGACATGAAGTTTAAAACGGCTTACCCTGCTTTTTAGAACCTGAGACTGTCCGTAGAGTTCTTCGGACGCGGCAGCCGACTCCTCCGCTGTGGCAGAATTGGTCTGTACTATATCGGATATCTGGTCGATGCCTGTAGAAACCATTTCAGTCGCGGCCGCCTGCCTTTTTGAAGCCTCCGCGATTTGATTTATTTTAGATATCATTTCATCGGTACCGCCAGCTATATTCCTAAGCGAGGCTGCAGTCTCCTCCGCTACTTTCGTACCATAAACTACCGCAGCGAGAGACTGCTCGATCAACGCCTCCGTGCTCTTGGAAGCATCGGATGATCTGGTTGCCAGGCTGCGCACCTCTTGAGCCACCACGGAAAACCCTTTCCCTGATTCACCTGCCCGTGCTGCCTCCACAGCGGCATTGAGCGCCAATATATTGGTTTGGAATGCAATATCATCAATGGTCTTGATGATTGTTCTGATTTGCGTTGAATTCTGATTTATCTTTTCCATTGCATTTTTCATTTCCTGCATCTGCTGATTGCAGGCCAGAATATTCGCGCCCATTTCACCTGCCGCTGTTTTTACCACCTGTGAAGTTTCCGCATTCTCTTTCACCTGCTGGGATATCTCTGACATGGTCGCTGCCAGCTCTTCCACCGAGCTTGCCTGCGCAATAACCCCCTGTGAAAGGATCTGTGCACCATTCGAAACCTGGTCGGCCCCATTGGCAACCTGGTCAGAGAACATATTGATTTCTGAAATGGTCTCATTCAGAGAGTTAAGTACAATCAGCAGCGATTCCTGTACAGGCAGAAAATCCCCCTGGAAATCGTCATAGTGCGGTATTTCCAGATTGCTGTCAGCCAACTGCCGCATAACCCTGGAAATCGCATCCATGTAATAGGAAATCTTGTCTGACATCTGCCGCATACTGTTTGAAAGGCTTCCCAACTCATCCTTTGATGCATAATTTACATCGATTTTCAGATGTCCCTGCTCCATCTGCCTTGCCGCAGCTTCCAGTTCCTTAATCGGCCTGGTAATGCCGCGGGTAATATAAATGCCAAAAAACACACTTACAAGTACGCTGGCTATCCCCAATACAGACAAAATGGTAATAAATTTCGTCTGCATGGCATGCAGATTTACAATCAACTCATCCGCTTTTCTGTCCGCTATTTCAATCAGTTCATCCAGTTCCGCCTGTGCTTTGTGGATGGTTATGATATTGTTTGCTTCCATATAAGCAGAGGCTTCCGCCTTTTGATTCTGTACTGCAAGCTCCAGGACATGCTCACGCTGTGGTGCAAGTTCGTCCAGGGCTGCCTGGAGCCGTTCAACAATTGCCTGGTCTCCTAAAAAATCTTTCTGAATGACGGGAATCTGTTCCTGAATTTTTCTTTCCCATGCCCTGGCATTCTCTAACGCCTGCTCTGTATTCGCCTGACTGGTACTGGAGATGGCACGAAATACTGATTTCTGCATCGCCTCAAAGCTGGAATTGACAGTGTTCGCCGCATTCAGGACTCGGAAAGGACCATTGTAGAACACCTCAACTTTTGACCTGATACTGATTAAATTTCCAATACTCACGACAATACTGATAACTAATAAACTCAAAATAAATCCATAAGAAATCGTGAGTTTTCTACTGACTTTTAAATTCTTCATAGCTCTCTTTCCTCCTGTTACCGGCGATTACGTCCAGCCATCCCCCTGACGCTTCATCTCTGTCCGGGACTTTTTCAAATTCCATTTGACCGGAATCATTCCATTTATTCCGTTCCATCATGACCAGACTGAATCCAAACAGAGGTTCCCAGCATTTGTTCCTTCTTTAATAATGCCAAAAACGATTCCGCGCTCATCGGTTTGGCAAAATAGTAGCCCTGTCCATAGTCGCAATGATATTGATGCAGCAGATCCAGCTGCTCCACAGTCTCAATCCCTTCGGCTAAAGAACGTGTCATGGGCAGTTCGCGGCAGATCTGCATCGTATTTTTCATGACAATGCGGCTCTTTGCATCGCTGCTTAATTTATCAACCAGGGACTTGTCAAATTTAATCTCATTAAAATCAAGTGTGGTCAAAATAGAAAGGTTGGAGTATTTCGAACCAAAATCATCCAGGGAAACCGAGAAGCCCTCAGCCACAATCTGGTTCATTAAATCAATCAATTGCTGCGGCTCCAATTTACTGATGCTTTCCGTTACCTCTATGGTAATCTTCTCCGCGGGGACTTCATATTTCCGGCAGATCTGTTTGATCTGCGTCACAATATCGGAGGCCATCAGCGTGACACGGGAAAAATTAGAGGAAATATGGGTATCAATCCCCTGCCTTTTCCAGTTCTGCCAATCGGCACAGACGGTCTCGAATACAAATAAATCCAAATGGCAGATGACACGCTCCCTTTCATAGTGAGGGATAAAACGGTCCGGCAGAATTAAAGTCCCCCGCTTGCTCCATTTTCGCACCAGGGCTTCCGCCCCCATAATCCGTCCGGTTTTCAGACAGATCTGCGGTTGATAATAAACCCCGAAACGATGGTCGGCAATATCCCTCAAAAGCTCCGTGGCAATGCCGGCACGTGCCATTCTGTCCCCCTGCAGAACGGCATGGTAATACCGCTGTTTTTCTGCATACATTAAATCATCGGCCTTCAGGATTTCTTCATCGGCAGATACATTGCCTTCTTTCCAGGTATGGCCAATGGATACGTCATACTCTTTGTTCCTGTCAAAATCCCGGATCAGCTTCTCCGTAAGCGTCTGGAAGTCCTGCTTTCCTATATCTGCGCAGATTACCGTAAACTCATCTCCGCCCACCCGGTATGCAGAATTCTCCACCCGTGATTTCAGGATATCTGCCACTTTTTTTATTACCCTGTCCCCATATTTATGACCATTGCTGTCGTTGATTTTCTTCATCCCGTTGATGTCGATGTAGATAACGCCCAGCGAACGCAGGGTCTGGTGAGAAAGTCTGTCCAGCATTTTTATGTAGCTGTTCCGGTTTTGCAGGCCGGTGAGTAAATCCGTGTAGCTGAATAGCTCCAGATTCTGAATCAGCCTGCGCCGTTCCATTTCCTCCAGCACAAAGCTGCATACACTGCGAAGCAGCGATAGGTCACCCGTACTTTCCATGGGATTGTCAACACCAAGAAAGCCAATAATCTGACCATTTTTCTTAAGCGGAGCGGCCGCAAGGCTCTCAATTCCCTGGTCTTTTAAAATACGGTAATCAGGGGAATCTACCTCCAGGTCCCTGTCCAGCGAAGTAATAAAAAACTCCCCGTCAAGCTCAAATTTATGGTTCCAATCCCGGATGTATTCTATTGGGATTTCCTGCAGGAGATCCAATTGAGGCTTTATATTAGGGGCGCACCACTCAAATGTATTTTTAATTTGATTCTTTCTGTATTCAAAGATATATGCCCGGTCAGCGGCATAAAAGCGACCGATAATCTCTAAAAAACGATTCACGGCAGCGTTGACATCTGCTTCACTGGAAAGTGTCTGAATACAATCCACCAATGTTTCTTCCACTGTAAGACGGTTCGAAACACGGTCAAATTTTTCCTTTTGGGCTGTAACATCCCGTGCAATCTCAAGCCGGCAGTATTTTCCTTCATACATGACCAGGATATCTGTAATGTCAAACCACATCTGAAGCTTTTCATTATAATGCTCCCAATGATATGGCTGGCCTGGAACCAGCTTGCTGTTGGTACAAAAGGGACAGACACTGTCCAGCCCCTGTATCAGCTCATAGCATTTCTTCCCATAAGTGTCCTGTACATGCTCAAATCCATAGAGGGAGGCTGCTGCCTGAGTCATATATATAATCTCGTTAGTATCCGTATCTGTCGCATACGCCACCAGATTTTGCTGGTTAATTATTAATCGTTCAAAAAAAGATTCTCTCACAGTATACCTCCCGAATCATCAGCACGCTGATCAATCACTGTATTTAAATGCCTTCTGGCCGTTATTCAATTGTTCACTCTGATCAGCACGCTTCTGTTACGGCCGTTTCGCTTAGCCTGATAAAGCGCGTCATCTGCCCGGCGGATCAGATCATCCGGACAGGTATCCTCTGCTGTTTGGAACACAGCGCCAATGCTGATGGAAGTTGTAAAAATGTTTCCCTGATATTCCATCTGCATATGCGGAATCTGCTCTACGAGACGGTTCAGTATCTGCGATACAAGCCCATGCTCTGTCTCATACAGCAGGAACAGGAATTCATCCCCGCCGAATCTCCCTACTACCGTGCCTGCCGGAAGCAGCTCCCTGACCCGTTTCATGACACACTTCAGGGTCATATCCCCCGCCTCATGGCCATAGGTATCATTGACATTCTTGAATCCGTCCAGATCAAGGAGTCCCAGAACGACAGAGTCTGCTCCCGTTCCTTCCTGGAACTGTCCCGACAGGATTTCTATGAAGTACTCGCGGGTCAGACAGCCTGTCAGGGCATCATAGCAGGCCTGTTTTTTCAGCCGTTCAATGATTTCCATAGTACGCTTCAGTTCACGCAGATCCCGGCTGTAGGCAATAATAATGTCTTCATCATTGTTTCCAATGACCGCCTTCACCAGTGTGACCTCACATGGGATGCTCTCTCCTTTTCTGTTTACATAGACCCACTCAAAAACATAGCGCCTGTTATTTTGGATTTCGCTCATTGTCCGTTTTCTCTTCTCCACGCTGACAGATCCATCCGGCTGATAGAGGGGCATAAAGCTGTCAAAATCATGCAGAACCTCCTCTTTATCCGTGGCTCCCAGCATTTCAACGGCTACCTGGTTACAGTCCAGCGCTTCCTGCCGCATATTCCAGAGTACACAGGCAAGGGGGGAAGAATCCACCATCGCCCGGACACGCCTGGCCATCAGGCGCTCCGCCTTTTCAGCCCTGAGCTGGTCGCGGAGATCTCTGGTATAACCGGCAACCATGGCACTGCCGTCTTCCTCCAATCCATCGATACGTACCAGCGTAATTTCAGCTGGAATCAATTCACCATCTGTTTTTTGGTGCAGCCAGTGAAACTGAACGCGTCCCACCTGCATCGCTTCCCTGATTCTCTCTTTCGCCTTCTCAGAGCTCAGACTGCCATCCGGCTGCCGTTCCGGAGACAGCAGGTTAAAATGATCGAGGTATTCCTGCTCACTGTCCAATCCAAAAAGCTTCGGTGCCTCCCGGTTGCACATAATGTTGTGAAACTCCTTGTCCCAGAGATTGAGACAGAGCGGGGTCGCGTCCAACAGCGCCTTGAGCCGCATCCGGAACTTCGAACGTTTTTCTTCCAATTCAATTTCCCCGCGAAGGTCCCGGGTATAGCTGGCCACAACAAAATCCTCCTGGTACGGAAGCCGTACGGAAATCACCTCGACGGGAATACTCTCCCCTTCTTTATCACAGTGCATCCACTTAAATTCTGAATACCCGGCAGCAAATGCCTCCGCGATTTTCTCGTGTACCAGTTCAATGGAAGTACGGCCATCCGGCTGATGCAGAGGTGAAAAACGATAGAAATGTTCTATAATCTCCTCTTTTCCTTCTGCCCTGAACAGTTGGACCGCTTTCTCATTACAGGCCATGATTTCAGACTGACGATTCCAGAGCATCAGGCACAAAGGGGTTGCATTCATCATGGCAAACAGCAGCTCCCTGCTGTTTGCCAGTTTTTTTTGGAACTTCATCCGATCACTGGAAATTTCCAGGACTTTATTGTCATTACTGGAGGTAAGATATTTCTGGAAAAATGCCTCTGGCTCCATTGGTCTGGAAATGTAAAAGCCCTGGACCATATCCGCATTGAGCAGGCTGATCGTTTCCCATTCCTCCTTTGTCTCAACCCCCTCCATACAAACCGCTTTGCCAAGATTATGGCACAGACAGATGACAGACTCCACAAAGTCGTGATTATACTGGCTGATATGCAGCGCCTTAACAAAATAGCGGTCAATCTTCACAACATCCATACCGATTTCGGCCAGACGGCCGAGCGAGGAATAACCGGTGCCAAAGTCATCCATGGACAGCTCAATACGCATCTCGTTTAAACGTTCCAGCGAATCATTAACATTGGCATCGTTTGTTATGAAGTAGCTCTCTGTCAACTCCAGCGCCAGGTTCCGCGCGGGAAGGCTGTACTTTTGCAGCAGCGCCTCCACTTTGTCACAGAAACCGGAATCCCTCAGCTGTACAAAGGACACGTTGACGTCCATTACAAAGTCAGGATTTTGCTCCGTCCAGACTTTGCAGGCAATAATAGCCTGTTCAAGAACCCACAGGCCTACAGGGAGGATCAGACGGCTGCTTTCCAGCAGAAGGATGAACTCTACCGGCGATATCTCCTTCCCATCCGGCATCCGGTACCTCAGAAGCGCCTCGGCCCCCCGTACCTCCAGGGTATCTGTGCCGCAGATCGGCTGGAATACCAGACGGAACCCCTGAAAGCCATTATCTGCACTCTGCGCCAGACAATGGGAAAGCTGGAGCTCGTCAAGCAGCCCGGCAGTGAATTCCACACACTGGTTTTTCCCGTTTTCCTTGGCTTGTCTTAATGCAGCGCAGGCTCCTTTCTCCAGTTCCACCCAGCTGTGTGCTTCCTCCGGATAAGCGATGATCCCTCCGGACACTGTGAACCGATAGGCGCATCCGTTTACCCGGTGGGGTCCGGAAGCATACTGCCGGATATCCTCGTAAATCCGGAGCATCTCCTCCCGCCGGACATGATTCCCGGAGAGCAGAAACTGATCTCCGTCATAACGGTAAAGCTTCACCTGTTCCGGAAGCATCTTTAGGATTTCCTGCGCTGTTGTCCGCAGCACAAGGTCACCAAAGCTGTGGCTGTTCAAGATATTGATGTTTTTAAAACCATCAATTCCCAGAAGCAGGAGCTCCTCATGAAAGCCCGCCCTGCCCTCCAGCGTACGTTCGAATCTGTCACGGCCGGAGCTGTGTCTTAAGAGTCCTGTCACCTGATCCACGCCTTCATACTGCTCCATATTCCGCAGCGTACCTACAATCAGCAGTGGTTTTCCTGCCGTATCCCGTTTCATTTTCACCCGGTCGCTTAACCAGATATAACTGCCGTTTGCAGTTAACGCCTGATATTCCAAGCTCAGGCTCTCCTCCTTAGACTGGATAAACGCTCGATACTGTTTCTGCACCCGCTCCCGGTCATGGGGATGAACCCACTTAATATCCATTTGAGAGCAATTGGCCAGGCGATTCCCGGCAAGACCCAGGTCAGAAACCATATTGGGGGACGCCAAAAGGACGTCCCCTTCCAAATCCCAGACATATAAATAGTCACTGCAGATTGATGCTATTGTATTATATAAGAACGCTTCCTCCGGATCTGGATTCACATCAAACAAAGACATACGAGCACCTCCCATACCGCCCTTCCTGAATTATAGAGAGCATTCTTCCAAAAGTCACCCCCTCGAACCCCTCCGGGGGACCAGGCGGGAAAATCTAGATCCCCGCAGCAGCCTCAGCGATTCCTTCCCAGTCGTTTGTATTTTTATGGAAAAAAGCTGTCACACTGGTTATGGAACCGTAACTGTTCTAATTGCATCTTATTATGCTCAATTCATATTTTTTATTATAAGCGATGTTCAAAAATAATTCAAGAAAATAGTATCTTTCGTATCAGGGTTATCCGCTGAATGAGACGAAGCCTTATAAACTCAGGTTTGATTCCCCGTCAACTATAGGTTTATTGAAAAGTCCGGCTGAAAAAAACGTTCTTCTAACAGAATTAACGTAGTAGTCCTTCAGGACAGGCGATAAAAACTGAAAATGGCTCTGCGCTGTAAAAAGCGAGAGCCAAAACTGTTTGCTTATTGAAGCAGCCTTTATTTAACTGAAAATCATTTTTTCTTTTTTTTTATAATACCGTAATTTCCCCTGCTGCCAGGCTCATAGTCCCTGTATATCTCATATTTCTTACCGGATATTTCTGCCTCATCATCTCCTGTAAATATGCAGGAATAACCATTTTCTTCACAGTACTTAGAAATTGCTTTCATTGTCTTAGAAAGTGCAGGATAGTTTGCACTATCTTCATATGGAACCAAGAATACTTTCTCAAACATCATTCTATGGCCGCTTTATACCAGCCTCTCTCCCACACACACGAAAGTACATCCCGTGGACTCCCCAATATTTTTTTAGTTATAACGTATCAGATATCGCTCCAATATGATGGTTGTTTTTATGATTATTGCTGATTTTATTATCTTTCTTGTGGTCCTCGGACAGACGGAGCTGCTGAGGAATCGGTGAGCATCAGAGCTGTAATATTACGTTCAGCCTCTTCCAAAACACTCCGCTCTCTAAACAACATGAATTATACGAAAGTACCTTAGATTTTCTTTTCCTGCTACCTAAGAAAATACTCTTCTCCCCGGATCCCCATACTCTTCCTGTACTCATTCGGCGTCTGCCCCGTCTTTTCCCTAAATAACTTCGTAAAATAAGAGAAGTTGTTATATCCCACTTCCATAGAAACCGCATGAACTGGCATATCGCTGTGCTCCAGCAAAGATTTTGCCTTATCGATCCGTTTATCAATCAAATAGGAATTGATAGAGGTATTCATCTCCCTCTTAAACAGCCGTGATAAGTAATTCGGATTTAAGTACACAACATCTGCAAGATCATTGCGTGAAATCGCGGTGCAATAATGATTATCCAGGTATTCCTTCACCCGGCTTATAATGGAATCAGTTTTTTCCGTCATTTCCGTATATTCCATAGACTTTTCAATCAGATAATCCGCATACTGTTTCATATATTCTATAGACTGGAGCGCCAGGTCTGACAGAGTCTCTGCTTCTTTGCTGTCAAACAGCTTATGCATCTCCACATGATTTTTTCTCAGATACTGGTAGACCAACTGTTCTACATCCATGCGGAACATCCGGAGTACAAAGCTGTTGATCTGCTTTTCAGAGGCCAGCTGTTCTAAATAGTCCGTAATCATCCCGCTCAGTATCTTTTGCCCCCCGCTGTGGAAGACAGTTTCCCAGATTTCCAAATCCGGCATGTTATAGCCGATCTTCTCTCTGGTCTTGACACTCTTACAGGTTATTACCTTCTCATCTGATTCGATCAGGCCGGTTAACAGATTTTTAAGTTCCATGAGTTGACCATAAATACCATCAATTGTGGTTATCTCACTCACGGCTCCGTAAAGTTCCAGATGTTCCTGCTTTTCCAGATACTCGATCAGCCGCCATGCCGTATTTTGGATGTCTATCAAATTACAGATATCCGGCTCCAGTTTTAAACACAGTCCGAACTGCCCTTCATTTTCTGTAAAGTCATAGACACTTTCATAATAAGTATCCTTATAGAATTCCCGCAGCATTTTTCTGATCCGGTTCCTGTAAATACGCAGATACTCATCTGTATCGCGCCCCAGAGAGGGCATGATCCGAAAAAGTATCACCGCAAAATGATGATCCTGTGTAAAAGGAAGCTTATCACTGCAAATCCTTTCCCAGACGATTTCTTTCCTCTCCTCAAAAAAGCCTTTCGTTAAGTCAAGCCAGAAGTGTTCCTCAATTACATGGGAATGGGCGGCCAGATATTCACTTTATTTCCTGTAAGCGCCTATTTTTTCATATTCCAGACATCGCTTTACCGAAGATGCAATTCCCTTTGATAAAGAATGTTCATCGACCGGTTTCAAATAGTATTCCAGGCTCTTTAACTCAATCGCCTTCTTTGCATATTCAAATTCAGCATAGCTTGTCAAAAACATGGCCTCCAGCCGTATATTCCGACTGCGGACCCACTCCAAAAGTTCCAGGCCGCTTTCCCCCGGCATCTCTATATCGGTAAGCAGGATATGGATATTCTGTTCCAAAATTATTTCTTTTGCCTGCTTTGCGCTCGATGCTGTGTAAATCTCATTGATGCCGAGACTACTCCAGTCTATTTTTTTACAAATCAGCTCCAGAACGTATGAATCGTCATCTACAATTAGAATATTCATTTCCCTGGTTCCTTTCCGGCCTCTTGCCCCGCTCTTTACATCTTTTCCCATCCCCGGCCGGCAAGACCAGCCAAATCCAGATGATTCACATGTTTTATAGTTTCCAGGATATCCCCGGGGATGTTGTGGCTTCCAACAAAGGCGGTACTTAAAGCACCAGCCAGAGCCGCAATAGTATCCGTGTCTCCGCCCATGGAAGCCCCCATACAAATAGCCTTAAAGACATCACCGCCTGCCATTGCGAATGCTCCGAACACGGCTCCGCAGACATCAGACGAGGATAGACCATTGCCCAGAACCTCATGGAGCCAGTCCATAAGCTGGCATTCATCCATCTCCCTGCTTTTTGTAACCACCTCTTTAATTCTGGCCGATGAAGAAGGCGAGCTGCGGATTTCTTCCACAAACTCAAGCAGCCGCTCTCCGCCTCTCATAGCTGCGTCGATAATCTCTTCAAAGCTTTCTCCCAGAAAGGCAGCGCGCAGTGCAAATCCATAAGCCCCTGCAGCTTCCATCGCCTCCGATGTATTGTGAGTGGGCACAAGACACCGCCATATATGAACCGCCAGTTGATCCTCATCCTGCCCCGGTGAGAACAGGAATACACAGGGCGTCCTCATAATTCCTCCGCAGGTGGTCCCTTCCCTGCCGCTCTCATAGGGTGAGACTCCACCTTTGATGTCTGTCAGCGCTTTTGCAGCACTGGGGCCAATGTACTTTTTCTCCATGGCATTCGATTCATTAATCCATCGAAGAAGTCCCTCCACCGTAGCCTCCACAGTTACTTCTCCCGCTTTTTTATATTCTTCCAAAAGGATCAGGTTTTCCTCACTGTCATCCGTTATGCTCCCTGTAGGCAGATCCTTATGTAATTTGGAATACCTTGTATCAATAAGACTGGTTACCCAGCCTCCAAACTTCCTTATAATTTCCTTCCTGGTCATAAATTCTGTGGCCATCCCCATGGCATCCCCAGTCACAAATGCCTCCAGAACTGCAGTCAGCCGATTTTCTATTACTTTATCTGTCATATCAGAATTCTCCTTCTGTTTCCATAATCATTCACGTATGCCATACTTTTCCGTCTTTCCTGCTCACAGGAATCGTCAACTCTACAACCGCACCTCCCTGAGGGCTGTTATAAAACCGGACTCTGCATTTTTCTCCAAAATGGTATTGCAGGCGTTTTATACTGTTTGTGATACCGATTCCTGTTCCATTATCCCGTTGCAGGGATTCCCCCTTCTGTAGTCTGGACAGAATTTCTTCCGAAAATCCATCACCTGTATCTGTTATAAAAATATGGATTACAGGCTCCCTGTCACCATTTTCCTCCATAACGGTTATGGAAATATCCACCGGCCGTTCCAGTGCAACCGTATTCTTTACCGCGTTCTCAACAAAAGTCTGAATAATCAAAGGCGGTATATAGCAATCTATCGTGCGTGGATCCTGTTCAATATAATAGTTAAATGTCCGGCGATAACGGATGCTTTGAATCTTTAAGTAATTCTTGACATAAGACAGCTCATCCCGGATTAATTCCTTACGCATATCGCTCTTTAACAGATAACGGAAATATTCGGAAGTCAAACGCAACATCTGCCTGCATTCATCATACTTTTCCAGTTCCACCATGTTGTAAGCCAGATTTAAACAGTTTAAATAAAAATGAGGGCGAATCTGAAGCTTCATAAATTCGATTACTTCCTTCTGTTGTTCCATCTGTTTTTCATAAAGAGATATTTTCAGATTTTTAATCTGTTCAGCCAGATTACGGAACTGTAAATCCGCCTGCTCCAACTCCAGTATCCTGGCGCTGTCGAGCTCGGGGAGTTCCTCTCCCCCATACCCGGAAAGGCCTTCACAAAATGTCTGAATCGGTTTTATAATATGGCGCACTGTGTAGTAAAAATAAAAGAACAGACCAAACGCCGTTCCAATCGTAATCGCCGCCAGAATCAGCTGAAGCCAGAGAATATTCTGAAATATCCTTGAGACAGGAATAAAGTAACGGATTGCAAACGGCAGTTTATCAAACGTTCTCTGTATCTCGATGTATTTAGAAAAGAAACCGGTCTTCTCCAAATATGGTTCTATTTTGCCGGGTATCTCCGTCAGGCTGTCTCCATTTAAACTGGTTAAGATCAAGCTGTCTTCCTCCGCGTCGCTTAAACTGCTCATTAAATCTGACATCTCCTTTGCTGTAAGCCAGTATCCAAACCGTATATTCTGGTATTTCAGGGTCTTAATCAGATATATCTCGCCATCCTCTTCCGCAATAGACCAGCCATCCATTTTTGAATACTCATTAATCCGGCCTTCTCTGATAAGGGTCACAATCGTATTCTCAATTCCAAATTCTCCGGAAGACGCTTCACATGCAATATACCGATTTCTGTCCGGGAAATACAGAAAAAAATGAAATTGTGCAGCATAATCAAAAAAATAAATACTGAATACATTATTTAACTGTTCCTGTCCCTGCAGCTGTTCCAGCGATTTATCAGCAGCGTTCAGTGCCATTTTCAATGGAGTGTAGAGTGTCCCCTCGCCCTGTGTGTAATCAATTATCATCTTCGCCTGGTTCCTGGTAATGGCGGCGATCTCCCGGTCCACGGAATCCATATTGGCCTTAACTGCCATCATCGCATACTGCTTCTGTTCATATCTCGTATAGATAATTGCAGCACAGTTAAGGAGAATGCTGAATACCAGTCCGACAGTGAGAATACCAAGGACAGGGCTGATCCGCCTCATCAGATTCTTTTTTCTATTCTTTTTTTTATCTTCACTCACTGGCCATCCCCCTCATATTCCATTCCCATTAAGCCCGTTAAGGAACTTGTTGTCTGCTCTCATTATAGCGAAAAGTTCCCGCATTCGTCAAACGACAGAGAATCAGCCCTCTTTCCCCGCAGAAGGCTGATTTCCCATCCCCTTTATTCACCTTTAATGGCTTTCGTATATGCCTTCGCCTGAGAGGAAATAGTCTCATGAATTTTTTCAATTCCGGCCTGGTCCATCCGCTCATTTAAATCGGTAATCCCTCCATCGGTATCGTCCACCATTCCGTTAATCAGAGGATTCAGATATTGGGAGATCAACTGGTTAACCGCCGTAACCTCTGCCTTAACAGAATCGTCATCCGCAGGAAAGCCCATAATCGTATTATCCACCACATAGGGTCTCATCGTATCGTAAACACTGGTGATAAACTCATAATGTTCCGGCTTTAAGCTCAGTTCCGGTACACTGTAATAAAAGCCGGTGAGCCCCATTCCTTCTTTGGTAAATGCCGGGTGTTCTGCTGAATTCAGTGACTTATAATTACCGTTGTCCGTCACCTCATAGTCTTCTCCCAAAATCCCGCAGTCCAAAAGCTGATACAGCTCCTGATTCGTTCGAAGTTCCAGCATAAACTTTAACGCTTCCACCGGATGTGGACTGGCTTTGGGAAGTCCAAACGCGGTATGCATCGGATGTTTCTTCAGAACTCTCTGTCCCATGGCACCAAAATTGACCATCTTGATTTCCCAGTCAGGATTGGAGGTTAGTGCAGGGGAATAGATTAAGTTAAATGCCTCCCCCGTCGCATAGGATATGGTACTGGCGTATTTCCCCGATAAAAACTGTCCGGCGGAGTCTACATTTGCGGAAATGATATCACTGTCAATCCAGCCGTTCTCCACCCATTCTCTTGCAGTTTCTACCCCCTTTTTAAAAGAATCTGTTTTAGAGTACACAACCACTCCCTGATCCCCCTTTAAATCATACGCCAGGTTGTTCGACATCGCATACCAGCCGTTTAAAAGCTGAAACATTTCATTTACTCTTCCGCCTCTGTCCGAACATGGTACCATTGTGGACTCATATTCCTTAATTCCTGCAAAGTAAGCTTCCATGGAGGCGATATCCGTGATTTCCGGAAGATTATACTTCTTTCTCAAATCTTCCCTGTAGGTAAAACCGATCTCGATCAGATCATCCGAGGTAGATGGTATATTGTAGATCTCCCCATTAATCTCACACTTTTTCCAATCTTCCTCCGGGATTGAATCCCAAAGTTCGGGAACTTCTTTCTGAATCATTTCTTTTAATGGCAGATACGCTCCATCCAGGGCGTTGGTCTGGAATTTTGCCCATGTCGCTGTATAAATCAGATCCACATCATTACCTGTGGTCAGGAGCAGATTATATTTCGAACCGTCGAAAGCCAGAGGAACCACTTCAATTGTAATATTCAGCTTTTCTTTTAAAACAGCATTTGCCTGCTCTACAATTTTGTCCATATTCTTAGGCGCTGCCACACAGGTAGCTATCTTTAAATGGATCGTTTCTCCTTCTGCTTTTCCACTTTTTTTCTGTCCTGTTTCACCTGCTGTCTGTGTAGTCTCCTCCCCCACCAAAGCCTTTTTTGCTCCGCATCCGGTTAGCAGCTGTATCGATGCTGCAGTACAGAAAACAACAGAAACAACCTTTTTCATAATCTTTTTCATCTACTTGCCTCCTAAGTAAAAATATTATTCTTTTACGGCGCCTACTGTAAGCCCTTCTACAAAATATCTCTGTACAAAGGGGTATGCCAACAGAATTGGCGCCGTTGCCACCACCGCCATCGCCATCTTGATGGACTCCCCCGGGAACTGCATCCCCTGAACTGCCGCACCTGAGGTCGCTGCCATCCTCTGAACTGACATCATATTATGAAGGTAATACTGTATTGGAAAATCTTTCGGCCGGTTTAAAAACAGCATGGGCAGATACCAGCCATTCCAGTAATTCAAAGCCAAAAACAGGCCAACAGTGGCAAGTGCAGGCTTTATAAGCGGAAGTACCAGGCGGGCAAAAACAGTAAAGTCCGTAGCTCCGTCTATCCTCATAGATTCCATTAGAGAATCAGGAATAGAGGTTGTAATAAAGCTTCTCATCAGAATGATTAAAAACGGACTGGTAAGTCCTGGAAGTATCACAGCAAGAAGATTGTCCTTAAGCCCCAGAATGGCTGCCACCATAATATAAAATGGAACAAGTCCACCCGAAAACAACGTCGTAAAATAAAAGAAAAACGAAAAATAATTTCGGTACTTAAACTTCCTGCAGTTTAAAACATATCCGGCCAGTGCCGTAACAATCAGCCCCGCCCCGGTACCGGCAGCGGTAATAAAAAGTGTTACCTCATAAGATCTTATCACTTCTCCTGCGGATGCGAAAATATAATTATATGCATGGACAGACCATTTTTCCGGAAAGAAAGTGTAACCATTCCGTAGTATTGTATTATTGTCTGTAAAAGATGCGATTAATATCATCACCATCGGCAGAAGACTTGTCAGAACGAGCAGCGATATAAAACAATAGGATATCACATCCAGTTTCGTCAGTTTTTTCTTCATTGACCTGTCTCCCTAAAATAAGGCATAATCCGGATTTGACCGTTTCACGAAATAATTACACGACAGCACCACAAACAATCCGAAAAATGACTGATATAAACCTGCTGCTGTTCCAAGCCCTACATCAAAGGAATTCTGCAGCAGACGGAATACAAAAGTGTCAAAGATGTCTGTCTGTTCATAGAGCAGGCCATTCGTCCCCACCAACTGATAGAACAGTTCAAACTGTCCTCTTAAAATATTTCCTATGGCCAGCAGAAGCAACGTAATAAAGGTAGGCGTCAACTGAGGCAGGGTAATATATCGTATCTGCTGATATGCGGATGCTCCGTCAATCTGCGCCGCCTCATAATAATCCTTACTGATTCCACTTAAGGCCGCCAGATAAATGATCATTCCATAGCCTGTATTTTTCCAGAGATAGATGAGAACTATGATATATTTCCAGATTCCAGGCGTGGTATAGGCATTAAACCCTGCCGCCCCCATTTCTTCCCGAACAAAATGGGTAACAGCGCCGGAATTGCCGTTCAGCATTGCGTAAGCAAATACCTGCACGATGACATAAGAGATGACGTAAGGAAACAGAATCACTGACTGCGAAATTTTTTTAAATTTCTTGGAGGACAGACGATGGATCAGAACCGCCACTAACACCTCCAGAATATTCCCTGCAACGATAAATACCAGATTGTACAGTACCGTGTTTCTAGTCAGATAACCAAGGCTTCCGTTTTGGATCAGAATTTTAAAGTTTGTAAGACCGATAAATGGACTTCCAAACAGACCACCCCGGAAATTATACTGTGTAAACGCATAATAGATTCCTGCCATGGGACCATAGTTGAAAATCAGAAAAAATAACACTGCAGGCATGATCATAAGAAACAATCTCCAGTTTTTTCTGACTTCTGCAGCAAAACCCTGATTCCTTTCTCCTTCCCGCCGTTTATGGGAATTTACCGTTTTTCTCATATTCATATCATCCACCTTTTTAAGACTCTGTTTCACGGTTTTAACAGCAGTTCTTCCATACACCGCCCCTGGGCCTCTTCCATGGAAACCCCAAGCATGTACGCAAATGTCGGTGCTTCGTCGATAATCCGCTGTCGCTCCATCACCGCCCCCGCCTTTACATCGGGTCCGCTCATAAAAAAGATAGGCTGAGGACCTTTGTGCGGAAGATGGCCATGGGAGGATACTGAAAATTTATAGTCAGAATTATCTGGTTTTACAATCACCTGGCCAGATACCGCATTTCCAAAGGCGGTTCCGGTACCGCCTTCCATAATATACTCAAAACCGCCTTCCAGATGGTGTTCCGTCTTAGCCTCCGCCTTTGTAAAGACCGCTTCCACTCCATAAATTGGATTCTTAATCACATCAGCTAAGACAGCTTCCAGCTTTTCCCTGGCCTGTCGATCCTCCGGATCTCTCATATGAACCTGTGTGGAAAGAGAAGCCGAGTTACAGAAAGCTTCCCAGCCAGTTATCGTACCCGACTGGTCGAGACGGATCAACCCGGCTTCTGCAAGCAGAACATTGGGCTGGAACATCCTTTTTACCGCCAGGTGACCGTGGTCACTGACAACAGCAATATTTGTAAAATCATCAAGGCCTGCCTCCTTCACCTCATCGAGTATTCTTCCCAGCCAATCATCATGAACCATCAGCGCTTCCTCTATTTCCCGGCCATAAACTCCATGGACGTGTCTCATATGATCGAGATGAGCCACATGCATGAAAAGGACATCCGGCTGTCTTGTTCTGATAAGATCACAGGCGCATCCGACAATCGCTTCATCGACGAAGAATCTGGCCAGTTTCTTATAGACATGCATATGTTTTCTTAAAACTCCGCCATCTGCCAGCACACTCTCCGATGAAGAACCTATAAGAACCTCTTCCAGATTACCGGCTCCACGTTTCGGCCATATCTCAGGCACATTCCAGTCAGAAGCCGGATCGCCGCCCATACACGGCCACCCCAGGCATGCTGTGGTATATCCCGCAGCATGGGCAGCGTCGAGAATCGTAGGAACCGCAATCTGATCCCGGTACCAGTACCAGTCCATCTCTCTGCTGAATGGGTCCACAATCTCATTGTGGCAGATATGATGGCGTTCCGGATATGTTCCTGTAATCATGGAAACATGCGAAGGATAGGTAAGCGCCGGATAAATTCCACGCATCCCTCCGCGCACTCTGGCCGAGTTCTTTAACAGACGGTTAAAATTCGGCAGTTCCTTTATGCATGGTATGTCCTCGTCAAATAGTGCATCGATCGACATGACAATCAGCTTATTTCTTTTCAACGGCCATTTTCCTTCTTTCTCATTTTATCACCTGTTATTTCTCATACACTTCTTATCACTTTTGTTCTCTTATATCCTACCTTTATTTTTTTCAAATTTCTATAACAGGAGGGACCATAACCTATCACAAATGTGACCTTTTGCATTAACTCTAACAAAAAAGATGACAGCCGTCATTTTTATTTGACATTTGTCATCTTTTCCATATGATTTAGCACCCAAAAGACCACAGCTTCAGATGTTCAATTCTTACAGTTCCCATAGTCATGATCCTGTTCCGGCACTGTCCGCTGTCCGAGTAAAGCCGGCATGTATGGACATTCCTATATTCGTCAGCAAATACTTCCACCGAACTCTGGTCCATAAAAATATGAAGATCCAGCCTTTCCTTATCCTGCAGATAAAGATTACTCCTACTCACTCCATGATTCCACTTATCTGAATGATTCCGGTCCACCCGGAGTTCTCCGTTCTTTAAATCTGCTGTGATATCTGTGTAGAAGTCCTCCGTTCCGCAAAGCCTGAGGATACAACACTCCGCCTGGCTTTCCTTCAAATTAATGGAAAGCTTCATTTCATAGATCCGGACGTCCGGCAAAAAAAACGGTGTTTCTTCTGTTATAGATTCTTCTGATACAGAAATCATTTCCCTCCGTCTTAAACTCTCTAATTCTTTTACAGGAATAAATTGCAGAGAATGATCATCGAGCAGTCTGACCTCTCTGGGAATTCCGAAAAAACCACACCACTCCTCTTTTTCCGAAGGGCCGTGCCCATTCCACCACGGCATCCAGTCCCATCCACCTGCCCACCCAAACATGATTCTTCGCCCGTCTTCATCTTCCAGCGTCTGAGGCGCATAATAGTCAAACCCCCAGTCTACCTCACCTTCCCTGGTACAGCAGAACTTTCCTGTCTGATAATCCAGTTGTCCCGTCATATAGACCGTCTTCCGTTCCCCTGCTCCCACTGGTGAAAAAGTCAGAACATCGGTTCCTTCGATCGAATAGAAATCAGGACACTCCCACATTTCTCCCCATTCCCCCCTGCTCTCAGCCATTACACTCTTGTATTCCCATTTTTTTAAGTCTGCTGATTTGAAAAGCAGAAGCTTCGCATAGCCATCTTTTTTTGTACCACAGATCATATAAAAAGAATCATCATGGCTCCAGACCTTTGGGTCGCGGAAATCGCATTCATCGTAACCAGCCGGCGCCCGCAGTACGGGATTTCCCTCATACTTTTCAAAGGTGATCCCATCCGAACTCTCAGCGAGGCACTGTACCTGCACAAAACCATGTTCTCCACTGCTGGTTCCTGTATATAAGAGATACAGCTTTCCATCATATTCGATGGAAGTTCCGGAAAAACATCCTCCCTGTTCGTGAGAATCGTAGTTCTCGCTCGGTGCCAGGGCAACCGGAAGATAAGTCCAGTCTACCAGATTATCACTTACCGCATGGCCCCAGTACATTTCTCCCCAGGCAGGCTTAAATGGATTAAACTGATAAAACAGATGGTACTGTCCGTGAAAATAGATTAATCCGTTCGGATCATTAATCCATCCGCTTTCAGCCATAAAATGAAATTGCTGGCGCATCTTACCCTGTCCTGCGGTCTCTCTCTTTTCCTGGATAGCCCGCTCCGCTTTTTCAATATTTTTCTTCAACTGCAAGCTGCTCATTTCTGTCATTTCTCCTTACATCATTCTTCCCTTTTCATCATGCTTTCAACATCTTCCCAGTACGGGATACTGACAGAAGCACCGTTTCGCCCTACCGCCAGCCCAGCTGCGGCCGTAGCCGTCTCCAGCGCTGCCTTCACAGTCATGGATTTACTGATACACGCCAGATAATAGCCACCAAACGTATCTCCGGCCGCCGTAGTATCTACAACAGATACCTGATTTGCCGGCAAGTGGAAGAAATCACTTTCTGACTGGTAATAGACCCCTTCTTCCCCGACCGTCATCACAAGTATGGCTGCTGGATACTTCTGATGAAGACGTTCCAGAATTATTTGATAGTCACCCTCATCACATTCTGCCAGATACTTCGCCTCTATCTCATTTACAAAAAAAATATCTACCATTTCCAGCGGATATCCCTGCATGTCTTCCGTAACCGGAGACGCGTTAAACACCACAGTCATCCCCTTTTCGCTGGCCTTCCGGATAGCATAGGAAACGAGAGAGGTTTCATTCTGAAGCAGGAGATAATCTCCTTTCCCAAACGGTTCCGACGCGCGGTCCACATCTTCCCTGGTGATTTCCTTATTAGCACCGCCATAGACAATGATTGCATTTTCTCCTCCGGCCACCTGTATGACTGCGCTTCCACTCACCCCTCCGGTTCTCCGAACCAGTTCCAGGTGGACATTTTCTTTTTCCAGCACGGAAAGCAGTTCTCCGCCGTCACTCCCCACTGCGCCGGCATGAAAAACCTCGCCGCCAGCCCTTGCTATGGCGACGGACTGATTCAGCCCCTTACCCCCTGGATAAACATGACACTCCTCTGCCGATATTGTCTCCTGACCTTTTACAAAATGATTAACCTGATATACCTTGTCAATATTCAATGAGCCTAAATTAAGAATTTTCATATATTTCTTTATCTCCTGCGCTTTTTATCTCTATGGAACGACAGTAGAAACGGCTTCCCTCTCTGACCGCCAAACCGATGCAGCCTGCCAGATATGGTCTGTCCTGATCCAAAACAGTAAGAACCGTGTTCTGAAGCTTCGCCTGAATCCTGTTTCCAGTAACATTGACTGTAATCCGGTACGTCTGTCCGTGCTCCCATTCGCAGGGAATCTCTCCCAGTACGATCATTCCCTGTCTGGTTTTCTTCATCACGGCAAACGTACGATCTGAGCGAAAACCTGCAAGGTAGCTTCTCACGGCGCCTTCCACCCGGACCGCCACATAATGCTCATCTCCGATTACCGGTTCCAGTTCCGCCGTCACCTCATAGTCCTTCCAGCCGTGATGTCCTGTATAGCATTCCGCATAATCGGAGCAGGAGATCAATGCCCTGCCCTCTTCCAGACAGAACTGGCCTTTCAGCCGGGTAAACTGGCTGATTTCCTTATGGACCGGAGTCCAGTACTCAACCCGTTCTTTTGAGAAATCAATCGTATATTCCGGAGCTCCTGTAACATAAAAATCATCCACCATAACAGTTAATACCGAAGCCTCTGATTGTTCCGGATTTATGGTAAAAACGAATCCGGCTTCATCAAGCAGTACTCCCTGCATTACCGGAATTTTAAAGTCCAATTCCTGCCACATTCCCGCCTTTAATTCCATCTCACTACTTGAGTAAATCTCCTGCGTCTCCGCGTTTCTGACATACAAAGCCGCACGGCACGGCACACCGTATCCCGGAAGGAATGCGCTTCCATGAATCTCCTGTCCCGGATAAACCAGCGGTGAAAAAGCCGGATCATATCTGCTGTCATGAAAATCCGCAGGTCTTAAGTAGGTCTTTTTAAAAGCAAATATTCTGCCTCCTGGCTCTGCTGGTCCTGCCGACAGCTTCAGGCTCCTTTTCCCTGTATGGGCGGCTTCGTCGGTATTGACCATGACTGTTTCCTGAATTTTACCTTCTTTCTCCTCTCCGTTTCTTAGCAAAAAGGCGTGTGTGGAACCGGAAAATTCAAAATGGCAGCTGTCAATCCGTGTTTCTATAATGGTGCCAAATGGTTCCGGCAGTTCTTCCCCTGCCAGATTCCATGCCTGCTTTATCATATAGCAGGCCCCATAAGGAATATCCTGATTGTTCAGAGAACCTATAACACTGGAGCAGGCGACAAAATCATTGATAGGCTCCCTGAGTGCCTGGCTGATAACGGAAAGACCTCCTCGTACTCCCATAATCACTGCAACATTTCCCACATTGCAGTCTGTATCCCAGCCGCACCGATTACAGATATTTAACGTTTCTGAAAAATCACCGTTTCCATACAGCAACGCCAGAATTATAACTGCCGTATTAGGTATAATGTGACAGTTTCCTGGATATTTGTCATATCCATAGTGTTCCTGAATATATTCCAGACAGCTCTCCGGAGTTCCCGGATGCTCCATATAAAAACGCATCACCTCTTTGACTATCTTATAATATCCGCTTTCCTCCGGAAGATAAGAAAGCCCCTTTTCAATAATCGAAATGATATTTTTTTCCTCAAATGCTGCACTGATACATGCTGCGATAAATATTCCGCCATGGCTGCCATCGCCTCCATGAGTCACTCCCGCCGCCTCTCTCGCCAGCTTTGCTGCCAGATCAGGATTTCCCGGCGCGACAAGTCCCCAGGAATCGATAAATATCTGGCCTCCAATCTGTTCGGCGACAGCTCGCCCATTCTGCCGGATGCTTCCGCTTCGCGGAGCGGGAATGCCGTCGTGCAGGTTTAGATAAGCCGTGTGCTCCGTCGAGCATCCATAGCCTCCCCACCAGAAAAATCCATGCTCGAACGGCACGTAATTAAGCAGTGCCTCTGCGACATCCTCAGAACACAGTTTCTCTTTTTTCCCTGAATCTTCCAGAGCCCTTATAAAAAACAGAGGCCCGTTACTGTCATCATCCGCTGCAAAACGATTGTATTTTACGGCATACCCCGTCAGCCTGCCGTAAACATCTCTGATCTTCTTGCTGGACCAGCCTTCCACCGGAGCCCCCAGCCTGATTCCAATGATCTTGGCCAGCCAACCGGCATATATTTTTTCTATGTATTCCTTCCTCATCCTGCTCAATTTTCTCCTCCTTATCCCTTTACGCTTCCGCTGGTCATACCTTCTATAAACCTCCTGCTGAACAACAGATAGACTACAATAATCGGTGTAATTGTAATCGCACTGGCAGTGTAGATTCTGGCCATATTCGATGAGTACTCTCCCACAAACTTTACAAATCTTGTCGCCAGCGGTTTCAGTGCATCCGTCGCAATAAAGGTATTCGCCCAAAGGAATTCATTCCAGACATTTACGAATATAAGTATGGTTATGGTAAATAACATCGGCTTTGCAATCGGAAGTATAATACGGAAAAAGACCGATGCATCACTGCAGCCATCCACTCTGGCAGCTTCCTCCAATTCCCCCGGTATATCTGCGAGATACGTTCTTAAAAGAAGCATATTAAACGGAATCTGCATGGCAATATAGATCAAAATCAGACTTATCCGGCTGTTTACAAGTCCAATTTTATTAAACATAAAATAGTCGGGTACGATGTAGAGAAAACCCGGAAGGGAAATAGCAACAAAAAAGTATCCTGTCAGAAAACCTTTTCCCTTAAATTTCATCTTGCTGAGCGCATATGCGCACATGCTGATCAAAAACAGTACGACTGCAATTACCACCGCCGCAATAAACAGGCTGTTTAAAAACGCGGTTGTATATCCGCCGACTTTCCAGGTCTCGGCCCAATTGGTAAATATCCACTTTGCCGGCAGTCCAAATGGTTTTTGTTTGACATCTCCGTCCGTTCGGAAGGAGTTCAGATAAACCTGCAGGATTGGAATCGCCTGGACGATGACAAGACAGATTAAAAAGAACCATTTAATAAAAGATGTGACTTTCTTTTTCATGACTCGTCCAGACCTCCCATCTTTGAAGCTTTGCTTTGCAGCAGATAGAACACAAAACAGATTGCGCACTGAATCACGCAGAGTGCGCTTGCATAACCGGCTCTGTATTTGGTAAACGCATTCTTATAGATCCAGGTTGCCAGGATTTCCGTACTGTTGGCCGGACCTCCATTAGTCATAACATACACGTAATCAAAGGTCAGGAAAGACCACATCACTGTCATAATTAAGACGAATGCAATCGTCCGTTTAATAGCCGGTACCGTAATATACCATATTTCCTGGAATACATTGACCCCATCCACCCTTGCTGACTCGTAAAGAGAGGGGTCCACCTGCTGCAGTGCCCCAAGGAACATAATCATAACGAACCCCCACCAGTGCCATAAATCGACAAATGCCACAGAATAGAGCGCTATTTTCGGATTTCCAAGCCATAATGTCTCTGCCAGCCCAGTGAGTCCTATCTGGCCGAAGAACTGGTTGATCCCGTAAAATGGATTATAGTACGCAGTAAACACTTTTCCGATTACGGCTGCCGACAGGACATACGGAATAAAATAAACAGTCCTCAAAGCCATCTGAAACCGCTTAACCCTGCTCACCATAACTGCCACAGTAAAACCCAGTACAATGGGAACCGTCAAGAAAATCGCGGTCCATTTAAGATTATTGACCACGGCTGTTATAACAACCGGATCCTGTGTAAATATTTCCTTAAAATTATGAAAGGCGACAAACTTTGGATCTCCAAGTCCGTTCCAGTCAAAGAAAGACATGACCAGGGTACTTAACGCAGGGATCGTTACCAGACAGAGATGTACCATAAACGCTCCCAGAACAAACAGGTATGGTACAACATTTTTCTTCTTTCGTCTTACCGCTGCTGTATCTTTTTCCATTTCATTTCTCCTTTCCGCCACAGAATAACATGGCAGGGAAACTTCCCCGCCATGTTGTCCCGCACTGCGTCTTATGGCAGCTGTGGTGCCGAACCGTCTGCCACTGCAGCTTTTACAAGTTCTTCTACCCTGTTTAAATAATCATCCACGCCCAGCTGTCCAAGGAAAAGCGCGTCTGTATTTTCATTCATGTAGTTACGGGCTGTACTGGGGAAGAATGTCCATGAACAGTATCCAACCTTTCCGGAATCCATTCCATCAAACAGGGCCTGGTACATATCAAGCATCTTTTCATTCATGCCGTTAAAGCTTTCCGGATCAATCGTCTTAATTGGGAATGGCTGGAAACCGGCTTCCACGACACCTCTAATATGAGTTTCCAGATTGCCTGTATAGATCCAGTTAAGTACCTCCGCTGCAAAATCAGGATCCTTGCAGGACTTATTAACTGCAAAGCATCCTCCTGTCGCCAGAGGAAGAATTCTTCCTGATCCGTCATGAATTTCCGGCATAACTTCTACATCCCATTTGCAGTCAGGATACGTAGTGATCAGCGAATTACTGGCCCAGGTTCCATCTATCATCATGGCCGCATTTCCATTGGCAAATAAGGAAACCATATCGTCACCTGTAAGTGCCTGGCTTTTTTTATCTCCGATATAGCCCTTCTGCCACCAGTCCACCATGGTTTCAATACCTCCTTTGATCTGTGGATCAGTCCATGAACGGCCGCCTTCCAGCGCTTCCTTCATGGCGTCCGGTCCGGCGTAACAACTTAAGAATGTCGAATACAGCCAGTCCACAGCCCCCTGATAATCCGAATTGCCAAAGGAAAATGGAATGATCCCTTTCGCCTGCGCATCATCACAGAGCGTCAGCAGTTCATCAAGGGTCTCCGGTTTCTCCCAGCCGTTTGCCTCAAATACATCTGTGTTATAATAGATCACCATCCCTTCAAATGAATTGGGAAGAGAGTAAAGCTTTCCGTCATAATAGCTCGTACCATACGCCCAGTCGTAGAACAAATCTTTCCAGTTATATTGATCCGCATAAGCTGATAAATCAATAATACGCTCTGCTTTTGCGTATTCAACCGCATCTGTCGGCCCATTTAAGTGGAATAAGTCGGGACCGCTGCCACCTGCCACCTGTACCTGCAGACTCTGTGCATCTGATGCCACGTCTATCGTAATATTATCGTTTGGAAAAGCTGCTTTAAGCTGTTTATCAAAATAATCCTTCCGAAGTTCATCTGCTTCTGCCGTGACAGATTCCATGGAAATCACTAGAGTTCTTCCCCCCTCTTTGGCCGCAGCCCCCAGCTCTGTGGCCTCCTGTGTCCCGGAATTCTCCGCTGCTCCCGAAGCCGCATCATCCACATTTTTTCCTCCGCAGGCGGTTAATCCAAATGCCATAATCCCGGTAAGCCCCAATGCAGCAATCCGTTTCATTTTCCTCATAGTTTCGTTCCTCCTTGATTAACCCTTACAGTTTTATTCTCTCTTTTTCTCATCTTCATAACATTCTAACCAACAAACAGATGCGCGCAACCAACTGTATTGTAGCTTTATCATAATTCAACTTTTTTTGTATGTCAACCGTTTTCATATATTTTCTGTCAACCGTTACCATGTTTGTAAAAACCTTCTGAAAATCCATACCTTTTTTTGTAAAAAAATTCCCATACTTTTTTTCTCCCATATGCTATAATGAATTCTAAAGTAAATAAAAGGGAGATTAAGATGGCAAAAATTACAATCAACGATGTTGCCAAGCATGCCGGAGTTTCTATTACCACTGTCTCAAGAGTCCTGAACAATCGTGGATATATCAGTGACGCAACCAGAGAGAAGGTACAGGCCAGCATTAATGAGCTTGGTTTTATTCCCAATGAACTCGCCCGTTCCTTCTTCACCTGCAGCAGCAATTTAATCGGTCTTATCATACCTACTACTGCGAATCCCTTCTTTGGTGAACTCACATTCTATATAGAAAAACAACTTTCTAAGGAAGGATATAAGCTTTTCATCTGCAACAGCATTAATGAAAATGAGAATGAGAAAGAGTATCTCCGAATGCTCCAGGAAAATCGTGTGGATGGGATTATCGTAGGAAGCCACAATCTTAATATTGCAGAGTATGACAAACTGCCATTAAAGGCAGTATCCGTAGAACGCGTGCTTAATGACTCCATCCCGGTGATACAATGTGACAACTACCAGGGCGGCCGGATTGCCACTCAGACTCTGATCCATGCAGGCTGCCGCAAAATACTGTGCCTGTCCGGTGATTTCAAACTGAATGCCCCTGCCAACAGCCGTTACACCGCACATAAGGACTGCATGGCTGAGCATGGTCTTCCATATCATATTGAGAGCATCCCTTTTACCGTGTCCAATGAGGAAAAGATTGCGCGAATTACAGAAATTATGGATTCCTGTACTGATATTGATGGTGTTTTTGCAGGTGATGACATACTGGCTTCGATTGTTTACAACTATGCTGTACAACACCGGATAACAGTCCCAGAACGATTAAAAATCATAGGTTTTGACGGCACGGAAGCGATCCATACCATATTTCCTGCCCTCACGACGATTCAGCAGCCAATTGAATTTCTGGCTGAAAAATCCGTCCGTCTGCTGCTCTCTCTGATCAGAGAAGAGCATGTACCGCCGGTAACTACCCTGCCTGTAGACCTGTATCGCGGTGGTACGGTTTAATATGGCTGTACTGCTTTAGAAACTCACTAATTGGAAAAGAGGCTGAGACACCTATTATGTGTTACAGCCTCTCTCCTAACTTAGTTTCCAGTCACCAGCCTTACTCAAAATCCAAAAATGTTGCTTATCCTGTTTAAAGTTCCGGCGCTATAATATATTTCCCCAGCGATCTCAGTTTTGGATCTGCCAGTATCTTCCCCAGCTTTTCCAGACCGCACACTTCATAAACCATGCTGCTGACATCAATCCGGCCCGAATCAATCAGATCCAGCGCCCGCTTCTGGGTGTATGGATTAATATAGGATGCCTTTAAAACCAGTTCTTTCTGGAACACGGTAAATGGCTTTACCGCAACGGTTTCGTCCGGCTTTATAAGCCCAAACATCATGACAACCGCCTGTTTCCCGGCAATCTCTATCGCCTGCTCAATGGTGGACGGACGTCCCACGCATTCAATGACCGTCTGAATCCAGTTCATTCCTGCGTCTTCCAGTTCAGCCTTCACGTCTTCTGTAAGAGGATCGATGCAGTCATCTGCCCCCATCCTGCGTCCGACCCGGCGCTTTTCTTCCACCGGTTCCAGAAGCGCCACTCTGGCTGCACCCGCCAGTTTGGCCAGCTGCACCATAAGAAGACCGAGATTCCGTGATTTCCAGCCTGAGCTGGGATTGGGACAGACTGTATTGTTCCATCAACGCACACAAGGTATTACATAAATCCGGGTTACAGATGTCACACCGGGAGATATTGACCGAAATGGGCGGTGACAGGCTTTCTCCATCTCTGCTCCTCCATTTACATAAATATCGGCAGCTCTGCTCCCATACATAAACATCAAGTTTTTGGATAAAACCATTCTTTTCAAAAAGGGGAATAAATTCATCCGGAGAAATCAGCCCCCATACCGGATGCTGCCAGAGAACCAGTGCCTCTATCCCTACCACTGAGCCGTTTACATTCTTTCCAGTTGTTCCAGCTTCTAATTTTATATCAGTTACTCCATGTAAATTAATTGTTGATTTATCAGAATAAACTGCTGTTCCATCAAAGCCCGCTCCATATCTTCTGTCAGCTTCTGTTCTTCCACCAGCTTTTTCCGCAGGTTATCGTCATACCAGGCAACCTTGCTCACATAACTCTCCTTCACTGTCAGTAAGGCTAAGAGAGCCCGGTCGCACATCAGGCTGACTTCGATTTCCGGGTCGGTTATTTAATAAATCCCCACGCTGGAGGTCAGCTGGTAACCAGGAACGATACTCTTCAGCCAACGTGCATGACAGTCTCTCCATTTTGGAGAAGAAAACTCCTCCAATGGCAGCAGGGCACAAAAATGATCTGCATGATATATCCAAATACCGCAGTTTCCGGCCATATATGGCGCCTTATTTCCCTGCCAAAACTGGCAGCAGCCGGTCTCCTGCCTGTGCTCCGTACATGTCGTTATACGCCTTAAAACGGTCAATATCACAGCGCGGCATGACAAAGCGCCTTTCCTGGCTGGCATCCAGGATTACGCGCACATGGCGGTAGAATGCCTGTCGGTTATATAATCCGGTTAACGGATCATACTCTGCGGTATATACATCTGTAATGTCGGTGCGGGCAATTAAAATCTGTGACTGGGAGCCGTCCAGATATGAAAATTTCCACTGTTTGCGTCCTGCTTTGGTCTGCGATAACTCTCTGGCCGGAAAAGAACAGGTGTAAAATTCCTTTTTCTGAAGTTCCCGAATCACATGGGTACGGGCCATGGTGCGTATTCCCTCATCATAATACTCCTCTATGATCAGTTTTTGGAATACCCTGGGCATTTCCGTATCGTAATTACTGCCGTTTCTGGCCATATAAACAGGTATCTGGTATTCTCATTTTGTATCCTGAATGTCATATTTTTTCTTCAACCATTTCTCTGGAAGGATTATTGCAGTTATTCTATTTTAAACCGGTAACGGCAGGAATTGGCTTTCCATGCCCATCCCCGCCGTGTCCCCGCGTTATTTGTCTATCTTATTCAGTTGTTCATAAAGATATTGCAGCGCAGCTTCTCTTGATTCGAAATGCTGTGTTTGTCCTAATATATAACCTATGGCATATTCCCATTCTTCTATAGAGTATTCTTCCGGTTTTATTTCATGAAGTGCCTTTGAAATAATTCGTCCGCTCGCCCCGCCATGCAGGTCGGAGATATAGGATAATTTCGTTAATTCAGTTAAACGCTTCAATAATTTTTCAGATATGATCCGCATCTCCTTATTTGGTGCAGTTCCTTTTTTGTAGTACCACGAGGGCAGAACATCATTACCGGCTGCCCTCATGGTGATTGTTACATTTGTGCTGTGTTAAAACTGTCTATGCTGTTGTACCGGTTATTTCTGTATTCCATCCCACACACCGTTTTCATCGACATAGTAGCCATCCGGTGTTGTGGTGTTCCGGTATAATTTTCCTCTGGAACCGTCCGGTTCCTCATTGAAATAGTAGTATTTTCCGTTAATGATGTTCCAGCCAAAGAACATGGCTCCCTGGGTATTATCGACTGACGAATTTAAATAGAACGTATTGCCCTGTTCATCCGTATACCAGCCTGTTACCAGGTAACCTTCCGCGTCGAATAAGAACCAGTCAAATACCCGCTGTCCGTTATTCGCATATGGATTGTATGCTGGTACCCAGGTTCCGGCATAATCGGTTCCGTCCGGGCTGCCAAGTCTCCATCTGCCATCGCCAACCGTTTTCCAGTTTCCTTCTACCACATAATCCGGTACTCTGACATTGTGGAGAATTTTGGTTGCGCCTTTGTAATTATTTGGCAGGCATTCCGGATAAGTCGTGGTTGATGACGAGCTGGAAGATCCACCGCCGGAAGAACCGCTGCCGGAAGAACCGCTTCCGTTATAGGTCCAATGGGCGTAAATCGTGGTATCTGCAGTATATACTGTGTCGGTAGTTACTGCCGTGCCGCCTGTGGCTGCCGTGAACCAGCCATTAAAGTTCATGCTGCTGTGAGTTGGGGTAGGCAGGCTGGTGAGCTTGCCGTCTGCGCCTGTAACTGCGCTGGCAGGGCTTACGCTGCCGCCGTTTGCGTTAAAGGTGATTGTGTGGGTGAGGCTTTTGACCGTAACCGGATTCTCATGGTCGCCCAATTTATGGTCATCTGTAAGTGTACTTAAATCGACCACATCGCCGCCCATATAATAATTACAGCCCTCTTCCAACAAATCACCCAGGGACATGTCATCACATCTGATTGCCGCACCAACACTGTCTGATTGGCCAACCTTAAATACACCGCCGGTCAGCTTCACCGTGCTGTCGCTGCCCGTAATAATAAGTCCGGCTTTACTGCCGTAATACTCGCCGCCGGTAATCGTGACATTGCTGCTGCCGCTAATGGACATACCGTGCAGACCGCCGGAAACCCTGGCCTTTAAGTTCTTCACTGTACTATTCTCGATCTGAAATGGCCTCATCCCCGAACTATTAACGGTAAACTCGATATTGCTGCCGTCCAGCGTGCCGTTATTTACTATGATTACTCCTCTATTGAACGAAATAGCTCCATCTATGGTCACGGCTGCATTTCCAATCTCCAGGCTGCTGCCGTTAAGATTATTGTCGACGCTCAGTACACCGCCGCCGGCGCTGTCCTTTAAGGTCAGGCTGGTGTTATCAGTTACCGACACTGCCTTATTGCTGTCGGTGATGGTCTTACCGTTAAGATCCAGGGTGATTGTGCCGCCTGTGTTGAAAGTGGCGGTGGAATTGATATCTTTCACCAGTTGAATCTCGCCAGTGCCGGTGCCAATCGCTGTGATGGCGGCAGCCAGAGATCCCACTTCCGTCCAGTCGCGGTCACCGCTCTTTTTATACTGCGCCACAGGATCAGTAGCATTAATAGTCCATTCATCTACTCCAAAGTGCAGTCCAGCAGCAGTAAGGGCTGTTTCATAGGCTTCTTCCGTTCCTTCAGGAACAGTTACGTTCCCGGCTATGGGGACGCCAGCAAAACACCTACTATTTAATGATGATGGTGGTGTGTTACTCTTAAATTCAATCGATTTTAATGAGCTGCCGGTAAATGCATTCATGCCAATGGAATTTACGCTCTCCGGTATCTCAATGCTTGTTAGCCCGGTCTGTATAAAAGCACGGTCGCCTATTGATGCTACACTGTTTGGTATTGTAACATTATCTAACTGTTGACAGCCGCTAAAAGCTTCATCGCCTATCATCGTTACACTGTCTGGTATCGTAATACTAACTAACTGCGTACATGCGATAAAGGCTTTACGATAAATTAAAGTTACACCTGATGTCAAAACGATGTTTTTAACCGCATCTCCATCAGTAAAAGTACCACCATACCACATGAGGGTTCCGTCGTTGGTGGAAATGGTCAGTGTGCCTGTGCTCGTATCAAAAATCCAACCTGAACCCGATAGCATCGCCGCAGTAGCTGTGCCATAAAACTTTTTATAATATGCGCCGTCCTCAGCAATCTGACCCTGGCAGATTTCGCAGCCGTCCACATGCTCCCACAGCGCGTCGTCTTTTTCCAGAGCTTCCTGATATTCCTCGCTGTCCTTGTCTGCCTCCGGATCAGTGACAATCTTTTCCACCGCAAGGAGCCTGTCCAGTAGGCGGTTGCTTTCCTCTTTACTGGTACACTCAGGATACTGTAATTCTTCCGGTTCTGTGACCGGTGGTTTTAATTCGTTGGAATTTTCAGCATTGCAGATGTCGCAGACATAACCACAGGGCTCGCCCGGTTCTGCCGCCACATAGCCGCAGTCTTCGTCATGCTTATGCTGACAATTCAGTTTCTCTTTGATGCAGCCTGTTTCCTCGTTGCATACATGGGAACACTCCGTCGGTTCCTTTGCATTGGACGGAGATGCCTCCTCCATGTCATCGCCCTCCGGATAACATTCCGCCTTATGGGCATGGACACAGTCTTCCACTACATCATAACAGTCATCGGTATGTACGTGGGTACAGGGGGTTCCTTCCGTCCCCGCCACATAACCACAGTCAGCCGTATGTTCCGGGTGATGTTCACATAGTCCCTCGGAAACACTCTTCGCGCCGTCTGTTGTTGCTGCCATAACGCCCACAGAGGGAGTCATGGTGAAAACCATCGCCGCAGATAATGCAATCGCTGCAATTCTGGAGCTCCATCGTTTTCTTCTTTGCATACTCATTCTCCTTTGCTTTTTTATGATTCTTTTATTTGGAGGTTCCGGAAAGACACAGCATAAAATGTCATGACTTCCGAAACACAGAACCATCCTACCGTGAATCGTCTCTAACATCCGTTCCAAGACGTGCTTTCTTTACCAGACCTGTATTCCAGTCATTGTAACTATCATGGTGGCTTCGCGGAATACGAATCAATTCCTTTTTTTTCTGCATCCTCATTTCTCTTTCCTTCTCATGTTTTAACTGCTCTCTTATTTTAAAAATCTCATCCTTTCGATGGACGTTCAGCATTTTCTTCCGCTTCTGCTGCAACATGTTTCCGTTTCATATCCGCCTTATTCTGATACATGGCATCGTCGGCCCGTTTAAATACATTGGAAAAGACCAGATCCGTTACACTGTTATAAACAGCGATTCCCCTTGCGATGGATAAGTGCTTATCCTTCTGGTCACTCCGATTATATTCCTCAATCGCAAAGTGGAAATTCTCCAGCAGATGCTCATAATTCGCATAATCTGCTCCTTCCATGATGACTACAAATTCATCTCCGCCAATCCGGTAAACCGGGCTGTGCGGGAAGCACTTACAAATCAGACGGCACGCATCCACAATAAACATATCCCCAAAATCATGTCCGTAATTGTCGTTGATACGCTTCAAATCGTTAATATCCAATACCACGACCGCAAATTCCGGCCGTCCATTCCGCATCTGTTCCTCCAGACGCCGTTCCGCATCCTGGTAGGCCGTCTTGTTCTTTACGCCCGTCAGCGCATCCCGGTAGGCCAGGCTGTTTATGTAATTAATATA
>OLPX01000375.1_pt1 | contig 44189 bp, 34 predicted proteins | sample 1672491 | NCBI WGS metagenome assembly OLPX01 (sample SAMEA3136692, study PRJEB25190) | human gut metagenome | biome: human gut; feature: human-associated habitat; material: faeces | place: Austria | collected 2013
CGGCACGTTCCAATCCATGCTTTTTCATGACAGACAATACATCCGTCAACATCGGGCCTGTGCAGGCGCGCACATCCTGCGAGCCATGGCACACTACGTCCACATTGTAGGCCAGGTGTATGTCTCCGATGCCGTTGTAGCGCACTGCCGAAGCAACAGCCCAGCCTTCCGCGTCCGTGCATACCTGTTCTTTATCCGGCGCATCCTCCTGCGCCGTGGTGTTTACACTGCCGTCTTCGTTCCAATAGGTGTTGAAGCGGAACTCCACCTCCTGCCCGGCCAGCGGGCGGCCGCCCGCCGTCAGGCGTGCGCGGAACGAATTGATATATCCGCTCCCGTCCGGCGCAAGCATCCGCTCCAGCGAGAGCTGCGCGGCGCGCGGCATATCGCGGGCGCACTCCGGTGCAAACACCTGCGCCTGGATGGTCATGTCATTCTCGCCAAAAGCGTTGTCGCCGCCCACATGGCCATACAGGCCAAGCCGCCCGCCGTCCAGCGCCAGCAGATAGGGCTGGTAGAGGAAATCGAACGGGACGTCCGGCTCGATGCGCGTCCAATTTTCACCGTAATCGTTGGAGAGTGAAAAGCATTTGTTGCGCCGGTAACCCACGATGCAGCCCCGCTGTGCGTCCCATGCAATGGTCTCGGGCACATACCCCCCCTGGGGGTCACGCACCGGGTCCCCGGGCGCGCCCGTGCAGATGGGGTACAGCGTGCCGTTCAGCCAGCCGTCCGGAGAGGGCGTGACGAACTGGCGCCCCACCGGAGTGCCCTGCACGTCTCCCGCGATGAAGAGAAGCCGTCCGTCGGGCAGTTCCACAAAATCAAATTCATGGGCGCCGATACCGGGCAGGATGTAATTCGGCGCGCTGAACTCGCGGCCATCCCTGCTGGTGAGAAAAAACGGCTGTATCTTGCTCTGGTAGGTCTCGCCGGGCAGCATGGTGTTGCGTGTGGCGCGCTCCTTGCCCGGGCCCCAGGGCGTTCCGTACAGGCTGGCCAGCACCACGAGCGTACCGTCCCGCAGACAGCGCACGCGCCACAGGTAGGGCGCAGTGCCTTCCAGCAGCCGGCGCACATCCGTCCATGTGCTGCCGCCGTCCCGGCTCTCCCGCACGCGGATGCAGTCGCTCCAGCCCGTGCGCTCATCGTTGTAGCGCGGCACGTCGAAGCCCACGATGCGCCCGTCGGGAAAGCCTGCGTTGCACAGCGAACCCTCCCGCCGCCCACAGCGGCCCGTTTCGGTAAAATTCACACCGTCCACAGAACGCATATACACCCGGTACGAGCGCTGCCGCGCGCTGCCGCCCTCCACGGAGCAATAAGAAACCGGCACGCCCGCCGCCTCGGCAAATTCCAGCCGGGGCGGGATGAAATCCGGATTTTCAGCTTCCAGCGTTTCGTCGAACGAAATACCGATGGAACCGTCTCCGTAGGGAAACGCCGTCACCCAAGCCACAAACCCGGGCCGTTTTTCCGGCGCATAAACGAGCTTTTGCTCAAAGTCCCCGCGCCAGGGGATGCTGTCGGTCAAACACGCCATCTCTCACACTCTCCTTTTGCGCGCCTGTGCGCGCCGCATTTTTTTGGGGGCCGGCGTCACCGCACCGCGCCCGCCGCCTCGTCGATCTGTTCTTCACGCTTGACGCCCACCAGAGCGCTCACCACGCCGGGCTGTGCCAGCGCCCAGCGCAGCGCGTGCTGTGTCATCGTCACACCCTCTGCCGCGGCTTCGGCCGCGCAGCGCTCTATCACATCATAGGTTTCGTCGGTGAAAGGCTTCATCCACTCCGGCTTTTCCGCCAGGCGGCTGCCCGCGGGCGCTTCCTGTCCCCGGCGGTATTTGCCCGTCAGCATCCCGCCCTGCAGGAGCTGGTACGGCACCACGCCCACGCCCTCTTTTTCACACAGCGGCAGCAGCTCCTCCAGCGCGCCGGTATTCAGCATACTCAGGGCAGGCTGGCACAAAGCCGGAGCCGGAACGCCCTCGTCCGCCGCCGCCGCCAGCAGCGCGGCCAGCTGAGCCGCTGTGTAATTGCTGACGCCCCAGGCGCGTATGGTGCCCGCGCGCAGCTCTTCCCCCATTGCGCGGGCGACGGCATGCGGCTCCGTATCGGGGTCGTACCGGTGCAGGTAATAAACATCCACATAGTCTGTGCGCATTCGCACCAGGCTTCGGCGCAGCTGAATGCGGATGGCCTCGGGGCTGGTATTTTCGTCCTCCGGGGCCTCCCCCACCTTCATGCCCACCTTTGTGGCCAGGATATAATCCCCGCGGCGGTGTGCCACGGCCTCGCCCACGATCTCCTCCGCCACGCCGCCTGCGCTGCCCGCATAACGGTTGTAGCCCTCGTACATATTGGCCGTATCGATGAAATTGACGCCATGCTCCTCCAGCGCGTACCGCACCAGCCGCGCCGCGTCAGGTCCGGCCACCGGGCTGCCGAAAGTCATGGTGCCCAGGCATATCCTGCTTGCCTGCATGTCTGTGCCGGGAATCGTCGTATACTGCATAGGGTCGCTCCTTTCCGCGGCTCATAACGCCGCCGCCATATCCTCCAGCCTTTGCAGCCGCGCCAGCAGGTCGGCCAATACGGCCGGCTCCACCTTGCCCGGCTCCCATGCGCTGGGCCTGCGGAAGCACCGCCCGGCATAGCCCCTGGCCCGCATCAGCTCTTCAAATGTATCGATAATGCCGTAGTTCCAGCCCACGGCCAGAAATGCGGTGAACTCATCCATCACCGGCTTCACGGCGTCCGTCCCGCCCGCGCGCACGCGCGCGTATACCTTTGCATATAAATCGGGCAGCAGATTCGCCCAGGTGCCGATGCATCCGTCCGCGCCGTACAAAAGGCCTGGCACCAGCATCTCGTCAAATCCAGAATACACCACTTTTTCCGGATATTCCAGCACCACACTGCGCAGAAGGAAAATATTCCAGTCGCTCATTTTGATGCCTACCACGCCCGGGATGTCCAGCAGCATGCGCAGCTCCGGCATGCCTGCCGTCATGCCTGTGACGCCGGGAATATAATACACGATCACCGGCGCACCAGCGGCGGCCAGCGCCTTGTAATATTCTACGATCTGCGGCCACGGTTTTTTCGGGGGGATGCTCGCCACCGCATGCGCGCCCAGCGCAGCGGCCTGCCGCGCCAGCTCCACGGCCTGGCGCTGGTTTGTCTGGCCTACATGCACAATGGCCAGCTTGCCCGCGGCAAGCAGGCGCGGCACCAGAAGCGCCGCCGTTTCCAGCCGCTCGTCCTGCGTCAGATTGGCCGCGTCGCCCGTGCCGCCGTTGATGTACAGCCCTGCAACATCCGTTGCCAGCAGCCGGGTGAGGTTTGCCTCCAGTGCGCCGCGGTCCAGGCTGTCGTCCTCACCGCAGGGGTTCACGATGGGAGCCACCACGCCCCCGAAACGTGTCTTGTCGAATGCCATATTCTTTATCCTCTCCGCCGTAATGGCAAAACGAAACCGAAAAGGCCGGCGTCCGATGCTCCGCCGAGGACGCCATCGGGCCCGCTGCCTTTTCGGCCGTTTCCCTGTTCATTTTCGCTTGTCAGGGTACCGTTCCGTTTTTGCCCGCGCTCAACCGCGCAGGTCCTTCACCGCATGGATGAGGCCTTCGCACATGATGCGCATGCTCTCGTCGTCGATACCGCACCACCACGGGAACGAGAAACTGTTGTCCCACCAGGCGTCCAGCACCGGGCAGTCGTACGCGCCGCAGCCCTTTTTCTGGAACAGCGGGTAGCGATACAGCGGATAATACTGCACGATGGCGCGTACGCCGTATTTCTGTGTCAGCAGGTCCAGCAGGTCGTTGCGGTTTTTTCCGTATTTGCTTCCGTCGTAGTGCATGATGTACTGGTGGACGACATAGCGCCCTCCCTCAACGATGCCCGGGAAAGTGATCTCCGGCACATCCTTGAGCCATTCGCGGATCTTGCGGTCCTGTTCGATGAGGATCTCGTTATTGGCGATCACGCTCTTGAGCTGCTCGGAGCCAAGCGCACATTGCGCTTCGCCCAGGCAGAAGTTCTGCGGCCAGCGGTCCTCCAGGAATTCGTCCACGTTGCTCATGGCGGGAACCCAGTAGCGCTCACGTTCCCCCTGGAACGCGCACAGGCCGTTGTGACGGATGCCCGGCACGTTGTGAGCCACCTGGTCGTCGCTGCACACAAACATGCCGCCCTCGCCCAAAGTCGTCATCGTCTTGGCCGCATGGAAGCTGAAGCAGCCAAAATCTCCGAAGGTCCCCACATGCTGGCCGTCGATGCGGCAGTCCAACGCCTGTGCGCAGTCCTCCACCACCTTGATCCCGTGACGCCGGGCGATGGCCACGATGCGCTTCATGTCGCAGGGGATGCCCAGCAAGTGAACGGCCACCACAGCCTTGGTCTTGGGCGTGATCTTGCGCTCGAAATCATCGGGGTCGATGGTCCAGGTATCCTTATTGATGTCTGCCCAGACGATATGTGCGCCAAGGTCGCCGAAGGGAATGGCCGACGCACAGTAAGTATACGCGGGCACGATGACCTCGTCGCCGGGCTGGATGTGGCAGAAGATAGCCGCCAGCTTCAGCGCGTTGGTGCAGTTGTTTACGCCGAAGGCATACTTCGCACCCACGAATGCGGCGAAGTCCTTCTCGAACTTTTCAAGATATTTGCCCTGCGTCTGGCCCTCCGCATTGCGCATCACATCTACAACGGCCTGGATCTCGGCCTCTGTGTACGGGTGCTGCATCATGGGAAAAATCACCTTAAACCCCTCGGCCTTGCCGCGGCCGGAAGGATCGGACAGCTTTGCCTGTGGCATATTCATACCCTCCTGAAAACTCTCTTTTATTTTGAAATGTCCGGTTTCCGTTGATGGATTCAAGCACAGATATATCACATCTTTTATAAAACCAGCCATTTGAAAACCGGGGAGCATTTGTTCCTCGGCTTTCAAATGACCCCCGGCCCTAGTGGGCCGGGGGCTCCACGTTATAACTTCACTATTACTTTGCCACTAAAGAAATCATACGTTGCCGTATGTCTCGCGGGCATCCTTCACAGAAGCATTCAGCGCTTCCTCAATTTGAGCCGCGCCTGCCGCTTCATACTCCGCCACATAATTCGGCCATTCGGCATCAATATCCATCTGTCCACCAATCATTGCGGAAAGATAACGATTCGTAATTTCGTTGCACTTTGTACGCACATCATTCAACTCTGCCGGCAAAGAAACGAAAGAATAGTACGCAGGCAATTTGACGTACACATTGTCCACAAAGCCGTTGATTGTGTTGAGTGCATAGTCATAAATTTCTTTATCTTCTTCTGTCGCCCACTCTGTTGTATTGTCATGGGGTGTTGTAACTGCTGTCCACCAATCGTTGTTTTCAAGGTCGACCATCATTTCGCCGCCTGCAAACAGATAGGAGAACCACATATAACGACAACGATCGGGATTGGGATAGCCATAGGATTTATTGATATTAACAAATGCATCCATATCGTATACGACTTTATCGCCATCCATCGTATACGTCAGGCCCTCGATACCACGGAACAGCATCGTCTGCCCCTCGTTGGTTGCAAGATATTCCACCAAGTCAAGTACACGATCTGGATATTCGCAACTGGTCGGGACAAAATAGTGTGCGCCCACCCACGTGCCTGTGTCATATTTGTGAGACCAGCGTCCATCCTGTTCCAACGCGGTTCCCAACGTAACATCCGACAGGGTTGCATCGGGATGCGCTTCCTTCCAAATGCTCTTATAAATCTTATGGAACTGTGTATAGTAGCCGTAACCATAACTGAATGCTGCAATCTTACCTGCGGCAAACTGAGAATAACCGTCATCTTCGTCGGTTAATACGCCAACGCCCTGGTGCAAAGCATTATTGGCATACATATCGGCCAGAACCTTGATAGCCTCTTTACTTTTCTCCGAGGTCGTCATTAATGACCAATGCTCATCCGCTGTGCCGATTTTCGTGTCGTCATCCGGCAAGAAGCCCTGCCAAGCTACACTCGTCGGCGCCAGAATGGACGTTCCCATGGGAGAAGCAATTGTAGCGTCCATCTCGCCCCAGTTTGTCAGCTTAACATTGTACGGCCACCACCCGGAATATCCCGCCTTTGCGGCCGCCTTTGTGAAATCGACAAATTCATCCACCGTAGAGGGAACCTTGCCTTCATTCACTTCATCCAGAATGGCCGTATTATACGCGGGCACGCCATTGAACATTGGATAAGCTAAAGAAGAAATGCTGTAAATGGCATACGTTGCATTCTCGTCGCCTAAATACATCTTGTTGTAGGCCTTGTATTCAGGCGTATTGATGATTTTATACAATGTGGGATAACGCTCGGGATCACCGTTAATGATTTCGCCCAAATTATGGACAGCTTCCTCATCAACCCATTTGCGAATCTTATCGCTTTCGCCCCAAGTCGGGAACAAGTCCGGCGCATTACCTACCGCTAACTCTGTTTGCATGCGGTCATCATATCCTTCGGTGCCGGTGTCATACTCAAGCGTAATATTGACCTTTTCTTCAATCGCTTTTTTGATGGGGTCATTGGCCATACCCTCAGGGTCGTCAGTGCTGTTGGCAAACTGTGAGAAACGGATATTCACCGTCTCACGATCTGCATTGGTCTGTGCGGAAGCTGGCTCTGCGGTTGAAGAACTCACTGCGGATGGAGTAGAACTGCTGGGCGTGCCACCACAACCTGCAAATAGGCTCACCACCAAGGTCAGAACCATCGCTAGGGCCAAAGACTTTTTCATGTTGCGTTTCATTTGGTAAAGTTTCCTCCTTTATCTGATTTGTGCACATTTTATGATAAGCGTTCCGCTTAACAACGATTTTATACGGCTATTATTCCTTCACCGCACCTATCAGCATCCCTTGGGCAAAATACTTTTGCAAAAATGGATACACGACCATGATCGGCAACATTGCACAAATGATCGTCGCCATACGCAACGCCATTGGCGGTGGCAGCTGCGCGCCCAGCGACATTGCGCCATTACGCACCTGACTCATCATGGTTTGATCTGTCAGGATTCGGCGCAGCACCCATGCAAACGGCTGTAACTGAGGCTTGTTTGCAATGAAAACCATATACTGATAATAATCGTTCCACTGGATGACGGCGATAAAAAGGCTGACGGCCGCCAACATGGGTTTGGATAAAGGGATAATGATGCGGAAAAACACGCGCACATCATTGCAGCCATCAATGCGGGCAGCTTCTTCCAATTCCGCTGGCACCGAGTAAGAAAAATAGTTTCGCATAATAATGAAATACGTAATATTAAGCACGCCAGGCAGTACCATTACCCAATAGTTGCGAATCAGGCCCAGATTCATATACAAAACATACTGAGGAATCAGTCCACCTGAAAAAAACAAATTAAATACCACCAGCACATTAAGCAGTTTCATTCCTTTTACATGCGTCTTAGACACCGCATAAGCCATCGTGGAGGTTACTAATACACTGAGCAACGTACCAATTACTGTTTTTGAAACCGATATCCACATGCTGGAGGAAAACGATGAGTTGCTGAATATGGTTTTGTAATACTGTAAATCAATTCCCCCTTTAGGGAAAAGCATCAAACCGCCCTCAACAAAAGTTTCGTACGGTGTTACCGATGCAATCAGCACATACCACAAAGGATAAAAACATATCAGGCCAAACGTGATACAAAACACCAGTACAAATACATCATAAAAGTTAAAACCCAATGCCTCTCGCATACCACGATGTTCTTTTCTTTTTCTTTCTTTCATTGTTCTGTCCCTTCTGCCTAAAAGATACCCATAACATCCATCTTTTCGACAAACTTATTCGTGCCAACTACCGCTATCAGGCCCATCGCATTCAGTAAAAAGTTTGCAGCTGTTGAAAGTTCAAATTTTGCACCGCCACCACCTAGGCTGATTCGATAAATATATGTCGACAGAACATCTCCTGTTGAAAGCACAAAATTATTATACAAATTGTAAATCTGATCAAAATTTGACAAAAATATCTGTGACACCGAAAGAATAAACATAACTGCAACACTCGGCAAAATTCTAGGAATGGTAATATGCCAAAGCATATCCCATCGGTTCGCGCCATCAATCTGGGCAGATTCATAGAGCGCGGGATTTACACCTGCAATAGCCGCTAAATAAATAATTGTAGAATAGCCAGCGGTTTTAATAATGCCCGTAATCACAACGATCGTGCGGAACATTTCCGGACGCTTGAGAAAGTCAACTGTCTCCAGTCCTAAAGCCGCAAGCATTTGGTTTACGGCACCGCCTACATCCCCTGGAGTCGGAGCAGCCAAAAACACTTGAACCAATCCAGCAAAAATGACCCAAGACAGAAAATACGGCAGATAAACAGCCGTCTGCACAGCGCTTTTCAGTTTTCGAAAATGGATCTCATTAATCATCAATGCCAAAAATACGTTGAAAGAAAATCCAAAAATCAAGTTATACACATTGATGATAACTGTGTTTTTAAATGCTTGAATAAAAACAGGGTCTGCAAATAATTCACGGTAGTGCTTCAGCCCCACCCAGGGAGAACCCCAAACGCCGAGATTCATCTTGTAGTCTTTAAAAGCCAATTGAATCCCATACATAGGCCCATAGTTAAAAACAATCATAAAAATGAGACCTGGCAAAGCCAACATATAGACAAACCAGTATTTGCGCATATACGCAACAAATTTGTTTGGGCGCCGCAGCGCATTGGGGGCCCGCATGGCCCTTGATTCCTCGGACATTTGAAAACCTCCCGGATGATTCAAAATTATTAGTAATAAATTTTTAATAATTTTGTCTTTTCTGTGCAAGGTTATTTGCTTTCACCTACTTGACTTTTAGATGTCACCTGTGGCACAATAACCTTGCAATCCTTGATTTCAATTAAACTATATCAGCATTTATCGGGGTTGTCAAGCAAATCACCTTTCAAAAAGTAGGGCCTTTCTTTAGTAAAAATCTACAATATTTTCTCTTAAAATTCGCTAATAATCAAATAATTATTAGCGCAGCGAGCGTATAAAAAGCGGCGCAGGCGCACTGCAAAGCCATTTGCCCGCCTTTTATATGTAATATAAAGAAAAGCGGCCCCGCACAAAAAATGGAGGAATGGAATTATGAAACGCATCGGGTTCATCGGATATGGCCTGCGCTCGGAAACAATGATGAAATCCTTCCGTTCGCTGGAGGCAGACATCACCGTAGCCGCCGTAGCAGACCCGCGCCATGCCGAGATCGCCCCCGGTCTGGCAGGCGACCCTTATTTCGCCCATACCCGCTGGTATGCAGACGCGGACGAGCTGCTTGCCGGGGAAGCGCTGGACGGGGTGTTCATCGGCACACGCTGCTCGCTGCACACCCCCTACGCCTGCCGGGTGCTGGATATGGGATTGCCCCTGTTTTTGGAAAAGCCCGTGTGCATCACACGCCCCCAGTATGAGCAGCTGCGCCGCGCGGCCGCAGGCAAGGAGAAGCAAGTGGTCGTTTCATTCCCGCTGCGCCTTTCCTCCATCACATTGGAGATGAAGCGCATTGTGGACAGCGGCGTGCTGGGCAGGCTTACGATGGTGCAGGCCGTCAACAATGTCCCCTACGGCAGCGTTTATTATCACAGCTGGTACCGCGACCCGGCCGAGACCGGCGGCCTGTTCCTGCAAAAGGCCACCCATGATATCGACTACATCCACTTCCTCACAGGCGAGCGCCCCGTTTCCGTGTGCGCTAAGACCGCCAAGCTGCATTTCAAAGGGGACCATCCGGCGGGCCTGCACTGTCCGGATTGCCCGGATTACCGCACCTGCCCCGAAAGCAGCTACGTGGTAAAAAACATTTTGAAGGAAGATGTCCAGGGCGACGCCTGCTGCTTTGCCTCAGACACCGGCAACGAGGACGGCGCCAGCGTCATTTTCACAACGGAAAGCGGCATGCTGATCAGCTACAACCAGAATTTTGTTGTAAAAAAGAGCGCCGGGCGGCGCGGCGCACGGCTTATCGGTACCGAGGGCAGCGCGGAATTTGATTTTTACACCGCCGAGATCCGTGTGGACCGTTACTTATCCCCCCAGACAGTCACCCACAAATTCAACTTTCCCGCAGGCATGCATTTCGGCGGAGATGAGATGCTGGCACTGGATTTTCTGCGCGTGCTGGACGGCGGAGAAGCACGCTCCGACCTTTCAGCCGGGCTTGTGAGCGCCGCAAGCTGCCTCGCCGCCCGGCAGGCGGACGCAGAGGGGCGCTTCCTTTCCATCGAGTATTGACGCGGACCGCGCAAATATCCATCCCCTTTCACCTGCAAAAGCTCCGCACAGGAAAGCTTTTTCATCAGCATCCCGCCCGGGCCGGCACGCCTGCCGCGCAGGGAGAGCCACGGACGGCATCGGGCCGGATTCTTCATTGTCAAAAGCTCTTTGTTATACCGGCCGCGCAGGGAGATTCGAGGCGGCCGGCATCCGGCCAAGTTTCCCATTGTTAAAAAAGGAGGACGACTGCTATGTTAGTCGATTTGAAAACCATTCTCGCGGACACCCGTGAAAAGCACTATGCCGTTGGGCTGTTCAACTGCGTCACACTGGAAATGACGAAAGGCATCCTTGCGGCAGCGGAGGAATTGCACTCCCCCGTCATCATCGGGCCCGCCGAAAGCCTTTTGCCCGGCGCTTCGCTTGCGGAATATGCCGACATGATGCTGGGCATGGCCCGCCGTGCCGGTGTGCCCGTTGCGCTGCACTTTGACCACGGCTTCACGCCGGAGCTGGTGGAAGAAGCCATCCGCCTGGGCTTTTCCTCCGTTATGTACGACTGCAGCATGCTGCCCTTTGAAGAAAATGTGCGCCGCACCCGTGAAATGACCGCCAAGGCGCACGCCGCGGGCTGCTCACTGGAAGCAGAGATCGGTCATGTCGGTTCCAACGGCTCCGCCGAAGAAGCCGTCGCCAAAACCATTTATACCCAGCCGCAGGACGCGCTGCGCTTTGCTGCCGAAAGCGGCTGCGACGCGCTGGCTGTTGCCATTGGTACGGCCCACGGCGTATACGCGGAAAAGCCCGTGCTTAATCTGGACTGCCTCGCCAGTATTGCGGGAGCATGCTCAACGCCGCTGGTGCTGCATGGGGGCAGCGGGCTTTCGGACGACGATTTCCGCGCCTGTGTTGCGGGAGGCATCTCCAAAATCAACATTTTCACTCACAATAACCTGACAGCCGCCCGTGCCGCTCACACCCATTTCACGGAATCTGTTGGTGCATTTGAACTGATGCCGTTCATCACCGAGGCCGTCAAGCACGAAACGATGCATCATATGCGCGTATTCGGCAGCGACGGAAAGGCGTAAGAGATGGGCGGCACACAGATACAGGCACACGAAGCCGCCGGCCGCTGCATCGCGGTGCTGGACGTGGGCACCACCGCCGTGAAAGCTTGCCTTTTCTCCCCCTCGCTGGAACTTCTGGCGTGCAGCGTGCAGGAATATGCCCTGCGCACACAGGGCGAACGCGTGGAGGCCGACGCGGCGCAGTACAAAGCCGCCGCGCGGGCCGGGCTTGCCGACGCGCTGTCCCAGGCGCCCGGCTGTATTCCCGCAGCCGTAAGCATCACCACACAAGGCGAAACGCTCACGCTCGCGGACCGTTCGGGCGAGCCGCTTCGCCCCTTTCTGGTGTGGCTGGACAGCCGCGCGGAAAATGAGGCCCAGGCTCTGCGCAGTGTGCTGGACAACGAGACATTTTACAAAACCACCGGCCTGCCGGAGGTCACCGGCGCGCTTCCGCTGGCAAAGCTGCTTTGGCTGCGCAAACACGAACCGGATACCTTTGCCCGTGCGCATAAGCTTCTGCTGCTGGAGGACTATCTGCTCCATTGGCTGACCGGCCGGTTCGTAAGTGAAAAATCCCTGCAGACCTCCACCGGCTGGTTCGACCTGCACAGCGACGGGTTGTGGCACAGCGGCCTTGCCGCCGCCGGCGCGTCTGCGGAACTGCTGCCCGAACTGCTGGAATGCGGCGCGCCCGCAGGCTCTCTGCTGCCCGGCCCTGCCGCCGAACTGGGCCTGCCACCGAACATCCCCGTCGTTGCGGGCGCAATGGACCAGACCGCCGCCGCGCTTGCCGCAGGCTGCACGCGCCCGGGCACCGTCACCGAAACCACGGGTACCGCGCTGGTAATGGCCGCCTGCACAGACGCTCCCATGTTTCGCAGCGGGCACCACGTAACCGTCTACCGCCACGCATTGCCGGGCAAGTACCTGTACCTGCCCATCGGCAACACGGCGGGCATGGCGTTGCGCTGGTTCCGGGACGAATTCTGCCGCGACCTTCCCGCAGGAGCAGCGGGATATGCAGCGCTGGACGCGCTGGTGCAAAGCGTCCCCTGCGGGTGCGACGGGCTGGCGTTCCTGCCGTTTTTATCCGGCAGCGTGGATCCCGACGCCTGTCCCGAAGCCCGCGCCGTATTCTTCGGCGCGCGGCTTTCCACCACGCGGGCCCATTTCGCCCGCAGCGTGATGGAATCCGTCGCGTTTCTGCTGCGGGACTTTTTCGGCATGCTGAACGCTCTGGGTTGTCCCGCCGACACCGTGTACTCGCTGGGCGGCGGCGCACGCAGCGCTGTGTGGCAGCAGATCAAAGCCGATGCCTGCGGCCGCACGTTCCGCGTGCCCGCGTGCAGCGAGGCCACCGCCATGGGTGCCGCCCTTTTGGCCGGGTGGGGCAGCGGACTCATCGCCCCCGGCGTTTTCCCTTGCCGCGGTGAAAGCGCCGTCTATCTTCCAGACAACGCCCGCGCGCCCGCTTATGACACGGCATACAGCCTGTACAAAAAGCTTTATGCCGCCGTCAAACCGCTGTACAACGCGTTTTAAAGGGGCTGCCCGTGAACAAACCGCACCGCGCGCCGCTTTTGGCGCCTTGCCGAAAGCGACGCGCGCCCGGGCGGCCCGCGAATACGACGTACCGTACGCCGCCGCGAGCCCGGCATCGTCCACAGATTCACGGCGTTTGCCGCACGAAAAACCTTCCCATTGTCAAAAAGGAGGAAAAGGATATGGAGTTACAACACAAGCCGCGTCTGGGTATCCTGGCGCTGATGCTGGAGGGCTACGAGCCTTTGTTTCCGGGCATCATGGCCAGCCAGCACAAATATGTCGAGGAGGTCATCGCCTCACTCTCCGGTACAGCCGATTTTGTCTTTCCGCGAATCGCCGCCAGCCGGGAGGCCATAGAAGCCCTCACCGCACAATACAACGCCGAGGGACTGGACGGCATCCTCATCCTGATGCTCAGCTATTCTCAGGGGCAGTACCTGGTACACGCCATGCAGCGCAATACGCTTCCGTTGGCGCTGGCACTGGTGCAGCCGGATGAGACCGTGGGCGACGATTTCGAGGAATGGGAGCTCACAGTGAATCAGGGCATCCACGGCTCACAGGACAACGCCAACTGCCTGATGCGGGCCGGCATCCCCTGCGCATTCTTCGCGGGCAGCCGCAAAAACGGCGAGCTTGCAGCTTTTGTAGCGGATTTCGGCGCGGCGGCGCACACGGCATGCGCGCTGCGGCGGATGAAGATCGGAATCATCGGAAAGCTGGCCGGCATGGGCGACGTTATCACCGATGATATGGCCGTTTACCGCAAGCTGGGGCCGGAATTCGTATACGATTCCATCGGCGCCGTGCAGCGTGCCTGCGCCGGGGTCACGCCGGAGGATATCTCCGCGCGCGTGGCGTACGAGCACACTGTTTTTGAGATCGACCCCAAGCTGCCGCCCGAACGCCATGCGGAGTCCGTGCGCATGTATCTGGGCCTCAAGCGTTATCTGGAGGAAAACGGATATGCGGGGTATACCGTTCACTTCGAGGAATTCGGCGCAGACGGACGGTTCGAGCATCTTCCCTTCCTGGCCGCCTCCAGCCTGATGGCCGACGGCTACGGCTATGCAGCCGAGGGCGACGCCACTGCCGCCATGCTCATGGCGGCTATGTTGCGCCTGTGCGGGCAGGCCGGTTTCAGCGAGATGTATATGATGGATTTTGCGCGGGAGGCCATCCTGCTGTGCCACGCGGGCGAGGGCAACTGGGCCATGTGCCGCAGGGACAAAAAGCCTTTCCTGATGGACCGGGTATTCAATGAAGGCGGCCTTTCCAACCCGCCCACACCCATCTTCACGCCGGAACCCGGCCCCGCAGGCGTGATGAGCCTGGTGCATGTGGGCGGCGAACGCTTCCGCCTCGTATATGCCCCGGGCGAGATACTGGACGAATGCAGCCTGCGCAAGATCGACATGCCGTATATGTTCTTCCGGCCCGCATCCGGCGTACGCGCCTGCATCAAGGCATGGCTGGAGCAGGGCGGCACTCACCATGAGATCATCGTCCCCGGCGACTATGCTGCGCGCGTCCGTCTGCTGTGCCGCCTGCTGGGCATTGAGTTCGTCGAAGTATAAACAATACGCCGCAATGGCAGAAAAGGAGAATTGATATGATCCAGAACATCCGGCGTTCCCTTACCGACTTGCTTGGCGCGGAATACACCGCGGCCGTGTGCCGCGCGCGCGCGGCACTCACAGGCGAAAGCCCCGAAGCTCTGCGCGCCGTGGCCGATGAGAAGGTCGATTTTTATCCCGAGGCTTTTGCCCGCCGCCAGGAGGAGCTGATGGGCGACATCGGCCACTCCCTTGCGCCCGCTTTTGCAGACACTGAGGACGGCGCGCCCACCCATTCATACCGTGCCGCCCAGCACAGCTTTGCAGCTCCGCTGGGCGGGCTGGGCGCATTCCGCATCGGCGAGGACGGCCGCCTGTATTTCGCGGGCAAAAGCGAGCATTACCAGATTCCCCTGGGACACGACTTTCCAGGCTACTCGCTTATTGAAAACGCCAAGCGTCTCGGAATCCCCAATGCTACGCACAACAACACCCGCGGCTTTATCACCCGCACGCTGGAGCGCCGCCTCATCGCCGCCGCCAACGGCCTCCAGCCCACAGACCCGGCGCTGGACCGCATTCTGTCCCAAAAGGAGCCGGGCGTGCTGAATACCGTCATCAATCTGGAGACCGGCTCCCTGGCCGTGGAGGCCGCGCTCAAAATGATGCTCTCCCGCTTTTACACCATCGACGGCGCGCCCGCACAGTATGCAGGCCGCGTACCCGTGTTCGTTGTCATGGCAGACAATGCCGGCGGCGTGACCGGAAACTATCACGGCACTACGGTGCTGGCGCAGACGCTGCGCGGCCTGTGGCCGGACTTCTACACAGCCGCGCAGAAAAACGAGCTGTACAAGGTGGTGTCCGTCCCCATCAACGACTCCGGCGCCTTTGCCGAGACCATGCGCCGCTGGAACGAGGGCAAATACAAAACGGCGGGCTTCTGTCACGAGATCGTCCTCATGAATTACGGCGGCATCCGCCTTTCCGAGGAATATCTGCAGGCAGCGTACAAAGTGTGCCGCGCCACCGACACGCCCGTACTGTGCGACGAGATCCAGTCCTGTGCATGGTATGACGGACTGTTCCTGTTCCGCAAATACGGCCTTACGCCGGACTTTGTCTCCGTAGGCAAGGGCTTCCCCGGGGGCGTTTACCCCGCCAGCAAGATCCTGACGAGCGCCGCTTTCGACAGCCTGAGCCAGTTCGGTGCGCTTGTGACCAACGGACAGGAAGAACTGGCCAGCCTGGCTTATCTTGTGACAATGGAATTCATCGGGGCCAACGGCGCGCACATCGAAGCCGCGGGCCGGTATTACCACGAACAGGTACGCGCACTGGCGCAAAAATACCCGCAGGTATGCACAGGCGTGGAAGGTGACGCCCACATGACGGCGCTGTGCTTCGACAGCGTGGACGATGCGGTGGATTTCTGTACCCGCATGAACCGGGACCGCTGCGTGGACATCAGTGCACAGACCTATAAGCCCAATTGTCCGCCGGTAGCTCTTACAAAGCTGCCGCTCATTACCACAGAAACGATGGCCGGAAGGCTCGTCGCCCTGTTTGACAGCGCGCTGGCCGAGACAGCCGCGCAGAAGGGAGCGGCCCTATGAATATGGAACCCGTGCGCTTCGGTGTGATCGGCTGCGGCCTGATGGGCCGCGAATTCGCCAGCGTCTCCATGCGCTGGCTGCATCTGGCATGCGAGCTGCCCCGCCCCGTCATTGTTGCTGCGTGCGACCTCTCGCCAAAAAATCTCGACTGGTTCCGCCAGGTGCCGGACACAAAGTACTTTTACAGCGATTATCACGAGCTGCTGGCCAATCCCGAGGTGGAGGCCGTATACTGCGCGGTGCCCCACCACCTGCACGCACAGGTGTACGGCGACGTCATCCGCGCAGGGAAACACCTCATCGGGGAAAAACCTTTCGGCATGGACCTTGCGGCCTGTGAGGAGGTGGAGGCCGCCATGGCCGGTCGCCCCGAGGTATTTGTGCGGTGCGCCAGCGAATTTCCATTCTATCCCGCCGTACAGCAGATGGTAAAATGGTACCGCGAGGGCGCATTCGGGCAGATCATCGAGGCACGCTTCGCCATCAAGCATTCCTCCGACATGGATCTGGCAAAACCCATCAACTGGAAGCGCATGCGTGCAGCCAACGGAGAATACGGCTGTATGGGAGATCTGGGCATCCACACGCAGCACCTGCCCTTCCGGCTTGGTTTTTCGCCCCGCACCGTCAGCGCGCAGCTTGCCAATATCGCCAAAACACGGCCGGACGAAAACGGCATGCCCGTTCCCTGTGAAACCTGGGACAACGCCATCCTGATGTGCGAAGCGCAAAACACAGCGGGGGATACGTTCCCCATGCAGCTTGAAATGAAGCGTATGGCCCCCGGCTGCACCAACACCGTGGAGTATGAAATTTACGGTCTCAACCTGTCGGCCCGGTTCACCACCGACGATCCCAACGCCATCCATTATACACAGGCCGTTGGCCGTGAACAGGCATGGGCGCGGCTGGTCATCGGCCAGAAAACGCTGTATCCCGTTATCACCGGCTCTATTTTTGAATTCGGCTTTTCCGATTCCCTGCTGCAAATGTTCGCGGCGTTCGTCAGCGAGCTGCGCGGCCTTCCCTGCTCCTTCGGCTGCTTCACCCCGGCCGAGGCGCATCTGAGCCACCGCGTGCTCACGGCAGCCCTGGAATCCTACACGCAAAAGCGCGTGGTGACGCTGGAATAAAGCAAAAACCGGACAGATTTTACTCCTGTCCGTTTCAGCTTGTCGGAAAAGCACAGCTTTTTCGACAAGCTGCTTACGACCAGTGCCAAGGCCCTGGTCGCCGCGCACAGCGGCCTTCGGCGGGCGCTTCGCTCTACACGCCTCGGCACTAGCCCTGTGGGGTGTCGCGGGGTTATTTTAAATGAAAAAAGGAGTTCACCACCCCTTTTTCAAGCTTTTCCTGGCGATATCTTTTGCGTTTCTACTTTTTCGATAGCCTAAACCGGACAGGTTTTACCCCTGTCCGGTTTTACTTATTCCTTTTTTGGATTTTTTGTTCTTCCCATCAAATAATCAACGCTAACGTTATAATAGTCCGCCAGCTTGATAAAAACTTCAGCCGGGATGCCGCGTGCTCCAATTTCATAGTTTGTATAGCTGCCGCGCGAAATTTGCAGATAGCCCGCAAGTTCCTGCCGGCTTAAATCCCCCCTCCTCACACAACGCGCAAACATTCGGATATTCCATTGGCATCACCACCCTTTCCGTTATAAATTGTTTCATATCGACGCATCGTCATGCGCGTCAATATGACGCATAGTGAAAATACAGCAGGTGTGCAAATGAAAAATGTTGGATTTATTCGTAAAGCGGATTCTCCAGGACGCATTGTGATTCCCAAAGAAATATGTAAAATCCCCGGCTTTGACGCCGATTCTTTATCGTTTGTGCATTGGCAGGACAGACAGCTAATTTTCGAAGAATACCAAAAGACTTGCACTTTTTGCGGCGCCTGCCCCGCACTGAAATTCGATACAAAAATTCTATGCGGCGCAGACTGTTATGCCGATTTGCACCTCCACGTCGAGGCGCAAAAAGAAAGCCGCGGCAATTCCAGCAAATAGGCAGAAAGCGGGAACCCGCAACAGGCGGGTTCCCGCTTTTCTTATGATGTCTACGATTCAAGCATTCACCACATTCTGCGGCGCGCCCGCCAAAAAAGCTTTCAGGTTTTCCACCGCAATGTCCATCAGCCGCTGGCGGCTTTCCTTCGGTGCCCAGGCAATGTGCGGCGTCACCAGGCAGTTTTCTTCCTTCAGCAGCGGGTTATCCATGCGCGCAGGCTCCACAGCCAGAACATCCAGGCCCGCGCCCGCCACCTTGCCGCTTTGCAGCGCCGCAGCCAGGTCCTCCTCCACGATCAGGGGCCCGCGGGAGGTATTGATGAGCAGTACGCCATCCTTCATCTTTGCAATGCTCTCCCGGTTGATGATGCCCTGCGTGTCCGGAAACAGCGGGCAGTGCAGGCTGATCACATCGCTTTGCGCCAGCAGTTCGTCCAGTGTCACCATGCGCGCCACGCCGTCGTCCTGCGCGAACTTATCGAAAGCAAGCACCTCCATGCCGAAGGCCGCGGCCAGCTTCGCCGCCGCCCTGCCGATGCGCCCGTAGCCGATAACGCCGAACGTCTTGCCCGCCAGCTCGATGAGAGGCGTATTCCAGTAGCAAAAGTCCGGACAGCTGCTCCAGCCGCCCTCTTTTACCGAGCGGCTGTGGTCCCCCACATGGTGGCACAGCTCCAGCAGCAACGCCATCACAAACTGGGCCACCGCCGCAGTGCCGTAGGTTGGGATATTGCACACGGGCACGCCCTGCGCTTTGGCCGCGGCGGTATCCACCACATTGTAGCCTGTGGCCAGTACGCCGATATACCGCAGTTCCGGCGCAAGTTTCGCCAGCGTTTCAGCGGAAAGCGGCGTTTTGTTCACGATGAGGATATCCGCCCCCTTCGCCCGCCGCACGATCTCGCCGCTGCCGTCGGCAAAGGGTGTGCGGTCGTATACCGTTACCTCTCCCAGCGCCTCAAAGCCGTTCCAGCTCAAATCTCCGGGGTTTTCCGTGTATCCGTCCAGAATTACGATTTTCATGCCTGCTCCTTCCCGCGCAGCCCGGCTATTTCCGAGGCGCCCAGGGCCAAAAGCCCATTGTCGCTGTTCCACATATTCATCTGCATCCCGCGGGCAAGCCACGGTTTCAGCGGCTCCGCCGCGCCGAAATGTACGCCGGCCCACTTTCCGTTTTCCTCGGCCGCCGCGATGACCTTTTCAAACGCCGCCACGATATCAGGATGGCCGAACTGGTTCAGGATACCGTAATCCTGCGTCATATCGTTCGGGCCGATGAAGCCCACGTCGATACCTTCCACCGCCATGATCTCGCCGATGTTCTCCACGCCCTTGCGGGATTCGATTTGGCACATCAGGATGGTTTCTTCATTGGCCCGGCGCATATATTCCCGTCCGTCTACTCTTTTAAAATCCGTATGCGGACGCGAAAGCGAAACGCCCCGGTGTCCCATGGGCGCGTATTTGGTGCAGTCCACCAGCATACGCGCCTGTTCGGCTGTTTCCGTATTGGGCAGAAGCAGCCCGGACGCCCCCATCTCCATGAATTTGAGCGCGTGCTCCCGGCGCATCTCCGGGATACGCACCAACGCGGGCATACCGATGCCGCGCGCCACCGCAATGATGTTCGCCGCCTCGCGCGTGGTGAACGCGCCGTGCTCGCAGTCCACGATGAAGAAGTCAAACCCACAGCTCTGCAGTATTTTCGCAATATCCGGGCTTGCAAATGTCGTCACCATGGTCCCCAGTACCTGCTCGCCGTTTTTCAGGCGTTCTTTTAACAATGCCATGTCTCTCTTCTCCTTTTTTCAGCAGCGCGCCGTGCGGCGCGCGTTCTCTCCTATGCGGGGCCTCCGTTCAGCGCACCGGCATACCGCGCCCGCCGCCCCCGCCGCGGGCGCGGTATGCCTTTCGCCGGTACGCGGCGGGCTCAGATTCCCTTGCCGTCATACCAGGCTTTCCAGCGGCATGCATTCCACACGGCACACGCCGGAGGCCACCATCGCGTCCACCTGTCCGCGTTCGGGCAGCGCCATCCCGATGGCGCCTTTTTTCTTGATGACCAGCGTGCCCGCACAGTTGCAGAACGCCGCCAGCCGTGCCAGGGGCATATCCTCCTGCAGGCCTACGCACAGTGCCGCGGCAAGCGTATCGCCCGCGCCCGTGGGGTCGACCGGCTCTTCGTCGATGCCCGCCGCAACAGCCACCTCACCGCCGCGGCTCAGCACGGCGCCGTCTTTGTCACGCGTGAGCGCCACGACCCGCGGCCCCATTGCATGCAGCGCGCGCAGCACGTCGCCGATACTCGTTTCACCCGTAATCATCTGCCCCTCGCTCAATGTGGGCGCCACTACGTCCGCATGGCGCACCGCCCACAGCAGGCGCGCCCGTGCGGCCGCATCCGCTGAAAGCTCGCGGCGGATGTTTGGGTCGAACGAAACCAGAATCCCCTTCTCCCGCGCGATCTCCACCAGACGTTCACATGCACCGCGCATTTCTTCCGTCAGCTCCAGCAGCATGCCGGGGAAATGCACCGCATAGGCGCCGCTGATGTACTCCGCATCCAGCTCACTGGCCCGCAGCAGGCTGCCCACTGAATTTTTACGGTAATACTGATAATTCCGCCCTTCCGGCAGATATTCCAAAAACGCAAGGCCCATCTGCCCCTCGTCCGAGACGATGAGACGGGAGAGATCCACCCCCTGGCCGCGCAGTGTGCCTGCTACCATCCGGCTGAGGCTGTCGCGCCCCACTTTGCCGATGAAGCCGCCCCGTCCGCCCAGCAGCGTGGCGGCGCAGGCGAAAATGCCCGCCGAGCCGCTGGCCGTTTTTACAACAGGGCCCGCGTCCTCGATGCGCATGCCCTCACGCCCGGGTACAAGGTCCACAAGCAGCTCCCCCAAAGCCAGGATCGGCTTGCGCGCTCCTATATTTCCGCTGTTTCCGCCCTTTTCCATTCCTACTGCACCGCTTTCTTTTGCCTGTGTAAAATATTAGTAATAATATTTCAATATAAATAATATTTTGCACTTTCAGTATATCCGACCTGCAGTCCAATGTCAAGAGATATCAAGCCCTCAAAGCGCCAAAAGATTTTCCCTGCTTTTGGTCACTATGTTTGACTTGAAGAATTTTTCTGCTATAATATTAGTAAGATATTATTAAAAAGGAGCGTCTGGACCATGAAAAAGGCCACCTCGCAGGATGTTGCGGAACTTGCGGGCGTTTCGCAGGCGACCGTGTCTCTTATTTTAAACAACAGCGATAAGATCACCTTCAGCAACGAGACCAAGGAGCGCGTGCTCGCAGCAGCTCAAAAGCTGAACTACCGCCTGCCTCAGCGCAAAAAACAGCGCGAAAAAAAGGCCAGCAACATGCTTCTCGTTCTGACGCCCACGCTCACCAACCAGTACTATGCCGAGCTGATCCAGGCCATCGAGGACTATGCCGACACGCTGGATTACCGCGTCATCGTCTGCAACACCTTCCGCAAGCCGGATCTGGAAAAGTTCTATCTCGACACTTTTGTCGGCGCGCATGTGGACGGTATCATCTATACTTTTCTGCCCAGCTTCCCGCGCCTGGTGGAGCAGATCTCCTCGTCCACACCCACGGTCATCATCGGGGAAAAGCTGGACGACCTGTCCATCTGCTCCATCGAGCTGAGCAACGTGAACGCAGGCGCCATGCTGGCCGAGCATTTGTATCAGCTGGGCCACCGCAAGCTGGTGTTCATCTCCACGCCGTTCAACCAACTGACACTGGCGCGTGAGCAGCGCCTGGAGGGAATCCGCAAGCAGTTGGAGCTGCACGGTGTGACGGATGGACTGGAGGTGCTGGTGGCCGACCGCCAGGCCGAGGCAGACAGCCAGGATGACGGCCTGCCCTACGAATATTCGGTTGGGCGGCAGCTCACGGCGGAGCTGATCCGGCGTGAGAGCATGGCCACAGCCCTCATCGGCGTGAATGATATGACGGCGCTCGGCATTCTGAGCGAGCTTGCAGCCCAAGGTCTGCGCGTACCGCGTGATTTTTCGGTGTGTGGCTTCGACAACATTTTTTCTTCCAGCATCACCACGCCGGGCCTCACCACCATTGACCATCATCTTCGCACCCGCTGCCAGGCGGCGGTGGATATGGTCATCACACAGAGCACGCCTTCGCGCATCCCCACTCCCTTCGTGAATAAAATCGAATACACGCCGCAGCTCATCGTACGCAGTTCCACCGGGCAAAGCCCGACGCACCGCAGCAGCGAAAAAATCTGAATTTGCCGCAGGGCGCGGCGCCCTTCTATACATTCAAAAAAAACACCGGTCGCAAAGACCGGTGTTTTTTATCATGCAGCCAAAACGCACGTCCGCTTTTCAAACAATTCACCCAATAATAATTATTTATTTTCAATAATGTGTTGACAAACAATATTATACACAATATAATATTGTCAACGGAATAAATCATCCGGAATGCCGGGCGGCCGGGGCCGTGCAACCCCGGCCGCCCACGCAACAGAAACGGAGTGAAAGACGATATGGCTTTTAACACAGGAGCAGCCCTGATGGATGCCCTGGTGCTGAGCGTCGTGGCCAGTGAAAGCACATACGGCTACAAGATCACGCAGGATGTGCGCAGTGTGATGGAGGTATCCGAGAGCACCCTCTACCCGGTGCTGCGGCGTCTGCAGAAGAGCGAGTGCCTGGAGACCTACGACCGTGAATTCGCAGGCCGTAACCGCCGCTATTACAGCATCACGGAAAAGGGGTGCGAGCAGTTGGAAACGTACCGCCGTGAGTGGACGGAGTATAAAGCGAAGATCGACAACGTATTGTTCGGAGGAATCAGTAATGAATAGAGCGGAGTTTATGGCGGCCCTGGAAGCCCAGCTGCGCGATATCACCACAGAGGAGCGCGACGAAGCGCTGAAATTCTACAACGAATATCTGGATGAAGCAGGCCCGGAGAACGAGGCCGCTGTGCTGGCCGAGCTGGGCAGCCCCCAAAAGGTGGCCTGCATCATTCGCGCAAACTGCGGCTTCGGCGTACCCGCCGTGCGTGATGCAGCGGAAAAAAGCACCGCTCCGGAAAAGCCGGAACAGGCGCCCGTTCCGGAGCTTACACTGGACGGCCCGGACTGGCAGGCGTCCCAGGCCCCGGCGCAGGAAACAGAACGCTCTTGGGCCGAAGGCCAGCGCGCGGACGAGGAAGCTCCGGACGGTTTTCCGAATGCGCAGACGGCGGACGGCGCGCAGCACGGCCCTGCCTATGCATACAGCTATCCCCAAGACGGCGCGCACCGCGAAAATGGCGGACGCTCCGCCTCCAACCGCACGCTCTGGGTCATCCTGCTCATTCTCACCTGTCCCATCTGGATCGGTCTCATCGGCGGCCTGTTCGGCGGCGTAGTGGGCATCGTCGGCGGGCTGTGCGGCATTGCGTTCGCGGGCTTTGCCACAATGATCGCGGGCGTGGCGGCTTTCGGCGGCGGCGTTGGGCTGCTGTTCACATCCGTTCCCAGTGGTATCCTGACGATGGGTCTCAGCCTGCTGTGCATCTCCATCGGCGCGCTGCTGGGCGCGGGTACGGTATGGGTCGTGGCCAAGGCCGGTCCGGCGCTCTTCCGTGCCGTCGGTTCGCTGTGCCGCACCCTGTTTGGGAAAGTGAGGTAAGACGGCGATGACAAAATTCATAAAAACACTGCTGAGCATTGCGGGCGGCTGCCTTGTATTGGGCATCATACTCTCTATCGTGGGCCTGTGCCTGGGCGGACGGCTTACCAGTATCCGCGTCGGCTGGGACAACGGCCCCCGTGTCTATTACACCGACGCTTTTACCGACGGTGAATTCGGCATGTTCCGGGCAGACGCCTCCGGCGCTCCCTCCGCCCCTGGTGCGCCCTCCCCCTCCAGCTCCGGCTCCGTCCCCACCGGCAGCGTGCGGGAACTGGAAATCGATATCTCCACGGCAGAGGTCGTCATTCAGCCGGGTGACGCGTATGACCTGCAGGTCTCCGGCAGCCCGCGTTATGAGTCCAGGGTCTCAGGCGGGGTGTGGACGATTAAGACGACCGGCGACTGGCAGCTGCGCAACTGGGAAAACGTAAAATTTTTCATCACGGTTCCCCGGGACACCGTGTTTGACGAGGTGGAGCTTTCCATCGGCGCGGGCACGCTGAAGGCGGACGGCTTGGCCTGCCGCACAGCCGACCTTGAGGTGGGCGCGGGCGAGATGACCGTAAAAAATCTCACCTGCACACAGGAGAGCAGCCTGGATGTCGGCATGGGTAAGCTGACCATCGACGGCGGCAGCCTGGACGGCAAAAACGAGGTATCCTGCGGCATGGGCGTCGCCGAGGTGGCCGTCTCCCGGCCGGCGGACTACGGCTACGCGCTGGAGAGCGGCATGGGTTCCGTGACCATCGACGACTATTCTCATTCCGGCATGGGCGTCGAGCTGGAAGTAAACCGCAGCGCGGCCACATTTTATGACATCGAATGCGGCATGGGCGAAGTAACGATCACATTCAACTGACAACAGGAGGAAATGACTGATGGACCAGAAACGTTTGTATAAAGCCCGCGGCCACCGTATGGTATGCGGCGTGTGCGGCGGCATCGCGGAATATTTCGGCGTGGACCCAACCATCGTACGGCTGGCGTTCGTGCTGCTGTGCTTCGGCTGGGGCTCGGGCCTGCTGGCCTATATCGTAGCCGCGCTCATTATGCCGGAGCCGCCCTACGACCCCAACGATGTACGTCCATAACAGCTGAAATGCAGCGGCCCGCGCCGGGGTGTACCGGTGCGGGCCGCTTTGCTTTACGCTTTGGACGAACGGCCTTACTCCGCCGCCAGACGGACAAGATCCTCTTTCGTCAGCCTCCATGTTGTCCATTCATCCATCGGCTTTGCGCCAAGGCTCTTATAGAACTCCTGGCTGGGGGTGTTCCAGTTCAGGCAGCACCACTCCATGCGGCCGCAGTTTTCCGCCGCGGCGATCTTGAACAGCTCGCGGATGAGCCGCTTGCCGTAACCGGCCTTACGGTATTCGGGATACAGGAAAAGATCCTCCAGATAGAGGCCTTTTGTACCGATAAACGTGGAATAGTTGTAAAAGTACAGCGCGTATCCAATGACCTTGCCGTCCAGCTCTGCCAGCAGGCAGCGGGTGACGTGTTCGTCGAACATCGCATGCCGGATGGTCTCTTCGGTAGCAACGACTTCGTCGCTCATCTTTTCGTATTCCGCAATGCCGCGGATCAGCTCCAGAATGGTGCCGCAGTCCTCAGGCCGGGCGGGGCGGATGCTAAATTGTGCCATAGGTTTTTGTCCTCCTGTTTCGTTGGGGTGGTAAAACATATATGCGCAAAAAAGAAGCCGGCTGCCGCCGGCTTCTTCGCACAGGCTTTGCTGATAAACGCGGTTTAAACGGATTCCCGAATCTTGGACGGGCTGTATGTCTTGACGGCGGAGGCATCCTCCGTCACGGCATAGGCCGCAGTCTCCTCCTCCACTTTGTCCGAGAACGCGGCCGAAGTGATCTCGCTGAGGATGGTCGTTTTGTAATTCGCGGTGAAATCGTCATTGTCCTCGTAGTTGGCGATTTTCTGATAGATCATCGGAACACTGTAACCGTCGTACACGCCGGCGGCGCCCACCTCAGCGGCGACGACCCCCTGCACGAATTCCTCGGAATAGCTGGTGGATTCCGCGGTGAGGAAGCTTTTGGACATATACGACGAAGCGGTGTCCTCGGCATACTCGCGGCCGCAGATCTCAAACGCCTTTTCCAGCGTTTCGGGGCCAAGCTCATCCATGGAACCGCCCGCGTTCAGGTCGTCGGCAAGCTGGGCCGCCAGTGCGTTCAGCTCTTCCAGCTTTTCGTCAGGCAGCGCGGCGGAATCCGCATCCGTAGTTGGCAGCACCAGCGTCTGGATGCGGGAATAGGTCTCGTCCATGTACTTTTTGGCCTCGGCGTCGGTGATCTTGTCCGATTCGCCGTCCTGATACTCAGCCAGCAGCTTTTCATACTTCGCTTCGCATTCATAGAAGCGGCGGTAGTTTTCCCGCCCAATGCCGTTGGCCGCCAGCAGGGCTTCGTTGTTGGCCCAGATGGCATCGAGCTGGCTGTCGATGGACGCCTGCTCCTCCTCGGTGAAGGTAAGGCCCGCTTCCGCAAAGGCTTTTTCCACCCAGACATAACGTTTTGCGGAGGCCACCGTCTCGTTGTGGATCCATTCCTCAGCTTTCACGCCCTCGATCTCGCTTTTCAGTACCTTGGCGCTTTTATCCTCCAGCTTGCTTTTTGCGCTGGAATACGCCTGATACTGGTACATCAGGTACAGGCCCGCGGGGATATCCTCGCCCTCCACCGTCATCACGACGGCGGGCGTGGTGAACTTACAGGCAGCCATAGAAAGGGCCAACGCCGCGCACAGCAGCAGGCCGGTGAATTTTTTCAGCTTCAATGTGTTTCCCTCCGCGCGGGCGCCGCTTCGGCCGCGGCCTTCACCCGCAATGATACAACAAATTATACCGCGTTGCGCGGCTGTTGGCAAGTGCCGGGCAAAACTTTCGGCCCCGGAGCGCGTTACTGCGGCCGCTCCAGCTCCGCCATTTTGTCGAACACGGCATTCATCACATCCAGCGGCTTTTCGCCGGGCAGGATGCGCACCGAAAGGTACGGCTTGCCGGAAGCGTTCACCAGCAGGCGGCGGCCCATATCCTTGAGCAGGGGCTTGAGCGTGGCGAGGTCCAGCTTATCGGAATACAGAATGAGCGTATCCCGGTTTTGTGTGATCTCGTAGATGCCAAGCTTTGCAGCCACCACCCGCACCAGGCTGATGTCGATAAGCCCCTGCACGCTTTTGGGCACAGGACCGTAACGGTCCGCCAGCTCGTCCAGCACGTCGTCCGCGCCGGGGCGGTCGTCGATGGCGGCAATGCGCTTGTATGCCTCAATGCGTCCGGCGGCGTCCGGGATGTATTTTTCTGGGATGTAGGCGTCCACGGTGATGTCAATGAGGCAATCGCTCTTATCCGCCTGAACAGCCTCTCCCTTTTCGGCGGCGATGGCCTGGTTCAGCAGCTTGACATACATCTCATAGCCCACAGCCTCCATGTGGCCGTGCTGGCTCTGCCCCAACAGGTTGCCCGCGCCGCGGATCTGCAGATCGCGCATGGCGATGCGGAAGCCGGAGCCGAAGCTTGTGAACTCCCGGATGGCGGAAAGACGCTTGGCCGCAATGTCCGTGAGCACTTTATCCCGCCGGAACGTGAAATAGGCGTAGGCCTTGCGGCCCGAGCGGCCCACGCGGCCGCGGATCTGGTACAGCTGGGCAAGACCCATGCGGTCCGCGTCCTCTATGATGAGCGTGTTGCAGTTGCGCACGTCCACACCTGTCTCGATGAGCGTGGTGCACACCAGGACATCGATCTCGCCGTCCAGCAGCTTCTGCCATACCCCCGAAAGCGTGGCCTCGTCCATACGGCCGTGGGCCGTGGCGATGCGCGCGCCGGGCAAAAGCTCCGCCAGCTTTGCCGCACACTGGTCGATGGTGTCGATGCGGTTGTGGATATAATACGCCTGGCCGCCGCGGTCCAGCTCGCGCCGCAGGGCCTCGGCCACCACGCCCGCGTCGTATTCCATCACATAGGTCTCGATGGGGCGGCGCTCAAAGGGCGGCTCTTCGATGGTGCTCATGTCCCGCAGGCCGCTCATCGCCATGTTCAGCGTGCGCGGGATGGGCGTAGCCGAAAGCGTCAGCATGTCCACGCCGATGAAATTTTCCTTCAGCTTTTCCTTGTGCTTGACGCCGAAGCGCTGCTCCTCGTCGATGATGACAAGGCCCAGATCGTGAAATTTCACATCCTTCTGCAGCATACGGTGGGTGCCCACCACCACATCCACAGTACCCGCGGCAAGGCCCTTAATGGTCTCTTTCTGCTGGCGGGCGCTGGCAAAGCGGGAGAGCAGCCCCGCTTTGACGGGGAACGCCTCCATGCGGGAGAGAATGGTGGTGTAGTGCTGCCACGCCAGGATCGTGGTAGGCACCAGCACGGCCACCTGCTTGCCGCCCATGATGCACTTGAACGCGGCGCGCAGCGCCACCTCCGTTTTGCCCACGCCCACGTCGCCGCACAGCAGGCGGTCCATCGGGTGGGGCTTTTCCATGTCTTTTTTTATTTCGGCCGCGCTGGTGAGCTGGTCGGCCGTTTCGTCGTATTCAAAACGCGTTTCAAAATCCCGCTGCCACTCGTTGTCCTCGGGGAACGCATAGCCCTGGGCCTGCTGGCGCCGGGCATACAAAGCGATCAGCTCTTTTGCCATCTCCTGCGTGGCCTTGCGCACGCGGCTTTTGGTTTTGTTCCACGCGTCGCCGCCCAGCTTCGAGAGCTTGACGCGCTCGCCGTCGCCGGGAGCTGTATAGCGGCTGATAAGGTCCAGTTGGGTAACGGGCACATACAGCGTGTCCGCTTTGTCGTAGTTGATTTTGATGTAATCCTTCACCACGCCCTGCAGGTCCAGCCTCTGGATGCCCGCATATACCCCGATGCCGTGGTTCTGGTGCACCACATAATCGCCGGGCGTGATGTCCGACAGGCTGGAAAGGCCCTTGTTCTTTGCCCTGGCCTTCTGCGGCGCGGCCGCGTTGTGGCGGCGGCTGGTGAACACGGCGAACTTGGCGAAGGGGTAATCCGCGCCCGCGTTCAGGTGGCCTTCAAACACACCCACGCTGCCCGGCGCAAGGGACGGCGGTTCCTTATGATACGCCTGGGCGGAAAAGCCCGCGGCGGCAAGGTCCCGCGCAAGCGCGGCGGCCGCGCGCTGCGTGCCCGCCAGCACTGCCACGGCATACTTTTGTGCCGTGAGCGGGCGCAGGTCGTCGGCCAGCGCGCTCACCTCGCCGCCCCAGGGCGGCAGGCTGTGGGTCTGGGCGTTGACGGTATCCGCCAGTTTCAGGTCCGGGATGGTGCGGGCAAAATTTTCACACACCACGGCATGCCGCTTCTCCGTCTCGTGCAGCAGATACGCGGTGTCCTCGTAGAAACGGTCCAGCCCGGGGGCCAGCACACCCTCTTCCAACAGGCCCTTGAACGCCTCTCCGAAGCGGAACTCCACGCCTTTGGCGGCCTCGCGCACGGCGCTTGGCTCGTTGAGGAACACGATGGGCGCGTCGAAATATTCAAAGATCGTCGCCGGCTTTTCGTACCGCAGCGCCAGATATTTGTCCATGGCGGCGGGCATCGTACCCGCGTCCAGCGCCTTGAGGTCGCCGTCCATGGCGTCGGCCAAAGCTTCCGCATAGGCGGGCTTTGCCTTGGAAAGCGCCGTGCGCAGCAGCCTTGCGGCGGCCTCGGTGTCTCCGAACAGCACTTCCCGGGCCGGGGAAAGATAAATTTTTTTCACCGCCCCTTCCCGCCGCTGGGAAACAAGGTCAAAGCTGTGGATGCTGTCCACCTCGTCGCCCCAAAACTCCAGGCGGTGGGGCTTCTGCATGTCGGGCGCGTAAATATCCACAATACCGCCGCGCACCGAAAACTGGCCCGGGCCGTCCACCTGGAAGCGGCGCAGATACCCCGCGCCGAACAGCCGCTCGATGAGCACGTCCATGGAGATAGCCATTCCCTGCTTCACCGTGAGAGTGTTGCCGCAGAATTCCTGTTTGGGCGTTGTATATTGCAGCACGGCCTCCACGGGCGCGCACGCGACGCTCGTGCGGCCGCCCACCAGGTTGCCCAGCACGGCAAGGCGCCGGTACTCGTATTCATGGCTCTGGCCTTCCACGGGGCGCAGCACATAATCCCGCGCGGGGAATACCTCGGCCCGCCGGCCGAACACGGCGGTGTCCTCCGCAAAGCGCGTGGCATCGGCCTCGCCCGCGCACACCACCAGCGCGGAACGGCCCGTATCCTCGCACAGTGCGGCCAGCATCTGGGCGCGGGCCGTGGGCGGCATACCGAACAGGGCCACCACAGCGGGCTTCGCGCCCGCCATGCCCGCCAGCAGCCGTTTGTATTCAGGTGTTTGTTTCAGGGGAGCAGTCAGCATGAAAAAACCTCTCTGCGCCAAAGGCGGCTATATCGTCAAATAAAGAAAAAAACATACGCACAGCGCCGCCACGCCCACGCACAAAACGAGTGCCAGCGCCAACGGCCCCTCGCGGTAGGCCCGCGTCTCAGCGGCAGGCGTACGGCGCAGATGCACCACGGCCGCCAGAACGGAAGCCACACCCAGGCCCAGCGCAGCAGCGGGCACGAACACGGTGCCGGCCAGAAGCGTCAAGATGATAACGCTCTCCGCCAGCACGTCGTCCAGGCCCGTCACATTGCCCGGCAGCAGATACAAAAGCCATGTAGCGCCGGCCCAGGCAGGCACCGCCAGCGCGAACCGCACGGGCCGCGTAAAGCTTTTTGCCAGCAGGCGCTGCTTGTCGCGGCACAGCCACAACCGCGCCGCCGCGCACCACAAAAGCGCCGTCAGGCACACGCCCAGCAGCGGGATAACGGCAAACGTCCATTCGTTGGGCCGCAAAATGCAGCCCAGCGCACCACCCAGCACCACACCGCCCAAAATCAGGCAAGCAAGCTCATACCGGCGCTCCGGCGTCATTTTCTCTTTTTTCTTATCCATTGTACCTCGACATCGCAGTGTCAAACTGCCCTTTCATCATAAGCTCCAGCGCGCCGCAGATATCGTCGTAACGTGCCTCCACGGCCTTTTTCTCAGCCTGCGTCAGTCGGCTCAACACCCAGTCCGCCAGGTCATACTCCGGACGCGGCTTTTCCCCCACGCCGATCTTTACCCGCGGGAAATCCTGCCCGATGTTCCCAATGATGCTTTTGATGCCGTTGTGCCCGCCCGCCGAGCCCGTTTTCCGGATGCGCAGGCGTCCCGGCGCCAGCGAGATATCGTCGAACAGAACGATGATGCGCTCCGGCGGGACCTTGTAAAAATCCGCCGCCTTGCGCACGGCATCGCCGGAAAGGTTCATAAAGGTCTGCGGCTTCATCAGCAGCACCTTCACGCCCGCCGCCGTGCCCGTGCCCGTCAGCGCGTCGAACTTCGCCTTCGTCACCCTCACGCCCCATTTTTCCGCCACATGGTCCAGCGCGGCGAAGCCCGCGTTATGGCGCGTGCCTTCATATTTTTTGCCCGGGTTGCCCAGGCCCACGATGATCGTATCAATGCTTGTCTGCTTTTTGAAAAACATGGTCTCTCCTGTGGAATGCACAACACGGCGGCACGGCGCACCGCGCCGTGCCGCTGCATTTGTATTGTATTATTTCAGCCGCGCCGCTCACACAAACAGCGTGGAGACGGGCTTGTCGGAATAGATGCGCGCCACTGCCTCGGCCAGCACGGGCGCGACGCTGAGCACCTTGATCTTTTCAATTTGTTTTTCCGGCGGCAGGGCGATGGTGTCCAGCAGCACGACCTCATCCAGCGCGCTGTCCCGGATGCGCCCGATGGCCGGACCGGAGAGCACGCCGTGGGTGGCGCAGGCCGTCACGCTCTTGGCTCCGCGCGCCTTAATGGCGCCGGCCGCATTGCACAGTGTGCCCGCGGTGTCGATCATATCGTCCACGATGACCACGTCCCGGCCTTCCACCTCGCCGATGATGTTCATCACCTCAGAAACATTTGCCCTTGGACGCCGCTTATCCACAATGGCCAGCGGAACGTCCAGCCGTTCGGCAAAGGCACGGGCGCGGGCCACGCTGCCCAGGTCCGGGCTGACGACCGTCACGTTGTCATGGTAAGGCTCCGTTTTGCGTGCGAAATAGGGCGTCAGAATGGGCGCGCCGTACATATGGTCCACCGGCACGTCGAAAAAGCCCTGGATCTGCGACGCGTGCAGGTCCATGGTCAGCACGCGGTCGGCTCCCGCCGTTACGATCAGGTCCGCCACCAGCTTGGCCGTAATGGGGTCCCGCGCGCGGGATTTCCGGTCCTGCCGGGCGTAGCCGTAATACGGAATGACGGCTGTGATGCGCCCGGCCGACGCGCGCCGGAAAGCGTCCATCATGATGAGCAGCTCCATCAGGTTGCGGTTGACAGGGCTTGAGGTGCTCTGCACCACATAAACGTCGCTGCCGCGCACCGATTCCTGGATGGAGACCTGTATCTCGCCGTCGCTGAAGCGTCCCACTTCGCTGCGTCCCAGCGTGATGCCGAGACACTCCGCCATTGCCGCCGCCAGAGGCTTGTTGGAATTCCCCGCGAAGATCTTGATATCCTTGCCGTGAAGATTCATACCCGCGCACGTCCTTTCCGCATCGTCCGTCATTCTGTCCTTATTCTGTTTTCAAAGTTTATTTCGAGCCGGCTTCTTCCTTTGCCTGCTGCTTTGCGATGAACTTTTCCAGCTTGCCCTTCGCCCACTGCGGCTTGTTTACCTGCCGCGCCCGGGCAATGCCCAGCGCGCCCGCGGGCACGTCGTCGGTAATGGTGCTGCCCGCCGCGGTGTACGCGCCGTCGCCCACGCTCACGGGCGCCACCAGGTTCGTATTGCAGCCGATGAACGCATAATCCCCGATGGTGTTGCGGTGCTTGGCCGCGCCGTCGTAATTGACGGTGACCACGCCGCAGCCGAAATTGCAGTATTTGCCCACGTCGGAATCGCCCACATAGGTCAGGTGCGAAACGCTGGTGCCCTTGCCCACAGTGGAATTCTTGATCTCCACAAAATCGCCGATGTGCACATTTTCGCACACACGGCTGTCCGGCCGAATGTGGGCAAACGGGCCGATGGCCGCGCCGCTCTCGATGACGCTGTCATAACCCTGGCTGGCGTTGAATTTCACGTTCTCGCCCACCGTCACGTTTTCCAGCAGGCTGTTCGGGCCGATGACGCTGCCCGCGCCGATTTTTGTCTCCCCCCGCAGGATGGTGCCCGGCAGGATGACCGCGCCCGGCGCGATCTCTACCGTGTCGTCGATGAGGATGCCGTCGGCGGAATAAAAAACAACGCCCGCGGCCAGGTGCCGCTCAAACGTTGCCTCAAATGCCGCCCGGCGCTGCCGGTATGCTGTTATTGCTTCGTTCTCCATGGACAAACGCCCCCGTTTCTGGTTTGATGTGCGGCGCGCGCAAGGCCCGTCCGCAGAGTTCGATAACGCTTATCTATACACTTCTATTTTACGATATTCCGGGCGTTTTGCAAGGGCATCGGCAAAATTGCACCAAAAATTCAAAATTGCGCGTTAAAATACAATAAAAAACAGGGAAATAACAGTAGCATTGCCCGCCGCTTTTTGTTATAATGATGTGTGCAAATGGACAAGTTTTTTGTTCATTCGTGCACGGGAATGGGTTTTGGGCTTTCCCGCGCACAAAAAAATTTGGAGGTAGAGAAATTTGAGTGACAAAAAATACCTGTACCTGTTCAGTGAAGGGAACAAGGACATGCGTGAGATCCTCGGCGGCAAGGGCGCTAACCTTGCCGAGATGACCAATGCCGGCATGCCTGTTCCCCAGGGCTTCACCATCAGCACCGAGGCCTGCACCCAGTATTACAACGACGGCCGCCAGATCAACGAAGGCATCATGGCCGACATCTACGAGTATATCGGCAAGATGGAGGAGATCGTCGGCAAGAAGTTCGGCGACCCCGCCAACCCCCTGCTGGTTTCCGTCCGTTCGGGCGCGCGCGCTTCCATGCCCGGTATGATGGATACCATCCTCAACCTGGGCCTGAACGACGAAGTTGTTGAGGGTCTGGCCAAAAAGACGGGCAACCCCCGCTTCGCCTATGACAGCTATCGCCGCTTTGTGCAGATGTTCAGCGACGTTGTCATGGAGATGAACAAAAGCGAATTCGAAAAAATCATCGATGAGATGAAGGAAGCCAAGGGCGTCACCCAGGACGTGGAGCTGGACGCCGACGACATGAAGGCTCTTGTTGCCAAATTCAAATCTCTCTACAAGGAAAAAATGGGCGCGGACTTCCCCACCGACCCGAAGACGCAGCTCATCGAGGCCGTTAAGGCCGTGTTCCGCAGCTGGGACAACCCCCGCGCCAACACCTACCGCCGCATGAACGAGATTCCCTACGACTGGGGCACCGCCGTCAACGTACAGGCCATGGTGTTCGGCAACTCCGGCGAGAACTCCGGCACGGGCGTGGCGTTCACCCGCAACCCCGCCACCGGCGAGAAGGCCCTGTTCGGCGAATACCTCATCAACGCCCAGGGCGAGGACGTGGTGGCCGGCATCCGTACGCCGTCCCCCATCAGCCACCTGAAAGACCAGATGCCTGAGGTCTACGACCAGTTCGTGACCATCGCCACCAAGCTTGAGAACCACTATCGCGACATGCAGGACATGGAGTTCACCATCGAGGACGGCAAGCTGTATATGCTGCAGACGCGCAACGGCAAGCGCACCGCCGCCGCCGCGCTGAAGATCGCCGTGGACCTGGTGGACGAGGGCATGATCACCGAAAAGGAAGCCGTGCTGCGCGTGGAGCCCAAGCAGCTGGACAGCCTGCTGCATCCGCAGTTTGACCCGGCCGCGCTGAAGGCCGCCGCCGTCATCGGCAAGGGCCTGGCCGCCTCTCCGGGCGCCGCCTGCGGCCAGGTGGTGTTCACCGCCGACGAAGCCAAAGAGGCTGTTGAAAGCGGCAAGATGAAGAAGGTCGTTCTGGTCCGTCTGGAGACCAGCCCCGAGGACATCGAAGGCATGGCCGTGGCGCAGGGCATCCTGACGGTGCGCGGCGGCATGACCAGCCACGCGGCCGTTGTGGCCCGCGGTATGGGTACCTGCTGCGTGTCCGGCTGCGGCGATATCGTCGTAGATTACGACAAAAAATGCTTCACGCTTTCCGGCAAGACCTACAACGAGGGCGACTGGATCTCCATCGACGGCTCCACGGGCAACATCTACGGCGAGGCCGTGCCCACGGTGGAAGCCTCCATCTCCGGCGATTTTGGCCGCTTCATGGGCTGGGCCGACGCCGCGCGCAAGCTGGAAGTGTTTGCCAACGCGGACAACCCCCGCGACGCCAAGCAGGCCGTCGAGTTCGGCGCGGAAGGCATCGGCCTGTGCCGCACCGAGCATATGTTCTTTGAAGCCGACCGCATCAAGGCTGTGCGCGAGATGATCGTAGCCCGCGACGTAGAGGCCCGCAAGGCCGCTTTGGCCAAGGTTCTGCCGTATCAGCAGAGCGATTTCGAGGCCATGTACAAGGTCATGGGTGAGCGCCCGATGACCATCCGCTACCTGGACCCGCCCCTCCACGAGTTCCTGCCCACCAAGGAAGAGGACATCGTTGAGCTGGCAAAGGATCTGGGCATCACCGTGGAGCACCTGCGCAATGTCATCGACAGCCTGCATGAGTTCAACCCGATGATGGGTCACCGCGGCTGCCGCCTGGCCGTTTCTTATCCGGAAATTGCCGAGATGCAGACGACCGCCGTCATCAATGCGGCCATCAACGTCATCAAGGAGTGCGGCTACAACATCGTGCCCCACATCATGATCCCTCTGGTTGGCGAAGTGAAAGAGCTGAAGTTCGTGAAAGACGTTGTTGTTGCAACCGCGGACAAGCTGATTGCTGAGGCCGGTGTGGACATGAAATATGAGGTCGGCACCATGATCGAGATCCCGCGCGCCGCCCTGACGGCCGACGAGATCGCCAAGGAAGCCGAATTCTTCTCCTTCGGCACCAATGACCTGACGCAGATGACTTTCGGCTTCAGCCGCGACGACGCGGGCAAATTCCTCAGCTATTACTACGACAACAAGGTCTACGAGAGCGACCCGTTCGCGCACCTGGACCAAAACGGCGTAGGCAAGCTGGTGGAGATGGCTGCGAAGCTGGGCCGCCAGACCCGTCCGGAGCTGGGCCTCGGCATCTGCGGCGAGCACGGCGGCGACCCGACGAGCGTCGAGTTCTGCCACCGCGTGGGCCTGGACTATGTGAGCTGCTCCCCCTTCCGCGTGCCCATCGCGCGCCTTGCCGCCGCACAGGCTGCTATTAAAGGTTAAAAGGGAGTATACACCCCGCTTTTCCATCGTATTTTGATTCAGCAAACCGCCCCTTATATGGCTTGACAGCCATATAAGGGGCGGTTTCTTGTTTGTCTCCGCGGCGCCTGCGCTGTCCGGGCGCAGCGAAGCGTTCAGTATTTTTCCGGGATGCGGACGCTCGCCGCCTTATAAAAATTATAATTCTCCAGCATGTATACCTTGGCTCGCTTTAAAACATGGCGATAACAATCTGCAATGCTGTCCGCAAAGGAAGCGGCATCGCCTGCGCGCAGATATTGGACCGAAGCGGCAACCCGCCCGTTGAGATCTTCCAGCGCCTGCCTCCTGTCCGTATAGTAAGCAATATAGTACCCCCATTCCGTAAGGCGAAAGGTTTCGGCCAACACGATACGCAGGGGTTCCAATTCGACATGCTTTAAAATCGCCTCAACGATCTCAACGATACAAATGGAATCGGGCATCGCAAATTTTCCATCCAGCTCATCGAGTTCTTTTGCGGCAAACAGCGGCGCTGCAGAAAGCGCCGCGGGGTGGATGATCAGCACCAGTAATTGCAGTGCCTGAAGATACCGCATGGCTTCTTCTGTGCGCCGTGAGCTGAAGATCACCTGGCTTACCCGGGAAGAATCCGGCTCTATTACTACAGTTCCCTTCCCGTTCAGCGTTTTCACAAAGCCCCTTTGCTCCAGCTCCGCCAATGCCTTGCGGACCGTTGATACCGAAACGCCATACTGGCCCGCCAGGGCTTTTTCATGAGGAAGATACGTCCTGCGCGGATACTCCCCGCTGCCGATCTTCTGGTTCAGGTCGCTGATTATCCTCATATAAAAGTAATCTTTACCGCGCAGCGGCCGCCATGAAAATGCGGCTTCAGACGGCGGCGGACAATCTGGAGCAGTCTCCGCCAGATGCTTCAGCGTACATTCGATTGAACTTGTGAGCCTTTGATACAGGGCCGTCAGCCGGCCGTGCTTGACGACGGGGTCCGTATCTTTCATGATATCCATGATAACACCTGCAAACGGCACGGAGCCCCGGGGGAAAAAATCATAAAAGCAGGGGCATTGTTCTGTAAAGAACGTTAAATCGTGGTACAGTTCAAATGTTGAATAGAGGTCGCAGAGCAAAGGGCTTCCGCCTATTTTCAATACGTCCCTGTCGAAAGCAGAAAACGCACGCCAGCCGCCGGCTGCGACACCAATGCGCGATACGCGCATCGCCTGTTTATAATGGGGCATCATTTCCAGGCTGCAGTTTTGCGTTGCAAACACCAGAAGCGGCGGAAGGATCAAGGTCCATGTCCGGTATATCTGTACAAGCCCTTCTCTTTTTTTCAAAATATCCCGCAGTATATGCTCCGACCCTGGCATTTTCTCCCCGTCGAGGACGACCGGCGCCAAGCGCGGCTGTATCTCGATCAGTCCATCTTTTTTCAACGCGTCAAAAACCCGGTTGACCGTATACCTGCTTACATGATATTGATCACAAAGCATCCTGGAAGACGGAAGGCTGTTTCCCGGAAGGACCTGGCCGTTTAGAATACGCTGTTTGACCTCATTGTATACAAATGAAAATTTAGTCTCCTGATGTTCCACGCTCCGTCTCCCCCTTCCCGCATCTGTTTTAACCATTCCCTTTCGCCGCAGCTATTTTAAGGATATTATAACCCTTATATCCCTGCTTGTCAGGCCCAAAAGCCAAAGCTATTCGCTTCCCTTACCAATATCATTGTTGCTATGCCCCAAACCGCTCCTTTATACTAATAGATAGAAATTCATTTGTGAAAGAGATTGGTTCCCAATGGAAAAGCAAAAAATCCTGATTGCAGACGATTCCGAAATGAACCGGGCGCTTTTGGTGGATATTCTGGAGAATCAATACGATATCGTCGAAGCCGATAACGGCGCGGCGGCAATTGATCTTCTTACACAGTGCGGCGGAGATTTTTCGCTTCTGCTTCTGGATATCATGATGCCCGAAATGGACGGGTTTGAGGTTTTGGCGTATATAAACAGATATCACCTGAACGATACGCTCGCCGTCATCATGATCTCTGCCGACGACTCCCCCGCCAACATAAAGCGCGCTTACGACCTGGGCGCGTTTGACTATATCAGCCGCCCTTTTGACGCGGCGATCGTGCGCCGCCGCATCTCGAACACGATGCTTTTGTATGCCAGGCAGCGCCACCTTGAAAATATCATCGCCGAACAATTTTACGAGCAGGAGAAAAACAACGACCTCATGATCTCGATCCTCTCTCACATCGTAGAATTCCGCAATGGCGAAAGCGGCCTGCATGTTTTGCACATCAAAACCATCACAGAGCTTTTATTGAAGGAGCTTCTTCGGCATACGGACCGGTATCCTCTCTCTCAAACCGATATCAATTTGATCAGTACCGCGTCATCGCTTCATGACATCGGAAAAATCTCTATTTCAGGGGACATATTGAACAAGCCCGGACGCCTTACTGCCGAGGAGTTCGAAATCATAAAGGGTCATTCGCTGATCGGCGCAAAAATGCTGTCGGAACTGCCGCTTGACCAGCAGGAGGCGCCGCTTGTCAAAGTAGCTTCCGATATCTGCCGCTGGCACCACGAACGATACGACGGCAACGGTTACCCGGACGGCCTGAAGGGAGATGAAATCCCCATTGCCGCCCAGGTGGTTGCCCTGGCAGACGTCTATGACGCTCTGACCAGTGAACGCTGTTATAAAAAAGCGTACTCCCACAGCAAAGCGCTGGAGATGATTTTCGAGGGCCGCTGCGGAGCGTTTAACCCCACCCTTTTGCAGTGCCTGCTGGAAATTTCCGACATGCTTGAAAGCGAATTGGGTCACGCGGCGCTTGAGCGGGATGCCAGGCACAGGCGGGACACGAAAGGCCGGATAGACTATGACAATTTATTCGCACGGGAGCACAGCGTCTCTCTGGTGCCGCCGTCATCGGAGACGCTTCAGCTGTTATATACTGATTCGCTGACCGAAGTTTACAACCGCCGCTATTATGACGAACAGTTTCGGGATTCTGACGACATCGAGGCCGTTGTCGTCATCGACGTCGATTCTTTCAAACACATCAACGACCGTTACGGGCATCACGCGGGAGATATCGTCCTGCGCCGCATTGCCAAAACGGTCTCATCGTGCGTGCGGAAAACGGACGCCGTGATCCGCTATGGCGGCGATGAATTCGTAATCATTTTCCACCGGCTCCCCGGGGATGTTTTCCGGAAAAAGCTGGAAGAGATCCGGGCCGCCGTTGCCAGGCTGACGGTAGCCGAGCACCCCGGGCTTCACGTTTCCGTAAGCCTCGGCGGGGCATACGGCGTGGGAAAAACAACAGAGCTGTTCGACACAGCCGACAGGCTTATGTATCAGGCAAAAAAGAGTAAGAACAAAGCCATCGCCGGCTTTGTGAGCACGCAAACGGAAAATACCGGCAAAGGCAGGGATGTCGAGATATGGAGTTAAGAGATTGCTATGCGGAATTCGGCGGAGATTACAAGGAAGTGCTGGACAGGCTGCAGCGTGAGCAGACCGTCCAGAAATTCGTTCTCAAATTTTTAGACGACAAAAGCTTCAGTTCTCTGGAAACGGCCCTGCAAAACCGGAATTACGAAGAAGCATTGCGCTTTGTCCATACGCTCAAAGGGATCTGCCGGAATCTTTCTTTCACCAGACTGTACGAAAGCAGCAGCCGAATGACAGAAGCGTTTAAGGCCGGAGATTTTGAAAATGCAGCCGCCGGAATGCCGCAGCTCTCCGACGACTATCATCAGATCATCCGTGCAGTTGAAGCCTACAAGACGTGCAGGGAGGGATAGCCGCAGATGGACAGCAGCTTGGCAAAAAAGAATACTACGCGGTTTCTGATATACAGCTTCGTCGGCCTTCTTGTCTTCAGCATGGGTGTTTTTGCCATGCTGGGTGTCTATATGAGCCGGAAAAGCACAAAGACCATCCATGAAGTCGGCGAGATCTATATGTCCGGGATGAGCGAACAGATGGCCCGGCATTTTGAGAACATCATCGAACTGCGGTTTGAGCAGGTCGAAGGCATCGTGTCCGTGGTCCCGTCGAAGAGCGCCGACAAGGAAGCCATGTATGCAGATCTCGTTTACAGGGCGCAGGTGCGCGGTTTCGAATATCTGGCTCTCTGTACCTCAGACGGCAGATTTGAAACGCTCTGCGGGGAAGCATTCCAGCCGGTCAACCTGCCGCCCTTCGTGGACGCGTTAAGGCGGGGCGAGCAGCGGGTCGCCGTTGGCGTGGACGCCGCCGGCAACGAAGTTGTGCTGTTCGGGATTGACGCGGATTATCCGATGCAGGACGGCGAAGCCTGCACTGGTTTGGTCGCGGCGGTGCCCCTGGAATATATCAGCGATTTTCTTTTTTCAGAAAATCAGGATGCTCTGATCTATTGCCATATCATCCGCCCGGACGGCAGCCTTGTGATCGCCAACTCCAATACGGAGCTGGTTGGATATTTCAGCGCGCTGCCTGCCTCTTCCGCGGCAGGCGGTCCGCTTGAGGGGCTTGACGCGGCGCTGGAAGAACAGAAGGATTACACCGTAACGCTCGACACGGGCGGAAACAACCTGCAGATCTACGGCAAGCCTTTGCCGCACTCCGAGTGGTACCTCATCTCGGTGATGCCTTACGGCATGTTGGACGAAAGCATCAACGACCTGAGCGCGCAGCGCACCTTCATCACTTTGCTTGCCTGCGGCTCCATCCTGCTTTTCCTGACGCTGATTTTTCTGCGGTACTTTTTCCTGACCCGCCAGCAGCTGCAGGAGCTGGGAAAGGCCCGCCAGGCGGCGCTTGAGGCAAGCAAGGCCAAAAGCGAATTTCTGGCCAATATGAGCCATGATATCCGCACGCCGATGAACGCGATCGTGGGCATGACTGCCATCGCAACGGCGCATATAGACGACCGTAAGCAGGTGCAGAACTGTTTGCGCAAAATCTCGCTGTCGAGCCGGCATTTGCTTGGGCTCATCAACGATGTGCTGGACATGTCCAAAATCGAGAGCGGAAAGCTGACCCTGACGCTGGAAGCAATCTCGTTGAAAGAAGTTGTTGAAGGCGTTGTCGGCATCATACAGCCGCAGATCAAAACCAAAAAGCAAAACTTTGACGTCCATATAGAAAATATCACGGTGGAAAACGTATATTGCGACAGCGTCCGCCTGAACCAGGTTTTGCTGAACCTTTTGTCCAATGCCACCAAATATACGCCCGAGGGTGGCTCCATTCAGCTTTCTCTCTTTAAAGAGGCGTCCCCGCGCGGCGAAAATTTTGTCCGGACGCACCTTAAAGTGAAAGACAACGGGATCGGCATGTCCCCGGAATTTTTGCAAAGGATATACGAATCTTACAGCCGTGCGGATGAAGCCAGAATCCACAAGACCGAAGGCGCCGGCCTTGGAATGGCGATCACAAAATACATCGTGGATGCGATGGGCGGGACCATCGACATTCGGAGTGAACTGAATAAGGGCACTGAATTCCACATCACAATCGACCTTGAAAAGGCCGCCCTTCCGGAAGCCGACATGGTGCTTCCTCCCTGGAACATGCTGGTAGTCGACGACGACGCGGTATTATGCCAGACCGCCGTCAGCGCATTAAAGTCGATCGGAGTAAATGCCGAATCAACGCTGAGCGGAGAAAGCGCGATGAAACGGATCGTTCAGCGCCACCGGCAGCACAATGACTATCAGATCATTCTTTTGGACTGGAAGCTTCCGGATATGGACGGCCTCCAGATCGCCAGGGAGATACGGCGCAGCTTTGGGAGCGAAATCCCGATTCTGCTGATCTCCGCCTACGATTGGACCGAATTTGAGGAAGAGGCGCGTGAGGCCGGCATCAGCGGTTTTATTTCCAAGCCGCTGTTCAAATCCACTTTGTTTTATGGCCTGCGCCAGTATATGGGCCTTGAAGCCACGCATCAGCCTGCATCCAGCCACGGCGCCGGCCTCTCCGGCAGCCGTGTCCTGCTCGCAGAGGACAATGAGCTGAATTGGGAGATTGCAAGCGAACTGCTGTCCGATTTGGGTGTGGAGCTGGAATGGGCGGAAGACGGACAGATCTGTCTGGACAAATTCCGGGAATCGCCGGAGGGTTATTATGATTTTATCCTGATGGATCTCCGGATGCCGCACATGACAGGCTATGAGGCTGCACAGGCGATTCGCGGGCTGAACCGCGCGGATTCGGCGTCGGTCCCCATCATCGCCATGACGGCGGACGCCTTTGCCGAGGACATTCAGCGTTGTCTGGAATGCGGCATGAATGCGCATATCGCAAAGCCCATCGACGTGGCTGAATTGACCCGTCTGCTGAAAAAGCATTCGCGCAAAGTATAACAGCAAAAGAGGAACGGCCTGCTTTTGAGCAGGCCGTTCCTCTTTTGGTCTTTTTTACTCTTTCATCCCGCCGAGAAAATCCCGGTAAATGCCGGGGACGGAATCCGGGATCAGCATCGCGCCCACACACTTTTTGTAAAACTCCTGCGGGCCCACGCCGCCGATGACTGCATAGGCGTAGCCCTCCGCACGCATGGCCGCGAGGCTGCGCAGCAGCAGCGCCCGACCGATGCCGCCGCCCTGCTCTTCGTCCAGCACGCGTGTAGGGCCGAAGAAATCCGGAGCCGTCGCATCATAACAGGCATAACCCAGGATTTTTTTGCCCCGCGTGGCGATGAAGCACGAAACAGCCGGGCGGGCAAAGCACACGTCGCACTCCCCTGCTGCGGAAAGGCCGGAGTGCTCCTTCACCCATTCCACCACACGAAATTTATCCGGCGCCATTGCGCGGCGGATCTGTACGCTCTCATCCCGAGGGCACGCCGTCTGCGCATCTTCAGGCAGGTCGTATAATTTCACCAGCATATCAGGCATTTTTATTTTCTCCTTTTTCTGTATTCAATGTTTCCAGCGCCAGAAGCGCTGCGCCTGCGGCGGCGTCGCTTTTGGGTTCCGCCAGCCGCATGCCCGGAAATCGCATCCGAAGCAGCGCCGCCGTACCCTCGCGCACCGCTTTGTCCCGCAGCAGAATGCTGCCCGTCAGCGCCAGCACCCCGTCCTCCATATGCAGAGCGCGGGCTACCGGCTCCACCAGCAGCGCCAGCTCGCGGCATGCTTTTTCCACCACCGCTTTCGCGGCCTCGTCCCCGGCTTCATACGCCCGGGCAACCAGCGGAGCCAGCGCCGCAATCTGTTTTTTGTCTGTTTGCGGGTCATAAGTAAACTGCACCAGGCCGCCGACGTCAACCACCTTCAGCTGTGCAAACACCAGATCCGTGAGCAGCGTCCGCGGCCCACGGCCGTCCTGCGCCCGCACAACGGCCGCCAGAGCGTCTCTGCCGAGCGCATAGCCGCTGCCCTCGTCGTCGATTTTATGCCCGTAGCCGCCGCTTCGGGCTGTTTTACCCGCTGCATCCCTGCCAAAACAAATGGACCCGGTGCCCGCGATAAGCACCATGCCGCAGGGTGCGCCCAGCGCGCCTGCCAGCGCGGTTTCCTGGTCTCCTGTCAAAAGAAGCGCGCCCCGGTATCCGCACCGGCGCAGCATTTGCTCCAGCAGCGCGCGTGCCTGCGGATTGCTGACGCCCGCGCTGCCGACGCACAGCGCGGCACAGGCCTCCAGGCCGCCGGGCAGGCGCGCCAATGCATCCGTACAGCCCTGCATCGTCTCCCGCACTGCCTGTGACGCAGCACTGTTAAGGTTCAGGGGGCCAAACCGTTCCCGAAGCAGCACGCGTCCGTCCGGCGCGCGGGCCTCTAAAACCGTCTTTGTCCCGCCGCCGTCCATCCCGGCCGCATATCTCATATCCGGCATTTTTTCTTCTCCGCTCATAAAGTCACGGGCAGCCTTCCGGTTGGTTCGGCCTCGCCGCGCAGCACGCGCGCAACCGCCCGAATGCTCTGCTCCGTATACTCGAATGCCGCCAGCGTCCACACGCTTTCGGGCAGGCCCGCCAGATCGTACGGGCCGCGCAGCGCCACCGCCACGGTGGGCACGCCCGCCTCCGCCAGCCGGGCCACCGCCTCCATCCGCCGGGCGGGGCTGGGGGCGTTCGGCTCC
>OLPX01000378.1_pt1 | contig 44053 bp, 39 predicted proteins | sample 1672491 | NCBI WGS metagenome assembly OLPX01 (sample SAMEA3136692, study PRJEB25190) | human gut metagenome | biome: human gut; feature: human-associated habitat; material: faeces | place: Austria | collected 2013
TCTCCAGAGCTCTCCTTCAGGTAGACGCTGATTACAGACCAGCCCTGAAGAAAGCCGGTTTCTTAACAAGAGATCCAAGAATGAAAGAGAGAAAGAAGTACGGTCTCAAGGCAGCCCGTCGTGCGCCGCAGTTCAGCAAGCGTTAATCGACATACAAAAACCCCGAAAAACCTCGAAGCCATGCGGCTTTCGGGGTTTTTCTTTGCCTAAATGGTTTGACGAAATTTGACCAAATCTGATGTGCTTTAACTCGATTTCTTGTGGTTAAATAGGGGTTAAATCACAAAAAAGATAGGCTAACTGGTTAAATAATGGGTTAATTTCGACCCGATTTCGGCCCTTTCTTGAGGGCGATTTTTAGGAGCATCTGGAGAGCAAATTTCCGCTGATACGGTTTGACATAGTTTGATTGATTTTGTGCAAATCAAATACAATTTAATAAGACAACTTACATAGAGCGTCTATGCGCCCCTACTCACGGGGACGGATAGGCGCTCTATTTTTTTCCCCAAAATAAGGAGGTGTTTCAAATTGAATGCACAAATCATTGCCATAGCCAATCAGAAAGGAGGCGTCGGAAAGACGACCACCTGTGCCAATCTCGGCATTGGCTTGGCGCAGGCGGGAAAAAAGGTGCTATTGCTTGACGGTGATCCACAGGGAAGCCTGACTATCAGCCTGGGCTATCCCCAGCCGGACAAGCTGCCTGTCACCCTTTCCGACATGATGGGCAAGGTTCTTACCGACCAGCCCATTCGTCCCGGAGAGGGCATCCTGCACCACGCAGAGGGCGTTGACCTGATGCCGTCGGATATTCAGCTGTCTGGTATGGAGGTTTCTTTAGTAAATGCCATGAGCCGGGAAACCGTTTTGCGGCAGTATCTGGATACGGTCAAGGGACAGTATTCCCATATCCTGATTGATTGTCAGCCTTCCCTTGGAATGCTTACGGTCAATGCGCTGGCAGCTGCAAACAGGGTACTAATCCCCGTTCAGGCGGAGTATCTGCCCGCCAAAGGCTTGGAGCAGCTGTTACAGACCATCAACAAGGTACACCGGCAGATCAATCCGAAATTGCAGATTGATGGTATCCTGCTGACCATGGTGGACAGTCGTACCAACTTCGCCAAAGACATCAGCGCCCTGCTCCGGGATACCTACGGCAGCAAAATCAAGGTTTTCGGTACAGAGATACCGCACTCTGTCCGTGCAAAGGAAACCAGCGCGGAGGGAAAGAGCATCTTTGCCCATGACCCCGGCGGCAAGGTGGCGGAGGGCTACGCAAATCTGACGAAGGAGGTGCTAAAGATTGAAAAGCAGCGCGAAAAATGTAAAGCTGGCATCGGTCGATGACCTGTTTACCACAGAGGAAAGCCGTGCCGATGACAGCCGCGAGAAAGTTGTAGAAATTCCACTGGCTGAACTCCATCCGTTCAAAGACCATCCCTTTAAGGTCAAGGATGACGATGCCATGATGGATACCGCCGAGAGTATTAAGCAATATGGCGTTTTAGTGCCTGCCATTGCCAGACCTGACCCGGCCGGCGGGTATGAACTGGTTGCCGGACACCGCCGCCACCATGCCAGCGAGATTGCCGGGAAAGATACCATGCCGGTGATTGTCCGCGATTTGGACGACGATGCCGCAACGATTATCATGGTTGACAGCAACTTACAGCGTGAAGAACTGCTCCCCAGCGAGAGGGCTTTTGCCTATAAAATGAAGCTGGAAGCAATGAAGCATCAGGGCGAACGGTCAGATTTAACTTGTTCCCAAGTTGGGAACAAGTTGCCGGGAAAGAAATCCAGTGAACTTTTGGCTGAACAGGTCGGGCAGAGTAAAAACCAGATATTCCGTTATGTCCGCCTGACCGAACTTATCCCCGAATTGCTGGATATGGTCGATGAAAAGAAAATAGCCTTTAACCCTGCCTATGAGCTGTCTTTCCTCAAACCAGAGGAACAAAGACAGCTCATTGGCGTTATGGACGAGGAACAGGCTACTCCCTCTCTTTCACAGGCACAGCGCCTGAAAAAGTTCAGTGCCGAGGGGAAGTTGGGTTACGATGCCATGTCTGCGATTATGTCCGAAGAAAAGAAGGGCGATCTGGATAAGGTGGTGCTGAACTCAGATGTGCTGAAAAAGTATTTTCCGAAAAGCTACACTCCGCTGCGGATGCAGGAAACCATCATCAAACTGTTAGACCAATGGCAGAAAAAGCGACAGCAGCAACAGGAACGATGAAAGGAGCCGCTTATGCAGGACATTTCCGCAAAAGAAATGAAAGGCCATAACATTCTGGCTTTGGAGCGATTCATGGACAGTACCAGGCACATGATTGAGTTTGTTGTCCGAAAAAAATCTGCTTATGGCTGCGTTGGCGATGAAATCCGCCTGTTCTTATCCGATGAAGCCTACCGGCAGGCGCTTTCCAGCCAGAATCAGAAAGAGATTAAAATCAAGAGGTACGCCCCTGTGATCGAGGGGCATATCCTTTACCAAAACCTGAAAAAGAAAGGGAGGGCTTAACCTATGTATTCCGAAAGAGCGATTGCATCCGCAATCAAGTATATTTTTACGATCCTGCTTCCTGATTACAGCGATGAGGAAGTCACGGAGGAGTTGGAGGGGCTGGACTTTGAAGCCATCGCGCAGGCTGTCCGTGACAATGCAAGGACGGTCTATGTGTTTGAAACAGGCGGCGACTATGAACACGCTTTTGCCTACTGCGGGCAGGAACTGTTTTCCCAGCGGGCGACAAAGCTGTTTGAAACGGTCAACCGCTTTCAGGCTGATTTCATCGTTACTTCTCATTCCTATGAGCTGTGGCTTTTGGAGGATATGACGGTCATGGCAGTTTCCAACATGATGGTAAAGGCAACTTGCGAAGATGCCAGCTATCTTGCGGAATACCGCACGGTCAAGGGAAAGCTGGATGCCGATTGTGACATCGGGTTTATGCCGGACGATTTAGCAACAGAGCTGTTTGAACTGTGCGAGCCGCAGTTTGAGGGCGAAGCCCCATTCTATGAACTGTAAAGGAGGACATCATGTGTACGGAAAAAGAAATCCGGGAAAGTGTGCGGGAGTGTTATAACAGCGGTGAGGAGGACAGCCGGGATAAAAGCACACATGCCCTGTCACAGCTGGATGCGCTGCTCCACCCGGCGCAGGAACGGCGTTTCCGAATGAAGCCATACGGCTTTTGCGGACGCGCCAAAACAATAAAATATCATTGATACCGCCGTGGTTTCACAGATTTGAAGCTGCGGCTTTTTTCATGCCCTAAAGCAGGAAGGAGAGAAGCCAATGGCTGTGTTTCGTGTCGAGCGCACACGGGATTACACGGTAATGTCAAACTATCATCTAAGGGACAAAAGCCTGTCACTGAAAGCAAAGGGGCTGCTCTCACAGATGCTTTCGCTGCCGGAGGATTGGGACTATACCCTTGCAGGGCTGTCCTTTATCAACCGGGAAAGCAAAGATGCCATCCGGTCAGCAATCAATGAACTGGAAAAGGGCGGGTACATTATCCGCCGCCAGACCACCGATGCCGGCGGCAAATTCAGTGGGAATGAGTACATCATCCATGAAAGTCCCGTTAGTGCAGAACTGCCACCCCCAAAACCGTTGTCGGGTTTTCCGACAACGGTTAATCCGACAACGGGAAAACCGTTATCGGAAAATCCAACGCAATTAAATATAGATATACAAAATACAGAAAAATTAAATACAGACAGAGTAAGTACCGATTCAATTCCTTTCTTTTCCGGGAAAACGGCGGCCGATCCGCCGGAACCGAAACGAAGGGAAATGGCGGACACAGATGATTTTGAGAATTATCGGGAATTGATTCTTGAGAACATCGGATTTGAAAACCTGTGCCAGCAATTCCCCTATGACATCGAAGCCCTGCAGGAAATTGTGGAGCTGATACTGGAGGTGGTATGTGCCAAGCGCAAATTCACACGGGTTGCCGGAAGTGATTTTCCCCATGAGGTGGTAAAATCAAGGCTTTTGAAGCTGGACAGCGAGCATATCCAGTTTGTTTTAGGCTGCATGAAAGAGAACACCACGAAAGTCCGCAACATCAAGCAATATCTGCTGGCAGTGCTGTTCAATGCGCCGACCACCATCAGCAATTACTATTCGGCGCTGGTTAATCACGATATGTACGGGGGCGGTTCACAGTGAGCCGCCTTTTTTACTGCCCGGATACCGGGAGAAAGGACAATGCCATGAAAAGACCTTTGGCTTATATCACCGCCCCCTGGGGCACAAATGAATTTGAAAACACGGAAAATGCTGCCCGGTACTGCCGGTTGGTTTACGATGCCGGATTTTCCCCAGTCTGCCCGCTGCTGTTTTTACCCCTGTTCCTGAAAGATGAGATTCCCCAGGAACATAAGGACGGTATCGACATGGCGAGGGATTACCTTAGGCGCGCTCATGTGCTGGTGGTCTGCGGTACGGTGGTGGATGAAACGGTCAAAAACGATATTGCAATGGCAGAGCGTCTGCGGATCACCGCCACCACGCTGGACGGAATCCTGACGGTCAAAGGTCAAGGGCGCGACACTGGAAAAGGAGGAGCCAGCCATGAGTAATGGAAAGACTATGGGGGAACTGATGGAAGAAATGCGCCTGAAAGCCGGAGCCAAGGAGTATGCAGGCCACGAGTACATGGATCTGAACCGCTTTGCCCCGGATACCCGGCATATGGTTATCTTTGACGTCCTGACCCATGAATCGCCGGTAGGCGATAAAGGGGAACGGATGCGCCTGTTCCTTACAGATGAGGGCTATCAGAAAGCCCTTGCCAATCAGGAACGCGGACATATCAAGATTTTCAGCCATGCCAAGGTGGTTGGCGGCAATCTTTACTATGACCATAAAGACCAGGTGAGGTGAGGAGGCCATGCGAAAACACTTGTTGCGGCGGCAGGTAGTGCCGCCTTAGTATACACACCACCCAGCAAAACCATAGGAAAGGAGTTGTTAAACCATGCAGGAAGAAGTTGAAAGCAGAACCGTCACGCTGATTGTCAGCGGCACCCGGTTCACCGGCAATCTGCTTAAAGCTGCGATTTCCAAGTATATGGCACACCGCAAAGAGAAAAAGCAGCAGAAAAGCCGTGATACGCCCGTTAAGCCACAGGGCAAGCAGACCGTCAAGCAGCTTGTCGGTCAGAATCAAGGCGTTTCCAATCTGGAAATTACAGACCCATCGGTGCGGGAATTTGAAAAAATCGCAAGGAAGTACGGTGTGGATTATGCAGTCAAGAAAGACCGGAGCGCCACACCGCCTAAGTACATGATTTTTTTCAAAGCCCGTGATGCCGATGTGCTGACTGCCGCCTTTACCGAGTATTCCAGCAAAAAGGTCAAAAAAGCGTCCCGCCCATCGGTGCTTGCCAAACTAAACCACTTCAAGGAACTGGTGAAAAATGCGGTCACGGACCGGACGAAGAAAAAGGAGTTGGAGCGATGAAACAGATCAACCTGAAAAAACTCGTCCTGCTGAATCTGCCGTATGTGGTGCTGGGACTGTACGCCACCAAGCTGGGGCAGGCTTACCGTCTGGCGACTGGTTCGGACTTATCCGGGAAACTGCTCCACATTGGAGAGGGCTTCATGGCAGCATTTCAATCACCGTTTCCAAGCTTTCAGCCGGTGGATTTGCTTGTTGGCCTGCTTGTCGGTGCGGGGCTGCGTCTGGCGGTCTATATCAAAGGCAAGAATGCCAAGAAGTACCGCAAAAATGTGGAGTACGGCTCTGCCCGTTGGGGAAATGCCGACGATATACGCCCCTATATCGACCCGGTGTTCGAGAACAACATCATCCTCACCCAGACCGAACGCCTGACCATGAACAGCCGCCCTAAAAATCCAAAATACGCAAGGAACAAAAACGTCCTTGTGATTGGGGGAAGCGGCAGCGGCAAGACGAGATTCTTTATTAAGCCCAATCTCATGCAGTGTTCCATGGGTGGCAATGCCCAAAATGGCACCGGAAGTATTCCTACAAGCTATGTCGTGACCGATCCCAAGGGCAGTATCGTGGTAGAATGCGGAAAGATGCTCCAGCACTACAAATACCGCATCAAGATACTGAACACCATCAACTTCAAGAAGTCCATGCACTATAACCCCTTCGCCTATATCCATTCGGAGAAGGACATCTTAAAGCTGGTCACGACCCTGATTGCCAACACCAAGGGCGAGGGAAAAGCCGGGGACGATTTCTGGGTGAAGGCCGAAACGCTTTTGTATGTGGCGCTCATCGGCTATATCCACTATGAGGCCCCGGTGGAGGAGCAGAACTTCTCCACCCTTATTGAGTTCATCAATGCCATGGAGGTCCGGGAGGACGATGAGGAATTTAAGAATCCGGTTGACCTGATGTTTGACGCGCTGGAAGCGGAAAAGCCCAATCACTTTGCGGTACGCCAGTATAAGAAATACAAGCTGGCGGCGGGCAAGACCGCAAAAAGTATCCTTATCTCCTGCGGCGCACGTCTGGCGGTATTCGACATTCAGGAACTGCGGGAGGTGACCGCCTATGATGAGCTGGAGCTGGACACCCTGGGCGACCGGAAAACGGCGCTGTTCCTGATTATGAGCGATACCGACGACAGCTTTAACTTTTTGATTTCCATGTGCTACACGCAGTTGTTTAACTTGCTGTGCGAAAAGGCGGACGATGTGTACGGCGGGCGTTTGCCTGTCCATGTGCGCTGCCTGATTGATGAGGCGGCCAACATCGGACAGATCCCAAAACTGGAGAAACTGGTTTCGACCATCCGGAGCAGGGAAATCTCCGCCTGCCTGGTGCTGCAGGCACAGAGCCAGTTAAAAGCCATCTACAAGGATAACTGCGATACCATTGTAGGCAACATGGACTGCTCCATCTTCCTGGGCGGCAAGGAGCCGACCACGCTGAAAGAACTGGCTGCGGTGCTGGGCAAGGAAACCATCGACACCTACAACACCGGCGAAAGCCGCGGGCGGGAAACCTCCCACAGCTTGAACTACCAGAAACTGGGCAAGGAGCTGATGAGCCAGGACGAGCTTGCCGTCATGGACGGCGGCAAGTGCATTTTGCAGCTGCGCGGCGTCCGTCCGTTCTTCTCGGATAAGTACGACATCACGCAGCACCCGAACTACCATCTCACAGCCGATGCAGACAGCCGGAACGCCTTTGACATAGAGCAGTTTCTGTCTGCCCGGCTGAAACCAAAAGCAAACGAAGTCTACGATGTTTACGAGGTAGATACTTCCACCGGCGCACCCGATTAAAGGCTGTGCCTTTTTCTATGCTTGAAATAGAGGGAATGCGGACTTCTGAACAAAAAACAATAAATAGTACGGAGGTAAAATCATGGAATTTTTCAACAGTGCAGTAATGGTATTTCAGACTCATGTGTGAATTTAGTAGAAAGGAAAAAAATTATGGCAAGAAAGAGAGCGTATCCAGAGAATATCCTCCATGACTTGAAAGAGTATGATGTTACCGCTGATGAGCTGAATTATGATGGTTTGACGGAAAGGGAACGAGCCGTTGTTCAGATGTATTATATTGAAAATGTATTGACTTTTAGGGAGATTTCTGCTGAGTTTGGCGTTTCCCAACAGCGTATGCGGCAGATTATCAGCAGGACTTTACGCAGGATTAGAAAGAACATAAAAAGATAACAAAGCGGCAGTGAAAACTGCCTTTACATAGCCAGCTGTCTGCCTGATCAACAGATGTCTGGCTATTATTTTTGCCCAAGCCGTTTGATGCGCACAGACGGAGTAGGCGTAACAAATCATTTTCTAATCAAGGAGGACAACAATATGGAATTTTTCAACAGTGCAGTAACGGTACTTCAGACTCTCGTGGTGGCTTTGGGTGCAGGCCTCGGCATCTGGGGCGCAATCAACCTGATGGAAGGCTACGGAAATGATAACCCAGGTGCAAAATCACAGGGCATGAAGCAGCTCATGGCGGGCGGCGGCGTTGCCCTCATCGGCATCACCCTCGTACCGCTGCTGTCCGGCCTGTTCGGTTAATCCCGGCACCTGAAATCCTCTGCCCCTCCCGTGCCACGCGGGAGGGGCAGGAAAGGAGGGAAAGTTAAGTGGATTATATCAAGGAACAAATCACCCAATGGCTGAAAGAAATCCTTGCAGGCGGTATCGAGAGCAATCTGTCAGGGATGTTTGATACAGTCAACCAGAAAGTCGGGGAAATCTCCACACAGGTAGGGCAGACCCCGCAGGGCTGGAACGGCGGCATTTTCAACATGATCCAAAACCTCTCGGAAACCGTAATCCTGCCGATTGCCGGCCTGATACTGGCTTTGGTGATGACACTGGAATTGATCCAGATGATTACAGACAAAAACAACCTAAACGATGTGGATACCTGGATGTTTTTCAAGTGGATTTTCAAAACCGCCTGCTCGATCCTGATCGTCACCAATACATGGAATATCGTCATGGGCGTGTTTGATATGGCGCAGAGCGTGGTAAGCCGGGCATCCGGCGTGATTGTGGGAAATACCGCCATCGACATTTCTTCTGTTGTCACCAATCTGCATGACCGCCTGATGGAAATGGACATTGGCCCGTTGTTCGGTCTATGGTTCCAGTCCCTGTTCGTAGGCGTGACGATGTGGGCGCTTACCATCTGCATTTTTATCGTCATTTATGGGCGCATGATAGAAATCTATCTGGTAACTTCGGTTGCGCCTATCCCAATGGCAACCATAACCAACCGGGAATGGGGGCAGATGGGGCAAGGGTATCTGCGCAGCTTATTTGCGCTGGGCTTTCAGGCATTCCTCATCATTGTCTGCGTGGCAATCTATGCCGTGCTGGTGCAGGACATCGCAACGGAAACCGACATCATCAAAGCTATCTGGACTTGCATGGGCTATACGGTACTGCTGTGCTTCACGCTCTTTAAGACGGGGAGCCTTGCAAAATCCGTGTTCCATGCGAATTAACCACGAAAGGAGGAAAATCAAGTGGCCTATGTACCCGTACCCAAAGACCTGACCAAAGTAAAAACAAAGGTCATGTTCAATCTCACGAAACGGCAGCTGGTCTGCTTCTCGGGCGGTGCGCTGTTTGGTGTCCCGCTTTTCTTTTTGCTCAAAAATCCCGTTGGCACCAGCGCCGCCGCCATGTGCATGGTGGTTGCCATGCTGCCTTTTTTCATGCTGGCCATGTATGAGCGCAACGGTCAGACGCTGGAGAAGATCATCGGCAATATCATCTGCGTTGCTTTTATCCGTCCCAAGCAGCGCCCCTACAAAACCAACAACTTTTACGCCGTACTGATGCGGCAGGAACAACTCGACAAGGAGGTGCATCAAATTGTTTGCCAAAAAACCAAACCACGCCGCAGGCCCCGGTCGTAAAGAAAAACCGGTGCGGCCCAAGCGCAAACTGACCCGCACAGAGAAAAAGCAGATTGAAGCCGCCATTGCACGGGCAAACCATACCGATAAAAAAGAGCAGTCCGCGCAGGACAGCATCCCCTACCAGCGTATGTGGCCGGACGGCATCTGCCGTGTGACGGATACCCATTACACCAAGACCATCCAGTTCCAGGACATCAATTACCAGCTTTCGCAGAATGAGGATAAGACAGCCATCTTTGAAGCATGGTGCGATTTCCTCAACTATTTTGACAGCTCGGTGCAGTTTCAGCTGTCCTTCCTCAATCTGGTGGCATCGGACGATACCTTTGCCAACAGTATCAATATCCCGGCGCAGGGCGATGACTTTGACCCTATCCGAGAGGAATATACCGGGATGCTGCAAAATCAGCTGGCAAGGGGCAACAACGGTCTTATCAAGACCAAGTACCTGACCTTCGGCATTGATGCCGATGGTATTCAGGTGGCGAAACCCCGGCTGGAGCGTGTGGAAACGGATATTCTCAACAACTTCAAGCGTATGGGCGTGGCTGCGGAGGTGCTGGACGGGAGGGAACGCCTGCGCCAGATGCACAGTGTATTCCGCATGGACGAGCAGCAGCCTTTTCAGTTTGAGTGGGACTGGCTTGCCCCTTCTGGCCTTTCCACCAAAGATTTTATTGCGCCGACCAGTTTTGCCTTCAAAAACGGCAAGGATTTCTCCATGGGCAGAAAGCTGGGTACAGTCAGCTTCCTGCAGATCCTCGCCCCGGAGCTGAACGACCGTATGCTGGCGGATTTTCTGGATATGGAAAGCAGCGTCATTGTCAATCTGCATATTCAGTCGTTAGATCAGGTCAAAGCCATTAAGACAGTGAAGCGAAAAATCACTGACCTTGACCGTGCCAAGATCGAGGAACAGAAAAAAGCCGTCCGCGCCGGGTATGACATGGACATCATTCCCTCTGACCTTGCCACCTATGGCAGCGAAGCCAAAAAACTGCTGCAGGACTTGCAGAGCCGTAACGAGCGGATGTTCCTTGTGACCTTTCTGGTGCTGAATACCGCCGATACGAAACGGCAGCTGAATAACAACATCTTTCAGGCATCCAGCATCGCACAGAAATACAACTGCCAGCTGACCCGGCTGGACTTCCAGCAGGAGGAGGGCCTGATGAGCAGCCTGCCGCTGGGGCTGAACCAGGTGGAAATTGAACGGGGGCTTACCACCTCCAGCGTGGCGATTTTTGTTCCGTTTACGACGCAGGAATTGTTTCAGACCGGGCGGGAAGCCCTGTACTACGGCATTAACGCCTTATCCAACAACCTTATCATGGTTGACCGAAAGCTGTTAAAGAACCCCAACGGCCTGATTTTGGGCACGCCCGGCTCCGGTAAGTCCTTCTCTGCCAAGCGTGAAATCTCCAATGCGTTTTTGGTGACGCAGGACGACATCATCATCTGCGATCCGGAAGCAGAATATGCGCCGCTGGTGCAGCGCCTGCACGGACAGGTCATTAAAATCTCGCCTACCTCCACGGACTACATCAACCCGATGGACTTGAATCTGGACTACTCCGATGATGAAAGCCCGCTGTCGTTGAAATCCGACTTTATCCTGTCGCTTTGTGAGCTGATCGCCGGTGGCAAGGACGGGCTGCAGCCGGTGCAGAAAACCATCATCGACCGTTGTGTGCGTCTGGTGTACCACGATTACTTAAACGACCCGAAGCCGGAGAATATGCCCGTTTTGGAGGACTTGTACAATCTGCTGCGCAGCCAGGACGAAAAGGAAGCACAGTATATTGCAACGGCGCTGGAAATCTATGTTACCGGCTCCCTGAATGTGTTTAACCACCGCACCAGCGTCAACATCAACAACCGCATTGTCTGTTATGACATCAAGGAGCTGGGCAAGCAGCTGAAGAAAATCGGGATGCTGGTGGTGCAGGATCAGGTGTGGAACCGTGTCACGGTCAACCGTGCCGCCCATAAATCCACACGATACTACATTGATGAAATGCACCTTCTCCTGAAAGAGGAACAGACCGCCAGCTACACGGTGGAAATCTGGAAGCGGTTCAGGAAATGGGGCGGGATTCCGACAGGTATCACCCAGAATATTAAGGATCTCCTATCCTCCCGCGAGGTGGAGAACATCTTTGAAAATTCCGACTTCGTGTATATGCTCAACCAGGCAGGCGGCGACCGCCAGATTCTTGCCCGGCAGCTGAATATTTCGCCCCATCAGCTGTCCTATGTGACCCATTCCGGCGAGGGGGAGGGGCTGCTGTTCTATGGCAGCGTGATTCTGCCGTTTGTAGACCGGTTCCCGAAGAATACCGAACTGTACCGCATTATGACCACCAAGCCGCAGGAGGTGGTATCTTCGTGAAAAAAGAACCCCGCCTGAAGTTTACCGATGCCGAGCGCAGCGACCCTGTGCTGAAGAAGCCGGTTCACAAAGCGGAGCAGGCAGCAAAAAAGGCGGACGTAGCGCAGGCGAAAATCCCGAAAAAGACGATAAAAACCAAAATAGAAACAGTAGATGCGGCAACCGGCAAGAAAAAAGTCCATCTGAAATTCGAGGAGGTGGATAAAAAAAAACCGCCCTCCAAGCTGTCCCATGCTGCCCGTGACGCACCGGGCATCATAGCGGCGGGCAAGCTGCACCGGGAAATCCGTAAATCCGAACAGGACAACGTGGGCGTGGAAAGCGTCCATAAATCTGAGGAAGCGGCGGAATCCGGCGTGAGGCTGGTGCGGGAGGGCTACCGTTCCCACCGTCTGAAGCCGTACCGAAAGGCGTCAAAGGCAGAACGCAGGCTGGAAAAAGCAAATGTGAATGTGCTGTACCAGAAATCCTTGCAGGAGAATCCCCAGCTTGCCAGCAACCCCATTTCCCGCTGGCAGCAAAAGCAGGCGATTAAAAAGCAGTATGCCGCAGCAAGGCGCACCGGACAGAGCGCCGGAAGTACGGCAGCATCCGCCGCCAGGAATACCGGCAAAGCCGCCAAAGGTGCCGCAGAGAAAACCGAAAAAGCGGCGGCGTTTATCGCCCGTCACAAGAAAGGCTTCCTGATTGCCATTGTGTTGCTGTTGCTGCTCGCCATGCTGATGGGCGGCCTTTCTTCCTGCTCGGTCATCTTTCAAAGCACCATCTCAACGCTGACCGCCACCTCCTATCCCTCACGGGATGAGGATATGCTGGGAGCCGAAGCTGCCTATGCGGGCATGGAAACGGATTTGCAGTATGAGGTGGACCACTATGAAAGCCTGCACCCCGGTTATGATGAATACCGCTATGAACTGGATGACATTAAGCATGATCCCTATGTGCTGGTGTCCCTGCTGACCGCTTACTATGAGGGAGAATGGACGCTTGCGCAGGCGCAGGGCTTTTTATCCGAACTGTTTGGCCGGCAATATACCTTGACGCAGATCATTGAGGTGGAGGTGCGCTACCGCACGGAAACAAGAACAGGAACGACCAGCAGCACAGATCCGGAAACTGGCGAAACCACAACGGAGGAATACGAGTATGAGGTGGAAGTGCCATACGACTATTACATCTGCCATGTGAAGCTGGAGAATTTTGACCTGTCCCGCCTGCCGGTATACTTTCTGGACGAGGACAGGCTGGGGCTATATGCGGGATATATGGCAACCTTGGGCAACCGCCCCGACTTATTCCCCACCGGCCAGTACCCCAACGCAGCCGGGCGGGAGGACTTTACCGATTATGATATTCCGCCTGAAGCGCTGGCTGATGAACAGTTTGCCGCCATGATAAATGAGGCGGAAAAATATTTGGGCTACCCCTATGTGTGGGGCGGGGCCAGCCCCTCCACCAGCTTTGACTGCTCCGGCTTTGTCAGCTGGGTCATCAACCACTCCGGCTGGAACGTGGGCAGGCTCACCGCCAATGGGCTTTTGGACATCAGCACCCCGGTATCCTCCGCCAATGCTAAGCCCGGTGATTTGATTTTCTTCCAGGGAACCTACAATACCAGCGGTGCATCCCATGTGGGCATCTATGTTGGCGACGGCATGATGCTCCACTGTGGAGATCCGATTTCCTACGCATCCATCAATACAAGCTATTGGCAGGCGCATTTCTACACCTTTGCCCGTCTGCCATGAAAGGAGCGATAACGCTATGAACCCGAAACTGAAAAAACTCAATGCGGAATATGACAAGAACGCTGACCGGATTGCGGAGCTGCAGGCCCGCCAGCGCGATATTGATAAGCAGCGCACTGAAATCAAGAACAATGAAATCCTGGGACTGGTGCATGAGCATCATCTGGACTATGCCGCCCTGTCTGCCCTGATTCAAAAACTGGATACCAGCCGCCCTGCGGCAATGGCTGGGGAAATGGAGGAAGAAACCCATGAGTAAACGCAAAACACGCCTTTTGGCAAGCCTGATGACGATGGCGCTTTGCCTGACCGTCTTTTCCACCACCGCTTTTGCCGGCGGCCCGGACTATGAGGAACCCACCGAGGAGCCGGTGGCGGAAGAAACCATTGTCCCCGGTGAGCCTCTTTCCGAGAACAGCGATATTTCCACCCGTGATCTGCTCTATGACAAAGCCACCAACAAGCAGTTCATCACCATTACCGACCGGGACGGCAACATTTTTTATCTGGTCATCGACTACGATTCCCCGGTCAGCGAGGACGAGGAACAGTACAAGACCTATTTCTTAAACCCGGTGGATACTGATGATTTGAAGGCGCTGGCTGAGGAAGCCGAAAACAAACCGGCTGCCTGCACCTGTACCGAAAAGTGCGCTGCCGGTTCCATTGATATGGATTGCCCCGTCTGCGCTGCCGATATGACCGAGTGCGCCGGGAAAGCGCCGGAGCCGGTGGCCACAGAGGAGCCGAAGGAAACCGTGGCTGAGGAGCCGGAGGAACCGGAACAGCCAAGAGGCATGAATCCGGCGGTGCTAGTGGTACTCCTGCTTGCCCTTGCCGGTGGCGGCATGTTTGTCTACATCAAACTTATTAAGAATAAACCGAAAACCAAGGGCAATGCGGATCTGGACGATTACGATTACGGTGAAGATGAGGACGAGGATTCCGAGGACGCCCCGTGGGAGAGCGAGGACGAAACGCCGGAGCCTGAAAACGAAGAAGCGGATGGGGATAAAGAGGATTGACCCAATTTACCAACAGCCCCTTTGAACGCATGATGACAAAAAAGCCAAGCGGCGGGGGCAGACGCTCCCGCCCTTTGGCATCTCTCCCCGAAAGCCATCCCTGCTACGGATGCGGCAACGCCGGACAGCGCTGCTTTGGCATCTGCCAGCGGGAACTAAACCAATATCTGAAAGAACGGAGGAACCGCAATGACAAAACATAAATTGGTAATCGCTGAAAAACCGTCTGTTGCACAGAGCATCGCCGCAGTTATCGGCGCAACCATGCGCCATAAAGGGTATCTGGAGGGCGGCGGCTATCTGGTCAGCTGGTGTATCGGCCATCTGGCCGGACTTGCCAATGCCGAAGCCTATGACCCCAAATACGCCAGATGGAACTATGGCGACCTTCCCATCCTGCCGCAGGAGTGGCAGTACACAGTTGGGAAGGGCAAAGAGGAACAGTATCAGGTCCTGCATGATCTGATGCACTCCGATACCGTGGATAGCGTCATCAATGCCTGTGATGCCGGGCGCGAGGGCGAAGCCATATTCCGCACCGTCTACAACCTGGCAGGCTGCAAAAAGCCCATGCAGCGGCTCTGGATTTCCTCCATGGAGGATTCCGCTATCCGTCAGGGCTTTGAAGATTTGAAACCCGGCGCGGACTATGATGGACTGCATGAAGCGGCGCTCTGCCGCAGCAAGGCGGACTGGCTGGTGGGCATCAATGCCACCCGGCTGTTTTCCGTACTGTACCACCGCACATTGAACATCGGGCGCGTCATGTCCCCGACGCTGGCTCTGGTGGTTCAGCGGGAAGCGGAAATTGATGCGTTCAAGCCGGAGCCGTTCTATACGGTGGTGCTGGGGCTGACGGACTTTGCCGCCGCTGGTGAACGGCTGAAAGATAAGAAAGAAGCGGTCAGATTGCAAGAAGCCTGTGCCGGTGCGGATGCCACGGTACAAAAGGTGGAGCGTAAGGATAAATCGGAAAAACCGCCTGCCCTCTACGACCTGACCACCTTACAGCGTGACGCCAACCGTATCCTTGGCTTTACCGCACAGCAGACGCTGGACTATCTGCAAAACCTTTATGAAAAGAAACTTTGTACCTATCCCCGCACGGATAGCCGCTACCTGACTTCCGATATGGCGGACAGCCTGCCGGTGCTGGTGAATGCAACAGCCAAAGCCATGCCCTGTGCCAAAGGTATCGCCATCCGCGCTAATGCCGCACAGGTCGTCAATGACAAAAAGGTATCCGACCACCATGCCGTTATTCCTACCCAAAATATCCACACCGCCGATCTGGCGGCGCTGCCTGTCGGGGAGCGTGCCGTGCTAGAATTGGTTGCCCTGCGGCTGCTTTGTGCCGTAGGCCAGCCCTATGAATATGCGGAAACCGTGGCGGTGCTGGACTGTGCCGGTCATACATTTACCGCCAAAGGCCGTGCGGTACAGAACCCCGGCTGGAAAGTCCTTGAGGAAAGCTACCGTACCGGTCTGAAAGATGCGCCGGAGCCGGACGATTCCAACGATGCCAAAGCCTTGCCGGTTATCACAGAGGGGCAGACCTTTTCCGTGACGGTTCCCGGTATCAAGGAGGGAAAGACCACATCGCCCAGGCACTTCACTGAGGACACGCTGCTTTCGGCTATGGAGGCCGCAGGGGCAAAAGATATGCCGGAGGACGCCGAGCGCAAAGGTCTGGGAACGCCAGCCACCCGTGCCGGGATTTTGGAAAAACTGGTTTCCACCGGCTTTGTGAAGCGGAAGAAATCCAAGAAAACCGTCCAGTTACTCCCTACCCATGATGCGGTATCGCTGGTCACGGTACTGCCGGAGCAGCTGCAATCGCCGCTTCTCACCGCAGAGTGGGAATACCGGCTGAAAGAGATTGAGCGCGGCGAACTGGAACCGGATGATTTTATGGGCGGTATCACGGAAATGCTCAAAGAACTGGTTTCCACCTACCATGTCATTGAGGGGGCAGAAGTGCTGTTCCCCTCTGGCCGTGAGGTAATCGGCAAATGCCCCCGCTGCGGTGGAAATGTGACGGAAAACAAGCAGGGATTTTTCTGTGAGAACGCCGCCTGCAAATTTGCTCTCTGGAAAAACAGCAAATTTTTTACCGCAAAGAAAAAACAGCTGACAAAAGCTGTTGCCGCCAGTTTGTTAAGCAAAGGCCGGGTGCAGATGAACGGCTGCTATTCAGAAAAGACCGGCAAGACCTATGATGCCGCCATCCTTCTGGACGATGACGGGCAGCATGTGAATTTCAAGATGGAATTTGCGCAGAAAGGCGGTAAATGATGAAGCTGTCCCGTGTCGAGCAGGAAACCATTGTCCTTTACAACGAAGCAGAATCTACCGCCGAGGTGTTTACCTACGACCAGAAGCTGCTTACAAAGCTGGAACGGCTGGCAGCAAAGTACCCGGAACAGGTCACCCGCACCGGCGACCGGCAATTCATTGTTCCCAAAGCCTGTGTGCTGATACGCGAGCCTTACAGCGAACAACGCCGAAAAGCCGCCAGCGACAGGGCAAAGGCGAAAGGGTATCGGCCGCCTGCCAACCGTAAGGAGAATCCGGATTCCTGATTTATGGGCGGTGTATGGCAGCCCCATAGCAGGAGGCAGAGATGAATGTGTTTGAAACAGTAAAGGGGGCTGTCACGGCCAGAGAAGCTGCTGAAATGTATGGGATTGAGGTAAAACGGAATGGAATGGCGGTTTGCCCCTTCCATGATGACCGCAATCCCAGCATGAAGGTGGACAAACGCTTTCACTGCTTTGGCTGCGGGGAAGATGGTGATGCCATCGACTTCACTTCCAGACTTTACAACCTATCCCCGAAAGAAGCAGCCGAAAAGCTGGCGCAGGACTTTGGGCTGGCTTATGACAGCCATGCCCCGGTAAAAAAGCATTACGTCCGGCAGAAAACGGATGTACAGATAATTAAGGAAAAGGAACAGCGCTGTTTCCTTGCGCTGTCAGATTATTACCATCAGCTGAGAGCATGGGAAACAGAATACGCCCCGGCTGCACAGGACGAAGCATGGAATCCCCTATTTGTAGAAGCCCTGCAGAGAAAGGGTTATGTGGAATATCTGCTTGATGTGCTTATTTCCGGCAGCATCGAGGAGAAGAAAGCCCTGATTGCAGACTGTGAAAATGAAATCAAAATGCTTGAGCAAAGGAGGAAGTTTTCAATGCCAGAAAAATTAAGTAACAAAGACCGCCTGCGGCAAATAACCGATAACATCGAAGCCGGTATCAAGGAATTGTTTGAGAGTGATAAGTATCGGCAGTACCTCTCCACCATGTCCCGGTTCCACCGCTATTCCCTCAACAACACTATGCTGATCTATCTGCAAAAGCCGGACGCAACACTGGTGGCCGGCTTTAATAAGTGGAAGAACCAGTTTGAGCGCCATGTGAAAAAGGGGGAGCATGGCATCACCATCATCGCGCCTACGCCCTTTAAGAAGAAAATCGAGGAACAGAAGCTGGACCCGGACACCAAAGCGCCGGTGCTGGATAAGAACGGGAAAATCGTCACGGAGGAAAAAGAGGTGGAGATTCCCATGTTCCGCCCGGTAAAAGTCTTTGATGTAAGCCAGACGGACGGAAAACCCTTGCCCCAGCTGGCCAGCGACCTTTCCGGGAACGTGCGGCAGTATGACGCTTTCATGGAAGCCCTGCGCCGCACTTCCCCCGTGCCAATCGCAATCCAGCCCGTCCATGACGGTTCTGACGGTTATTTCAGCCTGACCGACCAGCGCATCGCCATCCGTGAAGGCATGAGCGAGGTGCAGACCGTTTCCGCCGCAGTGCATGAAATCGCCCATTCCATTCTCCATAACCGGGAAAAGGAACGGCTGGAAGCGGCTGCCGGGGACGAAACCAAAGAGCCGTTAAAGTCCAAAGACCGCCGCACCGAGGAGGTGGAGGCCGAAAGCATCTCCTATGCGGTCTGCCAGTATTACGGCATCCAGACCGGCGACAACAGCTTTGGCTACATCGCCGCATGGAGCAAGGGAAAGGAACTCCCCGAATTGAAAGCCAGCCTGGAAACCATCAATAAAACCGCCAGTGGGCTGATTACGGAGATTGACCGTCACTTCAAAGAAATCTGCAAAGAGCGCGGGATTGACCTGGCCGCCCAGCCGGAGCAGACTGTCGAAGCACCGGAGCATTCTACCGCAGCGCCGGAACCGCCCGCCGCAGAGATGGAGCCGCCTGCCGAGGCAAAGAAGCCGGACAAAGAGGAAGGCGTTTACCGCTATTATATTACCCAGGAAGCTATGAACAGCGGCACCTATCCCTTTATGCTGGGCGGGCAGATTCATGAGGAAGCGCAGCCGGCCTTTTATGAAAACGGTGCAGTGCAGGCATTTGGCTACATTGACTATCCGCAGGCATTGCCGAAGGAGCAGGCGCAGGGCGCGCACCTGGTTCCCTCAAAGGATAACCCGCCGGAGACTGACGCTGTGCCGGAGCCGGTAACCTACTATGTGGCCGAGTGCATGGAGTTCCCCTCTCTGGGCGAATACCATGAGAACCTTTCCCTGGAGGAAGCGGTCCGCCTGTATGAAGCGATTCCCGCAGCGCGGATGAACGGCATCAAGGGCATCGGATTTGAACTGCATGACGGCAGCGGCTATGCCGGGACGTTCCCGATCCTGAGCGGCACTGCCATTGATTTGGATTCTATAGACAGCATCGACTATTTCCGGGAGAATCCACAGGTGCAGAAAGCGGTATCCGATCTGATGGCCGCCATGCCGCACATGGAAGTAATCCGGCCCTTTGGGGAGGCACAGGAAAAAGAAGTCCTGTTTTTGTTGGATGGTGCGAACTATCTGCATATCCAGGAGAGCGATGAGGGCTACGACTACACCATCTATGATGCCAAAAGCAGGCTGGAGGTGGACGGCGGCTGTCTGGCGAACCAGGAGATGCGTCTGCCGGAAGCCATGAAAGAGGTTCTCGCCCTCCATGAAATGCCTGCCAGTGAGATTAAAACCGTTGACCTCTCCCTTGTGGAGGAACTTCAGGACGCCCAGCCACGGCCTGCGCCCCGCCGCTATGCAATGGATGAGAACGGTGAGATGCGCCGCACATGGAACGGCAAGCTGCCGGAACAGTTTACAGCCGAAGATACCAGGGCATTTATGGCCGAAACGGCCTCCATGCTGGGCATGGAAATCCCCATGAGCGCCTGGAGCCTGGAGGAACTATTGGAGAGCGAGGAAGCCATCGTGCAGGACACGTTCTTTGAACTGCGCATGGATGATATGGTGGTGGGCCGGGGAAAGGACGGCGTTTTGACCGCCGAAGATGATGCGAACGTATGGCGCGGGAAGGAGGTCTACGATTTCCTGCTCAATGAAGCCATCGTATATGAGCCGGACGGCAGCAGTAGCGTGATTCCTGATGGGCATTTAGACCAGGTGCGGCAGCTTGCCAGCAATTACGGCGTTTCATTTCCGCATATGGATCAGTTAAAGGCGCTGCCCAAAGAAACTGTTTCGATGCTGCCGGACGCTCCGGAGCAGATGCTGGACGAATACCCCATGCCTGACCCGGATTTATCAGTGACGGACTTGGAGAAGTGCGGCTATCTGGACGGCGACATGCTCCCCCTTTCCAAAGAACAGGCGGCACAGCTGTACGAAAAGGATTTGACCGTCTACGCCGTCACGGCGGGCGGCCACGCGGAGATGCTCTTTGACCGGGAGGATTTTGAAACCCATGGGGGCACGGCTCTGTTTGCGGTTCCCCGTGAGGAATGGGAAGCAAGCCCCCTGTTCCATGAGAAAATCCAGGACCGGCTGAACCATCAGGAGGAACGGGAAGCCGCATTCCTCAACTGTGATGGGGACTGTTTTGCTATCTACCAGGTGAGCCACAGCGAAGCACAGGCTAATCTGCGTTTTATGAACATGGACTGGCTGGAACGGAACGGCTTATCCGTGGAGCGCACCAATTATGACCTGGTTTATACCGGGGCGTTGCCGGAAGCCCCAAGCGCCGATGCTGTGCTGGAGCAGCTTTATACCCGGTTCAACATCGACCATCCGACAGATTATCACAGCCCGTCCATGAGCGTCAGCGACATCGTTGTGCTGAAGCAGGCCGGTGCGGTATCCTGTCACTATGTTGACAGCGTTGGCTTTTCCCCGGTGCCGGATTTCATCAAGCCGGAGAACTATCTGAAGGCGGCGGAGATTTCCACCGAAGATGATTACGGCATGATCGACGGCATCATCAACAATGGCCCCAAACAGCCCACAGTTTCGGAACTGGAACAGCAGGCCCGTTCGGGCAAGCCGATTTCGCTGATGGATTTAGCCGCTGCGTCCCACCGGGAGGAACAGGAAAAGAAACCGTCTGTTGTAGGAAAACTCAAAAGCCAGCCGAAGCAGGAAACAAAAAAGACCGCGCCAAAGAAAAACGCAGAAAGGGAGATTTGATATGAACGCATTTACCTTTGAGGAACAGAACCTCTTGTGTATTTACAGCCCCGGAACCCGTGAGGGAGCCATTTCGGCCCTTACAGAAATGAGGAAGGAACTTGCCAAAGATGAAACGGAACTGCTGGCATTGACAGATTCCGCTCTTGAGAAGCTGCGCTCCATGAGCGATGCAGAGTTTCATGAGGTGGAGTTGTTTCCCGACTTTGACGAATAACACGAAGCGGAAAGGGCGGCATAAGCTGCCCTTTCGCTTTGGCAAGACCTGAAAGGAGGTTTGAACCACTATGCCGACAAAAGCACAAATATATGCACAGATGGCTGAAGATACCGCAACCCGGCTCACAGCCAGCTGGCAGGAGTGGCGGCGGTTTTTGAACACCGCTTCCCGCCTTTACAAATATCCGTTCCATGACCAACTGATGATCTACGCCCAGCGCCCGGAAGCAACGGCCTGCGCGGAATACGACCTGTGGAACGATACGATGGGACGATATATCCGGCGCGGTTCCACGGGCATTGCGCTGGTGGACGATTCCGGGGATACGCCCCGGTTACGGTACGTCTTTGATATTGCCGATACTGGCACACGCCCCCATTCCCGAACCCCGTTCCTCTGGGGCATGGAGCCGGAACACACCGCCCCCGTCCAGGCCATGCTGGAGCGCCGTTATGGGGTTGGCGGCGAAACCCTGCCCCAGCAGCTTGCCGATGTGGCCGGGAAACTGGCCGATGATTTCTGGGCGGACAACGGCGCTGACATTCTCCGCACCGTTGACGGTTCCTTTTTAGAGGAGTACGATGAACTTAACGTAGCAGTGCAGTTCAAATCAGCCGCAACCGTCAGTATTACCTATGCGCTGATGTCCCGATGCGGGCTGGAGCCGGAACAGTATTTCGACCATGAGGATTTCATGGCAATCTTCGACTTCAACACCCCGGCCACGGTGGGTGCGCTGGGAACGGCGGTCAGCCAGTCCTGCAAGGAGGTGCTGCGCCAGATCGGAATTACAATCCAAAATGTGGAGCGCGAGAAAATCGCGGAAAGGAGAAACAGAGATGAACAACACCTTGACTTACAGCCAGAACGGGGATTATCAGATTCCCAACCTGAAACTAAGCAGCCAGCAGACCCCGCCCCTGGGCAAATACGGCAGGATGCGCAAAGCATACCTGAAGGAACACCGACCGGTGCTGTACAACCAGATGATTCTCTCGGAAACCCTGTACCCGCACCTGTCAGAGATCGAGGGGACGGCGAACCGCCGCATGGAACAGATGATGCCGAAGCTGATGCAGGCGGCGGGCGTGACCGAGAGCCTGAAAGCCAGCGACCAGATGAAGTGGGTGGGACTGATGAACAACTGCAAAGCGCAGGCAGAGGAACTGATCTTAGCGGAACTTATACACAGCTGAGCCTCTTTCCCACCGAAGCAGAACAGATTTACCGGATTGATGAAGCGGAGAGCGTAAAACAAACGCCCTTCGCTTTTTCTTTTGCCCAGGAGGAGATCGACCAGGTGCTGCGGCTGGGCAGCAATACCGAAAACAGCCGTATGCGTGTCGCAGCTGAATACCAGAAGGGAAAAACAATCAGCCATCTGGCGGCCTTTCTGCAAAAGGAATACCGTGGCGGGGCCGGTCTGATTACAGACACCGGCAAGCTGGCTGTATGGTATGACGTAAAAGGCATCCATCTTGCCAAAGGCAGCGAAGCACGATATGTTTCCCGCACACAGACGCTTTCATGGGAAGATGCCGCCAGCCGTATCGGGGAACTGCTGGATACCGGCGTATTTGCTTCTAATGTGGAACTGGACGAAGCCTACGGGCTGGAACGCCGGGAGCTGGCATCGTTGATTTGGTATGTCCGCCATGATTTTTCAGAAGGCGTTGCCGAGCGTGGGTATCTTTCTTCTCTGCAACCGTTGTATGGGGGCGGTTATCCGGAGGAAACGGCACGGCTGGCAGAAAAACTGGCTGATCCGGAATTTGTGTCGGTACTGACAGTTGAATATGCACACTTTCTTGTGGATTACCAGCAGGACAAAAGCCTGATGCGCTTCCGATACCACTATATCGGGGATATTCTGCCCCGTCTGCAGGACCTGGCTCTGCCCCGCCGGGAGTATCAATCCCAGCTGACGGAAGTGCCACGGTTGAATGGTTTTATTACAGAGGACGAAATAAGCGCCGCACTGACCTACGGCAGCTCCATCGAGGGCGGCAAGGGCAGAATATACGCTTATTTCTCCCAGCCGCACACGCCAAAGGAAAAAGCCGATTTCCTGAAAGATGAATATGGCTGGGGCGGTCATAGTGCTGCCATCTCCGGCAGCTTTTCCAGCCATGAAAACCACGATGGGAAAGGCATTAAACTGGAAAAAGACAACTGTGAAGCCGTGCAGATGTCTTGGCCTGTGGTGGTGAAACGCTTAGAGGATTTGATTCGTAAAGACCGCTATCTGACGGCAGACGAGAAAAGGCGATATGTCGGGCAGAAAACTCAAGATGCAGAAGTTGAGGAAACCATAGAACAGCCGTCTGCGCCAGAGCCTGCACCGCGCGAAGAAACGCAAGCCACTGTCCATGAGCCGCAACCGGCTGAAACACCGGCAGTGACAAAAGAAATCACACAGGCGGATATTGACACCGCCCTGCTGGAATGGAACGGCGATGCCGCCAGCAGGCAGAGGCTGCTAATCCACATGCAGGGACACGCCCGCGACAAGGACACCGCTGACTGGCTGAAGGGCGAGTACGGCGATAACCTCCCGGCGTTCCCGGTCGCGGCAGAAGGCGTTGCCGATACCCTGCCGTGGCCAAAGGTACAGCGACGGATTGCCCAGCTGATTCAGGAGGAGCGCTTTCATGGACAGGAGCCAAATGCCGAAGGCATAGATGCGGAACCGCTTTTTGAAGTCATCATGACCAGCGATGCCTTTCCAGACCCGGAAGATGCCTTCGCTATCTGGGACAACAGGCAGGATGCCTATTATGCCCAGCCAGATGGCCGCGTTGTTACGTTCCCTGACGCAGAAAAGGCACAGGTGTACCTGGAGAAAGAACTTCTGGAGCCGGAGGCCCGGAACGAAGCTGGTGCAGAGTATCAGCCTGCTCGTCCTGGTACAGATGAAAATGCCGCCGCCGAAGCGGAAGCCAACCGGTATGAGCGTTTTGCGGTTATAGAAAGTGAAAATGGCTATGCCATCTGGGATGACCTGCACGATGACTATTATGTGGACGATGAAGGCGTTACCGAGGAATTTGACAGCGAGTGGCTTGCCAATGACTATCTTTACCAGGTGCGGGAAGCCGTTGCCGGGAAAGAGGCTGCCGGACAGCCTGCCGCGGGGCAGGAAAAAGCAGCCGCAGAACCCGCAGAGCCGGAAGCCTTGAACGATTTAGAGTATGCCCGTGAGAACCTGATCCCCAACGAAACCATCTTTGACCTGGACGGCCGCACCTTTATGGTGGACCGCATAAACGAAGCAAGCGGCACTGTCAATTTGCAGGACATTACCTTTGTCCAGGCAGCCGGATTCCCCATTTTCCGCACAGAACCGATTTCCTTTGCCCGCAATGCGCTGGAATCCATGGAGCGAGAGAACAGGCCGGAGCCGGAGAATTTCCGCATCACCGACGACCATCTTGGCGAAGGCGGGCCAAAGATGAAGTTCCGTGCCAACATGGACGCCATCCACACCCTGAACGTTCTCACCGCCGAAGGGCGCAGCGCCACCTTGGAGGCGCAGCAGATCCTTTCCCGCTATGTGGGCTGGGGCGGCCTGCCGGATGCCTTTGACCCGGATAATTTTTCCTGGCGCAGCGAGTATCAGGAGTTGAAAGCCGCCTTATCGGAAACGGACTATGCCGCAGCCAGAGCCAGCACCCTGAACGCCCATTACACCAGTCCTACGGTAATCCGCGCCATCTATGAGGCCGTTGGCAACATGGGCTTTCAGACAGGCAACATTCTGGAGCCGTCCTGCGGCGTGGGCAACTTCTTTGGTATGCTGCCGGAGAACATGAAAAATTCCCGTCTGTATGGCGTGGAACTTGACCCCATCACCGGACATATTGCCCAGCAGTTATACCCAAAAGCCAACATCACCGTGGCCGGCTTTGAAACCACCGACCGACGCGATTTCTATGACCTGGCAATCGGAAACGTGCCGTTCGGCCAGTACAAGGTCAACGACCCGGCTTACAACAAGCTGGGCTTTAACATTCATAACTACTTTTTCGCCAAGGCGCTGGATCAGGTGCGCCCCGGCGGCGTGGTGGCCTTTGTCACCAGCCGTTATACCATGGATTCCAAAGACAGCACGGTGCGCAAGTATCTGGCGCAGCGGGCTGATCTGCTGGGTGCGATCCGCCTGCCAAACAATGCGTTTAAGGCAAATGCCGGAACCGAGGTTGTGTCTGACATCCTCTTTTTGCAAAAGCGAGACCGTGTAATGGACATTCAGCCTGACTGGGTGCATTTGGGGCAGACTGAAAACGGTTATGCCGTCAACAGTTATTTTACCGACCATCCGGAAATGGTGCTGGGCAATACCACCGAGGAAAGCACCGCCCATGGCATGGATTACACCGTTGCCCCCATTGAAAGCCTTGCGCTGTCCGACCAGCTGCACGATGCCGTGAAGTACATTCGCGGTGAGTACACCGAAGCACAACTGCCGGAGCTGGGCGAGGACGAAACGGTTGATACCTCCCTTCCCGCTGACCCGGATGTGAAAAACTATTCCTATACTGTGGTGGACGGCAGCGTGTACTACCGGGAGAACAGCCGCATGGTGCGTCCGGACTTAAACGCCACCGCCGAGGAACGGATCAGGGGCATGGTTGCCCTGCGTGACTGTGTGCATCAGCTGATTGACCTCCAGATGGACGCTTACACCCCGGACAGCGCGATTACCGAAAAGCAGGGCGAATTGAGCCGCCTCTATGACAGCTTTTCAGCCAGGCATGGGCTTTTGAATGACTGTGCAAACCGGCTGGCGTTCTCTGCCGATTCCTCCTACTATCTGCTCTGCTCTCTGGAGGTGCTGGACGATGACGGACAGCTGGAACGGAAAGCGGATATGTTTACCAAGCGTACCATCAGGCAGCATACCGCCGTGTCCAGCGTGGACACCCCCAGCGAAGCCCTTGCGATTTCCATTGGAGAAAAGGCACGGGTAGATCTGCCCTATATGTCCCAGCTGTGCGGCAAAAGCGAGGAAGAAATCATTTCTGAACTGACCGGCGTTATCTTCAAAGACCCCGCCTATGGCAGCGACCCCTTATCCGGCTGGCAGACCGCCGATGAATACCTTTCAGGCAATGTAAGAAAGAAACTGCGGGAAGCCAATCGCGCCGCTGCCCATGACCCGGCTTTTCAGGTCAATGTATCGGCGCTTGAAAAGGCGCAGCCCAAGGATTTGGACGCATCAGAGATAGAGGTGCGGCTGGGTGCCACATGGATTTCCCCGGACTACTACCGCCAATTTATGTATGAGGTGCTGGGTACGCCCCGGTATTTGCGCGGAAACATTGATGTGAAATACGCCCCATTTACCGCCGAATGGCAGATTACGGGCAAAACACAGGTTGGGCGCAATGATGTCGCCGCCTATACCACCTACGGAACCGACCGCGCCAATGCCTACCGTATTCTGGAGGACAGCCTAAATCTGCGTGATGTCCGTATTTATGACACCATCGAAGATGCAGACGGCAAGGAAAAGCGTGTCTTAAATGCCAAGGAAACCACGCTGGCAGCACAGAAACAGCAGGCGCTCCGCGATGCCTTCAAGGATTGGATTTGGCGCGATCCGGAGCGCAGGCAGACGCTGGTAAGCCAGTACAACGAGGAAATGAACAGCACCCGCCCCCGCGAGTATGACGGAAGCCATATCGTCTTTTCAGGCATGAACCCGGAAATCCAGCTGCGGGAGCATCAGAAAAATGCCATTGCCCATGTGCTTTACGGCGGCAATACGCTACTGGCCCATGAGGTAGGCGCAGGAAAGACATTTGAAATGGTTGCGGCCGCAATGGAAAGCAAGCGGCTGGGGCTGTGCCAGAAGTCTATTTTTGTCGTGCCGAACCACTTAACCGAACAATGGGCATCGGAGTTTCTGCGGCTATATCCCAGCGCCAATATCCTGGTCACCACCAAGAGGGATTTTGAAACCCACCGGCGCAAGAAGTTCTGCGCCCGCATCGCCACCGGCGATTATGATGCGGTCATCATCGGCCATTCCCAATTTGAGCGTATCCCCATCAGCAGAGAACGGCAGGAACGCCTGATCCAGGAGCAGATTTGGGAGATCACGTCCGGCATCGAGGAGGTGCAGGCCAGCGGCGGCGAACGGTTTACCGTCAAGCAGCTGGAACGCACCAGAAAGGGACTGGAATCCCGTCTGGAGAAGCTCCGTGCCGACAGCCGCAAGGACGATGTAGTGACCTTTGAGCAGCTGGGCTGTGACCGGATGTTCGTGGACGAGTCGGACAATTATAAGAACCTGTTCCTCTACACCAAAATGCGGAATGTGGCTGGCCTCTCCACCACCGATGCACAGAAATCCAGTGATATGTTCGCCAAGTGCCGCTATCTGGACGAAGTGACCGGCAACCGGGGAACGGTATTTGCTACCGGAACCCCTATTTCCAACTCTATGACCGAGATGTACACCATTCAGCGGTATTTACAGTATGACCGGCTTCAGGAAACCGGCATGACACACTTTGACTGCTGGGCATCCCGCTTTGGGGAAACGGTCACGGCGCTGGAACTGGCCCCGGAGGGAACCGGCTACCGCGCCCGGACACGCTTTGCCAAGTTCTTCAACCTTCCGGAACTGATGGCCATGTTCAAGGAAGTGGCGGACATCAAAACTGCCGACCAGCTAAACCTCCCCACCCCGGAAGTAGAGTACCACACCTATGCGTCCAAGCCCACCGAAATCCAGCAGGAGATGGTTAAGAGCCTGTCGGAACGTGCCACCAAGGTACACAGCGGCACGGTGGACCCCACCGTTGACAATATGCTCAAAATCACCTCCGATGGCCGCAAGCTGGGGCTGGACCAGCGGATCATCAACCCCATGCTCCCGGACGAGGAAAGCACCAAAGTCAACCAGTGCGTGGAGAATGTATTGCAGTTCTGGCGTGACGGCGATGACGACAAGCTGACCCAGCTGGTATTCTGTGATATTTCCACGCCCCAGGCCGCTCCCAGCGCAAAGGCGGCGAAAGCCGTCAGCGGAAATCTGGATAACCCGGAGCTGCATGGCCTGGAAACCGCTATTCCATTGGACGCACCGGAGCCGCCCTTTACTATCTATGCGGATATCCGCAGGAAGCTGATTGAGAAAGGCATCCCGGCGGAACAGATTGCATTTATCCATGAAGCAAATACCGATGTGCGGAAGAAAGAACTGTTCGGCAAAGTCCGCAGCGGCCAGGTGCGCGTATTGCTGGGAAGCACCGCCAAAATGGGCGCAGGCACCAACGTCCAGGACAGGCTGATTGCCTTGCACGATTTAGACTGCCCTTGGCGTCCCCGCGACTTAACCCAAAGAAAAGGCCGTATTGAGCGCCAGGGCAACACAAACGAAAAAGTTCATGTATGCCGCTATGTCACCGAGGGAACCTTTGATGCTTACCTCTGGCAGACGGTGGAGAACAAGCAGAAATTCATCAGCCAGATTATGAGCAGCAAAAGCCCGGTGCGTTCCTGTGACGATGTGGACGAAACGGCCCTGTCCTTTGCCGAAATCAAAGCCCTGTGCGCCGGCGATCCCCGTATTAAGGAGCGCATGGACCTGGACGTGGAGGTTTCCCGGCTGAAAATCATGAAAGCGGACCACCAGAGCAAGCAGTTCCGCATGGAGGACAACCTGTTAAAATACTTCCCGGAGCAGATCGAAGCCAGCAAAGGCTTCATCAAGGGCTTGCAGGCGGATATGGAAACATTGGCAGCGAATCCGCACCCGGCAGACGGTTTTGCTGGAATGGAGGTACGGGGCGATACCCTGACCGACAAGGAGAATGCCGGAGCCGCCCTGTTAGATGCCTGCAAGGAGGTGAAAACCACCGATCCGGTGCAGATTGGCAGCTATCGCGGGTTTTCCATGGCGGTCACCTTCAACACCTTTGAAAAGACCTATGAACTGGCCCTGCGCGGGCAGATGACCCACCGGGCTGCGCTGGGAACCGACCCGCGTGGCAACCTGACCCGTATCGACAACGCCCTGGCGCAGATGCCGGAACGCCTAAGCAGCGTACAGGCGCAGCTTGAAAACCTGTATCAGCAGCAAAATGCCGCCAAAGCTGAGGTTGGTAAGCCCTTCCCCCAAGAGGAAGAACTGCGGGTAAAAAGCGCACGGCTTACCGAACTGGATTCCCTGTTAAACATCGACGGGCGGCGTTCCCAGCCGGAACAGGCCATCGCCAAAAGCAGCCGTCCTTCCGTGCTGGAAGGCTTGAAGCGGCCCGTGCCGCCGCGCCCCACGCAAACCACAGAAAAGAAACCAAAACCATATGAGGAGGTACTATAATGTCAAATGTTGTTGGAACTGCATCCTATGCCAGCGGAGAGCAGGAAATCTTTACCGACCCGAAACAATTTATCAAGACCGTGGAGGAGGAGCTTCCGTACCGCAGCACCTCCGGCTTCACTTATCGGATCATGGACGCCGATGCCGCCACACGGAAGGCCATTGACGACCTGGTACACAACGAATACGGCGAGGACAACCCCCTTGACCTGGCCCACTACCAGAGCAACGAAGAAAAGCATAAGGAAAAGGCGGCCCAAGCACTGAACACCGCTTTGTATGAGAAAATGTTTGCCGAACAGGAAGCCTACCGGGGCTGGCTGTTGGCCCAGCCCCCGGAGGAAATCCTCCAGCATACCTATGAATACACGGTGCGGGAGGATATTCTTATGTCCCTGGAAAACAATGACCTGACTATCCATCAGGCTTCCACTCTCCTGCAGTCGCCCAGTCCGCTGGGCGATGTGTTCCAGGAGTTTGAAAAACTGGAAACCGGCCACATGGATACGGTGCTGGAATGCCTTACTGACCGTGCCGATACCCTTTTACGGCAGGAACAGGAAGCAAAGCAGGCGCTTTTGAAATTACCGGTTTACCCTTACCCTGCCGCCTATGCCCGTGAGCATGACGAACTGGAAGCCTACCGTGCTTCCCATAAGGCCAACGTCGCCTGCCGGAACGCCATCGACACCGCCATCGCAGACCACTACCGGAATAATTCGCTGGGCAGCGGCGCAGTCAAACAGGTGGTGGGGCAGTTTGGCTATGACCGTACCCTCTATGTGCTGGCCAACACCGTGCGGCAAAAGGATTGGGACGGGCGTATTTCCCACGACAACAAAGCATGGGCAAAAACAATTCCTGTCTTTGATGATAAGGACGACTGGGGAGGCGACCGCCGCTGTGAATTTGTGGTGGACAAGGCGCATACCGGCCTGATGGATTTGTTTACCACGCAGGCCAGGCACGATTATCTGCTGACCCAGCCCCTGACCAAAGAGGACATACATTATGAAGCTGCCCGTCTGTTGGGACGGCTTCAGGAACCCCAACAGCCCAACAGCCCAAACGGCACACATTTTATGGCACAGATTTCGCCGGATTTCCTTCACCGTGCATCTTCCAGGGACCAGGAAAGACTGTTCTCCATGCTGCCGTTCCAGTCGCTGGCCTTTTCCGGGATAAAAGACAGAAAAGGCGTCTTTGCCACGATTTCCAAAGAGGAAAACAGAAACCAGCCCCTGCGCAAGCCTTCGGTACGAAAAAAGCTGGAAAAGACCGCCGATGAACCGAGGCCAACTACATCGAAAAAGCGAGGGCTGGAGCGATGAGCGAACCAAAGCGCAAACGGAATGTGCAGCTGAATTTCCGGGTGTCCTCCCATGAGCTGGAACTGATCGAAAGCAAAATGGCACAGATGGGAACCATCAACCGGGAAGCCTATTTGCGGAAAATGGCAATCGACGGCTATGTGGTGAAGTTGGATTTGCCGGAAATAAAAGAACTGCTGTCCCTGATGCGGCGAAGCAGCAATAATCTGAATCAGTTAACGAAACGAGTGCATGAAACCGGGCGCATTTACGATGCGGATATGGAGGATATTGTCCAAAAACAGAATGATATATGGGAGGGGCTGAATAAAGTATTGACCCGGCTCGGTTCGATTTCATAATTGGAACATAGTTCCCTGACGGCGGAGGGAAAACGGCAAATCTTGCCGCACTCCCTCCACTATTTTTTATGCTGCCGTATCCTTGTGTTTTTTGGATTTATAAGGTACAACTAAATCAGCACCAACACACCGGCACCAAAAGGAGCGTGAAACCAATGCTGACCTATGAGAAAGTTATTGAGATTTTTAGTGAATACCTGGCTGATGACAAAGAAGTGGAAGTTGTCAAAACCAGCCGGGGCTATGTAAGACTTGAATGGGCAGGAGACTTTTCCTACTGCGATGACGGCCACCTGTGCCGCACACCAGGGGAACTGTTCGACCAGCTGCTTTCCGACTGCCAGACCTATGAGGAGCTGAAGCTGACAAAGGGGCGGCGGGAGCTGACGCCGGCAGAGAGGGAAGCAGTCCAGGCGCTGCTTCAGCCTTATCTGAAAAAGAGAGAAGTGGAGGAAACAAAATGAGATTTTTACTGAAAGTTCTATTCCTGCCCGTGGTCGCTGTAATGGCCATTTTCATCTGGATTTGCTCGGCGGCATTGTACTGTTCCGCTTTTGTGTTTGGACTGATCGGCACCGTCATCGGCCTCTTAGGGCTTGCGGTTCTGGTTACATATTCGGTGCAAAATGGCATGCTCCTTCTGGTAATTGCTTTTCTGGTCAGCCCGGTCGGGCTGCCGATGGCGGCGGCCTGGGTGCTGGGGAAGCTACAGGATTTACGGTATTGGATTCAGGACGGGATATATGGATAACATCAGCTGCGGGGTGGGTAAGACCATCCCGCATTTTAATGCCTTGAATTGATGAGAAAGGAGGGTTTCATCTATGGCAACAACCAGAATCATGCCCCTGCACATCGGCAAAGGCCGTACTGTCAGCCGGGCCATCAGCGACATCATAGATTACGCTGAAAACCCACAAAAGACAGACGACGGCAGGCTTATTACCGGCTATGCTTGTGACAGCCGTACCGTAGATGCAGAGTTTATGCTGGCAAAGCGGGAGTATATATCCATGACCGGCCGGGTGCGCGGAGCCGATGATGTCATCGCCTATCATCTGCGCCAGTCCTTTGTGCCGGGGGAGATTACTCCGGAGGAAGCAAACCGTATCGGCTGTGAACTTGCCAGGCGTTTCACTAAAGGCAACAATGCGTTTATAGTCTGCACTCATACGGACAAAGCCCATATTCATAACCACATTATCTGGAACTCTGTCACGCTGAATTGTGACCGGAAGTTCCGCAACTTTTGGGGCAGCACGAAAGCGGTTCGCCGCCTGAACGACACCATCTGTATTGAGAATGGATTGTCCATTGTAGAGAATCCAAAGCCCCACGGGAAAAGTTACAACAAATGGCTGGGCGAATCAGCAAAGCCATCGCACCGGGAACTGCTGCGTGTTGCTATCGACAATGCGCTGGCGCAAAAACCGGAAACGCTGGACGCCCTGTTCGGCCTGCTCCAATCGTCAGACATACAAGTAAAGAAACGTGGAAAAAGTATTTCCCTGAAAGCGCCAGGGCAGGACCGTTTCGCCCGTATGGATACGCTGGGCGATGGATATTCGGAATCTGACCTGACCGCTGTTCTTGCCGGTGAGCGGAATCATAAGCCACGAAAGAAAAAAAGCATACAGCCGGAGCAGGAGACGGTCAATCTTCTGGTAGATATTCAGGCCAAGCTGCAGGCCGGAAAGGGTGCTGGGTATGCCCGATGGGCCAAGGTATTCAACCTGAAGCAGATGGCAAAGACTATGAACTACCTTTCAGAAAATGGTCTGCTGGAATATGCTGTCCTTGCCGGCAAAGCACAGGAAGCGACGGAACATTATCATCTGCTGTCTGAGCAGATTAAGGCAGCGGAGAAGCGTATGGCAGAAATCGCCGTTCTGCGAACACAGATCATCAACTATTCCAAAACCCGTGATGTCTATGCTGCCTACCGCAAAGCCGGATATTCTAAAAAGTTTCTGGCAGAGCATGAAGCGGAAATCCTGCTCCACAAGGCAGCCAAAAAGGCTTTTGACGAACTGGGCGTCCAGAAATTGCCCATGGTGAAAGAATTGCAGGGCGAGTACGCTGCGCTGTTGGCCGAGAAGAAAAAAATCTATGCCGAGTACCAGCAGGCCAGACAGGAAATGCAGGAAGTTTTGACGGCAAAGGCAAATGTGGATCGGCTGCTGGGGACGGAGGAGCGGGATGCCGAAAAAGAAAAAGAACATGGCCAGCGATAAGCCGGTCATGTTCCAAAAGCGTTCGCAGAACGCGCAGCCACAGAATGAAATTCTGTGTTCAAAAGGGGCTTGGGGATACCCCAACAAGCAGCGTTTGGAAGCCGAATGGCTATCCAAAGGCATTGCTTGCCAGTTTGTTTTAGCCCCAAATCTTTAAAAATTCGACTAAGTATTAGAAAAAATATTGGTTTACAATGTAGTTATCATATTTATTAGGAGTTAAATGAAGCAGTTTCATCTCATTTTTTCTTTGAACTTTGGAGATAATGGATAAATGTTTCTATAGCGGGAAATGTCTTTGCGCCTTTTTTACGAATCATTGTGATAGAAGCATTTTCTACCTCTTGAAGTGCAAAGCTAACCAATTCGTTATTTTGTCTAGCTATTTCTTCGGATAGAAAGCCTGCCGCCGCATCTTCTCGAATATGTTGAAGAATCATAAACACTTGAGAAGTGTATTGGACTATATTTGGAACACAATCTGCTTCACGAAACAGGCGCTTCAAGTATTTTGTCTGGCTATAATAACTTGGAAGCATAATAAGGGGAGACTGGCCAATTTGCTGGATAGAATGAATTTTTTCACAAGCCAATGGATTTTTTTGATTTACACAAAATAGCAGGCGACTATGTCCAATGGTTACATAACTGTAATTCTTATCAGGGAGAGCAATAGATACACATAGCGCAAAGTCTAATTCTCCAGTATCAATTTTCTGATAAAGTGATTCGGTAGAATCTTCCGTTACTTCAAAAGTGATATTAGAGTGGGCAGAAAGAAAGCCTTTTCGTAACCTTGGGAACACTGCACTTGTCCCCATTGGAGCCACACCAATACGTAGGATTGTTTTTTCTTCTGCGATGAGTTTTGAATTTTTTTGCAGTTTATGATAGGAGCGAAGCATATGTTCTGCTTCTCGGAGAAAATTCTTTCCCTGGTCTGTCAGTGTAATGCTGTTGGGACGGCGTTCAAACAGAGCAAAACCGCATTCTATTTCCAATTCCCGGATAGCAGTAGATAGTCCCGGCTGGGAAATATAAAGTTCACGGGCAGCTTTTGTAAAATTCTGATATTTGCAGACAGTGACAAAATATTGTAATTGCTGAAGTGTCATAGCGTATTCTCTCCTAATCATTTTTATAAATTCTAGCATAATTTTTTCTTATGCACAATCACTTTTTTGCGTTTTACATACTATTCTATTTATACTAGAATGTAAATTATAGAGATGGAAGCTACGTGTAACTATTTCTCACGAATGTAATGAGGAGGTCAATTGAATCATGTCTAATGAAAGACAAAGCAAGAAAATGAAGGAGATAATGGCAAAGTTTATCGCGCATACTGGAAAAAAGTTACCCGATGACGTTATAGCCAAGCTCCAAGAACTGCGAGACAAAGAGGACACTCATCTCGCTAAGTCGATCTATGATACCATGTTTCACAATCAGGAATTGGCAGTAAAGTTGAATCGCCCTTCCTGTCAGGATACCGGCGTGCTTCAATTCTGGGTGAAGTGCGGTACTGGATTTCCTTTGATTAATGAGTTGGAAATTTTGCTGAAAGAGGCCGTAATACAAGCTACTTTTGAAGCTCCGCTCCGCCACAATTCGGTAGAAACTTTCGATGAGTACAACACTGGCAAGAATGTAGGAACGGGAACTCCCACAGTATGGTGGGACATCGTTCCAAACTCAGAACAATGCGAAATCTATACCTACATGGCTGGAGGAGGTTGTACACTTCCTGGTCATGCCATGGTTCTTATGCCTGGTGAAGGATATGAGGGGGTAACCAAATTTGTGTTAGAACGCATGACCTCTTATGGTCTCAACGCATGTCCGCCATTGCTGGTTGGGGTAGGTGTGGCGACCTCTGTGGAAACGGCAGCATTGCTGTCGAAAAAGGCGCTTATGCGACCTATCGGTTCCCACAATGACAATGAACGGGCAGCAATGATGGAAAAACTTTTGGAGGATGGCATTAACGCAATTGGCTTGGGTCCTCAAGGTATGGGAGGCAAATTCTCCGTTCTGGGCGTTCATATCGAAAACACCGCTCGGCATCCTTCAGCTATTGGTGTGGCTGTCAACGTAGGATGTTGGAGTCATCGCAGAGGTCATATCATTTTTGATAAAGACCTAAACTACAAAATTCTTTCTCATTCGGAGGTGACACTGTAATGATAGAACGTAAAGATGGCAAAACAATTCTGACTACTCCTGTTTCGGCAGATGAACTGAAAAGTATACATATTGGCGATATTATATACCTGACAGGAAGTTTGACTACTTGTAGGGATGTAGCTCATCGCCGCGTGGTGGAAGAAGGGAGAACAATTCCTGTGGATGTAAGGGACAATGCAATTCTCCATGCTGGTCCTATTGTCCGTCCTCTGGAGGATGACAAATTTGAAATGGTCTCTGTAGGACCTACCACTTCTATGCGAATGGAAAAATTTGAATATGATTTTGTGAAAACAACAGGCGTCCGTGTCATTGTTGGAAAAGGTGGTATGCGAGAAAATACGGAGAGAGCCTGTAAAGAATTGGGAGCGATCCATTGTGTGTTCCCCGCTGGTAACGCAGTAGTCGCCGCCGTTGAGGTAGAGGAGATTGTGCGGGCTGAATGGCGGGAATTGGGAATGCCTGAAACCCTATGGAATTGCAGGGTAAAAGAATTTGGACCATTGATTGTTTCCATCGACTCAGAGGGGCGGAATTACTTTGAGGAAAAAAAGGTGGAGTACAACAAAAAGAAGGATGAGCAGATAGAATTGATTTCCAAACAGGTTGGCTTCATCAAGTAAACGGTTTGTACCTGTCTGCCATTAGGGGCGGGAGGACAACAGCAAAAACTATAAGCGGACTATATGGCCGCGATATTGGGAGGTATTGTACTATGAATAAAAATATAATTACTAACAAACCAGAACCTGCTTCAGGTATTCTCAAACGGGTAGATTTGTTTGCCATAGCAATCGGTATGGTCGTAGGCTCCGGAATGGTCACTCTGATTGGACCGGCAATGGCCTACACCGGCTACTCTGTGTGGCTGGCCTACCTCGTAGCAATCATCATGGGCTTCTTCATGGTGTTCCCCTACATCATTCTCTCCGGTACGCTCCGGCTGGCCGGAGGCCCCTACTCCATCGTTACCAATCTGGGAGGCATCAGCGCCGGCGGTTTGATCTGCTACACCAAGCTGGTCATGCCGATTCTGAACAGCTCCTTTGCGCTAGCTTTCGGTATGTATGCTCATGAGCTGCTGCCTATGTTTTCGGCTAAGACTTTATCCATTGCCAGCGTTCTGATTCTTTTTGTATTGAACCTGATGGGTATGGACATTTTCGCGAAAGCAAGTAAAATCATGTCCGGGATTTTACTTGTTACCATGGTGGCTTACGTTGTTTTCGGCCTTACCCAAATCAAGCAGCCAATCTTTGATTTTTCTGGCGAGAAAATGTTTACCGGTGGCATTGTCGGTTTTATGATGGCTGCTCTGCTCCTGATTAACTCCGCAAACGGCTATTACAATATCCTGTGGTATGGAAAAGATGCCAAGCGCGCAACGAAAGACATTCCGTTTGCCAGCCTTGCCTGCGTTCCCTGCCTGCTCTTTATTTATGTGAGCCTCGCAATGGTAACCAGTGGCGTTCTTCCTCATGATGAGGTGGCAGGAGTCGAAACCATTCTTCCTGCTGCTTCGGCCATTCTTCCGAGTGGAATATACAAATTATTCCTGCTTGGCGGTCCGTTAATGGCAATCACTACCACGTTGAATGGTGTTTTTAACGATGTTCGTTATCCGATTACACAGGCTACTGTGGATGGTTGGCTACCGAAATCCATTGCTAAAGAAAATCGGTTTGGTATGCCTACTCTGATCTATATTTACACTCTGATTATTGTACTTCTTCCTATTTTGCTGGATATGAGCATTGTAACAATTACGAACATTTTCCAGGTCATCACTTTCTTTATGAATGTGACCATTGTATACTCAATTGCACAGATGTCCAAGAAATACCCGAAAGCATGGGCGAAGAATAAATTCCATCTTTCCAAGGGTGCGCTGTATGCTTTCTGTACAGTCAGCATTATTATTTATACTATCATCTTTGTTAAGGGAATTGTCAGCATTAAACCTGTTTATGCTGTAGCGGCAGTTGCAGTTATGGTATGCTTTATTCTGCTGGGTGTATATCTGTCGAAGCGCGGGGGTATTCATGTGGAAACCTCTGTGTGGGCAAGCAGTGAAAATGAAGAACCGGAAGGAGGAAACCAATAATGAAGTTTGAATATGCAACTCCAAAGAGCGTTGGTCTGAATGCCGATGTGCTGACCCAAATGCTTTGTGAACTGGAAGAAAAAGCAGAGCTGCACAGTATTGTCGTTATAAAGGACAATAAAGTAGTTGTAGATGGCAGTTGGGCGCCTTATGAAAAGGATATTCCGCAGATGATGCATTCCCTGTCCAAAACCGGCACTTCGCTTTGTGTGGGCATTGCGGTCTGCGAGGGAAAGCTGTCACTGGATGACAAGTTCATCGATTATGTCAGGGAAGATCTTCCTGAAAATTATGATAGGATTCTCGAACAGGTAACCATCTATGATCTGCTGACAATGCAGGCCGGTTCAGCTGCGTGTGCCAACAACGTATATTTTACCGCATTGAAGTCAGACTGGGAAAAAACATGGCTCGGCGAGAAACGGATTGCAGCCGATGTGGGAAAAGCGTTCCACTACGATTCCGGCTGCAGCTATACTCTTTCAAAAATCGTCAGCAAGGTAATGGGAAAAACCTGTATCAATCTTTTGCGGGAAAGAGTGTTTTCTAAAATTGGTATTGAACATGTGGATTGGCTTCACAGTCCGGAAGGATATAATACTGGTGGATGGGGAATGTATCTGACCGCCCGACAGATTGCAAGGTTAGGACAGCTCTTTTTGCATGAAGGAAAATGGAACGGTGAGCAGATTATTCCTTCAGATTGGGTTCGCGAAATGGGGATTACACGTATCGTAAAGCCTGGATGTGAGCACAAGGTGCTGAACGGATATGGGTATCATTTCCACACTGGAGAAAAACTGTATGCTGCAGAAGGAGCTTTTGGACAACTGCTAATCTGTTTCAGGGAACTTCCGATTACGATTGGAATCACTTCCGGTACGAATTGTGCGTTTGTTCCTGATATTTGTCAGAAGTATATTTACCAAGCACTGGAAAACCATACTGGTAGTTCTGATGGAGCAGTGTTAGCTAGAAAAATTGAGTCTTTGCAACTTCCACTCGCAAGCGGTGAGTTTCCGACCATTGAAGCGGAAGATAAACTGTTTGGCAGATGGCTCCTGTTGAATCAGAATCCCCGTGAAATTCGTAAGGTTCGTTTTGAACGTGAGGATGATCAGATGATCCGAATCAAATTTGAAATGGAAGATTCAACAGTAAGAACCGCTTGGGCTGGTTATAAGCGTTGGATTAAAAACGACCTGTTCACAGACTACACAAAGCGCCAGCATTGTCTGTCCTATGCTTTTTCTTCAGGCGTACTTGCGATTGCAGACTGCATGATTAACACTTCTTACCGAGAAGAATATACGTTTGCTTTTTCTGGTGGTACTGTTGTCTGCGGCTGGAAGCCCAATGTTACATATTTGGATGGAAATGACAATAGCAAAAGAGTGTTTATGGAAAGTACCGTAACCTATCATGAACGGTAAATATTCAATTTTATATCTACGCAGAGGCACTAGTGATCGTGAAGTGGGACAACTTCAGTTGTCCCCAATGTATTAAATTGGCATGATTGTACCAATTATATTAAAAAGAAAAAGTCACTCTGATGAGTAAAAAAAACGGTAACTCATCAGGGCGGTTTGTTATGCTTCGACCAATGTTATCGTTCTGGAGGTAACCTTGGTCTTCTCTTTTATAAATGAGTTTGCTTTGAAAAAGTCATGTGCCAGTAGACAATAAGAAAAATGCAACATACAAGCAAGTATCGTCGGCACTATCGAGGTGCCTAAATAAGCAATATCATATCGTTTCCTGTTGGCGTACCAGTCACTCAATTCTGAGTTCTGGTGCGCTTTTTTCTATTCATTTTTCCCGACCATTCCATTGCCGGTCACCTCCGGTCGGTTTTGAAATTCGCAAATCAAATTTCAAAAAATCGGAGGAAAAAGTAATGTATTTTGACCCTAAATCCAGCGGTGCAAGAATCAAGAAGCTCCGCGCTGCCCACGGCTTAACACAGGAAGAGTTCAGCCAGCACTTGAATATCAGTGACAGCCATTTGAGAAAAATGGAATCCGGTGTGAGTGGCGGTTCCATAGATCTGCTTGTAGAAATCGCAGAGTATTTCGATGTTTCTCTGGACTATCTGGTGCTTGGAAAAACACTTTCAGAGGAAGTCATGCGCAAGAGAATTAACGCGGCAATCAACATTCTAAATGCCTGCGTGAACGAATATTAACCGCCCTTTAGATGGGCGCTTACCGGGAATGCGGTGCGCTAAAAAGAAATGGCTATCCACGGTAGAATTTACTTACAGCGAAGGAAACACAGAGCTGAGGGCACTTTGAAAACTGCATATCATTCATCAAGCACATTACTGTCATGGATGCGTAAGCACCAGCCACATCAGCGGTACGCCACGATTGCAGCACAAAATCAAGCCATTTCTTTTTCTGCTATGTAAGTAAAGATTTTGGACTGCTGGAGCGAGAACGACCGGCATGTAAATATCGGGTAGCACCCGATAAGGCGATAATACATGACAGGAATAATGATACTTCCGTAACTCGCGGCCCGATCACAAAGAAGATGGGGAGGTTGAATGCCTATGGAGCCGGTTCGCTGTTGGCCGTTTGATGATTTCCCTCTGGAGCCTGAATAGGCTTCCTTGTTTCAGGGGTGTCGAGGACAAATTTGAAACTCACATATTATTAAGGAAGGGCAGTCTTTGTGCTGCCCTTTGGTACATACCCAATGAAAGGAGGAACCGCAAATGATAAAAGAAAATTGGGTATATCGCAGAGGCGATATTTATTATGCCGACCTGACGCAGTATCTCGGTTCTGAACAGGGCGGCATTCGTCCTGTTGTAGTCATTCAAAACAATCGCGGCAATTACCATGCGCCGACTTTGATTGTGGCTACGGTTACATCCCGTGCTGATAAGAAATTAAGCCAGCCGACACACTTCCTGATAAGGAAGAATGAGGCTTTAACAAAACCGTCTGTTGTGCAGCTGGAACAGCTTTTTACGATAGACAAGCAACGGGTGCAGAGGTATTTAGGGAAGCTGACGGAAAAAGAATTATTTTTTGTTGCCAGGGCATTAGCAATCAGCCTGTCGCTGCCCGAACCGAAAGCATTGAGATGGGGCAAATAAGATATTAAAGTCAAGGATACCATAGTACGAAATGATATCCTTGACTATTTTTTAGGAGGACATGGCATGGAGAAATTGATCACCAGAAAAGAAGCTGCTGAAATTTTAGGGATAAGCATTGCTACCCTCGATGCAGCGCGAAATAGCGGCTTGATTTCCTATGTGCAGTATGTGGAAAATGGCTGCGTTTATTTTACAGATGTAGCCATTCAGGAATATATCGCCAAATGCACGCGCAGGGCAAAACCTGTGGAAAGAAATGGAACTTACCGCAAGTCCCGGAGCGCCAAAGTATGAGCCAATCCGTATCCTTGCTGAAAATAGATGCGTCTGATAAAACAAAGATACAGCGCTGAGCATTATCAAAATTAGGAGGTGTCGGAATTGGCAAAAAGAAAAAAAGTAATTCCAACCTATGGTACGGTCGAACTTAACGGCATTGAGTATTATAGGACGAGAATCCAAAACACAGATGGAAAACTGGTGGCTCTTTATGCGAGAACGCCAGAAGAATTGTACGACAAGGAACTGGAAGCGTTAGAGCGAGTTGACAATGATACGTTCAATCGGAAATCTCCCACGGTAGCAGAGTATTGTGAGAAATGGCTGCTGATGCAGTCAGTTCATGTGAGAGCCACTACTTTGACAGATTACACATCCAAAGTCAGGCGGCATATCATTAAGGAATTGGGAGACAGGAGGATGGCAGATGTCAGCTTGGATGATATTCAGATTGCCCTTGTTCCGGTTTCTAAGAAATCCGCATCGGTATATAAGTCGGTTATCAATTTGTATAAATCCATTTTTCGTGCAGCGAAGGAAAGCCGTATTGTTGAAAACAATCCGACCATTCATCTTACCGCAAAGGGCGGCGGCGTACCACAGAAAGATAAAGAGGCGCTGACCGATGAGCAGGTATCACGTCTGCTGGATGCGATTCAAGGTTTACCGACTTATGTGTTTGTTATGTTGGGGCTGTATGCGGGATTAAGGCGTGAAGAAATCCTTGCTTTGAAATGGGATGCAGTCTATCTGGATGCAGAAGCTCCTTATTTGACAGTACGCAAGGCATGGCATACAGAAAACAACAGACCGGTCATTCTGGATGAACTAAAGACAAAGGCGGCAGAGAGAAATATTCCGCTTCCTGATTGCCTGTCGGAGTGTTTGAAAGAGGCAAAATCAGGTTCAACTTCGGATTATGTGATTGCTAACAGGGATGGCGAACCGCTGTCTTACACACAGTTCAAACGGCTCTGGCAGTACATCGTTACCAGAACAGCCAAAGAACGGTCATATTATAAATACGAAAATGGGAAACGAATAAAACATACCGTAACCCCTGTTCTTGGAGAAAAAGCCGCCCATAACGGCAAAGTGATTTACAGCTTGGATTTTGAGGTGACGCCGCACCAGCTGCGACACACTTATATCACGAATTTGATTCATTCCTCGGTAGACCCGAAAACGGTTCAATATTTAGCTGGACATGAGAGCAGCAAAATTACGATGGACATTTATGCTAAGGTCAAATACAATAGACCCGATGAATTGGTTAGATCAATGGGCGATGCATTTGAACAGTGGGATGCCGTATAACAAGGTTGAGCATTCAAAATAAAATAGGAAACGAAACAAGGAGCGAGGCAAGGATGTCTTGCTCCTTGTTTTACATAATCGACATCATGGATTAAGTGGGTGTTTTCTGATAAAAAGAATGTGTAAGCGGAAAACGTCCACAGTCAGAAAGGAGACAGATTATGGCTAAGAAGAAAAAGGATATTCCGGAGTATGGAACGGTTGAAATCAATGGAACTGTATATTACAGAACCCGGATTCAGGATGCAGATGGTAAGCGCGTGAACTTGTACGCTACCACCTGTGAGGAACTGTATGAAAAGCAGTTGGACGCACGGCGACAGATTGAGGAAATCCTCTTTCGCAGACAGCACCCTACAGTCGCTGAATATTGCGAGAAGTGGTTACTGATGAAATCGGCAAAGGTTTCTTCCGCTACCATGAGAGGATACACCTTCGCAATGAAGAACCATATCATTAAGCCTTTGGGCGATATGTATATGGAGGAAGTGACAGCAGATGATATTCGCTTGGCGCTTGTGCCATTGTCAAAAAAATCTGCGGGAATGTACAACACAGTGAATATGCTCATCAAGTGCATCTTCTACTCGGCAGAGCGCAGCCAGCTGATTGAACATAATCCATGCGTGGGGCTTAATGCAAAGGGGGGAAAATCGGGAAAAAGGAAAGAAGCCCTGACAGATCAGCAGGCAGAAATTCTTATGGATGCAGTCAAGGGACTGCCACCCTATCTGTTTGTTATGATTGGGTTGTATGCCGGCCTTCGCCGGGAAGAAATACTTGCCCTGCAATGGGACTGTGTGTTTTTGGATGTACCCACTCCCTACATTTCCGTACAGCGTGCATGGAGAACAGAGCATAACAGACCGGTGATTTCCACGGTATTAAAGACTAAGGCAGCAAAAAGGGATATTCCGATTCCCAAGTGTCTGGTAGAGTGTCTGCGGGAAGCCAAGGCAAGCTCCATTTCGGACTATGTGATTGCAGACAGCACAGGAGAGCCGCTTTCCTATTCGCAGTTCCAGCGCGTATGGCAATATGTGGTGGTACGCTCTACGAAAGAAAGAACCTATTATAAATATGTGAATGGACAGAGCATTAAATATAGTGTGAAGCCTACGTTGGGCATGAAGCAGAAGAACAATCCCAACATTCAATACACAATAGATTTTGATGTGACCCCACACCAGCTGCGGCACACTTACATCACGAACCTGCTTTATTCGGGAGTAGACCCCAAAACGGTTCAGTATCTTGCAGGGCATGAGAACAGCAAAACAACTATGGACATCTATGCAAAGGTAAAGTACAATAAACCAGAGGAATTGTTTGATGTGGTGAATGGAGCATTTCAGCAGGTGGTTTCCTGATTAAAAGCCCCCGCTTTTTTGGTTAAGGGGTGGGTTAATTGAGAACATAAAGTGCGAAAAAGCCCGTAAAACCAAGGAAAATCGGCACACGGGCACGCCTAGTACGGCCTCAAAGCCGCTCGTCGCGCTCCGCAGTTCAGCAAGCGATAATCTACAGCTTAATAATGCTAAAAAAGCCCGGAAATAC
>OLPX01000382.1_pt1 | contig 43680 bp, 43 predicted proteins | sample 1672491 | NCBI WGS metagenome assembly OLPX01 (sample SAMEA3136692, study PRJEB25190) | human gut metagenome | biome: human gut; feature: human-associated habitat; material: faeces | place: Austria | collected 2013
ATTTTCAAGGTTGTCTTATTGTTCAATTATCAAAGATCTGCTGTCGTTTTTTGTCTTGCTCTTACGAGCGACAGCTTTATTATATTATCATTCTTCATTCTGTCTGTCAAGCACTTTTTTCATTTTTTTGAAGTTTCATGAATGACTGACATTTCTAGTGCTGTCCGATCACCGTCAGCAACTTTTATATCATATCATGGCATGCTTTCCAAGTCAAGGACTTTTTTCAAAAAATTTGAAGAGCCAAGAAGTCAGATAAAGTTTTGAAGAGCTGCTGTTTTGTCAGCAACGTTGATAATCTTATCATCGCTCCAGACAAATGTCAACAGGTTTTTTTACTTTTTTTTTAACTTAAATTGCAACCCTTTTTTGAACTATTTTTTTGTATCTATTTTAATACAATCCAATCCTCTCCTTTTGTCAACTTCTTTTAACTCTCTATTATTCTTCCTTATATAATTCATTTGCCGTCCGGTATCCAAAAAGCCGCCTTGGCATATTATTCATCCAGTCTTCCACATACTTGACTTTCTCTTCCGGCTGATTCTTTATATACTTTCCTTTTTTATAATGCCTGCGTATAAGCCTGTTATTAATCTCGTTGCTCCCTCTTTCATATGAAGCATATGGATGAGCATAATACACCAAAAATTTATCATTCTCTTCAAATTCATATAATCTTGAAAACCCTAATCCGTTATCACTTGTAATAGTCCGGAATACTCCTCTGGGCATTTCCTCAAGAATATCTTCCACTTCTTTTACAAACTGCGCTGTTCTTCCCTTCTCCTTTTTCAGCTTACTGCTTACTTTTCGGCGGATATCTCATTTGTGCCGCCTTTCATCTGCGACACCGTTCCTCTCCTTAGTTCAATTCTTATTGTATTGCTTGCCCTTCCAAGTTTTTTCCCTATTGCATATGCTGAACAGCCCATTCCATGTAATTTTGCAATCCTCCTACAAGGAACGAAAAATCAAAAGAATTTTAAAATTTCATCTGTAATTTCCACTAGATTATATTCAAGATTTGGATGATGACTTAATAAAATTAACTGCTCTTTTTCTTTCTGTGTCAGTTTCTTATCTTTTAAGTCCATCCGCAGGCTTCTCCATGGGGAATTGATATTGAGATATTGACACGGTCAGCTCCGGATCAATCACAGCATATTGCGGATAAAAACTATCCGAAGCAATGGGGGCTTTTTTCCCTTCCTTTGGCAGAAGTTGTGCAAGCTGATCTACCTCCTCGACATCCGGGTTCGGTGAAAACTTCGTAAAACTTCCTACCAATTATATCCACTTTCTTCTATTTTTTAAATATTGTGTTGCGTTTCCCATTTCCAAAAGAAATGTTTACCGGTTGTAAATATTCCCAACTCATTTTTTCTCCTTTGCCACCAATCTATGATACGATCTGACTCTTTCCATCATCTTTATTTTTCATGCTGTTTGTGAATTAATTTTAGAAGCCGTTCTCTATATTTATAGAATTCTTCTGTAAACTGAATATCTTCTATTCCTTCTCCCACAATCCGTCTTGAAAACCGAACAGAAACATCATCCATAATTCTCCCTGGATGTCTGCTTAATACTAACACTCTGCTTCCAAGCAGTAATGCTTCTTCCACATCATGTGTGATAAAAAAGATTGTTTTTCCAGTATCCCACCATATTTTTCGGATTAATGACTGCATCGTTTCTCTTGTAAATGCATCTAATGCACCAAATGGTTCATCCATCAATAGGATTTCTGGATTGTTAATCAATGCTCTAGCAATCGAAACTCTTTGACGCATTCCTCCGGAAAGCTCATATACTTTTTTATCTGCAAATTCCTGCAGTCCAACTCTTTCTAAGTATTGATCCGTTAAATATTTATATTCATTTTGGGGAACTTTTCTCATCTTCGGTCCAAAACTAATATTATCTCTGACCGAATACCATTCATATAATGGTGGATTTTGGAATACAACCCCTCTATGCCAATCGATTCCATTAATCAGTTTACCTTCCAAACGGATTTCTCCATTGGATGGTGGAATAAAACCTGCCAAAATTTTCAATAATGTCGACTTTCCACATCCACTCGGTCCGAGAACACAAATGAACTCTCCTCTATAAATATTGAAATTAATATTTTCCAACGCTCTTACGGGACCATTTGCAGCTGAATAATCAAGATTTACATTTTGAACGTTGATCAATGGATCTTCTCCTTCGCCTGCAACCTCCGGTTCCTCTCCGCAATAATGAATTCCAGAAACACTGAGAAGTTCATTGGCCGGTTCATATAATTTATCTTTCCAATCTTCCTTCTTTTCTCCCATAAAATCTCCCTCTTTCTATTTTCCGAGAGCATCCTCAAGATATGATGTATTGACATGTTCCTGGAATGTTTTTAAATCTGGAGCTTTTTTGATACTTCCCTGTTCTGCCAGGAAATCAGCAGTATTTTTTAATACCTCTGAAATATGTCCACCCAGATATTCTTTTTTCAACTGATCTTCCCCTAAAATCCATTCAAAACCATTTCTTTGGAATTTCGCATCATCCTTACTGATTTTTAAGACATCTGAAATGTCATTGATCACTTTATCTTTGTCTGTTTGATCCAGTTCATTTGCTTTATTTAATACTTTAATATATTTTGTGACAAGTTCTGGGTTTGCTTTCGCAAAGTCTTGTCTTGCAACAACTAAATCTGCTGTAATGATTCCTTTTTCTCCTAACTTATCACTTCCAGTAATAATCTTTCCATCTTTTAAGAGATTGTTTAACACCGGATACCAAACATATGCTGCATCAATATCACCACGTTTCCAAGCAGCATTGATATCATCTGGTTCCATGTCTAACAATTTGACATCGCTTTCTTTTACACCTTCTTGTTTCAATGCATTTAACAAACTATAATGTGCGGTTGATGCAAATGGTGTTGCAACTTTTTTACCTTTCAAATCTTTCAAAGATTTAATATTTATGCCATTTCTTACTGCCAGTGATTCTGCAGATCCAATAATATCACCGATATAAACCACATCATATTTCAAATCATTTGAGATACCAAGTGCTGTTGGATTGCTTCCTAATTCTGATACATCAATACTTCCTGCCGCCAGTGCTGTATTTACATCTTTTCCAGAATCAAAATTCACAATCTGAACCTTCACTCCCAGTTCTTCTTCATAATATTTTTCTGCACGTGCCACTAAGTCCCCATTGACCAGATCCATCGTTCCAATTTTTATTTCTTCTGCTTTTGCCGTCCCTTTTTTCTCTGCTTTTTTAGATGAACCACATCCTGTCAATCCTAATGCTGTAATCATTAACGCTGCAAGTACTCCTACACCCCATCTTTTCTTTCTATTTCTCATATTTTCTTCCTCCTTAATTTTTTCCTTTCCAATGAATAATTTTTCTTTCCAAAAGCCGGATAATTTGATCCAAGATGATTCCTGTAATTCCCATTAAGATGATACCGAAAAACATAATATCACTTCGCAGATAATTACTTGCATCTAAAACCAGCCATCCAATTCCACTGACAGCAGCTACCATCTCTGCTGCGACCAAAGTCGTATATTCTACACCAAGAGAGGTACGAAGACCAGTAAAAATGTCTGGCAGTACTGCTGGGAAAATAACAAAAAAGAATACCTGTTTATTTCCAGCGCCCAACGTTTTAGCTCCTAATATGTAATCTTCTTTTACTCGATTTACTCCAGAAACACATGCAATATAAATTGGAGCAAATCCTGCAAGAAACAGAAGCATAATTTTAGATCCATCACCAATTCCCATCCACAGTACCAGAAGCGTATAATACGCCAATGGCGGCAGTGGACGATAAAATTCTACAATCGGCTCAATAAAAGCCCTTACTTTGGGATAATACCCACTTAATAATCCTAAAGGTACTGCAGTGACAATTGCCAGCAAATAGGCTCTTAACAAACGGCTCATACTTGCTGCCAAATGCTGCAGTAATGTAGAACCTTTATACCCTTCGCTTAAGATTGTAACAAAACTATCCCATACACTCGCTGGAGTTGGTATTAAGGTTTCTGAAACAATTCCTGCAGAAGTAACTGCAAACCATACAATGAATACGACTGCAAATACACCAAAACTGATAATCTTTTCTGTGTTACCAGTTTTATTTCGTTCATTCATAACTTCACTCCCATCTTTCCTTAAAAAACCGGCTGCCAAATCCAGTTTTTATAAAAATTCTTTATCTACAATATCTAGAACCTCATCAAAAATTTTTATTGCTTCACGGAGTTCCTCTTCTGTGATAATCAACGGTGGAGCAATATTGATATTATTTTCTCTGCCGAAAGTTGCAAATCCGCGTTCTCTTAAAAGACCTATAATTTTTCCCATCGTTCCTGATTGATCCGCATATGGAACCAGCGGTTCCTTTGTTTTTTTATTTTTTACAAATTCTACTGCTGAAAATAGACCAATGTAACGAACATCACCAACACATGCATGTTTTTCTTTTATCTCTTCCAGAAGTTCTCCCAGCACTTTCCCGACTTTTTTTGTATTTTCCAGAAGATTGGCTTTTTGATAATAGTTCACACAGGCCACACCTGCTGCACAAGCAAGAGAATGTCCACTATAGGTAAGTCCATACTGAAAGACTCTATCATTGTAATATTGCGCAATTTCTTTTGAGACAATGACTCCTCCAAGCTGAACATAAGAGCTAGTCACACCTTTTGCAAAAGTAATCATATCTGGTTTAATTCCCCAGTTTTCAAATGCAAACATCTTCCCGGTTCTTCCAAAACCAGCCATGACTTCATCACATATCATCAGAATTCCATATCGATCACAAATTTTACGAAGTCCCTGCAAATAACCATCTGGAGGAATGATTACTCCATTGGCACCTGTAATAGATTCCACAAAAATTGCAGCAACATTTTCTGCACCTTCATAGGCAAGCTGTTCTTCAATTTTTTCAAGATAATATGTGGATGCCTCCTGATCATCTTTAAATGGAATGGAACTTCTGTAAATATAAGGATCTTTAAATTTTACAAAACCAGCTGCAGAAGGATTTTCCAATGCAAATCTCCTTGGATCTCCAGATAAGTTCCCTGAACCAAGTGTCGATCCATGATAGCTTCGATATCTGGAAAAAATCTTGCTTCTTCCAGTCACTGTTCTCGCTATGTTAATGGCTGCTTCATTTGCATCAGATCCACCGCATGTAAAAAATACTTTCGCCATATTATCTGGAGTTAAATCTATCAGCATTTTCGCCAATTCAGATCTCGTTGCAGACGCATATGCCGGCCCAATATAAGGCAAAATCTCTACCTGTTTCTGAATTGCCTCTATCACATCTTTATTTCCATGACCAATATTTACACAAGACAGCTGACTGGACATATCGTAATATTTTCTCCCATTAAAATCATAAAAATATATCCCCTCTGCCCGTTCAATTGGAATTGCATCGACATTTCCCGGCAGCCATGGATGCTGGTTGTATTTTTTATCATATGAAACAGTTAACTCTCTATTTAAACTTGACATTTTTATTTCCTCCTGCTTTCGTTCTGACTCTTTATAAAATTTATTATTTCATCTGAAAGTGTCTGATTGCCCATTTTGTATTCACGCCCAAGTGCCTTATATTTTCCTTCTCCGAATCGATGGTAAGGAAGCATCTCATAAGAAACACCTTGTTTATCTTTAATAAAATCTTTGATTTGAAAAAGTTCTTTTTTTGTATCATTAAATCCTGGTATGACAGGAGTACGAACCTGCTTTTTTAAATCAGGAAATTCTTGACAAAGTCTTTCAAAATTATCAAGAATTTTCTGATTTGATTTTCCCGTATATTTCTCATGTTTTTCTGAATTCATTGATTTTAAGTCAAATAAAATCACATCTAAAAATTGGGCTGCTTCTCTCAATATTTCATAATCTGCATATCCACAAGTCTCAATTGCTGTATGAATTCTTCTTTCTTTTGCTTCCATCAAAAGCTGAATCAGCCACTCCCCATGAGATAAAGGCTCTCCTCCACTTACAGTTAAGCCGCCCTCTCCATAACGGTAAAAATCTGCCTGCTGTTCAACCTGATCAAGAATTGCTCCAATCTCTTTGTTTTCGCCTTCCTTTTTTATCGCTTTTGAAGGACAAACATCCGCACAAGCAAGACATTGGCTGCATTGGTTCCAACAAACCTCAGCTTTTCCCGATTTTCCAAAAACAATGGCATCTTTGGGGCAGACTTCTTGGCAAAATGCACACTCCGTCTGCCCGATACATTTTTGTTTTACATATGAAATTTCTACTTTATATTTCTGAGACTCCGGATTACAGCACCATCTGCATTGCAATGGACACCCTTTCAAAAATACAATGGTCCGGATTCCTGGTCCATCATGAAGCGAATAATTCTGAATATTAAATACCAATGTTGATAAACTCATTATGAAACTGCCTCATGTTCCGTTCTGGCAATAATGTCATCCTGAAGATCCTTCGACAATTCCGTGAAATATGCACTATATCCTGCAATACGAACTAAAAGATTTCCATACTGTTCTGGATATTTTTGTGCCTCCCGCAAGGTATCTGTATTCAAAACATTAAACTGAATATGCCACAACTTCAAATCATGCCAGGTACGGATAAAGTTTACTAATTTCTCCGTTCCTTCTTCGCCTTCTACACAGGATGGACTTAACTTTACATTTAGAAGTCTTGCTGCATGGTCTCTACGGTCGAAATTCTTTGTTTTATAATTTGAAAGAAGCACTGCTGTCGGTCCATTTAAATCTGCTCCCTGAGATGCACTGGAACCATCTGACAATGGTGTGTAAGCAAATCTTCCATTTGGAGTTGCGCTGACAACCTTTCCAAATGGTACATGAGAAGTAAAAGGTACCAATCGCAGATCCAGATGTACACCAAGTTCTTCCCCATAACGCGCCGTAAATTTCTGTGCTTCATAATCCAGTAATTTCCCAATCTCATCTGTATAGCTGTCATCATTTCCATAAGCTGGTGCATGAATCAACCTCTGACGGATTGCCTCATATCCTTCAAAATTATGCTCCATTGCTTCTTTCAACTGAGCTGCTGTAATTTTCTTTTCTTCAAACACTAATTTTTTGATTGCTGCAAGAGAATCAACAACTGTTGCATATCCGATAAATTCGAAATAACCTAAATCAATTCCCCCTTCAATCTTCGGCTGATGTAAATCTGTATAAGTTTTCTGGCACAATTTATGCATCAGTGAGCCAAGTGGTGATGCAAAATGCTGTCCACGCAGACGAATGATTTCATGCTGCTGAATAAATGCATGTTTAATGAAATATCTCTGCTGTTTCAAATATGCCTCTAAAACTTCATCAAAAGTTTCAAATCCTTCAAACTCTCCTGTTTGAAGTCCTATTACTTCATCTCCATACTTTTGCATTTTTCCATTATAAATTACCATTTCCAGCGCTGCTGCAAAGTTAATATAAGCATTTGGACTGGTATAAGTATCCCGGTTTGGCATACGGCATTCTGCGCAGCCAGACACGCTGTAATCGTATGCTTCCTCAAAAGCAGCACCTTTCGAAAGCAGGATTGGCACTACTTCTTCGTCATTGATTAATTTCGGGAATCCAGCCCCGTCTTTAATGGTTTTGGCTACTTCATACAGATACCGTTTTGGGCTTCCTGTATGAATTCTTGCTGCCAAATCTGGATAATTTAATGGAAATTCTCGTTTCGATTTCAATAAAATATATGTCAATTCATTGACTGCATCATAACCCTGTTTTGTAACTCCCCCAATGGTTACTGCTTCCCAATGGGCATATCCTTCATTGAAGGATCCTCCAGCTTCAGAAAGATATAAATCAACAAACTGAGCCATAGAAACCCACATACATTCAAATAACTCCTGCACTTCATCGTCAGTAATAATGCCGGCCTTTTTATCTTTCAAATAAAATGGATATAAATATTGATCCATTCTTCCATTCGAGATAATCGTTCCAGTTTTTTGCTCCACTCTTGAGAACATCTGTGTAAACCACTGCGCCTGCATTGCTTCATAAAAAGTTCTTGGCGGATTTTTGGGAACATAGTGGCAGGTCTCTGCAATTTTTAATAATTCCACCTTTCTTTTTGGATCTTTTTCTTCTTGGGCTAATTTTTCTGCAAGATCACCATGGCGGTCTGCCCATAAAATTATGGCATCACAGGTAATTATCACAGACTGTAAAAATGGAAGTTTTTCTGTATAGTCCACCGGACTATATTCGTCTAACTCTGAGAGTCTCTCCTCCGCTTCTTTTTTCAGTCCTAAAAATCCTTTTTCTAACACAACCTCGTAATCATGTACCCACTGAAGAGAAGATCGAAAAGATGCTGTTTCATTCACAATATATCTTGATGTAAGTTCTTTATCCGGATTATATGTTAATTTTGTTGTTTCCTTTGTAAATGACTTGGCAAGATCCTCATGGAATGTTTTTCCTACCCAGTATGGTGCAATTTCTTCAGACACGATTTTTGCGTCTTCTTCTGAAATGCTGAATGGAGAAATTGTCCGCGTCGGCAATGTCTCAATTGCTTCTCCTAATGTGTTTCCATCTAATTCCGGATAAAGGATTCCGTAGCGTCCCTGTTTTCCACTCCTTCCAACGAGCAGTTGATCATCGTCAATATAGACCGTTGCATGTTTGACATAATGCATCAATGCTTTTGCCCATCTTAAGATTAAAGGTTCTCCTTCTGTTTCCTGAAAAGATTGTGTAAAATACAAACCTCTTTCAATATCAATTTGTGGTTTTTCTCCTCGAATACGACTCAAAATTTTTGTCGCACGATTTTCATGGATGAATGCTGGTTTTTTTTCCTCGATTTCATATTGAATCCGCTGTTCCTGCGGTGATACTACTTTTTTCATTGTCTTTCCTCCTAAAATTACAAAATATAAAACCAGAGGTTGCAAGAATCAAGCAATTTTGCTTGATTCTTGCAACCTCTGGTTTTCCAGTCAGTTTTTTCTCTATATAATATATTATGATATTGCATTTTTAAGCTGTTTCAATGCCTGCCAAAGGACTTTCCTCTAATGCTTCAAGAATCTCTGGAGCCGTCTGAAAACCCATATCAGCACCCCTAATGGTAAGATACCTTCCGGCTTGCCAAGTCTTTTGGCAAAATCATATTTTATAGACATTGCATTCTGACGGTTTATTACCATGTCAAAATCGTACTTCATTGTCTTCCTCCAATCAATGATTAAGTCTTACCTTTTCCTTCTTTTCTATCTGAATAATTCTTCCATCTTGTACAATCACAGTAACAGAGCCAAATCGAATATCTTCAATGAATTCTTTAATTTTTAGTAAATCTTCTTTTGTTACCTTTGCTTCTCCCATAATAACTCCTTAACGACACAAAATTGTTCATTAAATATAATACATATTCTGCCCATCTTGATTATATTCGAAATAATTTCTTTCTAAATCTTCTAATGTTAAATTTTTTAAAGTTCCCTTCGATTTTGCATTAATTTTATCAATAATCTCTTTTTGTATCACCAGTGAAATTATATTTTCTTCATTAATCATTTGAGATATCCTCCCCGAGGTCCTTTCATTCCCTTTATGATACCCACGCTCCTGAGATTTCCAAAAACTTATTCCAAATACTGAGAAGCATTCTCATTTCTTTTTACCAAACTTCCCAATGATACTTGACTATCTTTAAAATTAATTGCTAAATCTTTCAAAGCATACCTACTTTTTTGAATATTTTATAAATTTTCTCAGCCATGTCTTCAACATCAATCTTTTGTTTTCCAGCCATTTGTATACTAAATATCCAATCATTGCTGTATAGAAAAACAACCAAAGATGCAGAATTTTTCTTACAAACCTCTGGTTGTCCAGTCAGCACTATACTATATAAATGGGGCTCGAAACTTATACCTTATCGCGCGGAGCGCGTCCACCCGAAGGGTATAAAATACGGTGTGCCCTGCGGGTATATAATTTCAGCCATTTTTTAGTTTCCGCCAAATAACGGCGTGGATAAATAACGGTCACCAGAATCAGGAAGCAAAACTACAATTGTCTTCCCTTTATTTTCCGGTCTGGCTGCCAGTTCTTTTGCAGCTTTTAATGCTGCCCCGGAAGAAATTCCAACTAAAATACCTTCAGTGACTGCAAATGCTTTCCCTTCTGTAAATGCATCTTCATTTTCCACAGTAATAATTTCGTCATATACTTTTGTATTTAATATATCTGGCACAAATCCAGCACCAATTCCCTGAATTTTATGAGGTCCCGGAGTACCTTTGGATAATACCGGACTGCTTTCAGGCTCAACTGCTACAATTTTCACATCTGGATTCTGTGATTTTAAATACTCTCCAACACCAGTCACTGTTCCTCCTGTTCCTACACCGGCGACAAAAATATCAACTTTTCCATCTGTCTGATCCCAAATTTCCGGACCCGTCGTTTCTTTATGAACTTTTGGATTTGCAGGATTCACAAACTGTCCAAGAATCACAGAACCTTCAATCGATTTGTTCAACTCATCCGCCTTTTCAATGGCTCCCTTCATTCCTTTTGCACCCTCTGTTAATACAAGCTCTGCTCCATAAGCCTTTAAAAGGTTTCTTCTTTCTACACTCATTGTATCTGGAAGAGTTAAGATTGCCTTATATCCTTTCGCTGCTGCAACTGCTGCAAGACCAATCCCTGTATTTCCAGATGTTGGCTCGATAATTGTAGCCCCCGGCTTTAAGATTCTCTTTTCTTCTGCATCTTCAATCATTGCTAAAGCAATACGATCTTTTACAGAACCTGCCGGATTTAAATACTCCAGCTTGCCAAGAATCACAGCTTCCTCAACTCCTGCATTTTTTGTATAACGATTCAATTTTAATAATGGTGTTCTTCCAATTAATTCTGATGCACTTTCTTTTATCTTACTCATATCACTATTTCCTTTCTTTATTTTCCTACTTAATCACTAGGTTTACTATGAATTATATTATAGGGTCCGTTTTATGTTTTGTCAAGAGCTTTTTCAGAAATTTTATTTTCTTAAATTGCCTGAGGTCTTCTGTTTATATGTAATTTTCGTGCTTTTTCTTTTATCTCTGTTATAATATTGATATGCTGTTTACACTAATATTCAGACAAACATTATATATGGAGGTTTTTTTCAATGCAGAAAATTGCAAGTTTTACGGTCAACCATTTAGACCTTCTGCCCGGAGTATATGTATCTCGCAGGGATTCACTCGGGACAGAGACATTGACAACCTATGACCTGAGGATGACCGCACCGAATAAAGAGCCAGTTATGAACACCGCTGAGATTCACACCATCGAGCATCTGGGCGCAACCTTTTTAAGAAACCATGCTGAATATAAAGACCAGGTCATCTACTTTGGACCCATGGGCTGCCGCACCGGTTTCTATTTGATCCTAGCCGGAGATCAGACTTCCAGCGAGATACTTGAGCTGGTAAAAGAAACGTTTGAGTATATACGAGACTTCGAAGGAGAAGTTCCCGGGGCATCTGCCAGAGACTGTGGAAATTATCTCGATATGAACCTTCCTATGGCAAAACTCCTTGCTTACAAATATTTGACTTTTTCCTTATATACTGCAAATGAGAAAAATCTGAATTATCCGGAATAGATCCGTCAATACTGATAAAGTAACTTCAAATATAAAAAGGAGGCTTTATCAGATGTCAGATCAGAATAAAATATATGAAGAAGTAGCGATCAACTGCAGTCAGTACTGCCCTTGCGGCCGTGACCACTCTGTCAAAAATGTCAGTAACGGAGACGATGTAAAATGTGAGAGCTGTCTGAACTGTTCTCATTTCTCGGAAGAAGAATGTCATTGCTGTCTGGACTTGTACGACAAAATTGTAGACAAAATGTAATCAATGACTAAAGCAGCTGTCTTATCGGGGCAGCTGTTTTGCTGTCAGTGTACTGCCTCTAAGAGAGGCAGCCTTCATCTTCTTTTTTGAATATTGAAATTGTTCTTCCGCCCTTTCTTATAATTATAGCAGACTTCCTTGTTCTGAATAAAAAACATCTATATAAATTGTGAAAATTCTGTCTGTTGGTGATACAATAGGAATAAACTTTAATGATTAGGGGGAAATATCATGTCACTACAACAGATTATTGCAATTGCCATTTTTTTAATCACCATGGCCGCAATCATTTCAGACAAACTTCACAACACCGTTGCCGCAATTTCAGGTGCGATCCTTTTAATTTTAACCCATATTCTTACCATTGACGAGTGCGTTGAGGCCGTAGACATAGAGACCATCGGTATTCTCGTAGGTATGATGCTTTTGGTGGCCATAGTCAAAAATTCCGGTATTTTTGAATATATTGCAATTAAAGCCGCAAAGCTTGCAAAAGGACGCCCCTGGCCAATCATGGTCACGTTTATCATCATCACAGCCGTTTTATCCGGACTTTTAGACAATGTTACCACCGTGCTGCTGGTCGGGCCGATGACTCTGGCTATTACCAATATTTTAGGTGTCAATCCGGTTCCCTACATCATCACACAGATCATGGCTTCCAATATCGGAGGTACCGCAACACTGATCGGGGACCCGCCCAATATCATGATCGGCAGTGCGGCAAAGCTCAGTTTTGTAGATTTCATATTAAATACTGGTTTTGCCATCGTTTTTGTAATGATTGCCGCCCTGATCTGTTTCCGTTTTATCTACGGAAACAGTCTGACCGTCGAAGATAAAAATATAAAGGAAGTCATGAAGCTGGATGAATCAAAAGCAATTAAAAGTAAAAAACTGCTGATCCAGAGCGTGATCATTCTGTTGATTGTTGCATTATGTTTTATTTTCCATGACCAGCTTCAAATGCAGTCTGCAACCATCGCTCTGGCCGCTGCCTGTCTGATGCTGATCATCGGCGGACAGGACCCTGAGGATATTATTCTGAGCGTCGAATGGCCGACCATCCTTTTCTTTGTTGGATTATTCATTGTTGTAGGCGGTCTGGAGAAGGTCGGAGTCATCACAGTTCTTGCCAATGGGCTGCTCTCAGTTACCGGGGGAAATATAACAATGACTATGCTTCTGATCCTTTGGATTTCCGCGATCGTTTCATCTTTCCTGGATAATATCCCATTTGTGGCAACTCTGATTCCGATGATCATGACAATCCAGTCTCACGGTGTAGATGTGACTCCTCTGTGGTGGGCACTTTCCCTGGGAGCCTGCCTTGGCGGCAACGGTACACTGGTCGGAGCCTCAGCCAATGTAGTTCTTTCAGGCATCAGTAAAAATGCAGGATATCCGATTACTTTCGGAAAATACTTTAAAATTGGTTTTCCTATGATGATACTGTCAGTATTTATATGCTCTGTTTTTCTGCTGATCCGGTTTTCATAATTATTTAACTACTGTTTTTATAGGAGGGGTTTTATATCTGCAGATCAAATAGCTGCAATCATTATTTTTGTTGTTACAATGGCTGCCATTATCACGAACAGGGTAAACAATACGCTGGCCGCTGTTTCCGGAGCTATTCTGCTTGTACTGACCCATATTCTTTCTATTGAAGACTGTGTCGGATTTATTGACGCAGAGACGATCGGAATCTTGGTAGGGATGATGCTTATGGTATCTGTCATCAAGACGTCCGGTATTATTGAATACATAGCGATCAAATCTGACAAGCTCGCCAAAGTCCGTGGCCCATCATGGTTGTTTTTATCATCATCACAGTAGTACTGTCCGGCCTGCTTGACAATGTCACTACAATTCTCCTTGTAGGACCTATGACTCTGGCTATTACAAATATATTGTAAGTTGATCCGGTGCCTTACATGCTCACACAAATCATGGCATCCAATGCCGGAGGTACAGCTACTTTGATCGGTTACCCGCCCAATATTATGATCGGTACGGCCACAAATCTAAACTTTATGGATTTTATCCGGAATACCGGGGCAGCGGTTGTTCTTAGCATGATCGTTTCAATTATCTGTTACCGGTTTATTTATAAAAAAAGCCTCACTGTGGATGAAAAGAATGTACAGAAAGTGATGCAGCCGGATGAACACAAATCCATCAAAGATAAACGCCTGATGAATTTAAACGGCGGAAATATGATCTTTACCATGCAGGCCAGTGGGGTCCATGCTGAACCTCTCTGGTGGATGGGCGCCTGTCTCGGAGGAAACAGCACTCTGATCGGTGCCTCTGCAAATGTGGTGCTGGCAGGCATCAGCAAAAATGCAGGCTATCCCATCTCCTTCGGGAAATATTTTATAGTGGGATTTCCAATTATGCTGATCTCCATTGCAGTTTGTTCCGTCTTTTTACTGATCAAATTCACATATTTTTTTAAATTAATTCCGCCGCGCTAAGAAATGCGCTTCACAGTATGTACTTTTTAAGGAGGATTTTTTATGAATGAAAACACAGTAACCAGCGATTTTATTAACATTAATCTGCGTCAGCTGGGCGCCACGTCAATCAAAGAATATAACAGCATAATGCACATAGCAGAATTTGACTTGGGAGACGGTCTGATCGTGTCCTATGTCTTTAATATCACCCGCCACAACAAATACTTTCTGCAGCGTGTTCAGCCCTATGCGATGATCCACGGAAAATTTGCCAGCGATCGTGAGATCCTCGAATTTATCCAGAGTGACTTAAAGCGTTTTGTGAACGCAAAGAACAGCAAGAACTTTGATACCTTCCTGATCATTTCGCATTTGGGACATCATGTCACAGAAAACATAGAAAAACTGTTTTTAAATTACAATGTAGACCCCGATAAACTTGAGGGAATACAGGAAAAAATGGAAGAGTCTTTGACAGATATTATTAACCTGTATCAGGCTTCGAAAAAAATCGACCTGAAAGAAGACGATTAAAAAGGAGGCTCCCTGTATTGTTAAGATACAGGAGAGCCCCTTCTTTTTTATTTGAGTCTTACTTTCAGCCTGACCGGCTGATGGTCCGTATAATGAAAATCATGATCCAAGACTTTCACCTGCTCCACCTGCACATTCGGCGAGACGATAAAGCCATCAATCACATAGACCTGTGAATCTTTCTCATAGGCTTTGTTCAGGAGACGGCATGTAGGGTATGAATCATCTACTGCAAATTTAAAGCCCTCCGGAAGAATCTCATTTCCGATAGCTCCGGGAGACCAGTCTTCTTTATTGCGGATCGGATACTTGGTGATCCCCTCAAAAGTCTGGTTAAAATCTCCTCCTGCGATCACATAGTTCCCTTTCTTATATTCTTCTTCCAATACGTTCAGAAGCATTTTGCTCTGGGCTTCTTTTCCTTCTCCGGAATCATAGGCTTCCAGATGCAGATTGATCATCACAAGCTCCGCCCCTGATCCTTTGACCGGCAGCCTGGTCTTTAAAAGGCACCGTTTCAGATTGCATGTTTTAAGAGGCCATGAAAAAGATTCCGGCAAAGCAATCCTTTCGGCTTTGTTGACCCTGGTGTCCGTCAGCGTCAGAAGACCACTCTCCACATGTCCGATGGTTGGCCATGGATACGGAGCGTAAGCCACTTTAAAGTTATAGGCAAACATTCCGCCCAGTCCCAGCATAGCCTCATAATACTTTTTCTGGTCAGTGGAATAAGAGCGTTTGGAATCCAGATCCACTTCCTGCAGAAAATAAGCGTCCGCTTTGTGTTCCTTCAGCATGCCCACGATCCCTGCAAGATTTTCCTCCACCTGAATCTTGCTGTCCGGTCTCACTTTTGTACCTCCGTCCATAAAGAAGTCTTCGTCCTTTCCGAGGCCGGCGTATCCGGTATTCAGGCTGACCACGGTAAATGGATCTTCTCTGGAAATCTCTCTGGTTCCCTCTGATTTCTTTATACTTTCTGTCTTTTGGGGCCGGTATTCCATGACCGTGACAAAGATCAGCAATCCTGTAAACACAAAAACGACTGCAGTGATCACCACTGCCATGATTTTAGCTGCTTTTTTCAGCATCTTCATAAGCCTCAGTCCTTTCTATTATTCCAGGTACAGTCCAACCGGGCAGTGGTCAGAACCATAAATATCTGTATGAATGACTGCTTCTGCCAGGCGTTCTTCAAGGTCCCCGGAAACACAGAAGTAATCAATGCGCCATCCCGCATTCTTCTCCCTTGCTCTGAACCGATATGACCACCAGCTGTATGCCTCGGTCACATCCGGGTAAAAATAGCGGAATGTATCAATAAATCCGGCTTCTAAGAGTTTGGTGAATTTTTCCCTCTCTTCATCTGTAAATCCCGCATTTCTCCTGTTTGTCTTTGGATTTTTCAGATCGATCTCCGTGTGCGCCACATTCAGGTCGCCGCAGAGGATAACCGGCTTGTCCTCTTCAAGTTTGAGCAGATACTCTCTGAAATTTTCTTCCCAGTCCATCCGGTATGATAATCTGGCAAGCTCACTCTGGGAATTCGGGGTATAGCAGGTCACCAGGAAATAATCATCGAACTCCAAAGTGATCACTCGCCCCTCGTGGTCAAACCCGTCGACACCGATTCCATTTTTTACAGACAAAGGCCTGATCTTTGTAAATACTGCCGTCCCCGAATATCCTTTTTTTTCTGCGTAATTCCAATATTGGTAATAATCCGGAAGTTCCAGATCGATCTGGCCCTCCTGGAGCTTCGTCTCCTGGATGCAGAAGATATCTGCATCCAACTGCCCCATTACATCTAAAAATCCTTTCTTCACGCAGGCTCTCAGCCCGTTTACATTCCAAGATACCAACTGGATCATAGTCTTTCTCCTTCTGTTACAATATACTGGGATTTATGACACAAAAAAATCCTGTAACCTCAGTATAACACCTTGATTACAGGATTTTAACCTTTATTGTATATCTACAACAATCTTTTTGTCGCCTTTATCAACGGAAGCCTTGACCACAGTCCGGATCGCCTTTGCAATCCTTCCCTGCTTGCCAATGACTTTTCCCATATCACCTGGGGCAACATGTAATTCCAAGATTAAAGCATCTTCAGTCTCACGCTCGATTACTGTTACTTCGTCCGGTTGATCTACGAGGGCTTTTGCAATCACTTCTAACAAATGTTTCATGCGTTTTGCCTCCTAACTATTTTTCAATTCCAGCAACTTTAAGTAATCTTGCAACAGTATCTGTCGGCTGTGCACCCTGAGATAACCATTTCTTTGCAGCGTCTTCGTCGAATTTGATCACACTTGGATCCTGATTCGGATCGTAAGTACCGATTTCTTCGATGAATTTTCCGTCTCTCGGAGATCTGGAATCTGCTACAACCACTCTATAAAAAGGAGACTTTTTCTGTCCCATTCTTTTTAATCTCATCTTTACTGCCATCTGTTTCACCTCCATAAATTTTAATTGTTAAAAATATCTATAACAAAGCGTTAAAAAGGAAATTTAAATCTGCCTTTTTTTCCGCTCTTGCCACCAAACATACCAGACATCTGCTTCATCATCTTCTTCTGGTTCTGGAACTGTTTGCAGAGCTTGTTGACTTCTGAGATCGGCACCCCGGCACCGTCGGCAATCCTTTTCCTTCTGGAAGGATTGATGATCTCCGGCGTGGCCCGCTCTTCCTTCGTCATCGAATAAATGATCGATGCGGTCCGGTCCATCATACTGTCATCCAGGTCTGCACCCTTTAACTGATTCCCAAGTCCCGGGATCATGGACAGCATGTCGGCAAGTCCTCCCATCTTCTTTACCTGCTCCATCTGTTCTAAAAAGTCGTCAAAGGTAAAGGAAGCTTTTCTGAGCTTTTGCTGCATCTCCAGCGCCTTTTCCTCATCCACGGTAGCTTCAGCCTTCTCGATCAGAGTCAGCACATCTCCCATGCCAAGAATCCGGCTCGTCATGCGGTCGGGATAGAACTGCTGAAGATCATCCAGCTTCTCTCCCATACCAATATATAAAATCGGTTTCCCTGTGACAGAACGGATCGATAATGCCGCTCCTCCTCTGGTATCGCCGTCCATCTTTGTAAGGATGACACCGTCGACTCCGACTTTTTCATTGAAATCTTTTGCCACATTGACCGCATCCTGTCCGGTCATGGCATCTACTACGAGAATGGTCTGATGCACATCGACGGCCTGTTTGATGGCAATCAGTTCTGTCATCATGTCCTCATCGATATGTAAGCGGCCCGCTGTATCCAGAATGACAATGTTGTTGCCATTCTTCGCCGCGTGCTCAATGGATGCCTTTGCGATATCCACAGGGTTCATCTTATCTCCCATGGAAAATACCGGGACACCTTGTTTTTCTCCATTGACTTGAAGCTGTTTGATCGCTGCCGGACGGTAGACATCACAGGCCACCAGTAACGGACGTTTTCCCTTCTGCTTATACTTTCCGGCGATCTTAGCCGTGGTAGTCGTCTTACCCGCACCCTGGAGACCTGCCATCAGAATAACTGTGATTTCATTGCCGGGTTTCAACTGAATCTCTGTGGTCGTGGACCCCATCAGGGCCTCCATCTCTTCTTTTACTATCTTAATGACCATCTGTCCCGGATTCAGTCCGTTTAGTACGTCCTGCCCAACAGCACGGTCCTGAACAGCTTTAATAAATGTTTTAACAACTTTAAAGTTGACATCAGCCTCTAAAAGCGCCCGCTTGACTTCTTTCATCGCTGCCTTTACATCGTTCTCTGTCAGTCGTCCCTTGCTTCTCAAATTTTTAAATACGTTTTGAAGTTTCTCAGATAAACTTTCAAATGCCATAACATCCTCCTGAATCCGCCGCAGACACCGGCGATCTGTTACAAATCTTCCAGAATCCCGTTGGATACCTGCTCTATCTTTCTGATCTCTGTTTTCATCTGCTGCTGATCCACTGCATCTAAAATGCTCTTGGCCAGAAGATGAATCTCACTTACTTTTTCTTTCGTCCTCAAAAACTTTTCCACAAGGTGCAGCTTTCTCTCATATCCGGCGAGAATCTTATTGCAGCGCCTGATCATATCATAGGCAGCCTGTCTCGTAATTCCGTGTTCTCCTGCAATCTCGCTGGGAGACAAATCGTTCAGTACATGGTCTTCGTATATTTCCTTTTGATGTTCTGTCAGAAGCTCTCCATAAAAATCGTATAAGAGTGTCTGTTCTACAATCCGTTCCATGCTGCCTCTCCTGTAAAGTGTTTTTCCTTTACCGAGATATAGTGTATCGGATATCTTTCTGTTTGTCAAGTATTTTTCCTTGCACATTTTACTGTTCTGTGGAAATATCACTTGAAAAAGTTTCACTTTCCTGTAAAATAGAAAAAAGACGATCCCAAACGAATTTTAAATAAGAAAGGTTTATTTCCATGATACAAGCAATCAATGTGACACTGCGCCTTGGAAAACGCGCATTATTTGAAGATGTAAACATTAAATTTACAGAGGGCAACTGTTATGGCCTGATCGGAGCCAACGGAGCGGGCAAATCAACTTTTTTAAAAATCCTGTCCGGTGAACTGGAGCCGTCTCAGGGTGAAGTAGCCATCACAGACGGCCAGAGGCTGTCCGTATTAAAACAGGATCACTACCAGTATGATGAATACACGGTGCTGGATGCTGTGATGCTGGGGAACACCCGGCTTTATGAGATTATGAAAGAAAAAGATGCGATCTATGCCAAAGAGGATTTTACAGAGGAAGACGGCATCAAGGCCAGCGAACTGGAAGCTGAATTTGCCGATATGAACGGCTGGGAAGCCGAATCCGATGCTGCAACGCTCCTGAACGGACTCGGTATTGACAATGATCTCCACTATGCAAAGATGTCTGAGTTAAACGGTTCTCAGAAGGTTAAAGTACTCTTGGCCCAGGCTTTGTTCGGCAATCCGGACATCCTGCTGCTGGATGAGCCCACCAACCATTTGGATCTGGAAGCCATCCGCTGGCTGGAAGATTTCCTCATCGACTTTGACAACACCGTTATCGTTGTATCCCATGACCGCTACTTTTTAAATAAGGTATGTACCCATATCGCTGATATCGACTATGCAAAGATCCAGCTCTACACTGGAAACTATGATTTTTGGTATGAGTCCAGCCAGCTGATCTCCAAACAGATGAAAGATGCCAACAAGAAAAAAGAAGAAAAGATCAAAGAACTGCAGGATTTCATTGCAAGATTCAGTGCTAACGCTTCCAAATCCAAGCAGGCCACATCCAGAAAGAAAGCACTGGATAAGATCCAGCTGGACGAGATCAAGCCATCCAGCAGAAAATACCCTTATATCAATTTCAAACCAATCCGCGATATCGGAAACGATGCCCTCTCTGTAGAAGGACTTTCCAAGACAATCGATGGTGTGAAAGTCCTTGATAATATCTCTTTCACTATGAATCCAGAGGATAAGATCGCTTTTGTAGGCCCGAATACACTGGCTACCACAACCTTCTTCCGTATTATTGCCGGGGAACTGGAGCCAGATAAGGGGACATATAAATGGGGTGTCACGACTTCCCAGTCCTATTTTCCTAAGGACAACACAAAGGATTTCAGTGAAGATATGTCCATCGCAGAGTGGCTCAGCCAGTACTCTGAGGACAAGGATGTCACCTTTGTCCGCGGTTTCCTCGGACGTATGCTTTTCTCGGGTGAAGAAGCCTTAAAGAAAGTTTCTGTTTTATCCGGAGGAGAAAAGGTCCGCTGTATGCTGTCTAAACTCATGATCAGCGGAGCCAACATCCTCATTTTAGATGAGCCGACCAACCACCTGGATATGGAATCCATTACTGCCCTGAATGAAGGGCTCCACAAGTTTACCGGAGGGCTGTTGTTCAGTTCACAGGATCATCAGTTTGTACAGACCACGGCCAACCGTATCATTGAGTTCACGGACAGCGGCATGATCGACTTCCTCGGAACCTATGATGAATATCTGGAAAATGATGAGTCTGCAAGAAAACGCCAGGTCGCAAACTACGACGAAGGAAACTAAATAATAGATTCAGAAAGAGCAGGCATCCTTTATTGGTGCCTGCTCTTTTTCAGCGTTTCTGCTTCATCTCGGCCATGTCTCCGAAGATAGGTGTCGCTTTTCCGAATCCGCCGGATATATCCATGATCTGCCCGGTAGTGTAGGCAGACTCATCACCGGCAAAATACACAACTGCCGCAGCGATCTCCTCCGGTTTTCCCATTCTCCGGATCGGCGTGTGTTTTAAGAAGAATTCTCTGAACTCATCGCTCAGATGATCCTGCACTGCATCAGTCGCCGTCATGCCGGGCAGAACAGCATTGCAACGAATATTGTGCCTTGCCTCCTGGACCGCAATCAATTTGGTGAGATAATTGATCGCCGCTTTGCTGGTTCCATAGGCAACCTGAGAGATATCCGGTACCAATCCGCCTACGGAAGAAATATTGATGATACTGCCTCTCCCCTGTGCTTCCATGTGTTTTATGGCTGCCTGGGAAGCCGCAAACACACTGGTCAGATTCGTATTGACGATCTGAAGGAAGTCTATGCAGTCCGTATGGCCGATATCCATGTCTTTCTTTGGATCTGAAGTGCCGAAATTGTTTACAAGCACATCGATACGCCCTTCCTTATTGACCACTTCCTCAATCATACTGTCGTAAGTCTCCGGTTCATAGGCATCATTATACACATACCTTACTCGAAAGCCCTTCTGATTCAGCTCATCCGCTCTCTGCCCCGCTCGTTCCAGGTTTCTGGCCCCCATATATACAATGGCACCTTCTTCGGCACACGCTTTCGTTATCGCGAGACCAATCCCCCTCGTTGAAGCTGTAATCAAGATTACTTTATCTTTTAATCTCATACCTCTGATCTCCTTTCTTATTTATTAATTATTTCCTTCTTCCACAAAAAAATGCCGCAGGATAACTTTTCATAAAAGCTAGCCTGCGGTATAAATTCTTCTGCTTATGCGTACTGTACTTTCAGAGCAACATTCTCGTAGCTGATCTTAATAATATTTAATATGCTCATCACTACTGTGGTGCACACATCCACAATGTACTTGATATCATCTGCCACGCTGTGTTCACCGCGCATATATTCTGCATGGATGTTCTGAATGAATTCAGACAAACCTTTTGTAGAACTCAACGGAACAATCCTGTCTTTGCGCTCCATAGCTTCTTCTGTGGAGAGATACTCTTTGAGTCCGTGTTTTAAATCCCTCTCATAAATACAGTGGTCCTTTACATTGCCCTCGTAGGTGCTGTTGTGGGGATACGTAAAGTAATCAGCAATATAATGAATAATCACTCCCAACTTTGCGCAGCGGCGCATGTTCATCCCCTTCAGTGTATCGTAGTCTGCTACAAAGTCATCAAGTTGATTCTCTATTTTATCATATGTTATGTCAAAAGTATGCGGTGTTGTCAAAAAGGATGGTCTGCAGTCCGGCCAGATACTCCCGACATAAAACGGTAACTTATAGTCAAAAACTTCTTCCAGTCTCAGTGAATCCATAATTTGTCCAGCCAATGAAATATGTGATTTTTTTCTCATTCGATCTCCTTAAAGAACTTGACATGTAACTCTGATTCTAATCTTATTATATCCAGTTTTCTAGAAAAATCAACTGAATTACTCTTTATATTCCTTAAGAATTTCTAAAATGTCATGAATTGAAAATCCTCTTCTGGCAAAGAAAGCCAGATTCTTCTGGAAATTTTCCTCTGTTACCGGTCCTTTCTGCCGAATCCTTTTTTTAATCTGTGTTCTCAGAACATCTGACTCTGAGGCAGCAGACTCTTCCCAGATCTGTTCAAACAATTCCGGCCTTATGCCCTTCTTGGACAATTCCTGTCTGAGCTTCAGACGGCTCTTTGAAGATCCCCGGTACTCGATATAATTTCTCACATAGGCTTCGTCGTCTATATAGCGGTATCCTTCCACATAGGAGATCGCTCCTTCTATACAGGGATCAGGCAGTTCCAGACGCCTAAGTCGCATCCTGATCTCCTCCTTTGTCCGGTCAGAGACCTTTAAAAGATTTATCGCCTTTAATTTGGCCCGGCTTAGGAGCATGCTGTCCAGTTCATTCTTCTGTACAACGGACAGTTCCATGTCTTCTTTCAGACCAAGTCGCCTGACTTCCCCTGCATACAAAAGACAATATCGTTCATCCTCCAGATAGAGTCTGATCTGCTTTTTCCCTACCGGCTCCAGCATCGTCACTCTCATATCTGATGCTTACTGATGATTTGTCTCCGGCTTTTCTTCTGCCGGTGCGTCGTCCTCTGTTCCCGCTTCCAGTCCGTATTCCCTGCGGACTGCCGCCTCCACTTCCTGGGCTACTTCCGGATGTTCTTTTAAGTATGTCTTGGCATTCTCTCTTCCCTGTCCGATCTTTTCTCCCTGATATGCATACCATGCACCGCTCTTTTTGATCACATCTACGCCGGCCGCCAGATCCAGGATATCTCCTTCTTTAGAGATTCCTTCACCGAACATGATATCAAACTCTGCCTGCTTAAACGGCGGTGCAACTTTATTCTTTACGACTTTGATACGGGTGCGGTTTCCGACCATGTCCCCGGCCTGCTTCAGTGTCTCGATACGCCGCACGTCCATACGGATAGAAGAATAAAACTTCAGAGCACGCCCTCCGGTAGTTGTCTCAGGATTCCCGAACATGACTCCTACTTTTTCTCTCAGCTGGTTGATGAAAATAACGGTACAGTTGGACTTGCTGATGATAGCCGTCAGTTTTCTCAAAGCCTGTGACATGAGCCTTGCCTGGAGACCCACATGGGAATCTCCCATATCTCCGTCGATCTCTGCCTTTGGCACCAGTGCTGCGACAGAATCGACGATAATGATATCCACGGCACCGGAACGCACCATGGTCTCGGCGATCTCAAGTCCCTGCTCCCCGGTATCCGGCTGAGAAATATAGAGGTTGTCCACATCCACTCCAATGTTCTGAGCATAGACCGGGTCCAGAGCATGCTCTGCATCTATAAACCCGGCAATGCCTCCTCTCTTCTGTACTTCTGCAACCATATGTAATGCGACCGTTGTCTTACCGCTTGACTCCGGACCATAAATCTCGATCACCCTTCCCTTCGGAATTCCTCCGACTCCGAGAGCGATATCCAGGCTCAGAGATCCTGTAGGTGTAGTCTCGATGCTCATATCCGCCTGGTATTCTCCAAGTTTCATCACGGCTCCTTTGCCGTAATCTTTCTCTATCTTCGTGAGAGCTGCATCCAATGCTTTTAACTTCTCTGTCTGTTGCATCTGTATTCTCCTTTTATCTTATTATGAACTGTTTTTGATTATATCATAGCACAAAGAGAAAAACAAGTGTTCGTCGAATATTTGTTCGTACTTGTTTTTCTCCTTTATTTTAACATATTTTTATATATTTTACAATCACTCTGACAGTGCTTTCCGGATCATTGTCAGTGCCCGGCACACAGAAACTTCTCTGATCTTGGCGCGGTTTCCTCTCAGATCATACTTCTTCACAACTGTGTTGCCGCGTCTGCTGACTCCGATATAGACCAGCCCCGGTTTTTTCGTTCCTGTCTCTCCCCCGGGACCTGCAAGTCCGGTGATCCCCACACCAATATCTGCGCCTGAAGTCTTTAAAACACCTTCTGCCATCTCTCTTGCCGTTTCCTCTGAGACAGCGCCGCAGGCCTTCAAAGTTTCTTCTTTTACACCAAGGTACTTCATTTTAGCCTCATTGGAGTAGGTGATAAAGCTCTCATCCAATACATTTGACGCCCCCGGAACATTGATCAGCCTTCCGGCAAGCAGGCCGCCGGTACAGGACTCGGCACAGGCGATCTTATCACCCTTGCGCTCAAGCATCTTTACGACCACTTCCTCCAGTGTTTCGTCTTCCTCAATGGTATAAATCTTGTTTCCAAATCTTGATTTCAGTTCTTCCACCATAGGCATGACAAGCTCTTTTGCCTCATCCTCAGAGTCAGCCTTGGCCGTCACCCTTAAATGCACTTCCCCTAACTTTGCATACGGTGCCACCGTTGGATTGCTCTGTTCATCGATCAGGTCCATGATCTGGGTTTCCACATAACTTTCTCCCAGACAGTCGATCTTGACAACCTTGGAATATAAAATACCAGGCTGAAGTTCAGAAAGAATCGGTTCTACCTGCTCATGAAACATCGGGATCAGCTCGCTTGGAGGCCCCGGAAGCAGGATGATCTTCTTATCTTCTGGTCCGTTGATCACCATACCGGGCGCAGTACCGTTTTTGTTGTATAAAACAGTACAGTCTTCCGGCACCATGGCCTGTTTTAAATTGTTTTCCGTCATCGGACGTTTGATGCTCGTAAAGTAGGAAGTGAGGCGTTCCTTCGCCTCTGCGTCTTCCACAAGCTCCTGACCGCAGGCTTTTGCCGCGATCTCTTTTGTCAGATCATCCTTCGTAGGCCCGAGTCCGCCTGACAAGATCAGGATATCCGACCGTTTCATTCCTGTCTGAATCACTTCTTCCACCCGCTTTGGATTGTCACCCACAGTGGTCTCAAAAAAAACGCTTGTCCCAAGGGCGGCTAAGCGTTCTGACAGATAGGCAGCATTGGTGTTGACAATGTTGCCTAATAATATTTCTGTTCCCACACAAATAATTTCTGCTGTCATAATTGTCTCCTTCTATTTCAAGACATTCTTGTTTTTTAATAAATAATCCAATAATGATATAATGGTCAACACAAGCGAAATGTATACTAAAATATTTTCAATAAGCACCGCTGTGCCTGTTCCCAGGTCGATGATCAGCATAATGATCATAAACATCTGAAAATTGGTCTTGAACTTACCCCAATAGCTGGCTGCGATCACCACACCGTTGTCTGATGCGATCAGCCGGAAACCGCTGATAATAAATTCTCTGGCGATAATAATGATCGCGATCCATGATGCCAGGCGGTTCATGCCCACGAGAGCGATCATGGCAGAGCAGACTAAAAGCTTATCTGCCAAAGGGTCCATAAATTTTCCAAAATTAGTCACAAGATTGTACTTCCTCGCGATATGTCCGTCCAGAAAGTCAGTGAGGCTTGCAATGATAAAAATGGCCACGGCAATCCACTTGCTGATCTCACCAAACGGTTCCGCCAGCAGTACAAAAATAAAAATCGGTATCATCAATACTCTCAATATCGTTAGTTTATTGGGTAAATTCATAGTCCATCTCTCCTATCAAATCGTACTCATTTCCTTTGGTAATTTTCACATAAACATAGTCTCCGGTCAGCAGTTCTTCCGGTGAAGTCACAAAGACACATCCGTCCACTTTTGGTGCATCCATATAGCTGCGGCCCACATACACATCGTCCTCAAACAGATATCCTTCGATCAGTACCCTGATAGTTTTTCCAACCATCCCCTGAGTATGTTCGCAGGAAATCTGCTGCTGAAGGGCCATCAGTTCATCCCTTCTGGCTTCCTTCACCTCTTCTTCTATCTGCCCTTCAAATTCTGCTGCCTTTGTATCCTCCTCCGGAGAATAAGTAAAGACTCCCAGGCGCTCAAAGCGCTGCTGCCTCACAAACCCCTTCAGTTCTTCGTGCTGTTCTTCTGTCTCGCCTGGAAAACCGGTGATAAGCGTTGTACGAATCGCAATGTCCGGTATTTCATTCCTAAGCTTCGCGATGATCGTTTCGATGTCCTTCTTAGATGTCCTGCGGCCCATCCGCTTTAAAATCCCGTCACTGCAGTGCTGAATCGGCATATCAATATAGTTTGCAATCTTTTCTTCTTCCTTTATCGTCCGGATCAGCTCATCGGTGATCTCCTCGGGATAACAGTACAGCAGGCGTATCCATTTTATTCCCTCGATCTTACAAAGTTCTCTCAGCAGAACGGGAAGCTCCTTTTTACCGGTAAGATCGTTTCCGTACAGCGTCGTCTCCTGAGCTACCAGGACCAGCTCTGTCACACCGGATGCTGCCAGCTCCCGAGCGCTCTTTAACAGTTCCTTCATCGGAACACTCCGAAACCTCCCCCGGATCTTCGGAATGATACAGTAGCTGCACCTCTTGTCACATCCCTCGGCAATCTTTAAATAAGCCATATGGCTTCCGGTCGTGACCAGACGCCGGTGTCCGGAATTATCCGGAAGATAATTGATGCTCTCATAATGTACATAGTCATTGCCCGCAAGAGCCTCATCCACTGCCTCGACAATAGAATCGTAACTGGTAGTCCCGAGCACCGCATCGATTTCCGGAATCTCCTCCAGGATTTCGTCTTTATAGCGCTCAGACAGACATCCTGTGACCACGAGTGCTTTCAGATTCCGTTCTTTATAAGCTGCCATCTCAAGGATCGTATTAATGCTCTCTTCTTTGGCGTCATGAATGAAACAGCATGTGTTGATGACGATCACATCCGCCTCTTCCTCGTCGTTCGTTAAAGTGTGTCCTCTCTCTGTGAGCAGTCCCAGCATCACCTCACTGTCTACAAGATTTTTATCACATCCAAGAGAAATAAAAAGTATTTTCATTTGTTATTCTCCAAACAATTTTTTTGACTGTACGCAGTTTTTCATCAGCATAGCGATCGTCATCGGTCCCACGCCTCCCGGCACCGGAGTGATCGCAGATGTCTTTTCCTTCACTGCGTCAAAATCCACGTCCCCGCACAGCTTGTTATTTTCATTTCTGTGGATACCCACATCGATGATGACAGCCCCTTCTTTGACATAGGATGCATCAATGAATTTAGGCCTTCCGACAGCTACTACCAGGATATCCGCGCGGCTGCATACTTCCCGCAGATTCCTCGTCCTGGAATGGCAGACGGTCACGGTGCCGTTTTCTCTGAGCAGAAGCATAGACATAGGTTTTCCCACAATATTGCTCCTGCCCACGACGACACATTCTTTTCCGCCGATCTCCACACCAGAGCGTTTTAAAAGTTCAATGATCCCGGCCGGAGTGCACGGAAGGAATCCGTCATTGCCGATCACCATGTTTCCCACGCTGACCGGATGGAATCCATCTACATCCTTCTTCGGATCAATGGCATGGATCACCGTATCTTCATCCATATGCGGCGGCAGAGGGAGCTGGACTAAAATTCCGTTGATCTTTGGATCTTTGTTGTACTTTTCCACCAGATCAAGCAATTCCTGCTGGGTGGAATCTTCCGGTATCTCGTAGGATACAGAAGTAATCCCAATATATTCGCATGCTTTTTTCTTATTCCTCACATAGACAGAGGATGCAGGATCTTCTCCTACCTGGATCACCGCCAGGGCAATCTCTTTTCCCTCTGCTTTCATGGCAGCCACTTCCTGCTTTAATTCGTCTTTGATCTCCGCTGAGATCTTTTTTCCATCTATTATCTGTGTCATGTATGTTCCCCCTCTCGTCATTTCTAGAATAAACCGGTGATGGCACCGTCTTCGTTTACGTCAATGCCTTCCGCCGCCGGCTTTTTCGGAAGCCCCGGCATGGTCATGATATCTCCGGTCAGCGCTACAACAAATCCGGCTCCTGCGTTTACATAGATTTCGCGGATCGTAATATCAAAATTCTCCGGACGGCCAAGCTTCTTCGGATCATCAGATAAAGAATACTGGTTTTTCGCCATGCAGACCGGAAGATTTCCGTAGCCAAGTTCCGTAAGCTGCTTTTTCTGTCTGACTGCCGCCGGTGCATAGACGACATGATCCGCGCCGTAAATCTTTGTGGCGATGGTCTCGATCTTTTCTTCGATGGTCGTATTCTCGTATGAATACAGCGGGTGGTACTCGCTTTTTTTCGTCTCTAACGTCCTGAGGACTGCCTTTCCAAGCTCGATGCCGCCGTCTCCGCCTTTTTCCCACACCTCTGACAGGGCAAAATCACAGTCTCTCTCCTGGCAGAAATGTTTGATAAAGTCCAGCTCAGCTTCAGTGTCCGTGACAAACCGGTTCAGTGTGACAACCACAGGGACCCCGTACTGCTTCAGGTTGGAGATATGCTTTTCCAGATTTACGATTCCTCTGCTCAGGGCGTCGATGTCTTCCCTTCCCAGATCTTCTTTGGAAATGCCGCCGTTATATTTAAGAGCCCTGACCGTAGCCACCAGAACAACCGCATCCGGAGCAAGTCCTGCCATCGGACATTTGATATCCAAAAACTTCTCAGCTCCAAGGTCCGCTCCGAAGCCTGCTTCCGTGACAGTGATGTCGGAAAGCTTTAAAGCCATCTTCGTAGCCTGGACGCTGTTGCAGCCGTGAGCGATATTGGCAAAAGGACCGCCGTGTACAAAGGCCGGCGTATGTTCCAGCGTCTGGATCAGGTTCGGCTTTAAGGCATCCTTTAAGAGGGCCGCCATGGCTCCCACAGCGTTTAAATCCGCTGCTGTCACAGGTTCTTTATTCATATTATAGGCAACAATGATCTTGCCTAAACGTTTCTTCAGATCTTCCATGTCGTTTGCAAGACAGAGAATTGCCATGATCTCAGAGGCCACCGTGATCACAAAATGGTCCTCACGGACAACGCCGTCCACTTTTCTTCCCAGTCCCACGACAATATTTCTCAGTGCCCTGTCATTCATGTCCAGGCATCGTTTCCAGACGATGTCTCTCGTATCGATCCTCAGTGCATTTCCCTGCTGGATATGGTTGTCAATCATAGCCGCCAAAAGATTATTTGCGGAAGTGATAGCATGAAAATCACCAGTAAAGTGAAGGTTTAAATCTTCCATAGGCACTACCTGAGCATATCCGCCCCCGGCAGCTCCTCCTTTGATCCCAAAGCACGGTCCAAGAGAAGGTTCTCTTAACGCAGCCACCGTTTTCTTTCCGAGCTTTGTGAGGCCCTGCGCGAGACCGATGCTGGTCGTGGTTTTTCCTTCTCCTGCCGGAGTCGGATTGATAGCCGTCACAAGCACAAGCTTCCCGTCCCCGCGATCCCTGATTTCGTTCATGAATCCGGAAGACAGCTTCGCTTTATATTTGCCGTACAGCTCAAGATCGTCTTCACTGATCCCAAGAGACGCCGCTACTTCCCTGATTGGCTGTAACTCTGCTTCCTGTGCAATCTGAATATCTGTTTTCATTGGTTGAATTCCTTTCTTCTATAAATATTCTTCTTTATATTGTTCAAATTCTTCCTGGCTCATGAGAACCTTGCGGGGCTTTGTACCTTCCTCTTCTCCGACGATCCCGGCTTCACAGAGCTGGTCCATCAGCCTCGCCGCCCTGTTGAAACCGATCTTAAAAATCCTCTGAAGGCCTGCAATGGATGCTTTGTCCTTATCTATGATAAATTTGGCCGCATCTTCAAAATATTCATCTCTGTCTGCCGAAACTGATGCCTTTACACTGGCCGTTTCGATCTTTTCTTTGATCTCACTGCCGTAGTCATCTTCAATGTTCTGGCTCTTTAAAAAGTCTACGACACGTCCCACTTCCTCATCGCTTATAAACGCTCCCTGAACCCGGACCGGCTTCTGGTATCCTGCCGGATAAAAGAGCATATCTCCTTTGCCTAAGAGCTTCTCCGCTCCGTTCATGTCGATGATCGTACGGGAATCCACCCCGGAGGACACAGAAAATGCGATCCTCGAAGGGACATTGGCCTTGATCAGCCCTGTGATGACATTGACAGACGGTCTCTGGGTGGCGATGATCAGATGAATACCTGCGGCTCTGGCAAGCTGGGAAAGCCTTACGATCGCATCCTCTACCTCACCCGGCGCAACCATCATAAGATCCGCAAGCTCGTCCACAATAATGACGATCTGAGGCAGCGGCTGGAAGTCCTCGCCCTCCATTCCCTTTTCCTTCATCTCTTTTACTTTTTCATTATATCCGGTCAGGTTCCTTACATTGACATCCGCAAACTTCTTATAGCGGTCTCCCATCTCCATAACCGCCCAGTTAAGTGCGCTGGATGCCTGCTTCGGATCTGTGACCACCGGGATGAGAAGATGCGGGATTCCCTGATATGTACTTAGCTCCACGACTTTCGGATCGATCATGATCAGCTTCACATCGTTGGGGCTTGCTTTATATAAAATACTCATGATCAGCGTATTGATACACACTGATTTTCCGGAACCTGTGGCACCTGCAATCAAAAGGTGAGGCATCTTTGCAATGTCTGAGATAATCACCTTTCCGGCCAGATTCTTTCCTACCGCAAACGCGATGTTGGAAGAGAACCGTTTAAAGTCATTATTTTCAATCAGATCCCGGAACATGACCACCTGATTGGTCTTATTAGGCACCTCGATGCCCACTGCCGCCTTGCCCGGGATCGGAGCTTCTATCCGTATGTCCGGGGCTGCCAGATTCAGTTTAATATCGTCGGAAAGCCCGACGATCTTGCTGACCTTCACTCCCTGCTCCGGCTGAAGTTCAAACCGGGTAACAGAAGGCCCGCAGCTGATATCTGTAATCGTCACGTTGACGCCGAAGTTTCTCAACGTCTGCTCCAGTTTCAGGGCTGTCTTTTTAAGTTCTGCCTGGCTGTTTCCTCCTGCCTTCTTTCCCTTTTTCAGCAGAGTCACCGGCGGAAACACATAATCCCCCTCCTCAAGCGCAGAAGGATGTATGGAGATCTCCGGCATAGGTTCGGGCTCTGACTTCTCTCTGTTCACAAAAGATCTCTTGCTTGGCTTCAGTTCCGGCACCTCCGGCAGAACCTCCTCATCGGCCTGTCCGATCATCTCATCTAAATCAAACGGCTTCTCCGGTTCTTTTACCGGTTCTTCCGGCATCAGGGTCAGGTCATCCAGTACTTGTGACTGTTTCTCCCTCCTTTTCAGCTTTAAGTCGGGGAGTTTTGGAGTCTTGATCCTGGATGTCTGCCTGTCCTCTTTTTCTTTTGTCTTTCCTTTTTCAGCTGTTTTCGTCTTCTTTCCTGAAGTCCGTTCGGGTACGAAAAATGCTGCCACACGCTTTACAAAGGAGAGTAGTGATCTCTCGGTGATCAGTATCATAGAAATTGCTGTCAAAAAAAACACGACAACATAACTGCCTGCCAGTCCCAGCTCCTTATACAGAAAACTAGCGATGACACCTCCGACCACGCCGCCTCCCGCATGATGTTCCGATCCGTACCGATATAGCACTCCTGCATCAGACATACGGATGTCTGTCGCCATCTGCCATATCGCCGCAGTCATGCACAGGAGCAGAACAATAAAAAAAGACTTCTTTACCGAGATGCTGCTGTACTGATTGGAGATCAGCAGAAGGATCATGATCAATATAACAATAGGGGCAGCATAGTGAACACCGCCCAGTACTCCGAACAGCGCGGAGCTTACCGTGTTTCCCACTTTCCCGCAGAGTCCGAAATTACTCAAAAATAAAAAAAGACAAACTGCAAAACTTAACAGAACCGCAATTTCCTGATAGAAGCCTGCAAAGTCTTTTTGCTTTTTCTTCTTTCGTGCTGTGTTTCTTCTCTTTCTTTTTTTTGCTGCCATTCTTCTGGAATCTCTTTTCTTCTTATATTTAATGCTCAACAACCCTTTATAAAAAGAGTTATATGCCTATTTTACAATTAACCTAAATAAATGTAAAGAGCCTGGGCAGAACTCTTTGGTTCCGTTCAGACTCTTTTGTATCTCTGAAATATAATGAATATCAGTATTTCGCTGTCTCAGGCGGAATGAACTGCTCTGCTTCATTCACGAACTTCTTAACCTGTACACTCGCTTTGACTACCGGGATATTGGTTCCGGCTCCGGCAACGCACCCTCCCGGGCATCCCATTCCTTCGATCAGGTAGCCGTTCTTCTTGCCGGCTTTTGCCTGAAGGAGCATCTTCTTGCACTCTGCGAGTCCTTCCACGTGGTCAATCTTCACATCTACTCCCTGATGGTATTCTTTCACACATGCTTCGATAGCCGCGGCAACACCGCTTGCAACTGCATATCCGCGTCCTGCACCGAACGCATCGTTCATCTCGACTTCTTTGTCGTAAGTACTGAAATCAATATCCTTGGCGGTAAACATGCCGTCCAATTCTTCAAATGTAATGACGAAGTCCACTTCACTTCTGACAGATTTCCTGGAAGCTTCCAGTTTTTTAGCCACACAAGGGCCGACGAACACGATCTTTGCATTCTTGTTGGTCTGTCTTGCAGCTCTGGCTGTTGCCACCATCGGGGTGAGTGAATTTGATATCTGGTCGATCAGTTCAGGGAAGTACTTTTTCCCGAGCATAGACCAAGACGGACAGCAGGAGGTCAAAAGGAACGGCACCTCTCCTGTGACAACTCCATGTGCATAGTGATCTGCTTCTTCCAGAGCACCTGCATCCGCTCCCACTGCCACTTCCCATACATCGGCAAATCCGATGTCCAGCAGTGCGGCCTTCACCTTGGCAGGTGTTGCCTTCGGTCCAAACTGACCAACAAAAGCAGGGGCCAGGATGGCGATGACTTCGTTGCCCTCATTCATGGCTTTGATCAGCTGATAGATCTGTGACTTGTCTGCGATGGCTCCAAACGGACAGTTGACCATGCACATACCGCAGGATACACACTTGTCCGGATTGATGGTAGCGCGTCCGGCATAGTCGGTTTCGATCGCTCCCACGCCACAGGCAACTTCACACGGTCTTTTTCTCTCATGGATCGCACTGTATGGGCAAACCTTCTGGCACTGTCCGCACTTAATGCACTTTTCCTGATCGATGTAGGAATATCCGTCCACAAAGCTGATGGCATTTTTCGGACATACTTCCATACATGGATGTGCCATACATCCCTGACACTCTCCTCCTACGATGAATGCTCTGTCCTTGCAGGCGTTGCATGCTGCCGGGATCACCTGCAAAAGCGGCGGCTCGTAGTATTTTTCCGCAATGTTGCTCTGTTTGATTCCTTTTGTTATTCTTGCAGGCTTATCAGCAGGTCTTAAAGACATCCCCATGGCAAGACGGATTCTCTCTCCTACCACTGCCCTTTCACGATAAATACTGTCGCGGTATGTCGGCAGCTCACCTTTCACTAATTCGTACGGCAGATCCTCAATTTCTTCAAGCTCTCTTTGTTCATAGGCAAATTTAGCAATCTCTGTAAATACCTTTTTTCTGATCTCTCGGACCGGGGTCTCAATTCCTCTCATAGCTCCTCCTTTAATGTTCGTTAAAATAAAAACAATCTATTATCATTCTACACTACTTTTATCCGAAATTAAAGGATTTTTTTGCTTTTTTTGTACTTTATTCTGTACACCGAAACCCCCGGTTTTCTCTCAGTTTTCCGAGGTATTTTGTACGAGTTCCTGAAGCTTTGCAAAGGCTTCGCTCATGCCTCCGATTTCATTGATGAGACCCAGCTCCACCGCCTGTTCTCCCTCCAATATGGTCCCTGCGTCCTTCACCTGCTCTCCGATGTGGAGCATCAGCTCTTCTACCTTGTCTTTTGTGATATCAGAGTGTTCGCTGATAAACCTTGTAATGCGGTCCTGGATCTTCTCAATATTGCGGTAGCTCTGAAGCACACCGATAAAAGTACCGCCGGACCGCACTGGGTGGATCATCATTGTTGCACTTTTAACAATAAAAGAATAGTCGGAAGAGACTGCAAGGGGCACACCGATGGAATGGCTTCCTCCCAATACAAGAGTTACTGTGGGTTTGCTCAGAGAAGCGATCATCTCTGCGAGCGCCAGACCGCATTCCACATCGCCTCCGACCGTATTGATCAGGATCAGGATTCCTTTGATATCATCAGAATACTCTGCTCTTGCCAGCGCCGGGATCATATGCTCATATTTGGTTGTCTTGGAATTCTGGGCTGACAGCTGGTGCCCCTCGATCTCTCCAATGACCGTCATCACGTGGATACCGCCCAAATCCAATTCTCCGATATCTTTTATTTCATTTCTTTGATCTTCATTCATATCGACATCCTCACTTTGATTTAATAAAAAAAGGAAGAAGCGCAGTGCTTCTCCCTTTTATTGTCTGTCATAATGAGAAAGATTATTCTTCTTCGATTTCAAAAGATACAAGCAGATCTTCCTGATTAACCTGTTCGCCTTCTTTGACGTAGATCTTATCTACCTTGCCGTTGACCTTGGATACGACAGTTGTTTCCATCTTCATCGCTTCCACGGTAAGCAGCGGCATGTTCACAGTTACCGGATCTCCCTCTTTTACGAGGACTTTTCCGACGGTTCCCGGGATTGTTGAGCCTAAATGTGCCGAATTGCTCTTATCCGCCTTGATCCTGTGGTCTGCCTTGACTTCCAGGTTGCGGTCTAAGATCTTCACCTCACGCATGGAACCGTTGACCTCGAATTCCAGCAGACGGTATCCGTTCTCATCCGGTTCTGACATATCCACAAATTTGATGATCAGGTCTTTTCCTTCTCCGATGGTCAGTGTGGTCTCCTCACCCTTTCTCAGCCCGTAGAAATACACATGGCTTTCCAGCCTTGTGACATCATTGTATGCCTCAAAATGTCTGCAGTAATCCTCATATACTTTCGGATACATAGCATAACTGATGGCTTTGCGGTGGAGCGTCTTTTCGTCTTCCATTGTATCAACATAGAAGAACTCCTTGAGCCCTTTCTTGATCTGGTCGAAGTCTTCCGGAGGAATCAGGCTTCCCGGACGGACGGTGATCGGTTCTTTGCCTTTCAGCACAATATCCTGAAGTTCCTTCGGGAATCCGCCTTCCGGCTGTCCGATCATGCCTTCAAAATATTCGACCACTGAATCAGGATAAGATAAGCCTTTGCCCTCTGTCAGGATATTTTCTTTGGTCAGGCCGTTTTTAAACATAAAGATGGCAAAGTCTCCCACGACTTTAGAAGAAGGCGTAACCTTCACGATATTTCCAAGCAGATCATTGGCGTCTTTGTACAGACTCTTGATCTCTTCAAAATCCTCCGCGGCTCCCATCTCTTTTACCTGAGCCAGCAGGTTGGAGTACTGTCCTCCCGGAATCTCATACTTGTAGATCTCTGTATTCGGAGCGTCCATGCCGCTTTCAAACTGTTTATAAACCGGTCTCAGTCTCTCATAGTACTGGCTTAATTCTGTGAGTTCATCCGGAACTAATCCTGTATCCCTCTCGCTTCCCCTGAGAGCCTCTGCGAGAGAGTTCATGGATGGGTTGCTTGTCATGGAGCTCATAGAACCGATGGCACAGTCAACAATATCCACTCCCGCTTCCGCAGCTTTCAGCAGAGTACTGACTCCGTTTCCGGTAGAATCATGGGTGTGCAGGTTGACCGGTATGTTCAGTTCTTCTTTCAGCGTTCTGATCAGCTTTTCGGCCGCATACGGCTTCACAAGTCCGGCCATATCCTTGATGGTAAAGATGTGGCATCCCAGGCTTTCCAGTTCTTTCGCCTTTTTCACATAGTAGTCCAGCGTATATTTTGTCTCATCCGGATTCAGAATATCCCCGGTATAACAGATAGCTCCTTCCACGATCTTTCCGGTCTTTAATGCCGTCTCGATCGGAAGCTTCATATTCTCGACCCAGTTTAAGCTGTCAAAAATACGGAATACATCGACTCCGCGAGATGCTGCCTCTTCGATAAAAGTCGTCACTACATTGTCCGGATAATTCTTGTATCCGACCGCATTGGATGCCCGAAGAAGCATCTGGATCAGGGTATTCGGCATTCTTTCTCTTAAGAGTGCCAGCCTTACCCACGGAGATTCCTTTAAGAAGCGGTAAGAAGTATCGTATGTGGCTCCTCCCCACGCTTCCATGGAAAATGCGTTTGCCATGTACTGGTTGGACGCCTTGGCAGCACCTGCAAGATCCTTTGTTCTCATACGGGTTGCCATCAGAGACTGCTGGGCATCTCTCATCGTTGTATCAGTCACATAAAGTTTTTTATCGTTTAAGATCTTCTGAGTATAACCTTCGGCTCCGAGTTTTAAGAATTCATCGCGGGCGCCGTAAATCTCTTTCTTCTTGTCATATTTGGGAAGCACGCGGTCTTCGAAGAACGGTTTTTCTTCTGCCTTCTGTTCATTGACCATTTTATTTCCGAGGAACTCCAGGATCTTTGTGGCACGGTCCTGGGATGCGGCGAAAAGAAACAGCTCAGGAGTATCTTCTATAAATGTCGTATAGCACTCTCCTGATTTAAAGGTCTCATGGTTAAGGACATTAATCAGGAACGGGATATTTGTCTTGATGCCCCGGATTCTCGTCTCTTTCAGCACACGGGTAGACTTCATCACAGCCCCTAAGAACGTACGGTCATGAGAACATGCCTTTACGAGGAGGCTGTCATAATATGGAGTGATCTCTGCCCCTGCATAAGCATTTCCTCCGTCCAGACGGATTCCATTTCCTGCTCCGGAACGGTATACCGTGATCTTTCCTGTATCCGGCAGGAAGTTGTTTGACGGATCTTCGGTGGTAATACGTGTCTGAATAGCATAGCCCGTAGTTTCCACACTTTCCTGAGAAGGAATCTGGATCTCATCAGAGTCAAGGGTATACCCCTGAGCAACGAGGATCTGTGTCTGTACAATATCGATCCCTGTCACCATTTCTGTCACCGTGTGTTCTACCTGGATCCTCGGATTCATCTCGATGAAGTAAGGATTGTTGTCGGCGTCCACAAGGAACTCTAACGTTCCGGCGTTGCGGTACCCGACCGTCTTTGCCAGCCTTAAAGAACTGTCAAATATAACCTGCCTTGTCTCTTCCGGAATACTGAAGGCTGGTGCATACTCTACCACCTTCTGGTGACGCCGCTGCACAGAACAGTCACGGTCATACAGGTGGACTACATTGCCGTAGTTATCTCCGATGATCTGTACTTCAATATGCTTCGGACTTTTAAGATACTTTTCAATAAAAATCTGGTCGTCTCCGAATGCCTTTTTGGATTCATCCCTTGCTTCCGCATATTCCTTCGGCATATCTTCTGCCGTGTGAACGATGCGCATGCCGCGTCCGCCGCCTCCGTTGGATGCTTTCAGCATCACAGGGTATCCGACCTTCTCTGCGATCTCAATGACTTCTTTTTCACTATGTACCGCATGGTCCACACCCGGAATGATCGGCACATCCGCTTGGATTGCCACTTGCTTGGAAGAGATTTTATCTCCCATCGCCCTCATAATGTCAGATGTCGGTCCAATAAAGGTAATACCGTGTCTCTCACAGGCATCTACAAATTCCGGATTTTCAGACAGGAATCCGTATCCCGGATGGATCGCATCAACATTTTTCTCTTTGGCAATCCGGATGATGGTCTTGATATCCAGATACGCATCGATCGGTCCTTTATCCGGATTCAGCTGATATGACTCATCCGCCTTGGAGCGGAACAATGCATAGCGGTCTTCTTTTGAAAATACGCCAACAGTGGTAATACCTAACTCATTGAGAGCACGGAATATACGGATCGCAATCTCACCGCGGTTGGCTACTAATACTTTTTTAAATTTCTTTATTTGCATTGGTAAACTACTCCTTATATAAAATTTGTCTTTCCTGGCAGGACAATGATCCGCCACAGCAAGACGTATTAGAAAACATTATAGCTTAAAATCAGCCATATTACAATAGCGGATTGACGGGAACCCCTGGCAGGTCAAAAAAAGACGGTTTCCTGCATCGGAAACCGCCCCGTCAATCTCTTATTCTGCATCATCTGCATTGTCAGTGATCAATGCTTTCATGCTCAAGCTGATCTTCTTTTCATCCTTTTTGAAGTCAACGACTTTGGCTGTGATTTCCTGTCCAACGGATAAAACATCAGATGGCTTGTCAATATGTTCCTTGGCAATCTGAGATACGTGAAGCAGAGCATCAATGCCTGATTCTAACTCAACAAATGCTCCGAAATCAGTCATACGCGCAACTTTTCCGTCCACAACGTTGCCAACTTTATATTTCTCTTCTGCCTTTAACCATGGATTCTCTTCAGGGAATTTCAGGCTTAACGCGATCTTCTCACCCTGGATATCCTTGATCAGTACCGTAACCTTATCTCCGATAGAAAATACCTTTTTAGGATTCTCTACACGTCCCCAGGACATCTCAGAGATATGAAGCAGTCCGTCTGCACCGCCTAAATCAATGAACGCACCGAAGTCTGTCACGTTCTTGACAACTCCGTCGATCTTCATTCCAGGCTCGATCTTTTCAAATAATTCTTTCTGTTTTTCTTTCTTTGCAGCCACTAACAACTGCTTGCGGTCTCCGATGACTCTTCTCTTTCTCGGGTTAAACTCACTGATGACAAACTCGATTTCCTGTCCGTCATATTTCTTTAAGTCTCTCTCGTAAGAATCAGATACAAGGCTTGCAGGGATGAAGACTCTCGCCTCATCGATAATCACACTTAAACCACCATCTAAAACCTGAGCCACAGGCGCTTTGAGCACTTCCTTGTTTTCGTAAGCTTCTTCCAGACGCTTGTTGCCTTTTTCTGCTGCCAGTCTCTTATATGTCAACAACACTTGTCCTTCTCCGTCGTTCACTTTAAGGACTTTTGTCTCCATCGTATCCCCTACTTTGGCGATCGTTGTTAAATCTAAGTTAGCCGCATCATTAGAGTACTCCCCAAAGTTGGTGGCGCTGATCATCACGCTGGACGTCCTGATCCCCAGTGACGCGCCGATCAGGAACAGTACGGCACACTCCATGCTGGTATTGGTGGCGCCTCCTTTTATGTAAGACTCCCATTTGTACTTAAGCTCCTCATAAACCGGCTTTGTCTCAGGTTCAGCCTCTGTGTAGTAGGAATCCTTTGTGATGGTGATCCCCACATTATATGGATGCCCCAGTTTTAACGCCGCTGTCTCCAGCGCCTTCAGCATCTCAAAATCAGGCACTGCAGGAAATTCAAAGGGAAGGTAATGGTTGCCCGTCCCCTCCATGCGCACGGCGCCGTTGGGTATGACCACATCCCCGATCTTAACCTTTTGGGAGGTGGATGCAGCTGATCCCACTCGCATCATGGTGTGTGCGCCGCAGGAGTGAAGCTCCTCAATGGCAATACAAGCCGAAGGGCCCCCGATCCCCGTGCTGGTCACGGTCACAGGCACGCCCTCCAGAGTGCCTGTATAGGTCAGAAACTCTCTTTTGTGGGCAATCTTAACCGGGTTATCAAAATGCTCTGCGATCAGGGCCGCCCGCTCCACGCTGCCGGGCAGAAATACATATTTGCCAACCTGGTCTGAAGTGATATCCAGGTGCATGGTCTTTTGTTCTCCCATGTTCTTTACCTTCCTTTTCTAGTTCTCCGCACCGTCGGTACAGCGCTGCGTTTGTTCCTGTTCAAACCTGTAAATTGCTTCCAGAACGATTTTGATCTCCTCGTCCCAGCCCCTTGCCAGCCCCTGGTTGGCCGTCTCGTAGATCACTTCCCCTGTCACCAGGTTACCGGAAACAGCGCTGATCATGGCCGCCCTTTTCTTCCTTCTGTGACACACGGTATAAAGCGCGGAGCTCTCCATCTCCACATTCAGGCATCCCAGGGAGGAAAGCTTCTCAATCCACTCCTGGGTTTCCCCGTAAAACGCATCATCAGAGGCATTGATCCCATAATGGGCCCTGCCGTACAGCTGCGGCTGCATTTCCCTTGCGGTGTCAATAATGGTCCTGGTCAGGTCAAAATCAGGAACTGCCGGGAAACAGTCCGGCACATAGAACCGGCTGGTCCCCTCGTTTTTCATGGAACCCGTGGAGATCATCAGATCCCCGATCTTAATATCCTCCTGCAGGGCTGCGCTGCTTCCGATACGGATCAGGCATTCCGCCCCAATATTCATCAGTTCCTCCGCCGCAATAGCCGCAGAAGGACAGCCCATGCCAGTGGAGGTAACGGATACCTTAACGCCCTTATAATATCCCGTAAATGTCCTGTGCTCCCTGTTATTGGCCACAAGCTCTGCATTCTCAAGATACTGTGCCACACGGTCGGAACGGGCCGGATCCCCGGGAAGGAGCACATAATTGCCTATATCACCTGGTTTCAGGTGGATGTGATATTGTTTCTTTCCTGCTGTCTTACTCTCTTTGTCCAGTGCCATCAGCCCTGTACCTCCTTTAATTTTTTTATCTTACGGCTGGCCGCGGCTGACTTTTGTATGGAATAAACCGTAAGGCCTGCAATGGTTGCCAGATACGGGAGCATCTGGATAAATTCAGACGGGATCTTAAGTACCTGAAGAATATTGGAAAGCCCGTCAAAAAACGCAAAGATCATGGACGAAAGCAGCGCCCCCACCGGCGTGGCCTGTCCCATGGAACAGGCGGCCAGGGAAATAAACCCGCGTCCCGCCGTCATATCCCTTACAAACATATTGAGATAACCCATGGAAAGATACATTCCTCCAAGCCCTGTCATAAGTCCGCACAGGACAATGGCCAGGAACTGGATCCTTACCACATTCTGCCCCACGCTGGAAGCAGCGTCCGGGTTCTCGCCCACCGCCCTCATGCGAAGGCCGGTAGGTGTCTTGTAGAGAAAGAACCAGATCACAGCCACCATGACCAGCGCAACATAGGTCAGGGAATTGTGGCCTGACAGAACACTTCCGATCACCGGGATATCCTTGATCACAGGGATGTCCAGGTTGGGAAATGCAAAACTCTTCAGGGAGGAGGAGTTGCCCTTTTCCCCGGTTGCCAGCTGAAGCACAAATACCGTAAGGCCTGAAGCCATGGTATTCACAGCCGTACCGCAGAGCACGTTATTGGCTTTTAAAACAAGGTGGAAATACGCAAACACCGCGCTCACCGCAACGGCTGCCAGCATACCTGCCGCAACGCCCCATACCAGGTTTCCCCCAAAGGCGCTTCCAAGCACGCCTGCCAGGGCGGATATCAGCATAATGCCTTCCAGCCCCAGATTGACCACGCCTGCTTTTGTACAGATCACAGCCCCCAAAGAGGCAAAAATAATGGGGGTGGCAACGCGTATCCACATATATACGAAGTCTGTGCTAAGGATCAAGTTCAATAAATTCATGCCTGCATTGCCTCCTTTTCCTCTGCTTTTGCAGCCTTTACGATCAGATGCTGCCTCCAGCCCTTTAACAGTGCGTCCGCTGCAATCAGGAACATCATGACACCCTGGATGATGTCCACGACCTCCCTGCCCACATCACTGCTGCGCGCCATGATATCAGCTCCCACATTCAGGTATCCGATAAAGGCGGCCGCCAGGGGAACCAGCAGGGGATTGCTCCTGGCCAGCAGGGCAACCACGATACCCGTCCACCCATATCCGGGAGTTGTGGTCCATTTAAACCGGTTATACATGCCCAGCAGTTCCGCACCGCCGCCCATGCCAGCAATGGCTCCGGCGATCACCTGGGCCGCCACCATAAGGCCGGTCACCTTAAGGCCGGTATATTTTGCAAACAGCGGGTTGTCGCCTGTGATCCTCAGCTTTGTCCCAAGGGATGTGCGGTACAGGAAGAACCACACCAGGACACAGAGCACGATCCCCAGCACAACGCCTGCATGGATCCTGGTCCCATCCAGGACCACCGGAAGCTTGGAGGTCTTTTCAAATTCCAGGGAAGCCAGGCTGGAGCTGCTGACCTCGCGGAAATGATAACTCACCATATAAATGGCAAAAAACTGCACCACGTAATTGAACATGATGGACGTAACCAGCTCGCTTACATTCCATTTCATTTTCAGGAACGCAGGGACCAGGGCTACCAAAGCGCCGCAGAATCCTCCGAACAGGATCGCGGCCGCAGGATGGATCCCTCCCGGCAGCTTACAGGCAATGGCCACGATCATGGCGCCTGTAATGCCGATAAAAAAGGACCCCTCCGCAATCATGGAAAACTGGCCTGAGCCAAATATGATGATCACGGCCAAAGCGGTAAACATAAGTGGGGAAGCTGCTTCAATTATATTCCCCACCCTTCTCAGTGAGGTAAATGGCCCCAGGAAAAAACTGCTTATGGCGGTCCATGGGTCATCACTTACAACCAATACAATGACCGATACCAGCACACAGGCAATGAGAATGATCAGTGCCAGCTTCACAAGATCCACCAGCAGGTTGATTCGTTTATTACTGTTCATGCCGTGCCTCCTTTATCTCTTCCTCGGACTGTACCCGGATCCCCAGCATATAGGTACCCAGCTGGGCCTCCGTCATCTTGGAAGTGTCGCTGATATAGGCCACGATCCTTCCCTCATACATGACGATCAGGCTGTCGGAAAGCCCCAGTACTTCGTTCAGGTCAGAGGTTACAAGAATGACCCCATTTCCCTCATCCCTCATCTCAACCAGACGTTGGCGGATAAACTCCGTGGCACCCACGTCCACGCCTCTGGTGGGCTGGTCCGCGATGATGACCTGGGGTGAACCGGACAGTTCCCTTGCCAGGACAGCCTTCTGGATATTTCCTCCCGACAGGCTGTTAATAGCCACATCCTGGGATTTGCAGAATATCAGGTACTGCTTTACCATCTCTTCCCCGTATTCCTTTACCGCCCGTTTATCCCTCACACCCTTCTTAAAGAAACGCTTCCAGCCTAACTTGTCAGCGATCATATTCTCTGTGATGGAAAGGCGGGGAGCCATGCCCATGGTCATCCTGTCCGCAGGGATATGGGCCAGCTTCAGGTTCCTGATCTTCTCAACCGAATATCCCTTGATATCCTGTCCGCTTATCTCAATGGCACCGTGGCTGTAAGCGCCCATGCCGGTTATGGCACGGACCAGCTCCGTCTGGCCGT